>Ga0080064_1003884_pt1 | contig 20364 bp, 19 predicted proteins | sample Subgrocontami54m_FD_69260 | JGI IMG/M metagenome (GOLD analysis project Ga0080064, IMG submission 69260) | Subsurface groundwater microbial communities from S. Glens Falls, New York, USA - GMW46 contaminated, 5.4 m (SPADES assembly) (version 2) ...
GCCGTGAAACCCAGGGCCGCCGCCTCCTTGAGCCGCGCCGCGAACCCCGCCACGGCACGCACCTCGCCCGCGAGACCGACTTCGCCCATGATGACCGTGTCGCCCCGCACGGGGCGGTCGAGATAGCTCGAGGCCGCCGCCACCACCACGCCCAGATCCGCGGCGGGCTCGGTGACGCGGCCGCCGCCCGCCACGTTGACGAAGACGTCCTGGCTCTGCAGCGGAAACCCGATCCGCTTCTCGAGCACCGCCAGCAGCAGGCAGACCCGGTTGTAGTCGGCGCCCAACACGGTGCGGCGCGGCGTCCCGAAGCCGGCCGGCGTCACCAGCGCCTGGAGCTCGAGGAGCAGCGGCCGGCTGCCCTCGAGGCTCGACACGATGACCGACCCGGCTGCGCCGCGGGACCGTTCGGCAAGGAAGAATCCCGATGGGTTCGTGACCTCGACGAGGCCCTGCTCTCCCATCTCGAAAACGCCGATCTCGTTGGTCGAGCCGAAGCGGTTCTTGACGGCGCGCAGCACGCGGTACGCGTGGTGCTGCTCTCCCTCGAAGTAGAGCACGGTGTCCACCAGGTGCTCGAGGACGCGGGGCCCGGCGATCGCGCCGTCCTTGGTGACGTGCCCCACGAGGAACGTTGCCGTGCCGCGCCCCTTGGACCAGAGCATGAGGCGCGCCGCACATTCCCGAACCTGGCTCACGCTGCCGGGCGCCGACTCGAGCCCGGACAGGAAAACGGTCTGGATCGAGTCGACCACGATCGCGCGGGGCTTGAGCTCGGCCGCGTGCGCCTCGATCAGCTGGAGATCCGTCTCGGCCAGGAAGTAGAGGCCGCGCGGCGAGATGCCGAGCCGGTCCGCGCGCAGCTTGACCTGGGCCGCCGACTCCTCGCCCGAGACGTAGAGCACGGGCCCGGTGAGCGAAGACAGCGAGCGGCTCGCCTGCAGCAGGAGCGTGGACTTGCCGATGCCGGGGTCGCCGCCGATCAGCACCAGCGAGCCGGGAACGACACCGCCGCCCAGCACGCGGTCGAGCTCGCCGATGCCGGTGGTGATGCGCTCGCCTGACGTCACCGCGATGTCGCCGATGGGCACGGGCCGGGCGCCGGCGGCCAACTTGGGCCGCTCCGCGCGCGACAGCGCCGGCCGCTCCTCGACGAGCGCCACGTACGTGCCCGTCCGCGCGCAGTCCGGGCACGTGCCGGCCTTCGGCGCGGCGAAGCCGCAAGTCTGGCAGCGATAGACCGGGCGTTCCCTCGCCACTACTTGTCCCTCCCCGCCTGAGGGGTCTGGCCCGTCTGACCGGCTTGGCCCGTCCGGCCCGTCTGAATCGTCGACCGCACGAGCGAACGCAGCAGGAAGCTCCGCTGGGCGCCCTCGAGGAACGTGACGAGGTTCTCGTAGACCGTCGGGTCCTCGATCAGGGCGCCCACCGTGCCCTCGCCCGACTTGAGCTTCTCGCTCACCGCGCGCAGGTTGGCGAGCGCCGCGCGGAAATCGGCCCCGGCCTCGCCCATGCTGCCGTCGCCCTCGCCCTGGAGCAGCCCGCCGAGCAGGCCCTCGCCGCGCGCGAGCTTTTCGGAGACATCGCGGAAGTTCTTGGCGAGGGCCTGGAGGTCGCGCGCGACCGGCCGGTATTCCGGGTCGAACAGCAGCGTGGGCAGGAGGCCGTCCCCCGGGCCCGGGCTCGAAGCGGCGCGGCCGAGCGCGTCGAGCGCGGCCAGGAGCGCGCTGGCCGCCTTGCCCGAGTCCTTGGAGAGCAGCACACCCACAGCGCTCTCGCCGCCTTCGGCGCGGGCGATCAGCTGCTGGGTCGAGCCCAGGAGGCCGTTGAGGCGCCGCAGCGCTTCGGGCTCCTCATAGACGAGGACGTGGAGCCACCCCTTGCCCTTCTCCACCTCGCCGGTGATGCGCCGAGCCGACCTGGCCGCCGCCCCGATATCGTCGAAGGCACCGCCCTTGTCGAGCCTGTCCGCGGCAGCGCGAAGGGTCGACACCAGCTCGTTGATGGACTTGAGAGTGCCCGCGCCCTCGGCAAACATCCGGCTCATCTCCTGGGGGTCTTGCGAGGCCAGCGCCTGGCCGGGCCCGAGCGGCGGAGCTTCGGGCAGGCCCATCGTGATCTCGACGAGCTTGTCGCCCAAGAGCCCCTGGGTCGAGATGTGCGCTTCGGAGTTTCGGCGGATGCGGTCCTGGAAGCGGCGCGCGACGGTCATGGTCACCCGCACCTTGCCGCCGGGCTGCGGCGGCAGGATCACGCTCGTGACCCGGCCTATCTGCACGCCTGCCAGGCGCACGGTCGCGCCCTCGATCAAGCCGCCCACCTCGGCGAACTCGGCCACGAGATCGTACTTGCTCTCGAAGTACCGCGCGCGTGCGCCGAGCAGGTAGACGATGGCCAGGAACACGCCGAGCGCCACCAGGATGAAGGTGCCGATGCGGAGCTGGAGCGCGTAGCGCCGCTCGTCCGGCATCAGCTAGTCCTCCCGGAGCTCGCCGGCGAGAAAGCGCCGGACGTCGGGGTTGGACGAGGCGTGGATCTCAGCCGGCGTGCCGAGATCGGCGAAGCGCCCCTGGTACAGGATCGCCATCTGGTCGGCGACCATGTCGGCGAAGCCGACGTCGTGGGTGACCACGATGGCTGTGTCGCAGACGCCGGCCCTGAGCGTCGCGGTCAGCTCGGCAACCAGCCGGGCGTTGGTCGGATCGAGACCGGCCGTCGGCTCGTCGAAGAAGACGACCTCGGGCTCCATCACGAGCGCGCGCGCGATCCCGACCCGCTTGCGCATACCGCCCGACAGCTCGGCCGGCAGGAGATCGTCGGTGCCCGGCATGCCCACCAGGGACAGGAAGCGGTGCACGCGGTCCGCGATCTCCCCCATCGGCATCCGCGTGTGCTCGCGCAGCGGGTACGCCACGTTTTCGAACACGGACAGCGAGTCGAAGAGCGCCGCGCCCTGGAAGACGAAGCCGGTGCGCTTGCGGACGGTCAGCATCGCCTCCTCCCTCATGCGCTCGATCCGCGTGCCGAAGAGCGAGACCTGCCCGGCATCGGGCCGGACCAGCCCGGCCGAGATCCTCAGCAGCACAGTCTTGCCGGCGCCGCTCCCTCCCATGACGGCCAGCGTCGTGCCCTTCCGCAGGGAGAGGCTCACGCCGCAGAGGACCTCCTTCTGCTCGAAGGACTTTCGAACGTCACGCAGCTCGACGAGGACCGGGGCCACGGTGTCCATCACCAGAAGAGCAGCAGCATGGCCTTGGTCAGGAAGAAGTCGGACACGATGACGGCCATGGCCACCTGGACTACGGTGTCGGTAGTTGAGCGGCCGAGCCCTTCCGTCCCGCCGCTCGTCTCGAGCCCGTTGTAGCAGCCGATGAGGGTGACGAGCCCGCCGAAGACCACGCTCTTGGCGAGACCGGTCAGGAAATCCTTCATCACGACCCAGTAGGAGATCGTGTTCCAGTAGAGGTACAGGTCGACGTCGCGGTCGAAGACCGCGATGAGCATGCCGCCCAGGAGCCCGATGGCATCGGCCATGATGGTCACGAGGGGAAATACAACGAGCGCCGCCAGGATGCGCGGGACGATCAGCTTCTTGATGTAGTTGACCCCGATGGCCCGCAGCGCGTCGATCTGCTCCGTCACCTTCATCGAGCCGAGCTCGGCCGTGATGCCGGAGGCGACCTTGCCGCCGACGAGAATGGCGGTCAGCACGGGCCCGAGCTCGCGGAGGATCGACAGCGCGACGACGGGCCCAACGTAGTTCTCGGCGCCGAAGCGCGCCATGGTCACGGCGGACTGGAGCGCCAGCACCATGCCCGTGAAGAGCGCGGCCGTGAGGGCGACCACGAGCGAGCGGACGCCGATGATGTCGATCTCCCGCGCCACGATGACGAGGTACGACGGGGGAAGTCGGAGGTTGCGCATCACCCGGAGCGTCAACAGCCCTAAGCCCCCGTACCAGGCGACGGACTCACGCCCATGCCGGCGCGCGTACGCGAGCACGCTCACCTGGCGCCCCCGCTGAAACTCTCGACGCCAGCGAAGCTCTCGACAAAAGCCTGGAAGTCGCCGCGCCCCGTCTCGAACGCCGCCGCCGGCGCGACGTAGAGAAAGTCGTAGACGCAGCGCTCGCCCTTGATCACCACCGCCTCGACCCCGACGGGCGCGCCGTCGAGGCTGCCCCGCACCACGGCGCGCTGCGCCGGGCGCCCGGCCAGCGTGAGCGGCCCGCCGGCCTCGAGGACGCGATCCTCGAGGCCGAAGGTCAGGTGACGCGTCAGCACGGTCAGCGGCCGGCCGGCCGTCTTGTCGTCGCAGGTCGCGTCGGCCAGCATGCCGCCCGCGGGGTCCTGCCGCTGGAGCTCGAGCTCGGCCGCGCCACCCGGCTTGACCGCCCACCCCTGTCGCGGGAGGTTGACCCGGTAGCCCTTGGGCGAGTAGAAGACGCCGTTCTCGATCCGGCTCGCGCTGCAGCCGGTGAGAAGGACGGCAACGAGAAGAGCGCCCATCGGCTTCATCACCTGCTCTTCTCCTCGTGGCGACGGGCCAGCTCCTCGAAGACTCGGCGAAGCGGGATGCCCCGCGAGGCGAGCAGCACCATGGTGTGAAACCACAGGTCCGCGACCTCCGAGACGAGGCGCGCGTCGCCCTCGCCACCGAGCGCCGCCGTCACCACCTCGGTCGCCTCCTCACCGATCTTCCGGCAGATCTGCGCTTCGCCACGCTCGAAGAGCCCCGCCGCGTACGACCCCGCCGGCCGCTCGACCTTGCGCGACTGGAGAACCCGCTCCAGCACCTCGAGCATGGCTGGGCCCGCGCCCGGGGCCCGCGGCCCAGCGGCCTGCGACCCAGCGGTCTGATGCAATGCTCCGCCTTCGAGACGCGTGAAGAAGCACGACCGCGCTCCCGTGTGGCAGGCGACACCGTCCTGGTGCGCCTGGACCAGCAGCGTGTCGCGATCGCAGTCGGCATAGAGCCCGTCCACGTGCTGCGCGTGGCCGGACGTCTCGCCCTTGCGCCAGAGGGCGCGGCGTGAGCGGGACCAGAAGTGAGCGAGCCCGGACTCGCGCGTCGTCGCCAGCGCCTCACGATCCATCCACGCCACCATGAGCACCTCGCCGGTCTCGGTCTCCTGGACCACGGCGGGGATGAGCCCGTCGCCGTCCCACTTGAGCTCGTCGAGTACGCTCACGCCTCTATCCTCACGGCCACGCCGCGCTCGCGCAGGTAGGCCTTGGCCTCGCTGATCGTGTGGCGGCCGAAGTGGAACATGGAGGCCACCAGCACGGCGTCGGCCTTGCCGTCGACAACGCCCTGGCGCAGGTGCTCGAGCGTGCCCGCCCCACCCGAGGCAATGACCGGCACGGAGGTTGCCTCGGAGACGGCGCGCGTCAGCTCGAGGTCGTAGCCGTCGCCCGTGCCGTCGCGGTCCATGCTGGTCAGAAGGATCTCGCCCGCGCCCAGGGCTTCGACCTCGCGCGCCCACTCGACGGCGTCCCTCCCGGCCGGCCGGCGGCCGCCGTGCGTGTAGACGCTCCAGCGGGGCGAAGCGCCGGGCTCGCGCTTGGCGTCGATCGCCACCACAATACACTGACTGCCGAAACGCTGCGCGGCATCCCGGATCAGCTCGGGCCGCTCGAGCGCTGCCGTGTTGAGCGAGAGCTTGTCGGCGCCCGCGCGCAGGAGCGTGCGGATGTCCTCGATGCTGCGGATCCCGCCGCCGACTGTGAGCGGCATGTAGATGCCCTCGGCGGTCCGGCGCACGACGTCGAGCATGATGGCGCGCTCCTCGTGGGACGCGGTGATGTCGAGGAAGACCAGCTCGTCCGCGCCCTGGGAGTCGTAGGCCAGCGCCGCCTCGACCGGGTCGCCCGCGTCTCGGAGGTCGACGAAGCGGACACCCTTGACCACGCGGCCGCCGTGGACATCGAGGCACGGGATCATGCGCTTGCAGAGCATGCGGTTATCGGGCCTCCGCGAGCGCCGCGCGGAGACTCAGCGCGCCCGTGTACAGCGCCCGGCCCACGATCACGCCGTCGACTCCCGGGATGGCGGCCAGCTGCCGAATGTCCTCCAGCGAGCCCACGCCGCCCGAAGCGAAGACGGGGATCCCGGCGGCCCGGGCTACGGCGTCGGTGCTCCAGACATTGGGCCCGCCCTGGGTGCCGTCCCGCGCGACATCCGTGTAGATGATGGTGCCGGCGCCTGCCGCTGCCGCGTCGCGCGCGAGCGTCACCGCCTCGAGCTCCAGCACTCGGGTCCAACCGTCCACGACCACGCGGCCGTCGGAGGCGTCCAGGCCGACGATGATGCGATCCTCGAAGCGCCGGCACACCTCGCCGAGAAAAGCGGGGTCGAGCGCCGCGCGGGTACCGACGATAGCCCAGCGTGCGCCGGCCTCGAGCACGGCCTGGACATGCTCAAGTGTCCGCAGGCCGCCCCCGACTTCGAGGGGGATCGAGACGGCGCGCGCAATGGTCCGGATGAGCGCCGTCTGGACGGGGCCGCCGCCGAACGCGCCGTCGAGATCCACGACGTGGAGGCGCGGCGCGCCCTCGGTCTCCCAGCGCTCCGCCATGGCGACGGGATCATCCGAGAACACGGTCTCGGCTGAGGCCTTTCCCTGGAGCAGGCGGACGCACCGGCCGCCCTTGAGGTCCACGGCGGGGATAACGATCATAATTCAGCCCTCGTCTCGCCGCGCTCCTCGCCTCCGGCTCGTCGGCCGCGTCTCATCTCGAACATCAGCCGCGCCGGTCCCGCACGAAGGCGGCGAAGTTCTCGAGGAGGCGCAGGCCCCAGCGCTGGCTCTTCTCCGGATGGAACTGCGTCGCGAAGAGCGGGCCCTTGCCCACGGCGGCCGGGAAGGTGACGCCGTAGGTGCAGGTCGCCACCTGGAGCGACGCATCGGCCGTCGCCGGATAGTACGAGTGCACGAAGTAGAAGTGGGCGCCGCTCGGGATGCCGTCGAAGATCGGGAGGTCGCCGTCGTGCCGGACCGCATTCCATCCCATGTGCGGCACTTTGAGCCCGGAGGGAAAGCGGCGGACCACGCCGGGGATGACGTCGAGTCCCTTGCCCTGCCCGAATTCCTCGCTCTCGGTGAAGAGGAGCTGGTACCCGAGACAAATCCCGAGGAACGGCCGCCCGTCATCGAGCGCGGCCCGGAGAGGGTCGAGGAGACCGAGGGACTGGAGGTTGCCCATAGCGTCGTGGAAAGCGCCGTCGCCGGGCAGCACGAGGGCGCGGGCGTCGCTGATCACGCGCGGGTCCTGGGTGACGACGGCGCGCATACCGAGGCGTCCCAGCGCCTTCTCGACGCTGCCCAGGTTGCCCCTGCCGTAGTCGATCACCGCGATCACGCTACAGCGTCCCCTTCGTCGAGAGGACTCCGGAGATGCGGGGGTTGAGCCTCGTCGCCTCCGCCAGTGCCCGCCCGACGGCCTTGAAGACGGCCTCGGCGATGTGGTGGAGGTTCTGGCCGTAGTGCATGTTGACGTGCAGCGTGATCTCGGCGTTGAAGGCGAAGGCGCGGAAAAAGTCCTCGAGCAGGTCGAGATCGAAGTTCGAGATCCGCGTCCGCTTCACGGGCACGTTGAACACGAGGAACGGCCGGCCGGAGATGTCCACCGCCGCGTGCAGGAGCGCCTCGTCCATGGGCAGGAAGGACGCGCCGTATCGCACGATGCCCGCCCGGTCGCCCAGCGCCTCCCGGAACGCCTTGCCGAGACAGATGCCGACGTCCTCGACCGTGTGGTGGAGATCCACATCGAGGTCGCCGCGCGCATCCACCGTCAGGTCCATGAGGCCATGCTTGGCCCAGGCCTCGAGCATGTGGCTGAAGAACGGGATACCGGTCTCGACCTTGGAGGCGCCCGTGCCGTCCAGGCCGACCTGCAGCACGATCTGCGTCTCTTTGGTCTTCCGCTCGACCCGTCCCTGGCGGAGACCCAGGGGCGCCCCGCTCGCCATCGCTGCCGTCATGTCGTGCCTCCCGTTCGCTCGATGCGCACCGCCGCCGCCGCCCCGTGGCCGTCGAGCCCTTCCACCCGCGCGAGCTCCGCCAGGTGCGGCGCCGCGTCCTGGAGCCCCGCCTCCGTGTACCAGATGACGCTCATGCGCTTCACGAAATCTTCCGTCCCGAGCGCCGACGCGAAGCGCGCCGTGCCCCCTGTCGGCAGCACGTGGTTCGGCCCGGCGACGTAGTCGCCCACGACCTCCGGGGTCAAGCGGCCGAGGAAGACGGCGCCCGCGTTCCGCACAAGCAAGAGCAGCGCCTCCGGATCTTCGACCTGGAGCTCGAGGTGCTCGGGCGCGAGCAGGTTCGCGACCTCGACCGCCTCCTCCAGGCTCCGCGTCAGCACGAGGGCGCCGTGGGCCTCTAGCGCCGCGCCCGCGATCTCCCGCCTCGGCAGCGCGCCGAGCTGCCGCTCCACCTCGCGCGCGACGCGATGGATCAGTGCGCCCGAGGGAGTCAGGAGAACGGCGCGGGCCATCGGGTCGTGCTCGGCCTGGGCAAGGAGGTCCGCCGCCACGAAGATCGCATCGGCGCTCTCGTCGGCCACGACCACGATCTCGCTCGGACCCGCCACCATGTCGATGCCCACGTCGCCGAAGACCCGGCTCTTGGCGAGCGCGACGTAGAGATTGCCCGGCCCGACGATCTTGTCGACGCGGCGGATGGTCTCGGTCCCGTACGCCAGCGCGGCCACGGCCTGCGCGCCGCCGACCCGGTACGCCTCCGTCACGCCGGCCACCCGAGCGGCGGCGAGCACGGCGGCGTTCAGCGACTTGTCGGCCGACGGCGGGGAGACCAGCACGATCTCCTTCACGCCGGCGACCCGCGCGGGGATGACGGTCATCAGCACGGTGGACGGATAGGCCGCGCGCCCGCCGGGGACATATACCGCCACGCGGTCGATCGGCCGCACTTCCTGGCCCAGCCGCGAGCCAAGGGCATCGGTCATCCGCCAGGAGCGCGGCGCGGTCTCGCGATGGAAGCGCTCGATCCGCCCCGCGGCGTAACGAAGCGCCCGCATGGTCGTGTCGCCAACGGCCCGTTCCGCCGCATCCAGCTCAGACGGCGTCACTGCAAGTTCCCGCGCCGACAGGGCGACGCGGTCGAAGCGCTCCGTGAACTCCAGTAGTGCCGCGTCGCCCTTGTCGCGCACGGCGGCCACGATCTCCTCGACGCGCCGGTGGATTTCGGGATCGACGGCCGCAGGCGACCGGTCGAGGGACTTGGCCACTCCCGCGGCGCCCAGCGTGACGGTCCCCATCCGCCTGATCATTTGGTCGCTTCCTGTCGCATGGCGGCGATCAGGGCGTTGACACGGGCGTGGGCCGTCTTGAGCGACGCGCGGTTCACGATGAGCCGCGCCGTCGAGGACATGATCTCCGCGACCTCGACCAGGCCGTTGGCCCGGAGCGTCTCGCCAGACTGGACCAGGTCCACGATGCGCTCGGCGAGACCCACGAGCGGCGCCAGCTCGATCGAGCCGTCGAGCCGGATCATCTCGACCTGGATGCCGCGCTCGGAAAAGTATCGCTCGGTCAGCGCCGGGTACTTGGTCGCCACGCGGACCCAGGACCACTTGGTCGGGTCGTCACGCTCCCAGAGCTCCCGCGGCTCCGCCACGACCAGCCGGCAGAAGCCGAACCCGAGATCGACCGGCTCGTAGACGTCGGGCTGCTGCTCGGCGAGGATATCCTTACCCACGATGCCGAGATCGGCGGCGCCGTACTCGACGTAGGTCGGGATGTCGGCGGGCTTCAGGAAGATGAAGCGCAGGTCGCGCGAGGGGTCGGTGAGCAGGAGGCGGCGCGTGTCGGCCTCGAGCCCCCGGATGCCCATGGCGGAGAGCAGCTGGAGCGCGGGGTCGAGCAGCCGGCCCTTGGGCAGCGCGAGCGTCAGCGGTGTAGCGGGGATCATCTCAGCACTCGCATCTCACTCAGCACTCGGCTCGCGCCTCCAGCGCTCACCTCGAACTGCCACACGCTCGTGCGTGCGAGAGCTCGGGCGTGTCTCGGCTCGAACCGCACTAGCCGACCCTTCGGATGCGGGCGCCGAGGGACTGGAGCTTCTTCTCGAGGGCCTCGTAGCCGCGGTCCAGGTGGTAGACGCGGGAAACCTCCGTGGTCCCGCGCGCGGCGAGCCCGGCCAGCACGAGAGACGCCGAGGCCCGCAGGTCGGTCGCCATGACGGGTGCGCCCTGGTAGGCTTTCATGCCCCGGACCACCGCGATGGACCCCTCCGTCTCGATGAGCGCGCCCATGCGGCAAAGCTCGGCGGCGTGCATGAAGCGGTTCTCGAAGATGGTCTCCGTGATCTTGCTGAGCCCGTCGGCCAGTCCCAGGAGCGCCATCATCTGGCCCTGCATGTCGGTCGGAAAGCCAGGGAAGGGGTTCGTGATGATGTCGGCCGCCTGTGGGCGCTCCGGCCCGACGCAACGGATCCTGTCGCCGTCGACGGTCAAGACCGCGCCGCACTCTTCGAGCTTGGCCAGAGTCGCCGTCATGTGGCGCGGCGTCGCGCCGGTGACCGTCACGTCCCCGCCGGTGATCGCCCCTGCGGCGAGCAGGGTACCGGCCTCGATCCTGTCGGGGATGATGCGATGCCGCGCTCCGCCGAGCTCGACCACGCCCTCGATCTCGATTCGCTCGGTGCCCGCGCCCTCGATGCGAGCGCCCATAGCGGTGAGCAGCCGGGCGAGGTCGGCCACCTCGGGCTCGCGCGCAGCGTTCTCCAGCACGGTCACGCCCTCGGCGAGCACGGCGGCCATCATCAGGTTCTCGGTGCCGGTGACCGTGACGAGATCGGTCGTGATCCGTGCGCCCTTCAGACGGCTCGCCCGTGCCTCGACGTAGCCGTTTTGGATGGTGATGTCGGCGCCGAGTCTGGCCAGGCCCTTCAGGTGTTGATCGATGGGGCGCCCGCCGCGCCCGCCGATGGCGCAGCCGCCGGGCAGCGCGACGCGCGCCACACCGGTGCGCGCCAGGAGCGGCCCCAGCACCACTACCGAGGCGCGCATGGTGGACACGAGGTCGTACGGCGCCTCGTGGCTCGCCACGCGCGCCACCTGCAGGCTCGTGGCGCCGTCCGGCCCTGCGGACGTCTCGGCGCCCAGCTGCTCGAGGAGCCTGCGCATGGTCACCACGTCGGCCAGAGCCGGGACGTTCTCGAGCACTACCGGCCGGGCCGTCAGCAGGCTCGCGGCCATGGCGGGCAGGGCCGCGTTCTTGGCGGCGCTCGCCTGGACTTCGCCCCGCAGCGGGGTGCCGCCTTCGATGACCAGGCGGGCCGGCATCAGCAGCCCACCCTCTGGGCGGCTATGCCCGTGAGCGGAACCGATGCCGCGCCCTCGGCCCACCGGCCCTCGATGTAACGCTCGACGTCGCGCAGGTCGCGACGCGCGCCGATACGCGAGAAACCCTCGGCAGCCATCAGCGAGGCCAGCGGCCCGGCCTGCTCCTCGCCGATCTCCATTAGGAGCCAGGCGCCCGGGCGGAGGAAGCGCGGCGCCTCGGTGATGATCCGCCGCAGCACGCGCATGCCGTCGGGCCCGCCGTCGAGCGCCAGCCGCGGCTCGAAGCGCTCGACCTCTGCCGGAAGGCCCGCGATGATCCCGCTGGGAAGATACGGCGGGTTGGCGACGACCATGTCGAGGCTCCCGCCCAGCGAGGCCAGCGGGCCGAAGAGATCGCCCGCAAGAAGTCTCACCCGCGATGCCAGCCCGAGAGCGCGCACGTTGTCCGAGGCCACGACCAGCGCGCCCAGCGACTGGTCCACGGCCAGCACATCGAGATCTGGGCGGGCAGCCGCGAGCCCGCAGGCGATGGCCCCGCTGCCCGTGCCGATGTCGGCCACAAGCGCCCCAGGCCTCCCGGCGAGAAGCTCGAGCGCGCGCTCCACGAGGCCCTCGGTTTCGAGACGCGGGATCAGGACATCGGGCGTCACCGCGATCCTGAGACCGCGGAACTCCTCGTAGCCCTGGATGTGCTGGACGGGCTCGTGCGCCGCGCGGCGGTCCAGGAGGGCCCTGAAGCTGGCGGCCGCGCGCGCGTCGACGGAACGGCGCGGCTCGACGTAGACCGTGAGCCGGTCGGTCCCGAGTGCTTGGGCCATGAGGCGCAGGGCATCCTGGCGGGCGCAATCGAGCCCGGCAAGCGTCAGGCGCCGGGTGCCTTCGGCGAGGAGCGACGCGGCGGTGATCGTCACGACGCGGCTCCGAGCTTCCGCCGCTGATCTTCGGCGCTCAGCGCGTCCAGGATCTCGTCGAGGTCGCCCTCGAGGACGCCCGGCAAGCGATGGATCGTGAGGTTGATGCGGTGGTCCGAGATGCGACCCTGGGGGAAGTTGTAGGTGCGGATGCGCTCGCTGCGCTCGCCCGTGCCGACCTGGCTGCGGCGGTCGGCGGCGATGGCGGCGGCCTGCTCCTCCTGTGCGCGCTCGAGCAACCGCGCCTTGAGCACCCGGAGCGCCTTCGCGCGGTTCTTGATCTGGGAGCGCTCGTCCTGGCAGGTGACGACGAGCCCCGTCGGGATGTGGGTCAGCCGCACGGCGGAGTCGGTCGTGTTGACGCCCTGCCCGCCGGGTCCCGACGACCGGTATACGTCCACCCGGATGTCCTTCTCCTCGACCCGGATGTCCACGTCCTCGGCTTCGGGCAGGACGGCCACGGTCACCGTGGAGGTGTGAATGCGACCGCTCGACTCGGTCTGCGGCACCCGCTGGACGCGGTGCACGCCGCGCTCGAACTTGAGTCGGCTCCAGCCGCCGCGGCCCTGGATGAACAGCACGATCTCCTTGAAACCGCCCACGCCGGTCGGGTGGCTGTCCATCACCTCGACCTTCCACTTCTGGCGCTCCGAGTACTTCGTGTACATCCGCGCGAGGTCGGCGGCGAAGAGCCCCGCCTCGTCCCCGCCGGCGCCGGCGCGGATCTCCACGAAGACGTTCTTGTCGTCGGTGGGATCCTTCGGAAGGATCAGCGCGCGCAGCTCGTCCTCGAGCTTGCCCTGGCGGGCGGCGAGTTCGTCCACCTCGGCCTGCGCCATCTCCCGCATCTCGCGGTCGGCGTCCTCGGCGGCCATGTGACGGGCCTCCTCAATCCGTTCCAAGAGGTGCTTGTACTCCTCGAACTTCTGGACGACCTCGGAAAGCTCCGAGGCGGCCTTGGCGGTCTTGGCGTAGGCGGCCGGCTGGCCGATGACGGCGGGGTCGGCCATCGAGCGGGTCAACTCGTGGTACCGCTCCTCGATCTGCCGGAGCTTGTCAAACATGGCGCGTCTTCATCGGGAGCTGGGCAGACGGCACTGCCGCCGCGCACGGGGACTGGGACAGGAAACCCTTCGGGACGCTGAATGCGTGGCGCGGCGCGCGGCCGGCCTGTGCCCTACCCCTCCGCGATCGGCTTCCTCTTGTACTTCCGCTGGAAGCGCTCGACGCGGCCGGCCGTGTCCAGGAACTTCTGCTTGCCGGTAAAGAACGGGTGGCACTTCGAGCACACCTCCACCCGGATCCGCGGCTGGGTGGAGCGGGTGTGGATGACCTCCCCGCAGTTACAGGAAATCGTGGTGTCGACGTATTCGGGATGAATGCCAGCCTTCACGGCCCACCTCCTGTATCAATCCGTATGAAGCCCAGAGGCCGTATGAAGCCCCGAGGCCGTATGAAGCCCAGAGGCCGTATGAAGTTCAGAAGATACCAGCGAAGGCGACAAAACGCAAGAAATCCGATACTTCCACATGATAGCCCCCCGGGGACGGGGGACCTACCCCATCTGGCTCATCGCGCTCAGGAAGTCCTTGTTGGTCTTGGTCAGCTTGAGCTTGTCGAGGAGCAGCTCCATGGCCTCGACCGGGTTCAACTGGCTCAGGGCTTTGCGGAGCAGCCAGACCTTCTGGAGCTCGTCCTTCTCGAGGAGGAGTTCCTCCTTGCGGGTGCCGGTCTGCTCGATGTTGATGGTCGGGAAGACCCGCTTGTCCATGAGGCGCCGGTCCAGGTGCACCTCCATGTTGCCGGTGCCCTTGAACTCCTCGAAGATCACGTCGTCCATCCGCGAGCCCGTGTCGACGAGGGCCGTCGCCATGATGGTGAGCGAGCCGCCCTCCTCGATGTTCCGCGCGGCGGCAAAGAAGCGACGGGGCCGCTGCAGGGCGTTGGCGTCGAGGCCGCCCGAGAGCACTTTGCCCGACGACGGGATGACCGCGTTGTGGGCGCGGGCGAAGCGGGTGATGGAGTCCAGGAGAATGACGACATCTCTCTTGTGTTCGACGAGGCGTTTGGCCTTCTCGATGACCATGTCGGCGACCTGCACGTGCCGCTGCGGCGGCTCGTCGAAGGTCGAGGAGATGACCTCGCCCTTGACCGAACGCTGCATGTCGGTGACCTCCTCGGGCCGCTCGTCGATCAGCAGTACGATCAGGTACACCTCGGGGTGGTTCTTGGCGATGGCGTTGGCCAGGTTCTGCAGGAGCATCGTCTTGCCCGTGCGCGGCGCCGCGACAATGAGACCGCGCTGCCCCTTGCCGATCGGGCAGAGCAGGTCCATGACCCGCGTCGTCAGGTTCTCCGATTCGTGCTCGAGCCTGAGCCGCTCCATCGGGTAGAGCGGCGTGAGGTTGTCGAAGATGGTCTTGTCGCGCGACTGCTCGGGCGTCTCGAAGTTGATCGCCTCGACCTTCAGTAGCGCGAAGTAGCGCTCGGTGTCTTTCGGCGGCCGCACCTGGCCGGAGATCGTGTCGCCCGTGCGCAGCTCGAAGCGGCGGATCTGCGACGGCGAGACGTAAATGTCGTCCGGTCCCGGCAGGTAGTTGTAGTCCGGCGCGCGGAGGAAGCCGAATCCGTCGGGGAGAACCTCGAGAACACCCTCGGCGAAGATGAGCCCGTCTCGCTCCGCCTGGCCCTGCAGGATCTTGAAGATCAGCTCCTGCTTCCGGAGGCCGCTGAAGCCCTGGACGCCAAGGTCCTTGGCGACCGCGTTCAGCTCGGTGATGGTCTTATCCTTCAACTCGGACAGGTTCATCCTGTTGCCTCCTGCCCCACCGGACTCGGACGAGGCCTCATCGGTGGCGTCGGACTTCTGCGGCGAGGGCCGCCCGGGACTACGTTGCGAGATGGCGATCTCCGGGGGGTTGAATGTGTACGGGGTACTGAAATCGACTAGTTCGATCAATCTCCCATAGCCCCGCGGGAGATGTCAAACGAATTCTCTGGGCCTTCAGGCTGTCAGAGGCGCATCTCGATAATGGCCTTGCCTCGGATCTCGACCAGCCATTCGCTCAGCCGAACTTCGTACTTCTGCTTGTACAGGATGTCGCGGATCTGGTTGCGCGCGTGGGTCAGCTGCTCGCCCGCCAGGGTCTCCTTGGACTCGAGCTCGAACAGGTGGAAGCCGATCTCGGAGCGGAACGGTGGCGAGTGCTCCCCAGGTGAGAGCCTCAGGATGGCCTTCTCGATATCGGGCGCCAGCTCTCCCCGCTTGAGCACACCGAGCCGGCCGCCATTCTTGGCGGTCGCGGTATCGTCGGAGAACTCCCGCGCCAGCTCGCCAAACTCCTCCCCGCCCATGACTCGCGTGTAGACGTCCTCGGCCCGCCGCCTCGCAGCCTGCCAGCCGTCCTCCCCCGCCCCCGCGGGCGGCACGTAAAGAATGTGCCGCGCCTCGAAAGAGAGGCCCGTCTCGAGCTTCTCGCGGTTGGCGTTGAGGTATTGGTCGATATCCTCCTCCGTCACCGAGATGCGGAGGTTGACCTTGCGGCGCTTGATACGCTCCACCAGCAGCTGCTCCCGGAGCCGCTTCTTGACTCCGTCCAGGCTCAGCCCCTGGGCCTTGACCATCTGTTCGAATTCGACCTCGTTCTTGGCGCCCAGCCGCTTCTGAATCTCGTCGAGCTGCTCCTTCATCTCCGCGTCGTCCACGACGATCTTCTCGCGCTCGGCCTGCTGGAGCTGGAGGCGCTTCTCGATGATGCCGGCCAGCGTCTTCTCGCGAAGCGCCGCGCGCTCCGCGGGCGTCGACGGCGCCTGCTTGGTCTCGTAGACGGCATAGGCCTCCGCCTCCTCCAGCTCGTACAGCGTGACGGCGTCGCTGTTGACGACGCAGATGACGCGGTCCACGACCAAGTCGTCGTCCGTGGGCGGCGCGGGCCGCGAAAGGATCGGGGCGCGGACCTCGTGGGGAGGCGGCGGAGGCGATGGGGGCTCGGGCGCCTTGGCCTTGCCCACGAGCGGCACCCAGGAAGGGGCGGAGCAGCCGGACAGAGCCAAGAGCACGGCGGCAGCCAGGACGAGGCGCGCCGCACCGCTCACGCGAGAGACTCCAGGAGGGCCCGGAGCGCGTCGCGCACCGCCGGCCAGGGGCCCGCAGGGATCGCTGCCTCCAACATAAATTCCTTCCGCATGCGCACTCCGCCGCCGCTCCGGCCGATGACGGCCAGGATCCGCTCGGGCGTTACGGGCGTCGACGGGGCGAAGGTCACGAGCGCTCGGCCCCCGCCGGCCTCGACGCGCTCGGCGTGAAGTCGCCGGGCCAGCGCCCGAAGCCCGACCACATCGAGCAGCGCCTCCACCGGCGGCGGCGGCGGGCCGAAGCGGTCCGCCAGCTCGGCCCGCATCTCCACGATCGCCCCGTCCCCGCCTCCGTCCAAGTCCGTCAACCGCTGGTAGATCGCGAGCCGCTGATTGACCTCGGGGACGTAGGCGTCAGGCAGGAGCGCCTCGACGCCCACCGTGATGACCGGATCCACCGTGGTTCCGGCCGGTTCGCCCTTCAATTCTCTCACGGCCTCGGCCAGGAGCTTGGTGTAGAGATCGAACCCCACGGCCGCGATGTGGCCGTGCTGCTCGGCACCGAGTAGGTTGCCCGAGCCGCGGATCTCCAGGTCGCGCATGGCGAGCCGGAAGCCGGCGCCGAGCTCCGTCATGTCTTCGATGACGCGCAGGCGCCGCTGCGCCGTCTCGTCGAGACGGCCGTCGGCGGGCACCAAGAGGTACGCGTAGGCCTGCTGGCGCTCCCGTCCGACGCGTCCGCGCAGCTGGTAGAGCTGGGCCAGGCCGAAGCGGTCGGCACGGTTGATGATGATGGTGTTCGACGCCGGGATGTCGAGCCCCGACTCGACAATGGCCGTCGAGACCAGCACGTCGGCCTGCCCGTCGACGAACTTGATCATCACCGACTCGAGCTCCCGCTCGCCCATCTGCCCGTGCCCCATGACCACCCGCGCCTCGGGGCAAAGCGCCCGGACGAAGGCGGTCATGGACGACAGCGACTGGACGCGGTTGTGGACGAAGAAGACCTGGCCGCCGCGGCCGAGCTCCCGCTCGATCGCCTCCTTGATCACGGCACGGCTGAAGCCGGTGACCACGGTCTCAACCGGCAGCCGGTCGAGCGGCGGCGTCTCGATCACCGAGAGGTCTCGCACACCCGCCAGCGACATGTACAACGTGCGCGGGATCGGCGTGGCCGTGAGCGTCAGCGCGTCCACCGACGCGCGCAGCTGCTTGACGCGCTCCTTGTGGGTGACGCCGAAGCGGTGCTCCTCGTCCACCACGAGGAGACCCAGGTTGCGAAATTGCACGTCCTTGGAGAGCAGCCGGTGGGTGCCGATGACGACGTCCACGGCGCCGGTCCGCAGGCCCTCGACGACCGCCTTCTGCTCTTTCGGGCTGCGGAAGCGCGAGAGAACCTCCACACGCGCCGGGAACGCGTTGAAGCGGTCGCTGAAGGTGTGGAAGTGCTGCTGGGCGAGCACGGTGGTCGGCACGAGGACAGCCACCTGACGGCCGTCGGCCACCGCCTTGAAGGCCGCGCGCAGCGCGACTTCGGTCTTGCCGTAGCCCACGTCACCCGCCACGAGCCGGTCCATGGGGCGCGGGCGCTCGAGGTCGGCCTTGACGTCCTCGATGGCGCGTAGCTGGTCGGGCGTCTCCTCGAAGCGGAAGGCCGCCTCGAACTCGCGCTGCCATGGTGTATCGGGGGAAAAGGGCTGGCGCTCGGCGACGGAGCGGGCAGCGTAGAGCCGGAGGAGCTGCTCGGCCATCTGGCGAACGGCCGCGCGCACCGACTCCTTGATGCGCTGCCAGGCGCCGCCGCCCATGCGGTCGAGCCGAGCCGCGCCCGAGGGCGCGCCCATGTACTTGGAGATGAGGTCGAGCCGCTCGACGGGCAGGTAGAGCCGGCCACCCTCGGCGTACTCGAGGAGGAGGAAGTCGGCTTCGCGGCCGTCCACGGCCATGGTCTGAAGCCCGTGGTAGCGGCCGACGCCGTGGGACTCGTGGACCACGAGGTCGTTGGGGTTGAGGTCGGTGAAGGCCGCGATGGCCTGGCCCCGCTGGAAGACCGGGCGCCGAAGCCGGCGGCGGCGCGCGCCGAAGATGTCTTCCTCGGCGAGAAGGACGAGACCCAGCGCCGGTAGCTGGAAGCCTGCGGCGCAATCGCCCGCGATGACACCGAGCCCCTCGCCGCTCCAGAGAGACGCCCCGGGCCAGGGCTCGAGGTCGTGCTCGGCCAGGATGCCCCGGAGACGCACGGCCTGCTGCTCGTCGTCCACGACGAGGCGCACGGCGAAGCCCTCGGCCCGCCAGGCTCGGATCTCGCCGGCCAGCTCCTTGAAGCGGCCCTGGAAGCCGCCCACCGAGCGCGTGCCCATGGCGACGCGTGGCGCGCTCCCGGCTCCGCGCTGGAGCAGCGGCAGCTCGAGCCGCTGGAAGCCGGACAGCGCCTCCGCGAGCGGCACGGCCGAGGGCGCGTCCTCCGGTGGCGCTTCGAGGAGCGCCGGGTCGTCGAGAATCACCAGCGCGTCACTCGGAAGCCAGGCCGAGAGCAGGACGGCGGAGCCCGGATCGGCCCCGAGCGGCAGGACGACGATCTCGCGGAGCGATTCCACCGAGCGCTGGGTCGTGGGGTCGAAGAGACGCAGCGACTCGACCTCGTCGCCCAGGAACTCGGCCCGCACCGGCCGATCGCGCGCGGGCGAGAACACGTCCACGATCCCGCCCCTGAGACTCCACTGCCCGACCTCGACCACGGTGTCCACGCGCTCGTAGCCCGCGGCCTCGAGCCGGCCGAGGAGCGTCTCGCGCTCGATCGTGCGGCCGACCTCCAGGGAGAAGGTGCGCGCGCGGAACTCACCGGGCGGGAGCAGCGGGGCGGCGAGCGCGGAGGGCGTCGCGACCACGACGACGGGGCGCCCGCGCGCCATATAGTGGCAGGCCCGCGCGCGCTCGGCCGCGTGGTCCCGATGCCGGCTGCGCCACGAGGCGGGCTCGGCGGGCGGGAACTCCAGCACGGGCGCCGCGCCCGCTCCCTCGAGGCTGTCCAGGAAGAAGCGGGCGTCCTCGGCCATCCGGTGCCGCTCCGGCATGCCGGGTGCCAGTAGCAGCGCGGGCCGTCCCGTCTGGCTCACGAGAGCGGCGGCCACGAGGGCGCGGGCCGAGCCCCAGAGCCCGTCGGCCTGGAGACAAGGAACTCCCCGGGCGAGGGCCTCCCCGAGCTCTCCAAGCGCGGCCCACCGGGACAGGATCGACTCCGAAGCCGTGACGTTCATGAACGCTGGCTGCGTGACACCGGGATCTACGCTACCACTACCAGCAAGGAGCGCGCGGAGATGGAATTCAGGCTCTGGTGCCCTGAGCCAGGTAGAAGCTCAGGGTTTCGAGCTCGATGGAGAGGTCCACGCTCTTGAAGCGGACGTCCTTCGGCGAGCGGATCCGGCCGGGGGCGAAATTGAGGATCGCCTTGATGCCTGCCCCGACGAGGGTCTCCGTCACGGGCTGCGCCGACTCGGCGGGCACGGCCACGATCGCGAGCTGCAGGTTGCGGGCCTTGGCCTCCCGGGGCAGATCGCGGAGCGGCAGGATGGGCACGCCGTCGGCCGTCTGCCCGAGCTTGCCTGGGTCGTCGTCGAAGATGGCCGCGATCCGGAAGCCCTGGCGCGCGAAACCCTTGTAGTGGAAGAGCGCGGAGCCGAGGTTGCCGAAACCGACGAGCGCCACCTGCCACTCGCGATCGAGCCCGAGGATGCGTTGCAGCTCCGCCTTGAGCCCCGAGACGTAGTAGCCGATGCCGCGCACACCGAACTCGCCGAAGTAGGCGAGGTCCTTCCTGACCTGCGCGGAGTTCAGGCTGAAGCGCTCGGCCAGATCCTGGGAGGAGATCGTCTTGACGCCGTCCTCCTCGATCTGCTGGAGGCAGCGCGTGTAGACGGACAGCCTCCGCACCGTCATCTCGGGGATGCGGGGAATCTTGAAGTGAGAGCGTCGGGCCATCGCGGCGCGGCTCCGGGGGGGCCCGGGGCGGGGGCCCGGGGGCCCGGCGCGCCGGCCGGCGCCGGCGCGCCCCGCGCCCCACGCGAGACACCGCG
>Ga0080064_1003888_pt1 | contig 20353 bp, 20 predicted proteins | sample Subgrocontami54m_FD_69260 | JGI IMG/M metagenome (GOLD analysis project Ga0080064, IMG submission 69260) | Subsurface groundwater microbial communities from S. Glens Falls, New York, USA - GMW46 contaminated, 5.4 m (SPADES assembly) (version 2) ...
GCTGCCCCATCGGGCCGCCGCGGGCGGCGGCCGCGGCGGCGGCATCGGCCAGCTGGGTCGGTTCGCGCTGGAAGGTCTCGGCGATCCGGTCCGGGATCCGGGCCCGGGCCGCGGCCGCCCCGACCCCCACCGCGTAGCCGATCATCCGGCGTTTGGCCCGGCCGTGGGTGATGATCACCGTCCCCTTGACCCCCAGGAGCGGCGACCCGCCGAACCGCTCGTAGTCGAAGACCTTGCGGATCCGGGCGATCCCGGGGCGCATCAGGGCATAGGCCAGCGGACCGCGCGGCGGGCGCCGGAACTCGGCCCCGAGCAGGTCGAAGATGAACGTCGACAGGCCCTCGAAGAACTTGATCACGACGTTCCCGACCACCGCATCGCAGACGACGACATCGGCCATGTCCCTGACCAGGTCCTTGCCCTCGATGTTGCCCACGAAGTTGAGCTCCGACCGGTCGAGCAACTGACTGGCCAGCGCGATCCGCGCGTCGCCCTTGCCCCGTTCCTCACCGATCGACAGCAGGGCGACCCGGGGGCGGGTCACGCCAAGGACCCGCTCGGCGAACAGGGACCCCATCTCGGCGTACTGGTACAGGTTCTCGCCGCTCGAATCGGGGTTGGCGCCGATGTCGAGGAACACGAACGGCCCGCTGGCGGTCACCATCTGGACGGCCAGCGCGGGACGATCCACGCCCGGCAGGCGACCCAGGCGGAGGACCGCCGCCGCCATGCCGGCCCCGGTGTGCCCAGCGGTCACGACCGCGTCGGCGGCGCCGTTGCGGACGAGGTCGGTGGCCACGAGGATCGATGCGTCGCGTTTCTCGCGCAGGGCATGGGCTGGGTGCTCGTCCATCTCGATGACCTGCGAGGCGTGGACGATCGATACGTTGGCGGCCGGCAGGGCCTTGCCCGCGATGGCCCCGATCCGGGCCGTATCGCCGACCAGGATGATGTCGTCGCCAGGGTGTTCGGCGGCATACGCCAGGGCGCCATGGACCACTTCTTCGGGAGCGTGATCGCCGCCCATCGCGTCCACGGCGACGCGGATGCGGCGATCATCCGAGGTGGCCTGGACGGCGCTCAGGTCCACCGGGCTAGGAGGCCGAGTCGCTCGACTTCGTCTTGGGCTCGACGACCATCCGGCCGCCGTAGTAGCCACAGTTCGGACAGGCGTGATGCGGTCGCTTCGGCTCGTGGCAGTGGGGGCATTCCTCGAGCTTTGGCAACTCGAGCGCGAGGTGGCTGCGCCGCTCACCCTGGCGTGCGTGCGACACCCGTCGCTTGGGGACTCCCATGGTTCTCGGTGGCTCCTTTCGCTCCGGCCGGCGCGCCTGGCGCGGGCTCGGACGTGATCGTCATTTTGGGGGCCGCTCGTTCGCCGCGGATGGGGCGGCGCGCGCACGTCGGGCCGACGCGAGAGTTTACGCGGTCTCGTCGTCTCCGTCGACTCGGAACCCCCGGAGCGCCTCGAAGCGAGGATCGACCGGTTCATCGGCATGGTCATGCGGACCGCTGCCGAGCTCGATACCGCAGACCGGGCAGAGACCCGGGCAGTCCGGGCGACAGAGCGGTGCGATCGGCGCGCCCAACAGGATCGCCTCGCGGAGGAATGGCTCGAGCTCGATCTCGTGGTGGTCGGTCAGCCGGGCGATGTCGGGCTCGGCAGTCGGGTCGGGGGCAGGCCCACCGGCCAGCTCGACGCTGGGCAGTGCCTCCTCCTCGAAGGTCTCGGCCAGCTCCACCTCGATCGGCCGGAGGCACCGGCCGCAGATCTCAGCGAGAGTCGCCCGGACATCGCCGTCGACGAGCAGGCCCCGGTTTGTCCGGGTCAGCCGAAACCGGGCGTCGGCCGGCCGAGCGAGCTCGATGTCGGGGCCAAGATCGAGCCGCAGATCGTCAAACGCGTAGTCGCGGATCGACCCGGCCGGCTCGCCGAGGAGGGTCGCGACGTTGACCGTCAAGTCGGCCCCGAGATCGGTCCGGGTCACGTCCGGGCGGAGTGGGGCGCCCGCGCCTCCAGCTGCTCGGCCTCGCGGTCCCAGGCGTCCTCGTCGTCGTCATCGTCGTCGGCGGCGGTCTGCTCGGTGGCGACCGCAGCGGGTGGCCGGCGCTCGTCGAGCAGGGTGATCCCCTTCTTGATGCTCTGGAGCGTACGCACGACCTCGCCCTCGAGGCCGATCAGGACCGACGCGGCGTACTCGTCGGCCCCGCGGCGCACCTCGGCCGACTCTTCCTGCGCTGCGGCGACGATCCGGTTGCTGGCGTCCTCGGCCGCCGCGGTCAGGCCACGCTCCTCGATCAGGAAGGCGGCCTGCTCCTGGGCGCTGGCCACGATCCGCTCGGCCTCCTCCTGGGCCTTCTCCATGATCCGTTCACCCTCCGAATTGATCCGCTTGGCGGCGCGGATCTCCTCGGGGATCGCTGCCCGGAGCTCGTCGATCAGGTCGAACGCCGCGTCCTTGTCGATCACCACGTTGTTGGTCATCGGCAACTTCTTGCCGCTGGCGATCAGAGTCTGGAGGCGGGTGACCAGGAAGATGATGTCGATCGGACGGGCCCTCCTCGGGTGGCGACCGGCGCCATGACGGCCCGGCAGCTGGATTATCGCACCGGCCCGCGGGGCGCGGTTCGGGTCAATCGCGACTCTTGATCAAGGCCGCCAACGCCGCCGCGGCCGGAGGCGGGACCATCCCGCTCACGTCGCCACCGAACCGGGCGATCTCCTTGACCAGGCTCGAGCTGACGTAGCCGTGCTCGAGCGAGGTCATGAAGAAGACACTGTCGATCCCGGGTGCGAGAACCCGATTGTTGTGAGCCAACTGCATCTCGATCTCGAAGTCGGACACCGCTCGCAGCCCGCGGACCATGAAGCCGGCTCCGACCTGCTGACAGAAATCGACCGTCAGGCCGTCGAACGACTGGACGTCGACCTTGGCCGCGAGGGCCGGACCGGCCGCCGCCAGCGAGGCGCGGATCAGCTCCAGCCGGCGCTCGGTGGCCAGGAGGGGCGACTTGCGCGGGTTCTCGAGGACCGCGACCACGACCCGATCGAACACCGCCGCGGCCCGACGAAGGACGTCGAGGTGCCCGTTGGTGATCGGATCGAAGGAGCCGGGGTAGACCGCGACGCTCATCCGCCCTCCCGGCGGTAGAAGGTGAGGCCGGTCTCGCCAAAGCGCCGGTCGCGTTCGGATGCTAGCAGGCCGATCCGGGGCGGTGGACGATCCCGCCAGTGGTGTTTGACGACGACTCGGGCCGCTGGCCCGAGCAGGGCCCCGTCGGCATCGCCGCCGAGGGCCGCCAGGAGGCGAGCGAGGAGCTCCGTGTCGGCGTACGGCGGGTCGGCGAAAACGACTCCGAACGGTCCGCTCGCCCGGCCGTCTCCGGCCAGCCAGGCCGCCGCCTCGGCGCGGACGACGGTCGCCCGTTCACCGGCCAGGCCGGTGCCGGCCAGGTTCTCCCGGATCGTCCCGATCACCCGCCGGTCGGACTCCACGAAGACCGCCCGCGCCGCGCCGCGCGACAACGCCTCGATCCCGGCCGCGCCGCTCCCGGCGCACAGGTCGAGGAAGGCGGCGCCCGGCAGATCCGGTTCGAGGATCGCGAACAGGGTCTGCTTGACCCGGTCGCCGAGGGGTCGCGTCCCCTCCCCCGGCGAGACCAGGCGCCGCCCGCGGGCCGTCCCGGCGATGACCCGACCGGCGTCAGCCATCGATTCCCCCGATCACTGCAATCACGCGGCGCCCTCCGCATCGCCGGCGGCAATACCCTCGAGCCAGCCGGCGACCAGCTCGTGGCGGAGCGCGTCCAGGCCGGGACCACTCAGGTCGCCAGTATCGTCGAGGAGCGCCTCCGCGTGCCGCCGGGCATCCGTTGCCAGCACCCGGTGATCGGCGCGTTGAAGCGAGGCGATCCGCAACCGCGGGAGTCCGCTCTGGGCGAGGCCCAGGACATCGCCCTCGCGGCGCAGCTCGAAGTCGGCCTCCGCGAGCTCGAAGCCGTCGAGGGTCCGGGCGACCGCCACAAGACGTGCCTGTTCGGTTGTCTGCGCCGTCCGGCGGCCCTCGACGAGGTCGGTCCAGAACGCGGTGCTCGGGGCCGCGTCCGAAACGAGAGCGCAATACGAGGCGGCACCGCCACGACCCACCCGACCGCGGAGCTGGTGGAGCTGGGCGAGTCCGAACCGGTCGGCGCCTTCGACGGCCATGACCGTCGCCTCGGGCACGTCCACGCCGACCTCGACGACCGTCGTGCCGACCAGGACATCGAGCTCGCCGTCGCGGAACCGGCTCATCTCGGCGTCGCGCTCGGCCGCCTTCAGGCGGCCGTGGACCAGGCCGACCCGGAGCGGAGCGAGGAGCTTGCCCAGCCGCTCGGCCTCGGTCTTGGCGGCCACCGCGCCCTCATCATCCGACTCCTCGATGGCCGGCACGACCACGAACGTGCGGTGGCCCTCGGCGGCCTGACCCCGGACGAAGTCCCACAGCCGATCGATGTCGGCGGGGTGTCGGACGAAGGTCCGGATCGGGATCCGACCCTCGGGTTGCATGCGCAGGTCGGTGACCTCGAGGTCGGCGTAGAGGACCTGGCCAAGGGTCCGCGGGATCGGGGTGGCAGTCATCAGCAGGACATGCGGCGCGGTCCCACCGGCCTTCGCCTCGAGCTGGGCGCGCTGCTCGACCCCGAACCGATGCTGCTCGTCGATGACCGCCAGGCCGAGGTCGGCGAAACGGACCCGATCCTGGAACAGGGCATGGGTACCGACCACGATCCCGGCCCGGCCATCGGCGATCGCCTCGAGCGCGTTGCGCGTCCCGGCCGCGCTGAGCGAACCGGTCAGCAGGGTGACCGGGATCCCGAGGCCGTCGAGCAGCTCGGTCAGCGTCGCGCCGTGCTGGCGGGCCAGCAGGTCCGTCGGGGCCAGCAGGGCTCCCTGGCGGCCCGCCCCGGCAACGAGGGCCAGGGCGTAGGCCGCGACCGCCGTCTTGCCCGACCCGACATCGCCCTGCAGGAGCCGCAGCATCGGTTCGGTCCGGGCGAGGTCCGCCCGGATCGCGGCGCTGGCCGTGGCCTGGTCCGCGGTCAGCTCGACGGGTCGGCCGATCTTGCGCGAGAGCGCTTCGGTCAGGGCCCCGCGGACCGCCAGGTCGCGATCGTCCCCGACAACGAGCGGCTGGACCCGCGATCGAACCCGCTGACGACGTCGGGCGACCATCCCGACCTGGAGCGCCAGCAGCTCATCGAAGGCGAGCCGGCGGAGCGCGGCATCGAGTGCCTCGGGGTCGTCCGGGTAATGAGCGCCCTCGATCGCGCGCCCGATCCCGACCAGTCGCTCCGCGCTGCGCAGGTCCGCCGGGAGGTACTCCGGATAGGCCAGCCCGGCCCGGTCGATCGCTTCACGCATCGCCAGCCGCAGGCGGGGCGCGGCGATCCCCGCGGTCAGCCGGTAGATCGGGACGATCCGGCCGGCGTGGAGCAGGTCCACCTCGGCGTCCTCGAGCTGGAACTCCGGGTCGTCGAAGACCACCCCGAACCCGCGCTTCTTGAGCCGTCCACTCACGACCAGCCGGTCACCGGCCTTGATCCGCTTCTCGATGTAGCGTCGTCCGAACCAGACCGCCTCGGCCTCGCCGGTAGCATCGCCGACCATGGCCACGACCCGCTGGATCCGCCGCCGGAACCCCTGCTCGACGCGGACCGAGCGGACCACCACCCGACTGCTGACCTGCTCGCCATCGGGGCGTCCCATCAGCTCGCCGATCGTCTCCATCCGGCGGCGGTCGTCATAGCGGCGGGGAAGATGGAAGAGCAGATCGCGGACCGTGGCGATCCCGAGTCTCGGTCCGACCCGGCGGACCGCGGCGGCGCCGGACAGACCGCTGTCGCCAAGCGGGGTCGCGAGGAGGGCGATTGGGTCGGTCGGCGGCGGCTTCGGGCGTCGGCTGACGGTTGCGCCGGTCCGTCTCGGTCCGGTCGCGCGGCGTGGGGTCGGAGAGGCCACCGGCTATTCCCCCGAGATCAGGTACCGGTAGTGCGGTTGGCCGCCGTGGCGGACCTCAACCTCGATCCCCGGCCGCGCCTCGGCGATCCGGCCAGCCAGGGCCTCGGCGTCACCGAGCTGGGCGCCGTCGCCGTAGAACACGGTGACCAGCTCGATCCCCGGGGCGAACGCCGCGATCGCCTTGAGCGTCGCCCGATCGCCGTCCGAGTCGACCGCGATCAGCCCATCGTCCGGGTCGAGGACGATCGTCTGGCCCTTGCGGACCTTGCGTCCGCCGATCGTGGCATCGCGAACCGCCGTCGTGACCTGGAGCGTCGCCAGGCCTCGACCACGCTCGGTCATGTCGGCCACGTTGGCGGCACCGTCGGCACCGGGATCGAGGGCCAGCAGGGCGGCGAAGCCCTCGGCCGCGTTGCGGGTCGGGACGACGTGGACGGGTCGATCGGCCAGCTCGGCCACCTGGCGTGCAGCGAGGACGACGTTGGGATTGTTTGGCAGGAGCAGGACCTCGTCGGCGTGGACCGCCTGGACCGCGGCCAGCAGCTCGCCCGTGCTCGGGTTGGCGGTCGCGCCGCCACGGACCACCGAGGCAACGCCAAAGTCGCGGAAGATCGTGGCCAGGCCGTCACCGGCGGCCACGGCGACGACGGCCAACGGGACCCGGGGGCCGGCCGGCAGGGAGCCGACACCGTCGCCGTCGACCGGCGCGGCCGGGGCGGTGAACTCGGAGGCGCGGGTCTCGCGCACGTCGCGGGCCTGGTTGTCGAGGTTCTCGACGCTGACCCGGCTCAGCGAGCCGAGGCCGAGGCCGTAGGCGATGACCGTGTCCGGTCGTTCGTTGTGGACGTGGATCTTGGCCGCCCGGGCATCGCCGGCCACCACGACCGACTCGCCCAGGGTCTCCAGATGGGTTCGGATCGCGTCGATGTCCAGATCGCCGCCGGAGGGCGGCTGGAGGAGGTACATCGTCTCGTAGCCGAAGCCCTCGTCGGCGTGGGCCACCAGCACCGATGGCCTGGCCGCCTCGTGGACCCGGGCCGACACCCCGCCGGCAACGGCCTGGCCGACCACGAACTGGAGCGCGCCCTGGAACAGCCGGTACAGCCCCTGGCCGCCGGAATCGACCACCCCCGCCTCGCGCAGGATCGGCAGCAGGCTGGGCGTCTTGGCGACGGCCTTCTCGGCCGCATCCACGGTCGCGGCGAGGACGGTCTCGATGGCGTCGTCTCGTTCGGCGGCGACCCGGGCGGCGACGCTCGCCTCGCGGATGACGGTGAGGATCGTTCCCTCCACCGGTTTCTTGACCGCCGCATAGGCGGTCTCGGTCCCGAGGGCCAGGCAATGGGCCAGGTCCAGGCCGTTGAACCGACGCTTGCGGTCAAGACCGCGGGCCATCCCGTTGAGGATCTGGCTGGTGATCACCCCCGAATTGCCCCGGGCGCCCATCAGCGCCCCAAAGCTGATCGCCGCAGCGATCCGGTCGGCCGGCTGTCCGGCACTCCGCTCGGCCTCCTCGAGGGCGACCTGGACGGTGGCGGCCATGTTCGAGCCGGTGTCCCCGTCGGGGACCGGGAAGACGTTGAGCCCGTTGATCTCCTCGACATGGGCCTCGAGGTTCGCGACCGCCGATCGGAATGCCGCCAGGAGACCCGCGCCGTCGCAGCTTCGGCGGGTCATCGGCCGGGCGAATCCGGCGGGCGGTCGGCGTGGCTGGCCGCGACGGGCGACGGGCCCCCGGAGCCCTCGTCCTCGATGCCTTCCGTCGGCGGAACGGATGACGGCTCGTAGCGCATCCCGTCGATGTGGATGGTCAGCCGCTCCGGTTCGCGGTCGAGCGTCCGGCGGAGCGCGTAGCGGACCGCCGAATCGACCTGGCGGGCCACCTCGGCCACCGGCATCCCGTAGGCCACCGTCAGCCGAAGATCGATGCTGAACGGGTCATCGGGCCGGACCCGAACGCCCGATCCCCCGAGGCCGACCAGCCGGGCGACCCGGGCGAGGCCGGCGTCGTCCGCCAGCCCGACGACGCCGTAGCTGCCGAGGACCGCGCTCCGGACGATCTCCTCGATCGCCCGCCGGCTGACGAGCGAGCGGCCCTGGACGGAGCGCTCGGGCATGCGCTGGTCGCCTCCGCTGCTGGCCGCTCCGCCCCAGGCTGTGGCTGGCGGCCGTCCGGGAACCCGGGGTCGATGTGCTATCGTACCGCCTGCCCGAGCCCCTCGCGGCTCGCGCCACGACCCGAAACCACCTTCTGAGGTCCCGAATGGCCCGCGCTTGCGCCGTCTGCGGCAAGGTCTCGATGGGCGGCTTCAACCCGCAGTCATCGGGGATGAACCGCGTTCGCGCCCATCGTCGCTACCAGCCGAATCTTCAGCCGCTCAAGATCGCCACCGATGGCGGCACGGCCAGGAAGCAGCTCGTCTGCACCCGCTGCCGGCGCACGATCGCCAAGGCGAGCCGCTAGGCCCTCGTCCCGCGCCACAGCGACGGCCCCTCAGTCGGCGCTGTCGAGCCAGATCGTGAACGGGCCGTCGTTGACCAGCTCGACCTCCATCTCGGCCCCGAATCGACCCCGGGCGACGGTCACTCCGCGCCCCTCGAGGGCGGCCGCGAAGCGCTCGTAACGTGGGATCGCGTGGTCTGGCGCCGCGGCAGCAGTAAAGCCGGGGCGACGTCCCCGCCGCGTATCGGCGAACAGGGTGAACTGGCTGACGACGAGGGCCGCGCCGCCGACGTCGAGGAGCGACCGGTTCGTGCGGCCTTCCTCGTCCCGGAAGATCCGCAGCTCGGCCACCTTGGTGGCCAGCGCGTCGGCCACGACATCGTCGTCGTCGGGAGCGACGCCAAGCAGGACGACCAGTCCCGGGCCGATCCCGGCAATCCGCTCGCCGTCGACCCGAACCTCCGCCCGGTTCACCCGCTGGAGGAGCGCCCGCATGGTTTCTGCCCGACCTCGACGACCGTCGCGGCCTAGCGGCTGAGCAGCCCGGCGGCGGCCCGCCAGGCCCCACCGAGGATGGCCAGCCAGGGCAGCAGGTACAGCGCGGTCGTCCCGCCCCCGAGCGCGCCCGTCGTGTTCATCCAGTAGGCGACCCCCGCGCCGATCGCGGCCACGATCAACCCCTGCCCCACCACCGGCCAGCGGACGTGCCGACCCAGCCGGGCCAGGGCTCCAGCGTCGCCCGCCTCGACGGCCTCCACGCCCGCCTCGAGCTCGTCATCGGCTGCGTCGTCGATCACCCGGCGGAACCAGGCCGGGGCATGGATCACCGCCCAGTAGGCGGCCCCCGCGTAGGCCAGCCCGCCGAGGATATCGACGACGTAGTGATCGGCCAGGTAGACGATCGAGAACCAGACGCACACCGAGTAGGCGAGGAGGACCCAGCCCACCCGACCGAAAGCCCGCCGGGCGAACAGGAAGCCGAGGAACGGGAAGCCGGCATGGAGCGAGGGAAAGGCCGCGACCTGGTTCGGGTTGATGTCGTAGATCGTGTAGCTGTACAGGTAGTGGCCCTCGAAGCCGAAGAAGCTGGCCAGCTGATCGAAGCCCTGTTCCTTGAGGTACAGGATCGCCGGTTGGCCGTCGGGTCCCGAGAGGAAGCCGTGCTGAGCGGCCCACCAGGGCGGCGCGACGGGGAGCAGGACGTAGGTCACAAAGCCGGCCATGGCCAGCACGATCAGGGCCGCCACGAAGTCGTAGTAGACCCGCCGCCGACGGAGCCACAGGAAGAACCCGACCGCGATCGGAAGCGGGAAGTGGAGGAAGTAGAAGACCGTCGCCACCGAGGCCAGGACATCCGGTCCGCTGGAGGGATGGAGCACGTCCTGGAGGACCTGGGTCGGAATATGACCGAAGAACAGGGTCCGTTCGATGGCCATGATGTCGGTCACGTGGATCGCCAGGCCGATGTTGTCGGCGTAGCCGCGCATCAGCTCATAGGCGAAGAACAGGCCGATGAACGGGATCCAGTCGCGCACGAACAGGCGCCCGCGGCCGAGCAGGACGGCCGCCAGGCCGAACGCGACGAGGAGCACGTCGGGGGTGATCGAGACCCCCCGGACGAGCATCAAGGTCGACAGGATCACGATGTAGGCGGCCACCGCCCAGAGCAGGATCCGGTCGTTGCGCCGACCGAGACCGACGCTCTCGGTCGCCTCGGACGGGTCGCCGGTCACGACGTGACGGACTCGAACGACGCCCGCCAGGCGTCCGCATCGAGGTAGGCCTGGGCCCGTTCGGCGGCGTAGCGCTCGAGGGTCAGGGTCTCGACCTGGCGAGGCACCAGCAGCTCGTAGTCGCGGACGCCATCCGGGTTCATCCGTCCGTCGGCCCGGAGCATGATCACCGGGATCCCGCCGGCCTCGATCGTGGCCCGCAGCGCCTCGCCGACCTTGAGCGGCAGGCTGGCAATGCTCCGCCACTCGTCGCGCGGGATCGGCGGCTTGCCCTTGTTGAGCTCGAACGCATAGCCCTCGTCGGCCAGGGCCCGGATCAGGCGGACCTCGCGGCCCATGTCATGGCCCTTGTGGAAGAGGGCCGAGCCGACCACCAGGATGTCGACCCCGAGCCCACCGACGTACTCGGCCGTCTCGCGGTTGATCCCGCCGTCGACGTGGACCTCGCCACCGAGCGGCAGATAGCTGAGCAGATCGCGGGCGCCGACGATCTTGCGCGCCGCGTCGCGCATGAATGACTGGCCACCGAAGCCGGGCTCGACGGTCATGACCAGCACGATGTCGATCAGCTCGCGATAGCCGGCCAGGGCCCGGACCTTGGTCCCCGGCTTGATCGCCAGACCGGCCGCCCGTCCGGCGGCGCGGATGGCCCGCAGGGTCGGCTCGATCGGCTCGTCGATCTCGGCGTGGATCGTGATCGAGTCGCAGCCGGCCTCGATGAACCGGTCGACGTAGCGACCGGGCTCGCTGATCATCAGGTGGGCGTCGAACGGGAGCTCGGTCCGCGGCCGGAGGGCCTGGATCGTCTTCCAGCCAAACGTCAGGTTGGGGACGAACTGGCCGTCCATCACGTCGAGGTGGATCCGGTCGGCGCCCGCCTTCTCGACCCGTCGAACGGCGTAGGCGAGGTTGGACAGGTCGGCGTCGAGGATACTGGCGGCCACCCGGGCCCGACCGGACGCCACCCTCAGCTCCCGACCGCGCGGAGGGCGGCCGCGCTGTCGCGGACGAGCAGCTCGCGCCGCCGGGCGACCGCGGGAGCGGTTGGTTCGCCGGCCCGTTGTGCCGCCAGCTGACCGCACGCCGCGCCGATCTCCTGGCCGCGGTTGCGGCGGATCGTGACCGGGATGCCGTCGGCCCGGAGCCGGGCGGCGAACGCCTCGATCCGGGGCATCGGGCTGGCCTGCCACGGCGTGTGGGCGACCGGGTTCATCGGGATCAGGTTGACATGACACAGATCGCCCCGGAGCAGGGTCGCCATCGCCGATGCGTCGGTCGGGGTGTCGTTGATCCCGTCGATCAGGGTGACCTCGTACGAGATCCGCCGACCGGTCGTCGCCGCGTGGTCGCGAGCGGCGGCCACGACCTCGGCCACCGGCCAGCGCCGATTGAGCGGAACGAGGACGTCGCGCAGGGGATCGCGGGCGGAATGGAGGCTCACCGCCAGGGTGAACTGGGGACCGAGCGCGGTGAGACGACGCATCCCCGGGACCACGCCGCTCGTGCTGACCGTGATATGGCGCGCCCCGAGACCGAACCGGCGCGGATCGGACAGGGCGGTGACCGCCTCGAGGACCCGGTCCAGGTTGAGCAGCGGCTCGCCCATCCCCATGAACACGATGTTGGTCAGCCGGCGACCGTGGCCGGTCAGCCGGCGGGCGGCGGCCCGGACCTGGTCGACGATCTCGGCGGTCTCGAGGTCGCGGGTGAAGCCGAGCTCGCCGGTGGCGCAGAACGGGCAGCCGACCGCGCAGCCGCCCTGGCTGGAGATGCACACGGTGTGTCGCTCGCGGCGACCGACCCGGGCCGGGTAGTGCATCAGGACCGACTCGATCAGCGCCCCGTCGGACAACCGATGGAGGGCCTTCTCGGTCAGTCCGCCGTCGGCCGGCTGGAGATCGGTCTCGGTCAGGGTGTCGAACCGAAAGGCGTCGTCGAGCTCAGACCGAAGCCCCGCCGGGAGGGTCCGGATCTCGGTCGCGGAGCGGACCCCACCGGCACCGCCGTCCCACAGCGCGTCGGCGACCTGGCGGGCCCGATAGCCCGGCACGGACCGTTCGGCGAGCCAGCCAGCGACGACCTCCGGGGCGGCTCCGGACAGGCCCGGGCGCGGATCGCGCGAGGACCCGCCGCTCGGCCCCAGGGTCGCTGGCCCGCCGGTCAAAGGTGCTTCGGTCACGCGCGGCATTGTCGCACCGGCCGACCGCACCGGGGTTGGATCAACCGGCGGGCATCCCGCCGGCCGAGGAGATCAGGGCGCGACCGCGGCCGCGGAGAAAGTCCGGGCCGGACATCCGGCGGCCGGCGGCCACCTGGACCTCGTCGAGGACGAGCCAGCGATCCATCGCGGCCAGGGCAAGCGAATCGCCCAGGGCGGCCAGGCGACCCGGGGCGACACCCTCGGGTCGGGCATCTCCCACCGTGGCCCGCCAGATCGCGATCCGGCCGATGGATGTCTCGAGGTGGCTGCCCGGCCATGGCTGGTAGGCGCGCACCTGGCGTTCGAGCGCCGCGGCCGACTGGCTCGGGTCGAGCCGCCCGTCGTGGCGCCCGAGTGGCCGGGTCAGGCTCGCGGCCGCGTCGTCCTGGGGGATCGCCGGCAGCGAACCGTCGATCCAGCCCTGGAGCGATCGGCGGAGGAGATCGGCGCCCGCCTCCGCGGCCCGGGCCTCGAGGTCCGGAGCCAGCTCGGCACCGGTCAGTGGCCAGCGCGTGGTCGCAATCACCGGCCCGCTGTCGAGCCCGGCGTCCATCCGGATCAGGCTGACCCCGGTCTCGTCGTCCCCGGCCAGGATCGTGGCCGGGATGGGGCTCGCCCCGCGGTGGCGCGGCAGGAGCGACGGGTGGAGGTTGAGGATCCCGTGCGCCGGCAGGTCGAGGATCGCGGGCGGGACGATCCGACCGTAGTCAGCCAGGACGCCGAGTTCCGGCTGGAGTTCGGCGAACGCGGCGATGGCATCGGGGTCCCGGATCCGCCCCGGTTGGAGGAGTGGGAATCCAAGCACCCGCGCCCGCGCGGCCACCGGGGTCGAGGCCACTGACCGGTGGCGACCCGACGGTCGGTCGGGCGCGGAGACGACCCCGACCAGCTCCACCTCGGGGGCGCTCAGCAACGCCTCGAGGATCGGGACGGCGAACCCGCCGCTGCCGAGGAAGACGGTCCGGACCGGTCGTGTCCCGGCGTCGCTCACCGGTCGGGCGACCGGCTCAGGCCAGCGCGCTCTGGGCCTCGCGGACGGCTTCGTCCTCGTCGCCGTCCTCGCCCGTCCCGACCGCGATCAGCTCGTCCATCGAGTCGAGGTAGTCGATATACAGCTTGCCGTCGAGGTGATCGAGCTCGTGCTGGAGGGCTCGCCCGAGGAGACCCGACCCGGACACCTTGAACTTCTTGCCATGGCGGTCCTGGGCGACCACCCAGACCCGCTCGCGGCGGGTGACGTAGGCCACGTAGCCCGGGATCGACAGGCAGCCTTCGAGGTCGCGATCGTCGCCCTCGGAACGGACCATCCGCGGGTTGACCAGCTCGTACAGCCGGCTCTCGATCTCGATCACGCAGGCCTGCTTTGCCTCGCCGAGCTGGGGTGCCGCCAGCCCAACGCCCGGCGCATCGCGCATCGAGTCGGCCAGGTCATCGAGGAGCTCGTGGAGGTACTTGCCAAAGCTGTCGACGGGCAGCCCCTTCAGCCGCAGCCGCGGGTCGCCAAGGAACAGGATCGGCTTGACACTCATGGTCGGGGAGTATAGCGAAGGGCGTCCCGGGAGCCGGCCCCCGGATCGAATGAACCGGTCGGTCTCAGCGACCCGACAGGCCGAACCGGCGTGGCGCCCGAGCGCCGCCGCGAGCGGGCTCCTGGTCCATCCGCAGGCCACGGGCCCGGAGCGCTCGATCGATCTCCTCGCGATGGGCAACCCCGGTGGGCTGCTTGTCGAGCCATTCGAGGTAGCCCGGATCGACCCGCGCGATCTCGCCGATCGACCAACCGATGTGACGACCGAACGCCAGGACCGAGCCGGATGGGGGGCCGGGGGGCGGTCCGGCGCCGCCTTCGCCGTTGGGACCGCGGCGCCACGACGCCCCGCCCCCCGCCGGACGGGGGGCCCGGCTGGTCGCGGTCGCGCTCGGTGCGGCGCTGGCCGGTGGTGCTGCGGGCGTGGAGGCCCGCGTGGAGGCCCGCGTGCTGGCGGACGTCCGACTCGGGCTGTCGAGGATCACTCCGCTCAGGTGGGTCTTGTCATAGGCCGCCCGCTTGTCCGGGTCGCCGAGGGTCTCCCAGGCGGCGTTGAGCTCGGCCATCCGGGCGCTGGCCGACGGATCGTCCGAGTGATCCGGGTGGAAGCGGCGGGCGAGCGCGCGGTAGGCCGCCTGGAGGACATCCTGGCTGGCCTCCTGGCTCACCTGGAGGATCGCGTACGGGTCGAACGGCACGGGCATCCGGTTGGCAGTCCCCTGGAGATCACGAACCGGCGAGCCACGCGCGCCGGCCAACCGAACCTACGTGCTCCCCAGGAGCGTGTCAACGAACCACAGGACCCCTCCCGGGACAGGACGAACGGGTCACAGAAGCGACTCCGGATCCACGTCGATCGACCACGGCGGATCGACTCCACCGTCGAGCAGATCGGCCGGAGCGGCGCCGCGCAGGACGACGTTCCAGCGCCAGCGCCCGGCCCGGCGGCGGATGAACGCGGGCGCCGGGCCAATGACCGCCACCCGACCGCCACGCTCGGTCGCCCGGACGCGCAGCCGTTCGGCCATCGCGGAGGCCTCGTGCTCGGCCGCGCCGGCATCGGGCAGGCCAATCGTCAGCTTGACCAGCCGCCCAAACGGGGGCGAGCCAAACCGCTGTCGGACCTCGAGCTCGGCGTCGTAGAAGGTGGCCGGGTCAGCGACCAGCACGGCCTGGATCGCGGGGTGATCGGGCTGGTAGCTCTGGATGATCGCCCGCCCGGGTCGGTCGCCGCGACCGGCCCGCCCGACCGCCTGGGCCAGCAGCTGGAAGGTCCGCTCGGCCGCCCGCTCGTCGGGCAGGTTGAGCGCGACGTCCGCGCTGACCACCCCGACGAGGGTCACCTCGGGGATGTCGAGACCCTTGGTCACCAGGCTCGTTCCGACGAGGACATCGAGCCGACCGTCGGTGAACGCGTCGATGACTCGCTCGGCGGCGCCCTTCCGCTCGACGACATCGCGATCGAGACGACCCACCCGGAGCCCCGGGAAGCGCTCGCGGACTTCGCGCTCGACCCGTTCCGTGCCCCCGCCGAGGTAGCGGATCCGGGGCGATGCGCAGGCTGGGCAGCGGCTGGCCATGGGGACCGCGGTCCCGCAGTGGTGGCAACGCAACGAGCCCCCCGCCGCGTGATAGACGAGCGGCCGCTCGCATTCGGGACAGGCCTGAACGTGGCCGCAGTCGCGGCAGATCACGACCGACGCGGTCCCCCGCCGGTTGATCACCAGGATGGCCCGATCCCCGCCGGCCGGGTCCAGGTCCGCCAGGGCGCCCGCAAGTGCCGCCGACAGCAGGCCCCGGTTGCCGGCGGCGAGCTCGGCTCGCAGGTCGACGACCTCGATGAGCGGAGGCTCGCCGGTCGGCCGATCCGGAAGAGCGATCCGGCGATAGGTCCCCGCGCGAGCCCGACCGACGGTCTCGACGGCCGGCGTCGCGCTGCCCAGGACGATCGCCGCGCCGGCCAGCCGAGCCAGCTCGATGGCCACGTCGCGCGCCTGGATCCGGGGCGTCCGATCGCTCTTGTACGTCGCTTCGTGCTCCTCGTCGACGACGATCAGACCCACGTCGGCGAGCGGGGCCAGGACCGCCAACCGCGTCCCGACCACGATGTCGATCTCGCCGGCGCGGATCCGCCGCCATTCGTCGGTCCGCTCCCCTGCCCCGACGGCCGAGTGGACCAGCGCGACCCGGGCGTCGAGATCGGCCCGCAGCCGGTCGACCAGGGGCATTGCGAGGGCAATCTCGGGGACGAGGATGAGCGCCGGCCGGCCGGCCCGGAGGCTGGCCGCGATCGCCTCGCCGTAGACCGCTGTCTTGCCGCCACCGGTCACGCCGTCGATCAGGAGCGGCGTCGGGTCCCGCTCCGCGAGCGCGGTCTCGATCGCGTCGACGGCCGCCTGCTGGGCGTCGGTCAGGGCCGCGCTCAGCGGCCGGCCGCCACGACGCCCGACCGCACGACCGGCGAGCGGTCGGCGCGGCCGTTCCCTGATGTCGACCTCGGCCAGCTCGCGGCGGACGAGTCCGGCCACCGCCGAGGTTCCGTGACGTCCGGTCAGGATCGTCGCCGGCAGACCCGTTGGCGCCGGCGGTGCAGACCCGACGCCAGGGTCGATGCCGGGCGTCGCTGCGTCGGCGGCAGCAAGCTCCTCGAGCACGGCAACCTGGCGTGGGCCGAGCGGGCGTCCAGCCGGCCGCCGGCCATCGCGGAGCGCACCCGCGGCCGCCAGACCCGCCGCGGTGGGGAGCACCCAGCGTTCGTAGCGCGGACCGCCAGTCGCGGCCAGCAACGTCCAATCGAGATCGATCGCGCCGCTCGCGGCCAGGGCCCGAAGCCGGCGCACCAGCCCGGTCCGGCCCTCGGGCGCCGACAGGTCGCGGACCGCCCGTGGCCCATCGGCCAGCTCAGCGAGGAGGGCCCGGTCGACCGCATCGAGTGGGGGCGTCGAGTCGGCCAGGTCCGGTCGGCGCTCGGCCACCAGCTCGAGGCGCTCGAGGATCCCGGGCGGCAGCATCGCCCGGATGACCGTCGCCGGCGGCACGAGGTAGGTGCTCGCGATCGATTCGGCCAGGCGGAGCCCGAGCGGCGGGAGGAGCGGACCGTCGGCCCGAACGCGGTCCGCGATCGGTTTGGCGACGATCCCGGGAACCGCCGGCGCTGGCCCCAGGACGATCCCCAGCGCCTGGCGTTTCCCGAATTCGACCAGGACCGCCTCGCCGGCCTCGAGATCGGCCAGTCGATCCGGGACGGCGTAGGTGTAGCGCCGGGCGCCGGCACCCGGCGCGTCGACGGCGACCTCGACCAGGCGCGGCCCCCCGGACGCCGCCAGATGGGGGGACGCCCCGCCCGACCCAAGTCCCAGATCGAGATCCAGCGGGTCCACGGCCGGTCGGGGGTCCGTCGCGGTCATCGATCGATCGTCGCGGTCCGACGTGCCAGCTTGGCCGGCATCGCTCAGACGATGACGCGACGACCCGGCAGGCGGGCCCGCTCGTCGTCGAGGATGCGCTCGATCCGCTCCGCCGTCGCCTCGACCTCGCCGTCACGGTTCTCGACGATGTAGTCGTAGTCGTCCTGGCGGGCCAGCTCGATCGCCGCGTTGCGCTGGCGCAGCTCGAGCTGGTCGGCGGTCTCGGTGGCTCGCGACTTGAGCCGCTGGAAGAGGCTCTCGAGCGAGGGCGGGACGATGAAGATCAGGATCGCCTCGGGCACGTTCTCCTTGACCACCTGGGCACCCTGCACGTCGATCTTGAGGATCACGTCGTGACCCGACGCGAGAGCCTGCCGGACCTGTGTCCGGGGAGTGCCATACCAGTTGCCGTGGACCTCGTTCGCCTCGAGCAGCTCCCCGGCATCGCGCAGGGCCAGGAACGCCTCTCGGTCCAGAAAGTGATAGCTCACCCCGTCCTTCTCACCGGGTCGACGGGCACGGGTCGTACAGGTCACGACGTAGTGGTACGCCGGGGTCCGTCCGCGCCGCCGGAGCGCGTCGATCACGGCGTCCTTGCCCACGCCCGACGGTCCCGAGATGATCACCAGCATCGCTCCGGGCGCGCTGAACGGCTGGGGCAGCCCCGACGGCAACGTGGTCGACGGCTCGGTCATCGGACGCTGCCCGCGGCCAGCGACCGGGCCGACGGTCGATCGCCCGACCGAAGCCGGTCGAGGACCGCCTCGAGCTCAGCGGGCAGCTCGGCGGTCGCCCGGATCAGATGGCCGTCGGTCGGCGAGCCGAGCTCGAGCCGCCAGGCATGGAGGAACAGCCGATCGAGCCCGTCGGGGCCGCGCCGCGAGGTGCCGGTGCCATAGACCGGGTCGCCGGCGACCGGATGACCGATCGCCTCGAGATGAACCCGGATCTGGTGGGTTCGCCCCGTCACCAGGTCGAGCTCGAGCAGGGTCCAGCCCGGCAGCCGCTCGCGGACGCGATAGCCGGTGACCGACGGTCGGCCGTCGGGGACCACCGCCATCCGGGTCCGGTGGCGCGGGTCGCGACCGATCGGGGCTTCGATCCGACCGGCGTTGGCGGCGACCGAGCCCTGGACCAGGGCGAGGTAGGTCTTCTTGACCCGGCGGGCCTTGAGCTGGGCCATCAGGCTGGCCTGCGCGGCGTCGTGCTTGGCCACCATCAGCAGCCCGCTCGTGTCGCGGTCGAGGCGGTGGACGATCCCCGGGCGGGCCACCCCGGCAATCCCTCCGTACTCGGCCCCGGCGTCGCGACCGAGGAGGGCATTGACCAGCGTCCCCGAGGCGTGCCCCGGCGATGGGTGGACGACCAGTCCGGCGGCCTTGTCGATGATCAGCAGGTCGTCGTCCTCGTAGACGACGGTCAGCGGGATCGCCTCGGCCCCGATCGCCAGGGGCTGGACCGCGGGCACCTCGAGGACCAGGCGAGCGCCCGGACCGACCACGGCGTTGGCCTTGAGCGCCCCATCGGCGCCGGTCAGCCGCCCGTCGGCGATCAGCTTCTGGACGTAGCTCCGCGACAGGCCGGACAGATCGGCGATGAACCGGTCGACCCTCCGCGGCTTGGCGTCCTCCGGGACGATGAAGACCCGCTCGGTGGGCGCCGGTTCGTCAGCCATCGAGCGACGAGCTCCCGAGGCCGGGTCTTAGGGCGATCAGCAACAGGAGCAGGATCGCCACGCTGATCGAAGCGTCGCCGAGGTTGTAGGTCCAGAAGCGAACGGTGCCGATGCCCATGTCCACCCAGTCGACCACATAGCCGTACTGGATTCGGTCGGCCAGGTTGCCGAGCGCACCGCCGAGGAGCAGGCCGAGGGCGATCGACACCAGCAAGTTCCGGCCGGACCGGGCGTGGTACCAGACGATGGCGCCGAGCACGACGATGCTGGCCACGGCCAGGATCGGTGCCGAGCTGCCGAACAGGCCGAACAGGGCGCCGGCATTGCGCGAATGAACGACCCGGACCAGGTCACCGAGGACGCGGATCCCGGAACCCTGGGCCACCGAGGCGACGATCCAGGCCTTGGACAGCTGGTCGACGACGAGGACGGTCACCGCAATCGCGACGAACAGCGGCCAGGCCGGTCGTCCAGTCGACGATGCTTGCGCGGTCGGTTCGACCTGCGCCGGGCTCTCGGAGCGGCTCGCTGCGTGGGGCTGGTCCAGCTCGTGGCCTCCGTCCTGGTTCGTCGCTCCGGTCACAGCCTAGCCGTCGCCAGCGACGCGACGCAAGGCGACTCGGACCGAACCGGCGTCGAGCTCGACGACGACCGCCGACAGCCCGTCCGGAGCAGGACCGGGCCCGATCCGGTCGGCCAGCGTTTCGATCGCGACCGCCCCGAGGAACGGTGCGTAGGCCTCCGAGAGCGGCTCGACCCAGACCTCGATCCGGTCGTCGAGGTCGAGCTCCGATTCGCGGCGCAGATCCTGGATCGCCCGCTGCAGCTCGCGCCCGTCGCCTTCGGCGACCAGCTCTGGGGTCAGGCGGGTGTCGACCACCACGACCAGGCCGTCATCGTGAGCCACGGCCGTACCCGGTCGGGGCGAGGCCAGGATCTCGACCTCGTCGGGGGCCAGGGTGATCCCGGCCAGGGTCACGCTGCCGTCGTGATGGATCTCGAAGGCGCCGCTTCGGGCGGCCGCCATGATCGCCGGGATCGCTCCGCCGAGCTTCTTGCCGATCCGGGGCAGGAGTGGTTTGACCCGCCGCTCGACGAGCTCGGAGTCGTCGCCGATCAGCTCGACGACCTTGACATTGACCTCGTCGGCGATCAGGGCCAGCAGGGCATCGCGTTCGGCCAGCCGGCCGCCGGGCAGGGCGATCCACAACCGGGCCAGCGGCTGGCGAACCTTGAGGCCCGCCTGTCCCCGAAGGGTCCGCACGAGTTCGACGGCGCGGCGGGGGGGGGGCATCGCCGCCTTGCGGTCCTCGTCCCCGTCGGGCGGCCGCGCGGGCCCGGGGCACGCGGGGAGGGGGGGGGCGTG
>Ga0080064_1003889_pt1 | contig 20349 bp, 18 predicted proteins | sample Subgrocontami54m_FD_69260 | JGI IMG/M metagenome (GOLD analysis project Ga0080064, IMG submission 69260) | Subsurface groundwater microbial communities from S. Glens Falls, New York, USA - GMW46 contaminated, 5.4 m (SPADES assembly) (version 2) ...
GCTCTACCGTGCACCTCGAATCCTTTCGCCGCCGCCAGTGTCATCTGCTTCACAATCACTCCCTCTCGTTTGCGTCCTGTACTATGACAACGCAGCGAGAGACTTGTTCAGTGTTTCCTTAGGTTTGTTCTTATCCAACAGCGCGGCACTGCAACGCCGGAGGGCGAAATTTAAATCACCACGTATAATGCGCGAAATATCTGCATTTCGCGGGCCGGCCCCGCGATTCCAATAACGCCAACGTTGTGGGAGGGAGTCTTGGAAAACGCGAAATCAGGGGGTGACGTACTGTTCATTCTGCTCGGGGGGATCATGGTGCTCGCCATGCACTCGGGCTTCGCCTTTCTCGAGCTGGGCACGGTGCGCTGGAAGAACCAGGTCAATGCGCTGGTGAAAATCCTCGCTGATTTTGCCATGTCCACCATCGCCTATTTTTTCATCGGTTACGGCATTGCCTACGGCGTGGGTTTCCTCACCGGGGCCGAGCATCTGGCGCAGAAGAACGGCTACGAGTTGGTGCGATTTTTCTTCCTGCTGACCTTCGCCGGGGCCGTTCCGGCCATCGTCTCGGGCGGCATCGCCGAGCGCGCCCGGTTCTACCCGCAGCTTGCGGCCGGTTTCCTGCTGGTGGGCTTCGTCTACCCCTTTTTCGAAGGTATCGCCTGGAACCACCATTATGGAGTACAGGCCTGGCTCAAGGCTTCGTTCGGCGAGGAGTTTCACGATTTCGCCGGTTCCATCGTGGTGCACGCGGTGGGCGGCTGGATCGGCTTGGTCGCGGTGCTGTTCCTGGGCGCGCGCAGCGGCCGCTACAGCAAGGACGGCAAGGGCATGACCGCGCATCCGCCCTCCAGCATTCCTTTCCTCGCGCTCGGCGCGTGGATCCTGTCGGTCGGCTGGTTCGGCTTCAACGTCATGTCGGCGCAGACGCTGGACAAGGTGAGCGGCCTGGTGGCGCTCAACTCGCTGATGGCCATGGCCGGAGGCACGCTCGCGGCGCTGGTTGCCGGGCGCAACGACCCGGGTTTCGTGCACAACGGTCCGCTCGCGGGGCTGGTTGCAGTGTGTGCCGGGTCGGATGTGATGCATCCGGCCGCCTCGCTGCTGGTGGGCGCGGTGGCTGGTTTCATTTTTGTCAACATGTTCACGCTGACGCAGAACCGCTGGAAGATCGATGACGTGCTTGGTGTATGGCCCCTTCACGGGCTGTGCGGCGCCTGGGGCGGCATTGCCGCGGGTATCTTCGGCGTCAAGGCGCTGGGCGGCATGGGCGGCGTGGCTTTCATGTCGCAACTGGCGGGCACGGCGCTGGGCATCACGGTTGCTGTGGCCGGCGGGACCCTGGTCTATGGTCTGCTCAAGGCCACGGTCGGCCTGCGGCTCGATGCGGAGGAGGAATTCAACGGCGCCGACCTTTCAATCCACAAGATCAACGCGACGCCGGAGATCTGACGCGGGGCTTGCGTGGCAGTGTCATTTCAACGGCAAAATGGCGCCGGAATGGCAGCCGTAATGGCCCTGCTTGCGATCGTCGAAAAAATACCTGAGAGTGGTCGAGATGGTGCGAAAGGCGATCTCTTTCCACGGAATCTCCGCCTCCTCGAACAGCGCCGCTTCCAGGCTTTCCATGCCCGGGGCGAAATCGAGATCGAGCAGCCGCGCGCGGTAGAAAATGTGCACCTGGTTGACGTGCGGCACCGACAGCATGCTGAACAGATCGCCGATTTCGACGCGCGCATTGGCTTCCTCCAGCGTCTCGCGCAGCGCCGCTTCGCTCGTGGTCTCGCCGTTTTCCATGAAGCCCGCGGGCGGCGTCCAGTAGCCGCGGCGCGGCTCGATGGCGCGCTTGCACAGCAGGATTTTGCTCTCCCACTCCGGGATGCAGCCGATCACCATTTTCGGATTCGAGTAGTGGATGGTATTGCAGGCCTCGCACACGTGGCGCGGGAAGCTATCGCCGGTGGGTACCTTGAGGGTGACGGGAGCGCCGCAGTTGGGGCAGAATTTCATCGGGGCGAGTGCCGGGGAAGCTGAAGTATGCGCGCTATGATACCAGCCGCCGGTCGCAGTCGGCAGACGGCGCAATCCCGTCGCGGTGTTGAATAGGGGGCCGGCTGTGAAGGGAAGGGACCTGCCCCTTGCCTGGATCCGCTTTTACACCCTCTAAATCGGAGATGGGCGAGCACGAAGCCAGTTAACGCTCCGGCAACAAATCGGCTATTCGGCGAGGCGTTCAGCGGCCTTCTAGCGTAGTATTCGCGTGGGTTCCACGATCCGGATTTCGGACGCAGGATTTTTTCCATTCAGGCAAGCATGACGTTGGTCTTTGCCTCTAAGCACAGGGCCGTGCATTGATATGAGCCAGGTCAACCAGCAGGAGCAGGGCGCAGCGGCGACCAAACCGAGGGTGCGCAAGCATTGGGAGTTGTTCTGGCGAATAATCGCGGGCCTGATGCTGGTTATCATCGGTTGGACCGTCTGGGTGTTGTATCAGATCACGCCCAGATCGGTGGTAACCCCGCTGGTGTACGAGTCGCAAGTCAAGCCCCTCGGCACGCAACCGTCCGCAACCGGTGCGGCAGGGACAATGGCTTCCCCGCAGCCGGCTGCGGCGCCCCCTGCCGCGCAAGAAGGAGCGGCCGCGCTTCCCGTGCCTCAACTGTCGCCCGAGGCGGCAGCGGCTGCCCTGGCGATGGACCAGGCGCAGGCCGCGGCGCGTTCCGGCGCCCATCAAGCCTCCGCCGATGTTCAGGCCGCGGCCTTGGAAAAGAGGGAGGAACAACGCCAGAGGGCAGAACAACTCGAGCGGGGAGGGCTCAAGCTCGCACCCGAGATCACCACGCCGCTGGCGGAGAGAAACAGGATTCCGAAAAAAAAGTAAGGCATCCCGACAGCGCGCCTCCGCTACCAGCCGCGACAGACGCAGCCGGATCAGTTGTAGCCCGTCCAGACTCCGCGTCGCGCTGATGCGGTGAATGTTAACCGGCCCTAGTACCGCGAATCACTAATTTCGGAACATTGTTCGCATCTGTCGTGATGTTGCAAAATTAACGTGTGTCGATACTAGTCTCTGAACTCTGGATATCATTTTGCTTCCACGCATTCCGGCGCGCATCAGTCTCGTTCTTGTCGGGTTGATGTTTTTGCTGCCGTTCCTGAATCCATACCACTTCTTTCCGCTGACTAATTTCTATACGGAGTGGCTGGCCCTCGCTCTGGGCCTGACCGCGTTGTTGCCGTTGTCGGTGAAACGCTTCTGGGACGAGGTGGAAATCCCGACGCTGGTATTGTGGCTGCTGGGCTTTGCCGCCGTGTTGCCACTGCAACTCGCCTGGCTGGACATCGCTTATCCGGAACTGTCGCTGCTGGGCGCGCTGTACGTGATCTGGGCGGCATGGCTGGTCTGGCTGGGGCGGGTACTGGCGAAATCCTGCGGCATGGAAACATTGGCCGTCTGGCTCGCCGCGATGCTGGTGCTGGGCGGGTTGCTGAACGCTGCCGCTGCCGTACTGCAGTTCTACGGCATCGATTCGTTGCTCGCTCCCGCGGTCGCCAGTCTGGGCGCGACCAAGGGAGGGGCTTATGGCAATTTCGGTCAAAACAACCATTTCGCCGACTATCTCACCCTCGCGCTGATTTCCGTAATCTACCTGCAGATCAAAGGGCGGCTGAGCTGGCATGCGGCCGCGGCGTGCTGCGGAGTTTTTCTCTACGCGCTATCGCTTTCCGGCTCCCGCGCCACCTGGCTCTATCTGCCGGCGGCGCTGGCGCTCAGCCTGTGGTTTCGCTCGCGTTCGCCTGAGCCGGCCCTGCGGCGCGCCGCCGTAGTCGTAGCCCTGTTGTTGCCGCTGTTCGGACTGCTGCAATACGCGATGGCCCACTACGGCCTCGCGCTCAGGCCAGCGCTCCCGGGTGCCGCCGGCGCGCCGATCACACCGATTGATCGCTTCGTGGCGGAGCTGGCGCACGGCGTGTTTCCGGAAACGGGCGGCTCCGCGGTGGGCACGCGCATCTACATGTGGCACCAAGCCCTGCTGATGTGGTCCAGGGCGCCCCTGCTCGGCGTCGGCTTCGGCCAGTATGCAGGCGTGTTCCTCGATCAAGCCGCCGAGCTGTCGCGCTACCACATTCCCAATTACGATCGCAATTCCCACAATGCGCTGATGCAGCTGCTGGCTGAAACGGGGCTCGTCGGCGCGGGGCTGGTGTGCGCAGGATTAGCAGGCTGGCTGCTGGGATTGCGCCGGCGCATTTCCGCGACTGCCGAATCCTGGTGGCTGCTGTGCCTGCTGTCGGTGTTATTCCTGCACAGCATGATCGAGTATCCCCTGTGGCACGCCAACTTCCTCGGCATCGCCGCAGTCCTGCTCGGCATGGGCAGCGAGCGCTGCATCCGCCTGCATCTCACCGCGCTGTCGCGCTTCTCGTTTCCGCTGATGGTGATGGTCGGATTTTTCACCCTGGGCAGCGTGCTGCAGGCTTACCGCGACTTGGAACTCGCGATGTATCCGCGGGTATTGCCGAAGAACCGGGAGGAAATCGTCGAGCGCAATGAGGCGTTGCTCAAATTGCACCGGGATACGCTGCTCGCGCCCTATGTCGAGCTGACCTACGCCGCCATCATCGTTGCCGACCGTACCAATCTTCAGGATAAGCTCGCGTTGACCCGGCGCGTGCTGCGCATCCTGCCGGTGCCGGAGTTGGCGTACCGGCAGGTGCTGCTGTTGGGTCTCGATGGCGGGCGCGACGCCGCGCTGCTGCAACTCGACCAGGCGGTGGCGGTGTTTCCGTATCGTCTGAAGGATTATGTGCCGATCATGGAAAAAGCGGCGCAACAGGAACCGGGGGCGCTGGGTGAAATTGCGGAGAAAGCCCGGGAAAAGCTCAAGCAGGTTGACAGAAACTGATGGTAAGTTCAGGATTTGTCTATAAAAGACAGATTTATGAACGCGGGTGATTCAAAACCGTTCAACGCAGAGGTTGCGAACAAATATTTTCTGTTCTGATTCTGTTCCCTTCTGTCTTGAAGATTTTGTTTCCGGCATGTCCGGATTAGGATGGATCCATGGCTAGGCCAGAGAAAGTCCGCATCGGCAATCTGCTCGTCCAGGATAAGCTGATTTCCCAGGAGCAGCTGAGTTTAGCCCTCGAGCAGCAAAAGCGCAGCGGCCGCAAGCTCGGCCGGGTGCTGATCGAAAACGGCTTCGCCACGGAGGAGGCCATCTCCGAGGCCCTGGCCAAGCAGCTCAGGATTCCCTATCTCAATCTCAAGTTCTACAACATCAACCTAGCGGTGGCGCGCATGCTGCCCGAGATGCAAGCGCGGCGTTTCCGCGCGCTGTTGCTGGAGGACAAGGGCAGCACCTACCTGGTGGCGATGGCCGATCCCACGGACCTGTTCGCTTTCGACGAGATCGCGCGCCTGCTCAAGCGCGATATCGAACTCGTCCTGGTCAATGAGAACCAGGTGCTGGAAACCATCGACCGCATCTACCGGCGCACCGAGCAGATGACCGATCTCGCGCGCGAGCTCGGGGCGGACATGGCCGAGTCCGTGGATTTCGGCGCGCTCAGCGTCGAGCCGGGTGCGGAGGATGCGCCGGTAGTCAAGCTGCTGCAGTCCATGTTCGAGGATGCGACCCAGGTGAACGCGTCCGACGTGCATATCGAGCCGCAGGAGAGCATGCTGCAGATCCGTTTCCGCATCGACGGCATGCTGCAGCTGCAGACCGAATCGGACATGAAGATCGCCCCCGCCCTGGTGCAGCGGGTCAAGCTCATGTCGGGCCTGGACATCTCCGAGAAACGCCTGCCGCAGGATGGCCGCTTCAACGTGCGCATAGGCGACAGGCGCGTCGACGTGCGCATATCGACCATGCCGACGCAATATGGCGAATCGGTGGCGATGCGCCTGCTCAACCGCAGTACCGGAGTGCAGGGCCTGGAAGGCCTGGGCATGCCGCCGCAACTGCTTGCGCGCCTGCAGCAGATCATCCGGCGCAGCACCGGCATGGTGCTCGTGACCGGTCCGACCGGAAGCGGCAAGACCACCACGCTGTATGCCGCGCTCAACGAAGTGAATACGGTCGACAAGAAAATCATCACTGTCGAGGATCCGATCGAATACCGCCTGGCCGGCCTCAACCAGGTGCAGGTCAACGAAAAAATCGATCTCACCTTCGCGCGCGTGCTGCGCTCGACTCTGCGCCAGGACCCGGACATCATCCTGGTGGGCGAAATGCGCGATCCGGAAACGGCGCAGATCGGCATGCGCGCCGCGCTCACCGGCCACATGGTGTTCTCGACCCTGCATACGCGCGATGCGGCCAGCACCCCGATCCGCCTGATCGACATGGGGGCGCCGCGCTACATGGTCGCGTCTTCATTGCAGGCGGTGATCGCACAGCGGCTGGTGCGGGTGAACTGCTCCAGCTGCGCCGAGACCTATCAGCCATCGGAACAGGAAATGCAGTGGCTGCAGGGCAGCGCGCGCGATGATGGCAAGTCGATCCAGATGATGCGCGGACGCGGCTGCCAGTTTTGCCACCTGACCGGCTATGCGGGGCGCACCGGCGTATACGAAATGTTGGAACTGGACGCTACGCTGATTGCAGCGGTGAATCGGGAGGACACGACCGAATTTGCCCGGCTCGCGGCCATGCACATGGCGGGCAGGAGCATGCGCCACCATGCGGCACAACTGGTGCTTGCCGGCAGGACTACGCTGTCCGAGGCGATACGGATCAGTTCCGAACTCGAGGACTGATGCCGCATTTTGCCTACAAGGGAAGAAATGCCAGGGGCGAGCTGGTAACGGGCGTGATCGAGGACGCCGACTCGGGCGCGGTGGCCGACCAACTGGTCAATATCGGGATCTCGCCCGTCGATATCGCGCCGACGGGCGCGCCGAGCGCGGCGCGGCAGGACGGCTGGTTCGCGCGACTGTTTGCACAGCGCATCACCCTCGACGACAGGCTGCTGTTCAGCCGCCAGATGTACACGCTGCTCAAGTCCGGCGTGCCCATCATGCGCGCGCTGGCCGGGCTGCAGGAATCGGCCAAGAGCGTCGCGATGGCAAAGGTGATGCAGGATCTGCGCACCAGCCTGGACAGCGGCCGCGACCTCAATTCCTCGATGCGCCGCCACCCCGAGGTCTTTTCGCAGTTCTTTGTCAGCATGGTGCGCGTGGGCGAGATGTCGGGCAGCCTGGAGGAAATATTCTTAAGGCTGTTCAACCATCTCGAATTCGAGAAGGAGATGAAGGAACGCGTGCAGCAGGCGTTGCGCTATCCGACGTTTGTCTTGGTGGCCATGGGGGTGGCGCTCGTGATCATCAACCTTTTCGTGATCCCGGCTTTCGCCAAGCTTTTCGCGGGTCTCAAGGCGGAGTTGCCGCCGATTACCCGGCTGCTGATTGAGTTTTCCGATTTCATGGTGCATTACTGGCCGGCGCTGCTCGCGCTTGGCATCGCCAGCGCTATTGGTGCCCGCGTATATACGCGCACGTCGGCAGGCCGTTACAACTGGGACAAGTTCAAGCTGCGCTTGCCGCTCGCCGGCACTATTGTCGAGAAGGTGACGCTGGCGAGATTCGCCCGCAGCTTCGCCATCTCCCTGAAAAGCGGCATGTCGATGGTGCAGACGCTGGCCGTTCTGGCGCAGGTGGCCGACAATGCCTACATCGCGCAGCGTATCGATCAAATGCGCGACGGCGTGGAGCGTGGCGAGAGCGTGCTGCGCACGGCGCGGGCCACCGGTGTGTTTACCCCGATCGTGCTGCAGATGATAGCCGTGGGCGAGGAGGCGGGGGAACTGGACGATCTGATGAGCGAGGTTGCCGACATGTACCAGCGCGAGATCGACTACGAACTCAAGGGGCTTTCGGCCAGCATCGAGCCGGTCATGATTACCTTCCTCGGTGTCCTGGTGCTGATCCTCGCCCTGGGCGTGTTCCTGCCCATCTGGGACCTCGGCAGGGCTGCGCTCGGCCCAAAGGCGGGTTGAGATGCGCCGCCTGCCGAGCTTGCGCGTCGGGCCGAGGTGCTCCGACCGGCAGGCGGGCTTCACCCTGTTCGAACTGATTGTTGTCGTCTGCATCGTGGCCGTGATGGCGGGCATCCTGCTCAACCGCCTGCGCTTGTACGAGGAGGCCGCCGAAAAAGCGGCGATGCAACAAACTGCAGCGGCGATCAAGAGCGCGCTGCAGATGCGCGTCGCCTCCTACATGATCGGCGGGCGCGACAACCAAATAGAAAATTTGCGCAATGAAAATCCGGTCAGCTGGCTGCAGGAGAACCCGGCCGGTTACGCCGGCGAGTTCTACGCCGATGCCTATGCGCGCGTCCGGCCGGGTAGCTGGTATTTCGACCTCACTCGCCGGGAACTCATTTATGTCATCAACCTCGGGGACAATTTCAAGCCCGGACCCGATGCCAGAAAGTGGGTGCGCTACCGGGTGAGCATAAAATATGAAAACGTGCCGGAGACAGGCGCGCCGCCGCGCAAAGTGCTGAGCGCTGTCAGTATTGTGCCGGTCCAGCCCTATGTCTGGTTCTAACCCGCATGCGTATGCCAGTTCGGGTCTGGGCGAGGAATTCGGGCAGCGGGTGGCCAAGGTGCACGGGATTGGATCGAAATCGCGCTTTGTCAAATATTGTCAGGCCAGGTCGATTTCTGTTGTCAGACAAAGAGATGTGGTTTATTCTTCAACTTATTGTCCGAAGTAAAAAGGAGAATTAAATGCTTAAAAGACAAGCCGGTTTCACGCTGATTGAGCTGATCGTGGTGATCGTGATTCTGGGTATTCTGGCGGCGACCGCCTTGCCCAAGTTCATGGGCATCCAAAGCGGCGCTAGAATATCCATTCTCCAGGGCGCGCGCGGGGCAGTCGCTTCCGCCATGAATATCGCCACCGCCACTCAGCAATCCCAGAGCCTGGGCTCCGGCGTATCGATCACTCTGGACGGCGTAGCCATCAGCATGATCGCGAGCTATCCTGTCGCAACTGGCACTACTTCCGGCATTTTTGGCGCTGCGGGATTGTCCTCCGACTACACAACCGCCGGCGGGGGTACGGCGCTTGGCAGCATCCTGACTATCCAGGTCGCCAATGCTCCGACGCCGACGACTTGCGCGTTCTCCTACACTGCGGCCACTGCAACCCTGCCGCCCGCGATTGCGCCTATCGTCTCTGCCGGCTGTTGATGCGGGAACGAAAGAACCGGGGCAAGCCGGCTACGCCTTCGCGTTCGGGAAGATCGAGTTGAGGGAGAAAACAATGAAAAAAAGCTCCGGTTTTACGCTGATCGAGTTGATCGTGGTGATTGTGATTCTGGGCATTCTGGCGGCGACCGCCTTGCCCAAGTTCATGGGCATCCAGAGCGGCGCCCGAGCTTCCATACTTAGCGGCGCGCGTGGCGCGGTCAGTTCCGCCATGAATATCGCCTACGCCACGCAAGCCTCGCAGGGCGTGGGTTCAAACGTTTCGATCACCCTGGACGGTATAGGCCTCAGCATGATCGGCAGCTATCCGGTCGCGACCGGCACTGCCTCGGGAATTTTTGGCGCAGCGGGACTGTCCGCCGACTACACGACCAGCGGCGGTGCCGCGGGTCTTGGCAGTAGCGTGACTATCCAGATCGCCAATGCTTCGACGCCGGCCAATTGCAGTTTCGTTTATTCCGCGGCTACCGCGACCTTGCCTGCACGAGTCGGAGCTCCCGTTACCAGCGGCTGCTGATCGCGGTTTCGCCGGGCATAAGCCTGTCGCCTCTATGGAGACCACGCAAACGGCCGACCCGCAGGCGCAGGATAGACAAGGGGCAGGCTCGGTGGTTTGATCCTGCCCTTTGTGTTTTTTGGACGGTCCGCGAGGACAGATCATGAACAGACTCATCCGGCTGGTTCTGTTGTTGGCATCGTTGGCCGGCCTGGCTGCCTGGAGCGCGAATGCGTCTGCGGCGGTAACCTGGCAGGCCGCCGGAACTGCGGTGAACGGCATCACCACCACAGGCATCGGCGCAAATCCGGCATGGCCGGCGCACGCGCAGGGCGATATCGCGCTGCTGTTCGTCGAAAGCACGGGAGGACAGCCGGTCGCGCTCGGCGTCCCCAACGGCTTCGCTGCGGTAGCGAACAGTCCACAGGCCACCGGCGCGGGAACCGCCGGAACGCAGCTCAGCGTATTTTGGGCGCGCGCAACCTCGTCGGCGATGGCGGCGCCGAGAATAGCGACCCCGAGCGACCACTTTTATGCCCTGATCATCACCTTCCGCGGCGTCATCGATAACGGCAATCCGATAGACGTAACGGCCGGCGGCGTCAAGGCCGCGGCCAGCACTTCGGTGACGGTGACGGGCGTCACCACCACGGTGGCGAACACGCTGGTCGTTCAGGCTGTCGCAAGAGACAACGACAACGCCGGGGCCGCCTTCAGCGCTCAGGCGAATGTGAATCTGGCCCCCATCACCGAACATTCCGACGCCGGAACGACGAACGGCAATGGCGGCGGTCTGGGCGTATGGAGCGGCGTCAAGGCGACGGCGGGCGCGACCGGGAATACCACCGCGACCGTCACCAGTTCGATCAACGCTTTCCTCACCATCGCGCTCAAGCCGCAGCCGGGGCCTCGTTTCCAGGCCGCCGGAGCGGCGGTCCAAGGCACGGGAGCGGTCAGTCCGGCGTGGCCGGTGCACGCCATCAATGACATTGCGCTTCTGTTCGTCGAGAGCGCCGGAGGTCAAGCGGCCGCACTTTCCACCCCAGCCGGGTTTGCCGCGGTATTGAACAGTCCTCAGGCAACCGGGGCCGCAGCGGCGGGGACCAGAATCACCGTGTTCTGGGCGCGGGCCACATCGGTCGCGATGACTGCACCCACCGTCGGCGACCCCGGGGACCACGTCTACGCGCAGATCCTCACCTACCGCGGCGTCGTCAATGCCGGCAACCCCTGGGATGTCACCGGCGGCGGGGTCAAGACGCCGGCCAGCACGTCCGTGACCGTGACCGGTGTCACCACCACCGTGGCCGACACGCTTATCGTTCAGGCCGTCGCGCGCGACAACGACAACGCTGCGGCCGCCTTCAGCGCGCAGACGAATGTGAACCTGACAGGCATCGCCGAAAGGGCCGATGCCGGGACGACTCAAGGCAATGGCGGCGGCTTCGCGGTCTGGGATGGCTACAAGGCGACGGCTAGTGCGACCGGCAATACCACAGCCACGGTGACGAGTTCGATCAACGCATTCCTTACCATCGCACTCAGGCCGCAGACAAGTTCCGTGCCGGTGTTCGGCACCGCCGGAACCGCGGTCGTCACCGGCCTGAATTGGCCAACGCACGCCATAGACGATGTCGCGCTGCTATTCATCGAGAGCACCGGAGGGCAGATTCCAACCCTCTCCGATGCCGCAGGATTTGTCGAGGTGACGAACAGTCCGCAGTTTACCGGGGCAGCATTGCTCGGAACCCGGCTCACCGTGTTCTGGGCGCGGGCCACGTCGACGGCGATGGTCGGACCGACCATTGCCGGACCAGCCGACCACGCCTATGCGCAGATCATCACCTACCGCGGCGCGACGAATACGGGCAACCCCTGGGATGTCACCGGTGGCGGCGTCAAGGCGGCGGCCAGCACGTCCGTGACCGTCACGGGCGTGATCACCACGGTGGCGAATACGCTTATCGTGCAGGCCGTCGCGCGCGACGACGACAACGCGGCGGCCGCATTCAGCGCGGAGACGAACGTAAATCTGACCGGCATCGCCGAGCGCAGTGACGCCGGCACGACCACCGGCAATGGTGGAGGCTTCGCCGTATGGGACGGCGCCAAGGCCGCCGCCGGGGCGACGGGCAATACCACCGCAACGGTCACCAGTTCCATCAACGCGTTTCTGACCATCGCGCTCAAGCCGCCAGCCCCGGCCGGGCCGGATCACTACGAATTGTCGCTGCCGACGGCCAGCGTCGCGTGTCTGGCGAGCGCGGCAACGGTCACCGCCTGTACGGACGGCGTCAGTCCCTGCACCAACAAGTACACCGCCGCCAGCGGCACGACGGCCACGCTGGCGACCTCGGCCGGCACGCTGGGCTTGACCACGGTAACTTTCGATGCCACTGGGGTTGCCACCACGACACTCAGCTATCCCTTGGCGGCCGATGGCGCGACCGCAACAGTTACCCTTTCGGCCGAACTTACCCCGGCGGTGAACCCGCGCAAGTGCTGTCAGAACGGAGTGTGCGCAGTGGCGAACAGTTGTGCCACCACCTTCAACACGGCGGGTTTCATCTTTTCCGCTACAGCGGGAGGCGTCGTGGTCACGATACCGACGCAGGTCGCGGGTATCACCTCCGCCGCGCATTACCTGCGCGCGGTGAAGACGAGCACCACCACGCAGGCGTGCGAGGCGGCATTGGCCGGCGCAAACACGGTCGATTTCGCCTACGAGTGCAACAATCCGGCGACATGCAGCGCCAGTAATTTGATGAGCGTAAACGGGGGAGCGGCCACCACCATTGCGCGCAACAACAACGGCAGCGTGGTGAGTTATCTGCCGGTCGGCATGACTTTCGATGCCAACGGCAATGCGCCGTTTACCTTCAATTTCAGCGACGCGGGACAGGTGAAGCTGTGGGCGACGAAGGCAGCGGGCGGATCGTTGCTGACCTCTCTGGCGGGTTCATCGAATTCCTTCGTGGTCAAGCCCGATCATTTCGACATTACCAATATTGCCTGTACCACGCTCGGTGCGGGCACCTGCGCGCCGGCGAATGTCACCGGCAACAATCCGGCCGCGTCCGGCGCGGCAGGCGCCGCTTTCATTCAGGCGGGACAAGCGTTCAAGGCGACCGTCACGGCGATGAATGGCGCCGCCACGCCTGCGTTCACGCCCAACTTCGGCAAGGAAAGCCCCGCGGAAGGGGCGGAACTGGCGTCGTTCAATCACCTGCCCGGCCTGGGTGACGCCGCTGCCATCAGTCGCGTTCTGGGCGGCTTCAATGCGGGCGCGGCGACGCTGACCGACCTGGCCTGGAATGAGGTCGGCGTGCTGCAATTGCAGGCGAGATTGTCGAACGCCAACGGCTATCTCGGCAGCGACGTAATCAACGGCAAGAATTCCGTGGTCAGCGCGGTCAATCCCTATGTCGGGCGGTTCATTCCGGATCACTTCGATACCGTGGTGACGCCTCAAGGGGGGGGCTTTGCCTACTCCGGCAATCCGGTGGGACCCGTGCCCGGCCAGCCGTTTACCGTGACGGTGACGGCGAAGAATTCGCTGGGCGCGCCGACTGCAAACTACTACTACATCAATCCAGGCGACTTTGCCAAAGCGGTGAACCTCAGCCTGCCGGTGGGGGGCGCCGCAGGCCAGCTTTATGTCGATGCGGTCGCGGGCGGGACGGGCGCGGTGCCGGCAGGCAAGTTTCTCAACCTCAATCCGGGTGAGGGGAAGGGCAATTACTCGGACGCGACGGGCAGGATTTCTTTTGTGTTCAACGCTCTGCCCTTTTATCTCGCACTGCCCATCCAGATTCACGCCGAGGACGCCGATACCGTCACATCGTCCGGCGCCAACGACAGCATCAACATCCGCCACGGCCGACTGCGCCTGTTCAACGCGTTCGGCAGCGACAAGGCTGACCTCAGCCTGCCGCTGCGGGCGGAATACTGGACGGGTAACTCCTGGGTGCTTAACAGCGCCGACAGCTTCACGCTCGTCCCTGCCGTATCGATAGGATTGTCAGGGTATTCCGGCACCTTGTCCGCGGTGAATCTTGGGGCGAGTCATGTCGTCGGAACGACGCTTGCCGGCGGACAGGGTAGCATCGTCTTGACGAAACCGTCCCCGGTCGCCACAGGTAGCGTTGATTTGGCGATCAACCTCGGCACGGGCGCGGCCGATCAGTCGTGTTTGAGCGTTCATCCCGCCACGACCGGCGCAGCCATCCCGTGGTTGCGTTCGATCTACGGAAATTGTGCGGTAACTTATGACCGCGACCCCTCCGCGCGCGGCAGTTTTGGCATCTATGCGCCGGAGTCCAGGAAATCCATCCATGTGCGTGAGTTGTATTGATGTCCAAACACGGCGGTTTTACGCTGATTGAACTGATCACGGTCATGATTGTTCTCGGCATATTGTCTGCCGTCGCTTTGCCCCGAATCATGGACAACCGGGCGTTCATCGGCGCGGCGTTTCATGCCGATGTGGTGAGTGCACTGCGTTATGCGCAGAAATCCGCGGTCAGTCACCGGCGCCTGGTCTGCGCGACTCTCACGCCGACAACGATCGCGCTCTCGATCGCCGCTCTCAATCCGGCAAGCGCCTGTGCCGCAGCCTTGCCCAGTCCCGACGGGGCGGCGTATCAGAGCAAAGAAGGATCCATACAGGCGAGCGGCTATCCTGGGGGCGGGCTATTGTATTTTCAGCCGGCGGGCACGATCACCAGCGATGGCGCCGGCGCGACGATCTACTCCGGCAGTATCGCCATCACCGGGCGAGCCACGCCGATCAGAATCGAGGGGGCCACCGGATATGTCGAATAGGCATCAGTCCGGCATGACACTGATCGAGTTGATCGTTGCGATTGTCATTATCGGCATCGGCCTGGCTGGCGTGTTGTTGACGTTTACCACCACGGTGAGGCACAGCGCGGATCCGATGGTACGCAAACAATTGTCCGCGATTGCAGATGAGATGATGGAGGAAATCCTGCTCAAACCATTTGCAGTAGCGGCTCCCAACCCGCCATTTGCCGGCTGCGCGCGCGATACTTACAACGACGTGCGAGACTACAACGGCTATAGCACGGTGAACATTTGCGACATCGACGGCGCGACCGTGTTGAGCGAAGTCGGCGTAAGCGTGAGCGTTAGCCCCCCGGCGGCATTGCCGGTGTCTTTGAGCGGGGTGGCTGCGACCGATCAGCTTACGGTCAGGGTGAACGTGACGCGCGGGAGCGAGAGCTACTCGCTCACCGGTTGGCGCACCTGTTATGCGGGTCCATCATGGCCATGTCCGTGACGAAGCAGCGCGGATTCACTCTGATCGAGTTGATTGTGGTGATGGTCGTTACCGGCATCATCGCGGCCACCATCGTCGTGTTTTTCAAGCCGGCGTTCGAAATCTATCTGGCCGTGAACCGTCGCGCCGGGATGACCGACGTGGCGGATACCGCATTGCGCAGGATGTCCAGGGATGTTCGCCTGTCGGTGCCCAACTCGATCCGCTCGCCAAACGCGCAGTGCTTCGAGTCGGTGCCTACGTCTGCCGGCGGGCGCTATCGCATGAGACCGGACACGATCTGGGATATTGCGAACCCGGGAACGCCGAGCGCGCCATTTGACGGGACCACCGCGGTGGCCGCCCTCGATGTGCTGACGTCATTGTCCTCGATACCGGCGGCAGGCGACTGGCTGGTGATCGACAATCAGAATACCAATGACGTTCATGCGGGCACCAACCGGGCCGCGATCCTGTCTGTTGCCGCGCCACCCGATCCCAGCCTCGGCTATCACCGGATTGCGCTGCTGGCGGCAACCCAGTTTCCCAGTGGATACGACGGCGGACGGTTCGTGGTGGTGCCCAACGCGCAGAACGCGGTGTTTTATGTCTGCGCCGGCACTGGCGTGGACGCCAATGGCAGCGGCACCGGAACGCTGTACCGGTTCGCGAACTACGGCTATAACGCGGCGACGCCAGTGGCGTGTCCGGCGCCGGTGGTCGGCACCACGCCGGTGCTGGCGAGCAAAGTGAGGAGCTGTTCGTTTGTCTATTCCCCCACTCAGGGCGCAACGCAGCAAAATGGTTTCGTCTGGATGAATCTGGAAATCGCCGAGCAGAACGAGCGCATTGTCCTGGTCCATGGCGTGCATGTGGACAACGTGCCATGAATGCCGGACAACGCGGCTTCGGCGCGATTGTGGCGATTGTCATTCTGGTCGTCATGGCGACCATTTCGGCCGCATTGGTGAGGCTGGGGACAACACAGCAGGTCACTTCCACGCAGGACATCCTGTCCGCGCGCGCCTGGCAGACAGCGCGCGCCGGAAACGAATGGGGGCTTTACTGGGCATTGCGCGGCGGCAGTTGCGCCGGTGCCTCGGGTACGCTGGATCTGCGCGCCTCCACAGGTTTTTCAGTGACGGTAAGCTGCATCGCACGGACTTTCAACGAGGGCGAGACTTCACCCGGGGTGCCGTTTGTAACCACGACCTATAACGTCGAAGCGATCGCGTGCAATTCCGCTGCCTGTCCGGACGCTGCGCTGGCGGCGACGCCGGGCTATGTCGAGCGCAAGCGCTTGGTGTTGGCAAACACGCCTTGATAAACCGCAACGACGTCTGTCGGCGCGGGGGGCATCGGACAGGGTATTGCAGGAGAACCACCGGCTCGGGATTTTAGCCGCGAAAATCGGAGGCAATGATTGCGGTACCCTCAGTCCCTGGATGAAGAAAAACCATTGACAACAACTATTTATTGATATAACTTCAAGTGGCTCGTCAGACGAGTAACGCATATGGCATGGTTTTCCAAGAAAAAAACACAGCCGGGTTGGATGGCGGTCAGTACCGACACTGACGCCATACGGCTGGCCCATGTTGAGCGCCAGGCTCAGGGCAGGCCCAGGGTCGGCCGGTGGGGCATCGTCAAGCGGGACGAAAAAGACGGCGCAGAATTGCAACAGGCGGCGCAAGAGTACGAACTGGGCCGCTACCGCTGCGCGACGCTGCTGCATCCGGCGGAATATCAGTTGCTGATGGTGGACGCGCCGAATGTGCCGCGCGAGGAGCTGAAGGCGGCGATCCGCTGGCGCGTCAAGGATTTGCTCGACTATCACATCGACGACGCCACCATGGACGTGCTCGACATCCCGGTTGACGCGGAGGCACCGGGGAAGAGCCACTACATGTACGCGGTTGCGGCGAAGAACGAGATCGTGCAGGGGCAGGTCGCCCAGTTCGAGCGGGCCAAGATTGCGCTGCAGGTGATCGATATTCCGGAAACGGCCCAGCGCAATATCGCCGAACTCTACGAAACCGCGGACCGCGGCGTCGGCATGCTGACCTTCGATCGCGCCGGCGGCCTGTTCACCCTCTCGTTCAAGGGCGAACTCTACCTTGCGCGCAGGCTGGACATGACCTGGTCGCAACTCGTCGGCGCGCAGGAAAGCCAGCGGCAGGCGTACTTCGAGCGCATCGGAGTCGAGTTGCAGCGCTCGCTCGATCACTTTGAGCGCCAGTACCAGAACGTCACGCTGTCGGAGCTGCTGCTCGGGCCCATGCCGGAAGACATCGGATTGCAGGCGTTTCTGAGCTCGCAGCTGTACCTGCCGCTGCGGCAGATCAATCTGGCCGATGCCCTGGAATTCGTCGGTGACGACATGGGCACCGACCAGCAATGGCAACTGCTCCATGTGCTGGGCGCGGCGCTGCGCCTCGAGGCGAAGGCGCTATGAGCCAGCAGATCAACCTGTTCAACCCGATCTTCCTCAAGCAGAAGAAGACTTTCTCCGCAGTGAACATGCTCGACACCATGGCCCTGCTGGTTGTCGGCGTCGCTGCGTTCTATGCCTACGCCAGTATCGAGACCCTGAACCTCGACCGGCAGGCGGTAGAGACGGCCAGGCTATATGACCAGTCGAAGGCACGGCTGGTCGAAACCGGCGTGCGCTACGCACCGAAGAAAATCGACGCCGGTCTCGAGGCGGAGGTGAAGAATCTGCAGGCACAGTTGAATGCGCGCAAATCAACGCTCGATAGCGTCGGCATCGGCCTGCTCACCAATGACGCCAGCTATACCGAGTACATGCGCGCCCTCGCGCGCCAGTCCCTTGCCGGGCTGTGGCTCACGGGGTTCCGTGTCGGCAAGGGCGGTGCGGAAATGGAGATCATCGGACGTGCATTGCGGCCCGAGTTGGTTCCGTCCTACATCCAGCGCCTGACCCGGGAACGGGCGATGCACGGCCGCGCCTTCGACTCGCTCAGCATGACGCAAGGCGAGGGGGCGCTGCCAGCGGATGCGTCCCGGCCAGCCACTGCGCCCGCCGGTTACAGTTACACCGAATTTCGGCTCGGCTCCACCCACGCCAGGCTTCCGTCGCGCGCGGGGGATGCGCCGGCCGGCAAGGCGGCATCCGAAACGGCGGCTGGCATTGCCCCGGGTATTCTGCAACCAGCGCAAACCCGCGGCGGTGAATCGCGATGAAGCAGCTGCTGCAAAGATACGCCGACAGCATCGATGCCATGGCCCTGCGCGAGCGGGTCATGTTTTTCGGCGCTGTTGCGCTGGTGCTGATGACCTTGCTGCAGGTCTTCTTGCTGACCCCGGTGTTGTCGCGGCGATTCCAGTTGTCGACGCAGATTGCACAGCAGGAAGACGAAACCAAGGCGATTCAGGCCCAGATTCAGGCCCTGGTTCGACCGAAGCTGCAGGATCAGGACGAGCTCAATCGCGACAGGCTCAAGAGCCTTCGCGAGCAGATGACGCAGTTGGACCGGCAGTTCGAGCAACAACAACTGCAGTTCGTCGCGCCGGAAAAAATGGTGGCGATGATCGAAAACCTGATAGTGGAAAACCGGAAATTGCAGCTGATATCGCTGCGCAACCTGCCAAGCACCGGTCTGTCGCCGGGCGCCGGCGCGCCGAGCGGCGCCGCCGGCGGGCAGGCGCGGGCGGCCGACGAGCGCCAGGTGTTTCGACACACGGTCGAACTCAGCCTCAAAGGCAGCTATTTCGATCTGCTCGAGTACATTGCCGCGCTAGAAGGCATGCAGCAGCGGGTGTTCTGGGACGGATTCGAACTCAGCGTGGCGGAGTATCCGCAGTCGGTGCTGAAATTGACCATCTATACGCTCAGCCCGGAGAAATCATGGCTGACCGTCTGATGCTGGCGCCGGTGATCATGGCCGCAGCCGCGCTGCTGCTCTCGGCCGGAAGCGCCGCGCAGGCGCTCACCGATCCGACACGGCCGCCGCTTGAATTGATGAGGGCCGCGGTAGCAGGCGGGGCTGCGGGCGCGAGCGATGCCGCCGCACCGCGCCCGCGGCTGGAGTCGATCCTGCTGTCGAGCGCGCGCAACGGCGCGATCATCAACGGCCAGTATGTGTCCCTGGGAGGGACTTACGGCAAGGCAAGTCTGGTCAAGATCACGGCAACCGAGGTGACACTGAAAACCGATCAGGGGTTGGAAGTGCTACAGTTGTATCCTCCGATGGAGAAAATTTCCGCCGTCTCCGGCACCGAGAGGAAACCTGAGAAAGTGGTAAAACGTCCATGAGAACTCTGTGCACCGCCGGGCAGATTGCAAGCGTGCTTGTAACCTTATCGATTGTCGCTGGCTGCGCCCAGGAACCCGTGCGCGCCAATAGGGTCAGCGACCAGATCGTCGGCGAATTGGACAAAGGCGCGCAACGCGCCAAACCGAGGGAATCAGACGCAGTGAACCAGGCGCTGCTGCCGCCGCTGCGCATGGAATTGCCGCAGGCGCAGGGAAAGCCGATCGAGGGCCGCTTCGATCTGAACGTGAACAACGCGCCGGCGCGCGAAGTGTTCCTGTCGATCGTGTCGGGCACCCGCTACAGCATGCTGGTGCACCCGGACGTGTCCGGGTCCATCTCGGTGACGCTCAAGGACGTCAGCCTGTCCGAGGCGCTTGAATCGATCCGCGAAATCTATGACTACGAATACAGAATTGACGGAAGCAGAGTCTATATCCAGCCCGCCGGCCTGCAGACGCGCGTATTTCAGGTCAACTACCTGATCGGAGCGCGCCAAGGCAGGAGCGACATGCGCGTTACCGCCGGTTCCAGCGGCATTGCGACTGGTGCTGCTACCGCAACCGCCGGAACGACGGCAGCGACGGCAGCGACAACGGCAGCCGCGGCCGTCGCGCCTCCACCTGGCGTGCAGGGACCGCCGTCCCTATCACCCAACGCTGTGGGCGCCCTCGGCGGTATGCAGGCCGACGCAACCCGCATGTCCACTGTCCAAACGACCGACTTCTGGGCCGAAGTCGAGTACGCAATCCGCACCATCGTCGGCACTGCTGCGGGCCGCAACATAGTCATCAGCCCGCAGTCCGGTGTGGTGGTGGTGCGTGCCATGCCGCAGGAACTGCGCAGCGTTGCGGCGCTGCTCAAGGCGATGCAGCTGTCGGTAAATCGGCAGGTCATGCTCGAGGCAAAAATCATCGATGTGACTTTGAACCAGGCTTATCAAGCCGGAATCAACTGGGCGGCGTTTCCCACCAGCGGCATCGCCGGCGGCTTTTCCAGCGGCCTGGGCGGTGTGCCCAACACCCTTGCCACGACCGGTCCGCTGAGCGGTAGCACCGCTGACAGCCCCGCCGCGC
>Ga0080064_1003890_pt1 | contig 20348 bp, 23 predicted proteins | sample Subgrocontami54m_FD_69260 | JGI IMG/M metagenome (GOLD analysis project Ga0080064, IMG submission 69260) | Subsurface groundwater microbial communities from S. Glens Falls, New York, USA - GMW46 contaminated, 5.4 m (SPADES assembly) (version 2) ...
ACTCGCCAAGGCGCGCGCCGAAGCGGAGTCGCTGCGCAGGCAGGCCGCCGCGGCAAGCGCCGCGGCGCAGCGCTCCGCGGAAACCAAGGCACAGGCGGAGGCCGAGATTGCCAAGGCTCGCACCGAAGCCGAGATTGCCAAGGTGCGTGCCGAGGAGCAGGCGAGGGCACAGGCGGACATCGCGAAGGCGCGCACCGAAGCCGAAGCATTGCGCCGCGGCGCCCGCGCGCTTCCGCCCGAGGGCAGGATGGCGGCCGCCGTACCGGCGCAAAGCACATGGCTGGCGCAGCGTTCCTGCGAGCCGTTCCGCCAGCTTCCGGCGCTGCAGGATAGGGTGCCCGTGCGCGTCCAGGGCGACGAGTTCTCACTGGAACGGGGCCAGCCCGGGAATCCCGGGCACTTCTCGATCCGGGGCATGCGCGCGGCTGACGGCTCGATGGCGCTCGAGGGCACGGTCATGACCCGCCGCGAGGGAGCAGGCGAGGCACCCGTGCGCTTCACCGGCCGGTTCGAAGGCGAGCGCTACCAGGCCACAGGCACGATGGGGATGCGTCCGTGCTCCTTGACGATTTCCCGCGGTTCGAGCTGATCCGGACCTCGCGCGACCCCGGGGAGCACCGATGCCATCATTCGAGCCGGAGGATGCGGATTTCGAGCGGCGCGTGCGCGAGAGCTTTGCGCGCCAGGGGGCGATGCGGCTGATCGGCGCGCGGCTTGCCTGCGTCGAGCCGGGACGCGTGGACATCGAGCTCCCCTATCGCGAGGACCTCACCCAGCAGCACGGCTACTTCCACGCCGGCATGACCAGTGCCATCGCCGACAGCGCGGGCGGCTACGCGGGCTACACGCTCTTTCCCGCGGACAGCTCGGTGCTGACGGTGGAATTCAAGATCAACCTGGTCGCACCCGCGCAGGGCGAGAAGCTGGTGGCAACCGGCCGCGTCAAGAAGCCCGGTCGCACGCTCACGATCTGCGAATTCGAGGTCGTGGCGGTGCAGGGAGGCAAGGGCAGGACCTGCGCGCTCGGCCTGCAGACGCTGATGTGCATGCAGGGCCGGGCGGACCTGCCGCGGGCCGGTTGAGGCTGCCCTCAGGGACCGCGCCTGTCGTAGGTCGCGAAGTCGAAGCGCAAGCCTCCGGTGCCCTCCAGCGAGTGCGATTCCCGATGGACCTCGCGCCAGTCGCCCCGGTCGAAATCGGGAAAGTACGCATCCCCCGGGACCTCCGCGTCGACCTCGGTGAGCTCGAGCCTGCGGGCGAGCGGCAGCGCGAGTGCGTAGATCTCTGCGCCCCCGATCACGAACACTTCCGCGGCTTGCGCCGCCGCCGCGATCGCCTCCTCGAGCGAATGCGCAACGCGGCAGCCCGGCGCCGAAAGATCCCTCGCGCGCGTGACCACGATGTTGTCCCGGCCCGGCAGGGGCCTTCCCGCCTCGGCAAGTATGGATTCGAAGGTCTTCCTGCCCATCACGACCGGATGGCCGAGGGTCAGCACCTTGAAGCGCTTCAGGTCCGCGGCAATGTGCCACGGCATCCGGTTGCCGCGGCCGATGACGCGGTTTCGCGACAGGGCCGCGATGATGGTCACGCGGGGAGTCATGCGGGGATCACGGCCCGCCGCGCGTGCGCGGCCGTTCGGGTCGGCGTGGTGACATGGCGGACGACGCGCTATGCTGACAAGGTCCGCGCATTATAACGGTGATGAACATCCGCTTCGGCTTTTCCCTGCGCTACTACCCGAAATCGTTTCTCAAGCTGCTGCTGCTTGCCTTCGGCGTGGTGGCCTTGCCGCTCGTCCTGGGATTGCTCGATGCGGCCGTCTACGTCGACCGGCTGACCGGCGAGAGCAGGGCCGCGGTCGTGCAAGCGGCGCAGGCGGCGCGCGCCAGCAGGATGCTGGCGGAGCAGGTGACCGGGCTGGAGCGGGTCGTGCGCCAATATCTCGTGCTCGGCGACGCCGGTCTGCTGGGAGACTACAGCCGGCTTCGAACAGGCTTCAAGGCCACCACGAGCGAGCTGTCGCTGCTGCCGCTCGATGAATCGCAGTTGCGCGAACTCAATCGAACCATCGACAAGGAGCAGGCCCTGTACGCCTTGCTGAAGCTGCTTCCTTCGACACCCAAGGACCGGCGCGCATTGATCGAGGGCTACGTGAGCCTCTCGGAGCTGACCCAGGGGGTGCTGCGGATCAGCAACGAATTGATCGACAGGGAGATCGACCGCATGCGACAGGGCGCCGAGGACGCGCGGCGCGTGCTCTGGCGCCAGCTGCTCGCCACGATCGCGCTCGGGGTCCTGATCGCGCTCGGCGTCACCTATCTGGTCGCGCAACCGATCCGGCAGCTCGATCAGGCCATCCGGCGCCTGGGCGCCGGAACGTTCCAGGGAGAGATCCGAGTGCGCGGCCCCGCCGACCTGGAGTACCTGGGCAGCCGGCTCGACTGGCTGCGGGGGCGGCTGGAGGAGCTTGAGCAGCAGAAGCGCCTGTTCCTGCGCCACGTGTCGCACGAGCTGAAGACACCGCTCACGGCGCTGCGCGAAGGCTCGGAGCTGCTGGCCGAAGGCGCGGGCGGGCCGTTGTCGGCGCGGCAAGGCGAGATCGTGGCGATCCTCCAGAACAAGAGCGCGCAGTTGCAGCGCATGATCGAGGAGCTGCTCGACTACCACCGCGCCCAGGAAAGCCTCGGCCGGCTCGACCTTGGACCGGTCAGGCTGGACCAGGTGGTCTACCAGGTGCTCGACGAACACCGGCTCCAGGCCCAGGCGCGCGGCGTGCGCACGGAACTCAGGCTGGACCCGGTGACTCTGAATGCAGACGCCGACAAGCTGCGGGTGGTCGTGGACAACCTGGTCTCGAACGCAATCAAGTACTCCCCGGAAGGCGGAACAATTTCCTTGGCGCTCGCAAGCGGGGAGACTAGGGTCACGCTCGACGTGATCGATTCCGGCCCGGGTATTCCGCCGGAGGACCGGGAACGCATCTTCGACTGGTTCTTCCGCGGCGAACACGGCCACCAGGGGCGGGTCCGCGGCAGCGGGCTGGGGCTCGCGATCGCGCGGGAGTTCGTGGTTGCGCACCGGGGCAGGGTGGAGGTCGTCGACGAAGGCGCCGCGGGCGGCCATTTCCGCGTTACCCTGCCGGTGGCATCGGAGGCGGTTTCAATATGACCGAAACAACCCCATACTCGCAGTTTGACGGCGGACACATCCGCCGAATTGCCGAGCCGACGCAGATCATCCATCCATGAGCCGAATCGTTGTTGCGGTGCTGGCGCTCTTTGCGATTGCGGGTTGCGCCCAGATGCCCGCGAACCTGGCTGAACGCGACGAAACGCGCCAGGTGAGCGATCTGGTCGGCTACGTTCGGAGCGTGGCCGCGATGCGCCCCGACGCCCAGCGGCGCGAGCTGAACGACGCGAACCAGGTATACGTACGCGAGCAGGGCCTCTACCCGAGGCTGCGGCTGGCACTGCTGCTGTCCCTCCCCGGGACCGCGTTCATGGACGACACGCGCGCTGCGGGGCTGCTCGAGCCCCTGGCGAGTCCGGCCGGAGGGGCACCCGCGCCATTGCAACAGTTCGGCGCGTGGCTGCACGCGCAGGTCGGCGAGCGCGCGCGCGAGCAGCGCAAGACGGCACAACTGAAGGAACAGATCGATGCGCTGCGCGCCATCGAGCGGACGCTCAACGAGCGCGGGCCGGGGCGGGGTCGATGAGCGGCCAGACGATCCTGCTCGTCGACGACGATCCTGACATCCTGAAGCTGGTGTCGATGCGTCTGACCGGGGCCGGTTACGAGGTGGTCACCGTGGACAGCGCGGAGCGGGCGCTGGCGACGCTTGCCGCTTCGCGCCCGGCGCTCGTAATCACCGACCTCAGGATGGGGGGCATGGACGGGCTCGCGCTGTTCGAGGAGATCCATCGACAGGCGCCCACCCTGCCGGTCATCGTCCTGACCGCGCACGGTACCATCCCGGACGCGGTGGCGGCGACCAAGCGCGGGGTATTCGGCTTTCTTCCAAAACCGTTCGACGGCAAGCTGCTGCTCGAGCAGGTCGCGCAGGCGTGTCGATTGTCGGCCGGGGTCGCCGAGCCGGGATCGGGCGACGGGGAGGAGTGGCGCCGGGGAATCGTCACCCGCAGCCAGAAGATGGAAGACGTGCTGCAGCAGGCGCGCCGTGTGGCGCAATCGGGCGCGAGCGTCTTCATCCGCGGGGCGAGCGGAACCGGCAAGGAGTTGCTGGCCCGCGCGATCCATCGCGCGAGCCCCCGCGCCCAGCGACCGTTCGTCGGGGTGAATTGCGCCGCCATTCCCGAAGGCCTGCTCGAGTCGGAATTGTTCGGACACCGCAAGGGCGCGTTCACCGGGGCCAACTATGATCATCCGGGGCTGATTCCCGCGGCCGACGGCGGCACGCTGTTTCTTGACGAAGTCGGGGACATGCCGGTCTCCCTTCAGGCGAAGCTTCTTCGCGTGCTCCAGGAGCGCGAAGTGCGGCCGGTCGGCGCGGCGCAGGCCGTCCCGGTCGACGTGCGAGTCATCTCGGCCACGCATCGCGATATCGACGCGGAAATGAAGCAAGGGAGGTTCCGCGAGGACCTGTATTACCGGCTCAATGTGGTCTCGCTCGAATTGCCGTCCCTGGCGGATCGGCGCGAAGACATCGTTCCGCTCGCGGCGCATTTCCTCAAGGCGACCGCGGCGAACTACGGCGGGACCGCCGAAGCCTTCGCGCCTGAGGCGCTCGACCTGCTGCTCGCCGCGAGCTGGCCGGGCAACGTGCGCCAGCTCCTGAACGTGGTCGAGCAGGTCGTCGCCCTGAGCCAGTCGAGCATCATTCCCGCTTCGCTCGTGCAGCAGGCGCTGCGCGAGGAACCGCAGCCGCTCGCCTCGCTCGAGGAATCGCGCCGCGCTTTCGAGCGCGACTATCTCGTGCGCATCCTGCGCATGACCGGGGGCAACGTCACCCAGGCGGCAAAGTTCGCGCAGCGCAATCGCACGGAGTTCTACAAGCTGCTCGAGCGGCACGCGCTCGAACCCAAGCTGTTCAAGGCCGCGAAGCGCTGATCTTCGGCGCCTGCGCCCGGATCCGTCGCCGTCCGGCGACACCGAAAACCTCCTGATTTCAACGCGGTCGCGGTCCTGCGGTCAATTTCGTCGCCCGCAGGCGACGCCCGACCCCCAGTGAATCTGTCACGTCCGGGCAATAAGGTCCTGAGCCGTAAGCGAATTACGACGTTGGCATGGTGCTTGCGCTGAGATCCACCACGCAGGCCGCAAAGGCCCCGTAGTGTCGAAATCAGGAGAAAGGACACAGCCATGAAGATTCGTCAATCAAGCGCCCGCCTCGCGGGCATTGCATGGGTGGTATCCGGCGCGATGCTGGCCGCCGCGCCTGCCGGAGCGGCAAACGCGCTCATGTCGGTGCAGCAGAAATTCCACAGCCTCGACACGGACAACGACGGTTTCGTCTCGATGGCCGAGATGCAGAAGGCACCCGGCTACGCCAGGGCCTTCCAGGAGGCGGACGACAACCACGACGGCAGGCTCGACGCGGACGAATTCGTCAAGGCCGAGGGCATCTACGAGCGCATGCAGGCGGCCAGCTACGTCGAGGACAGCGTCATCACCGCCAAGGTGAAGGCGGCGCTGCTCAAACAGCGGCAACTCAAGTCCCTCGACGTCAGCGTGGAGACCTACAGGGGTCACGTGCTGCTCTCGGGTTTCGTCGACGACGCCAAGCAGAGGGCCAGGGCGATTCAAGTGGCCTCGTCGGTCAAGGGCGTGGTCGGCGTCAGGGACGGACTCGCGCTCAAGTAGCGCGTCCGGCCCAGCCAAGGTACTGAAGGAGGAACGTCCATGAAGGCGAATATTTCCGGGATTCCCTACGCGGCGAGGATCCATCCGCTGGTCGCGACCGCCTATGGATCGATCGTCGTCCTGTGCCTGGTCGGCGTCGGCACGATCACCGGACTGGTCCCGAACGCGTACTCGCAGAAGGGAAGCGAGTACGCCGCCTCTACCGGAGGCGCTGCGCGTGTGCGCGCCGACCCCTGCGCCAGTTGCGGCGTGGTCGAATCGATGCGGACCATCGAATTGCGCGGAGACGCATCGGGCATCGGCGCAGTCACGGGCGGCGTCACCGGGGCCGTGCTCGGCAACTCGATGGGGCGGGGCCGTGGCAACACCGCGATGACCATCATCGGCGCAGCGGGCGGCGCCCTGGCCGGCAACGAAATCGAGAAGAGCATGAAGAAGCGCTATGCCTACCGCGTGACGGTGCGCATGGATGACGGATCGATACGGACCCTCTCGCAGTCGACGCCTACGGCGTTCGCCGTCGGCGCCAAGGTGAGGCTCGTCGATGGCACGCTGGTGGGCGTGGTCAACAAACAAGGGGCCAAGTCATGAAATCCAACCCTGGCCCTGCCCATGCGAGGTGAATTGCTCGAGATGTTATTCGCGATGCTGATCATCCTGCTCGTCACCGACGTTGCGCATTTCTCCAGGGCATTCAGCTTTACCCGGCTGGCCAGGTGATCCTCCCCCTCCACCTTCCGTGCCGGTCTTCGGCCCGCCGCCTTCTGGCGGCGGGCATATTTTTGGCCGCTTCGGCACTGCTCGCCGCGTGCGCAACGCAATCGGGTTCACGATTCGCGAACGTCAACCTGAACGGCTATCCGCTCGCCTTCAGGGAGGGCTATTCGGACGGTTGCAACAGCGCCGCCGGCGCGTACTCGCGGGACCGCGCGCGATTCAAATCGGATACACAGTACGCCCAGGGCTGGCGCGACGGCTTCGACATATGTGCGCGGCGCTCGCAGCTTCGCTGACGGCCGCCGGGGCCGCCGCCAACCAGTGCAGTGGCCCCCCGGGGCGGCAGCAAGGGTCTGCGCCGCCGCGGCGTCATCCGGGCGCTCGCGATGCGCTGTTCGTTCTCGCCCTCACGGGACGCGACACCTTCTTCGGCCGAACGAGCCCGCTGCGCGAGGCGATCGCCGGAGCGTGCGAGCTCAGGGTGATGCTTGCCCATCCCGCGGGCCGGGGACTGCGCAGGCGCGTTTCGACCCAGACGCGGCCCACGCCGCTCTCGTGCCTGCAACAGGAGATCGGTGCGAGCCTCGCGTACCTCGCGGATTGGCGCAGCCGCGGCAAGAGGGTCGCGTTGAGATTCTACGACCAGGAGCCGTTCTGGGAAGTGATCGTGCTCGGCGAGCGCCTGTGGGTGCGGGATTGCCACGGCGCGCCCAGCCTCGCGCCCGGGCGCGAGTACGAGTTCGGGGACCAGCCTCCTGAGCAAGCATCGCACACGCCGTTCGTCATGCATTTCCTGGATCGATGGAACGACGTCCGCAATCCGGATTACGATTTCGACACGGCGCAATTGGTGTACTGCGACGCGGTGACAGGACGCGTGGCCCGTCGTGCTCCGCTCGGGGTCCCGGCCCGGGAAGGCGCCCGCCTCGCGCCGTTCAGACGGCGATCGGCGCCTTGATCGCGGGATGCGGGTCGTAGCCCTCGAGCGCGAAATCTCCGTACCCAAAACCGAAGATGTCCTTCACCGCGGGATTGACCCGCATGACCGGGAAGGGGCGCGGGGTGCGCGAGAGCTGCTCGCGGGCCTGCTCGAAGTGATTGAGATAGAGGTGCGCGTCGCCGAGCGTGTGCACGAACTCCCCCGGCGCGAGTCCGGTGACCTGCGCCATCATGAGCGTCAGCAGCGAATACGAGGCGATGTTGAAGGGCACGCCCAGGAACAGGTCGGCGCTGCGCTGGTACATCTGGCAGGACAAGCGGCCTTCGGCGACGTAGAACTGGAAGAACGCGTGGCAGGGCGGCAGCTTCATGCGATGGATGTCCGCCGGGTTCCACGCGCTGACGATGTGGCGCCGCGAATCGGGGTTGTTCCGGATCGAATCCACGACCTGCGCGATCTGGTCGATCCTGCGTCCGTCGGGGGCCTGCCAATTGCGCCACTGGAATCCGTAGACCGGGCCCAGCTCGCCCTGATCGTCCGCCCATTCGTCCCAGATCGTGACGCCGTGCTGCCTGAGGTAGGCGACGTTGGTCTCCCCGCGCAGGAACCACAGCAGCTCGTAGAGGATCGACTTCAGGTGCAGCTTCTTGGTGGTGAGCAGCGGGAAGGACCCGTCGAGCGGGAAGCGCATCTGTGCGCCGAATACCGAACGGGTGCCCGTGCCGGTGCGGTCGGTCTTGGCGTGGCCGTGCTCGAGCACCTGGCGCATCAAGTCGAGGAACTGTCGTTCGGGGTGCAGGGGCATGTCGGCGCGATCTCCGCTCGTGAATGATAGCGTCTATTGCGGCGGCGTGGCGCGGCAACGGCGTCGTGGAAGCGGCGGCGCGAGGCGCCAGGCGAGGATCACCGCCAGCGCAAAGGCGCAGTACGCGGCCGCGAACAGCCACTCGGGAAGATCGTAGTAGAGCAGGCGCGCGAACCAGCGGCCGATGAAGCTCGGCGCGCCCGGCCCGGTGCGCCGCAAGGCGTCTTCCCAGACGGTGAGCGGGCAGGCGAACCCGGCGAGCGATTCTGCGGCCACGAACAGTATTGCGCCGAGGTGAACGATCCTGAATGCGCGGTGGCGTATCCAGCCCCAGCCGAGCGCCGCGCCGGCGAGAATCATCGCGAAACCGCCGGTGACGAACAGGACGAACGCAAAGTGAATCGCCAGTATCGCATCGGCGAGCACGGCAGACGGCATTTCGGAGCGGGCGGCTCAGCCTCTTGCGACGGGTCGAGCGGGATCGGCGCACCACTCGCTCCAGGAGCCGGGGTACAGGAGGCTCCCGGTGAGCCCGGCGATCTCCATCGCGAGCATGTTGTGGCAGGTGGAAACGCCCGATCCGCAGCTGTGCACGACCTGCCGCAGCGGACGGCCGCCCAGCAGCACTTCGAACTCCGCGCGCAATTGCGCCGCGGGCTTGAAGCAGCACTGCTCGGCCAGGTTTTCGCGGTAGAAGCGGTTGGCCGATCCCGGGATGCGGCCGGCGACCGGATCGATGGGCTCGGCCTCGCCGCGAAAGCGCGCCGGCGAACGTGCATCCAGCACGAGCATCTCGGGTTGGCGCAGGTGGGCAAGTACGTAGCCCACGTCCACCCATCCGTTGTCCGGCCTCGCGCTGAAGCGCGTCGCGGCTGGCTGGGGAACTCCCGCCGAGTAGGGGCGTTCCTCCGCCATCCACTTGTGCCAGCCCCCGTCCAGCACGGCGACGGCGTCGTGGCCGAGCCAGCGCAACAGCCACCACAGGCGCGAGGCGTTGACGCCCTCCTGCGCATCGTAGGCGACCACCTGCTTGCTGCCGTCGATGCCGGCCGCGCCGAGCTTGGCAGCGAGCGCTTCCGGGTCTGGCAGCGGATGGCGGCCGTTCGCACCGGTCTTGGGTCCGGAGAGGTCCTGGTCCAGGTGCATGAAGCGGGCACCCGCGATGTGCGATTTTCCGTAGGCGATGCGCCCCGCGTCGGGTTTGAGGAGGTCGTGGCGGCAATCGACCACGACCCAGTCAGGATCACGGAGGTGTTCGGCCAGGACCGCCGAGTCGACGAGGGTGCGGTAGTTCATTCCGGGAGATGAGGCTGCAGGCGCCGACTCACCCACTCGTGAAAGTAGAGGATGCCGTCCTCCATCGGCGACTGGATCGGGCCGAAGTCGTCGATGCCTTCCTCCAGCAGCGCCTGGCGCCCGCGGTCGGTGCGCTGGCCGATCAGCTCGTCCTCCCACGCCGTCTCGGCGTAGGCCGCCTGTTGCGCCTCCACGTACTCGCGCTCGAACAGCGCAACTTCCTCGGTATAGTAGAACTCGACCACGTTCAGCGTGCGCGTGGGCGACTTCGGGATCAGCGTGCTGATCACGATCGTGTTCGGGTACCACTCGAGCATCACGTTGGGGTAATAGAGCTGCCAGATGGCGCCGTGCTCGGGGTCGCTGCCGCCCATGAAGCGCTTCACCTGGTCATGCCACTTGCGGTACACCGGCGTACCCGCCTTGCTCAGGTGGTTCCTCGGCCCCAGGACCTGCACGGAGTATTCGTCGCCCACGATCCAGCGCATGTCGTCGAAAGTGACGAAGCCCGCAAGGCCGGGATGGAAGGGCACGACATGGTAGAGCTCCAGGTAGATTTCGATGAAGGTCTTCCAGTTCTGCCTGCATTCGGTGACCATCATGCGGTCGAACACGTATTCCGACATGTCGAATTCCCGGTCCACGCCCCAGCCCCCGAGGTCCTTCGCGACATCGCGCTTGCCGGTGAACAGCAGCCCGTTCCAGCGGGCAAGCGGGGTCTTGAAAAGGTTCTTGCAGGGATTGTCGGGGAAGTGCGGCGCTCCGAGCAGGGTACCCTGCATGTCGTAGGTCCAGCGGTGCAGAGGGCATACCAGGTTGCGCGCGTTACCCTTGCCTTCGACGATGATCGCCTGCCGGTGCCGGCAGACGTTGGTCAACAGCTCGACGCCGTTGTCGTTGTTCACCAGCAGCTTGCCGTGGTCGGCCCATTCCAGGGTGAAGTAATCGTTGCGATTGGGTACCATCAGTGCATGGCCGACATAGCCCGGGGCATCGGCGAAGACGAACTTTCTTTCCAGCTCGAGTACGCGCGGTTCCAGGTACCAGGACACCGGGAGCCGCGACATCGCGGGGGTCAGCGTGAGCGAGCCGGCAAGATCGGACATGGTAGGTCCCTGCGCGGGGGCAAAAAGTTGGCGAATTCTAGAGCCTTTTTTGGGGCGCTGCCATTGCCGAAGGACAAGCCTTGATTGGAGAACTCGATCGCGTCAAGGTTCCGGCGGGTCCCTTAAGCATTTGACCGCACGGCGTCGCATCGATTATTTTTACACCTTTTCCCGTTGCGCCAGGAACCTGGGCGCCCCTTTGATGACAAAATCCCCCAAATCCGGCCAGCCGCAGAGCTTCGAGGAAGCGCTTGCCGAGCTGGAGAAGGTCGTCGCGACGATGGAATCCGGGAAGCTCACGCTGGAGCAGTCGCTCGAGGCGCACCGGCGCGGCATCGAGCTGGCGCAGTTCTGCCAGTCGGTGCTTGCGCGCGCCCAGCAGCAGGTCAAGGTCCTGGAAGAAGACGCACTCAAGAACCTCCCCGGTGACGACGAATCCAAGGAGTGACTTCAATTCCTGGATGGGCAGGATCCAGGGACAGGTCGAGTCCGCGCTCGAACGCCTGTTGCCGGCGGCGGACGTGGTGCCGCATCGCCTGCACCAGGCCATGCGCTACGCCGTGCTCGGCGCCGGCAAGCGCGTTCGGCCGCTGCTCGCGTTCGGCGCGGGCGAGATCGCCGGCGCCGATCCGGCGCGGACCGAGGTGGTGGCCTGTGCCGTGGAATGCATCCACGCCTATTCGCTCGTTCACGACGACCTGCCGTGCATGGACGACGACGTGCTGCGCAGGGGAAGGCCCACCTGCCACGTGGAGTACGATGAAGCCACCGCGCTGCTGGCGGGCGACAGCCTGCAGGCGCTCGCTTTTCAGCTCCTCACCGACCAGCGCCTCGCCGACGATGCCGCGATCCAGATGGAAATGGTGCGCATCCTCGCCTGCGCCTGCGGCAGCCGCGGCATGGCCGGGGGGCAGGCGATCGATCTGGCGAGCGTGGGCAAGACGCTCTCGCTGCCCGAACTGGAACACATGCACATCCACAAGACCGGCGCGTTGATCCGCGCTTCCGTGGCGCTCGGCGCGCGCTGCGCGGCGACGCTTTCGACGCAGGAGCTCGGGAACCTGGACCGGTACTCCAAGTGCATCGGGCTCGCCTTCCAGGTGGTCGACGACGTGCTCGATTGCGAGGCTTCCACCGCAACCCTCGGCAAGACTGCGGGCAAGGACGCCGCCGCCAACAAGCCGACCTACGTGACCGTCCTCGGCGTGGCGAGGGCCCGCGCGCTTGCCGAGGAGCTGCGCGCCGAAGCGCGGGGAGCGCTGACGGTCTTCGGCGCTCGGGCCGGGCGCCTCGCGGAACTGGCCGATTTCATCGTGCTGCGGAAATTCTGAGCAGCCGTTGCCGGACGCAATTTTTCGTCGATTGGCCGGACGATAGGCTCTTGGGGTACATTGGCGACTGTGAACAGCACCAGCGGAATCACCGATCTTCCGGGCGGAACAGTGGGCAGACAGCACGGCGGACAGGCGGACGGACAGGCGGGCGGAGCGGCGGCGAAGGACGCCGAAGCTGCGGCGCCGATCACCTACGACCTGCTGAAGACGATCAACGATCCGGCCGACCTGCGGCGGCTCGATCGCAAGGGACTGGCGCAGCTCGCGGAGGAACTGCGGGCGTTCGTGCTCGAGTCGGTGTCCCAGACCGGCGGCCATCTGTCCTCCAATCTCGGCACGGTGGAGCTCACCATCGCCCTGCACTACGTGTTCGATACGCCGCACGACCGCATCGTCTGGGACGTCGGCCACCAGACCTATCCGCACAAGATCCTCACCGGCCGGCGCGAGGGAATGCGGCGCTTGCGCATGCAGGGAGGGATATCCGGCTTCCCGCGCCGCGCAGAGAGCGTCTACGACACCTTCGGCACGGCGCACTCGAGCACCTCGATCTCCGCCGCGCTCGGGATGGCGCAGGCCGCGAAGCTGAAGGGCGAGAAGCGGCACTGCGTCGCGGTCATCGGCGACGGCGCGATGTCGGCGGGAATGGCCTACGAGGCGCTGAACAACGCGGGCGTGATGGAAACCGACCTGCTGGTGATCCTGAACGACAACGACATGTCGATCTCCCCCGCGGTGGGCGCGCTCAACCGCTATCTCGCGCGCCTGCTCTCCGGGCATGTCTACGCCGCGGCGAAGCGCGCCAGCGAGAAGGTGCTCGGCAGCGTTCCGCCCCTGTGGCAGCTGGCGAAGAAGGTCGAAGAGCACGCCAAGGGGATGGTGATTCCCTCGACGCTGTTCGAGGAGTTCGGGTTCAATTACCTGGGGCCGATCGACGGGCACGATCTGGATGCCCTCATCCCGACGCTGAAGAACATCAAGGACCTGAAGGGTCCGCAGTTCCTCCACGTCGTCACCAAGAAGGGCCAGGGCTACAAACTCGCCGAGGCCGATCCCGTCCTGTATCACGGCCCGGGCAGGTTCGATCCCGCCGAGGGGATCAAGAAGGCGAGCGGCGGCAAGCCCACCTACACGCAGGTGTTCGGGGACTGGGTGTGCGACATGGCCGGGCTCGATACGCGCCTGGTCTGCATCACCCCTGCGATGCGCGAGGGCTCGGGCCTGGTGCGCTTCGCCGAGGAGTTTCCCGACCGCTACTACGACGTCGGAATCGCCGAGCAGCATGCCGTGACCTTTGCCGCGGGCCTGGCCTGCGAGGGCATGAAGCCGGTCGTCGCGATCTATTCGACCTTCCTGCAACGCGGCTACGATCAGCTCATTCACGATGTGTGCATCCAGAACCTGCCGATCGTGTTCGCGCTGGACCGGGCGGGCCTCGTGGGCGGGGACGGCGCAACGCACAACGGCGCGTTCGACATCGCCTTCCTGCGCTGCGTGCCGAACATGGTGGTGATGACGCCCGCCGACGAGGACGAGTGCAGGCAGATGCTCTACACGGCGTTCCGGCTGGAGCAACCGGCTTCGGTGCGCTACCCGCGCGGCGCCGGCCCCGGCGTCGCGCCGCGCAGGGAGATGCAGGCTCTCGCGCTCGGCAAGGGCGAGGTGCGGCGCAGCGGGAAGCGAGTCGCCATCCTCGCCTTCGGGGGCGTGCTGGCCGCGGCGCTCGAGGCCGGCGAGGCGATCGATGCGACGGTGGCCAACATGCGCTTCGCCAAGCCGCTCGACGAGGCGCTAGCCGCGGAGATGGCGAAGACCCACGAGCTCATCGTCACGGTCGAGGAGCACGCGGTGCAGGGCGGGGCCGGAAGCGCCGTGGCGGAGTGCCTCGCCGCGCACGGCATCGCCGTTCCGGTCCTGCATCTGGGCCTGCCGGACCGGTTTGTCGATCACGGCGACGCGCACCAGCTCCTGGCGATGGTGGGATTGGACCGCGACGGCATCCTGAAATCGGTCCGCGAGCGCCTCGAACCGAAGCAGGACTAAGCCCTACCCGTGTCGGGGTGAAACTGCGGACCCGCGGCCGCGAGGAACCGGGCGGGTGTAAAATGCGCCTAACATACACGATGCGTACGCGCCCCGAGAGGAAAAGCCCATGAATATCCGCGACCCCGCGGTCATTCCCGACGTCCAGAGCACCGAGGACAAGCGCAAGCTCGCGATCGACAAGGTGGGCATCAAGGCGATCCGGCACCCGATCAGGGTGTCCGAGCGCGGCGGCGGCGTGCAGCACACGATCGCCGTGTTCAACATGTACGTGAGCCTGCCCCACCACTTCAAGGGCACGCACATGTCGCGTTTCGTCGAGATCCTGAACATGCACGAGCGCGAGATCTCGGTGGAGACCTTTCAGGTGATGCTCGATCAGATGATGGAGAAACTGGAGGCGGAGTCCGGAACGATCGAAATGGCGTTTCCGTACTTCATCAGCAAGGCCGCGCCGGTGTCGAAGGTGAAGAGCCTGATGGACTACGAGGTGACCTTCAGCGGCGAGATCTGCCGCGGGGTCAAGCGTTTCACGATGAAGGTGGTGGTCCCGGTGACGAGCCTGTGCCCGTGCTCGAAGAAAATCTCGGAGTACGGCGCTCACAACCAGCGCTCGCACGTGACCATCGCTGCGCGCACCCGTGATTTCGTCTGGATCGAGGAGCTGGTCGAGTACGCCGAGCACCACGCATCGAGCCAGCTCTACGGCCTGCTCAAGCGTCCCGACGAGAAGTTCGTCACCGAGCGCGCCTACGACAATCCGCGTTTCGTGGAGGACATGGTGCGCGACATCGCCGCGGACCTGAACCGCGACAAGCGCATCACGTGGTACGCGGTCGAGTCGGAGAACTTCGAGTCGATCCACAACCATTCCGCTTACGCGCTGATCGAGAAGGACAAGACGCCGAAACAGGCGTAGTTTGGGCCCAGCAGTTGGTCTAGGGGCACTCCTCAGTAGCGCTTGATCAGCGTCATGGTCTCCCCGACGCGCTTCATCTCCATGCGGTTGAGGAAGCTCATGCCCAAGAGCGAGACCGGCAGCGGTCCGACCTCGAGCACCACGGCATCGACGCCGCTGAGCGCCACGTCGCCGACTCGCACCGTGTCGAGCCTGATGCGGTAGGCGGGCGCCGGGCCGTTCGCCGTGTTGAGGATAACTTTGTCGCCCTTGCGGTAGTCCAGCGCAAGCCGTTGCGCCTCGGCCGCGGGAATGGCGATCAGGGTCGCGCCGGTATCCACGACGAAGCGGATCGGACGGCCGTTGACCTGTGCATCGGCGAAGAAATGGCCGCGGCTGTCAGCATTCAGAACTACCGCGGGCGCCGTGGATCCGGCCCCCGCGGAATGTGCCTGCCCCATCGCGAGCCGCGCCTGCCTGCCCGCGATGTCGAAGGTCGCCGCGTTGCGCTCCACCGACAGGAGGGTGACGCCCTCGGAGGTCTTCTGCCCGACCGCCAGCGTTCGCGGAGCGCCGCCGTCGATCTGCACGACAGCCTTGTTGGGAAACAGGCCGACGACGACGACCTGCGTCGCGTTCGCGCCGGCACAGGCGAGTAGGCCGGCCAGTGCCATTGCAATAGAATGATGCCAGCCCATGACGACCACCCCTCGAGAATGAAGCCGGTTGCGATATTTCGCCACAGCCTTACCGAAGGCCCGGGCTATTTTGCCACATACCTCGACCTGCGCCGGGTTCCGTGGACGCTGGTGAAAGTCGATGCCGGGGACGCCGTTCCGGAAGACCCCGCAGCCTGGTCCGGCCTCGTATTCATGGGCGGCCCGATGAGCGTGAACGACGACCTGCCCTGGGTCGCCAGGCAGCTTGCGCTCATCGCGCGCGCCGTCGACCGGGCAGTGCCCGTTCTCGGGCACTGCCTGGGCGGGCAACTCATCGCCAGGGCTCTGGGCGGCACGGTCGGGCCCAATCCGGTGAAGGAGATCGGCTGGGGAGAGGTCGCGGTCGCGCCCGGCGCGGAGGCACGCCGCTGGTTCGGGGAGTTGAGCGCATTCTCGGCCTTCCACTGGCACGGCGAGACCTTTAGCCTCCCCGCCGGCGCGACGTGCATACTCGCGAGCCGTTGGTGCGCCAACCAGGCCTTCGCGCTCGGGCCGCACCTCGGCCTGCAGTGCCACGTCGAGATGACCCCCGGGCTGGTACGCGCCTGGTGCCGCGACTGGGAAAAGGAGGTCGCCTCGCTCGCGAAAATCGTGCCCTCGGTCCAGACCCCCGAGCAGATGCAGGAGGACCTGGATGCGCGCGTGCGCGCGCTCAACGCCGTCGCCGACCGGCTCTACGACCGCTGGATCGAAGGGCTGAAGCGGTAGCGGCTCGCCCTCACCCGCAAGCGGGAGAGGGTGATCAGTCCCGGAAGTTCCCGTACTGGAGCGGAACCTCCTTCACCGCGCCGCGCACGAGCTGGATGGCGGCCTGCAGGTCGTCCTTCTTCGTGCCGGATACGCGCACCGCGGCGCCCTGGATCGACGCCTGGACCTTCAGCTTGCCGTCCTTGATCAACTTGACGATGCGCTTGGCCATGTCCTGCTCGATGCCGTTCTTGACCTCGACCACCTGCTTCAGCTTGTTGCCGCTGATCTTCTCGGTTTCCTTGGGGTCGAGGACGCGCACGTCGACGCTGCGCTTGGCGCACTTGCCGTGGAACACGTCGGTGACCTGCTTCAGCTTGAAATCGTCGTCGGCATAGAGCGTAAGCTGCAGTTCGTTCAGCTCGATGCGCGCGTCGGAGCCCTTGAAGTCGAAGCGCGTGGAGATTTCCTTGTTGGCCTGGTCGACCGCGTTCTTGAGCTCGACCTTGTTGACCTCGGACGTGATATCGAAAGACGGCATGCTGGCCTCGTCAAATGAACGGCGCGATGCCGGGGATTATAGCCGCCCGAAGGCGGGCGGGGCGCCGCCGCTCAGATCGATCGCAGCGCGGTCTTCACGCGCTCGGCAAGCTCTTCGAGGCGTCCGGGGTTGAATCCGAGCTGGCTGAGCACGCCTTCCCAACAGTCGTCCCACTCGCGGAACGCCTGACCGGTGGCGCTGCAGTAGAGATGCTCGGCGACCAGCCCGATCGCGACCAGCAGCTTCGATTCCTCCATGATCTCCATGTCGGCGTTGGTTGGATCGAACAGGGAATGGTGATGGAGAATCGCCAGGCAATGCGAGTCGGCGAGTTGCCAGTTGCGCGCCAGCTGGGCGCCGATTCTGCAGTGGTTCATTGAGAATCGCTGGTCCTCGATTTCCAGGACCGAACCGCCGTTGGCGAGCGCGGATCCATTGAGGATGTCGATGTAATCGGGGAATTTCTGGAGCATGACCGCCATGCCGCAGTCGCGGAACAGGCCATAGGTGTGCGCGCCGCCGTGGTCGGCCTGCCCGACCTCCCTCGCGATCAGGGCGGCGATCAGGGCCGTGGCCATCGAGGACTTCCAGAAGCGTTCCATGCCGCCGGCCGCGGTCATCGTGAACGCCTGCCGCAGCAGGAGCCCCGTGACGAGCTGGGACACGGTGTGCAGGCCCAGCAGGGTAAGCGCCTGCTGGATGGTTGTTGCCTTGATGCGCAGGCCGTAGAACGGCGAATTGGCGGTGTTGATCACCGACGCGGCGAGGGCCACGTCGTTCGAGATGAGCTGTCCGATGCGCCGGAAGTCGGGGTCGTCGGTCCGCGTCTCGCGCAGCAGCTTCGTCAGGACCGCCGGGCAGGGCGGAATGCCGATGTCGTGAGCGAACTGCTCAGCCTGCTTGTCGAGGATCTCAACGTTCAGATTCACGCGCTGCTCCATGGGGTACCCGTCAGCGACCGGGGCCGCATTGACAATAACGGCTTCCAACCGGCGTTCTTTAGCCCCGGGAGTTCCCTCCAGTCTCCTGGCACGCGCTTGTTGACAGAATTGGCGATGATTTTGGGTTTATTTGGGTCTCCTAATTTTGCGCAGTTGCAACTTCGCAACTGCGCAAAATTAGGAGATTTGGGATGGTAAATCACGACACCGGGTCCGGCCGTGCCGCACCAAGGCCCCGCGCCCACCCCTATACCGTCACGACGAGGCCGGGCCTGAACCCGGTCGGCTCGCCGGGGTAGCCGCGCGCGTTGCACACGACGCGCGTTCCGGCAATTTCGTAGTCGAAGGCCGAATGGGTATGCCCGTGGACCCACAACGCGGCGCGCCCCATCAGGGGCTCGAGGTCGACGATGAAGCCCGCATTGCCGGGGTGCTTCGCATAGGCGGGCGCGATCGAGCACGGGTGCGGGGCGAAGTGGGTGATGACGACGGTCGTGCCCGCGAACGGTTCGGCAAGCGAGCGCTCGAGCCAGGCGCGCTGTCCGCGGTGCAGCTCCGCTGCGTCCTCGGGAGCAAAGCTGCGGCCCCGGTAGCCGATCACGCGATAGTCCGGGTTGATGCGGCGCGCCGCTTCGATGACCCGGGCCCGCTCCGCCTCCGGGGCGAGCGAATAGTCGGTCCACAGTGCGCAGCCCAGGAAGCGCACGCCCCCGAGCATCAGCTCGCCGCAGTCGAGCAGGGTGACGTGCGTCCCCTCCACGGCCGCGCGCATGGCCGCCCAGGTCGCGTCGAAATCGCGATCGTAAGGCTCGTGATTGCCGGGAACGTAGATCACCGGCGCGGCGAAGGTTTCGCGCGCCCATTCGATCCCTTCGGCGCCGTTGGCGATGTCACCCGCGAGTATGACCGCGTCCGCCTCGGCGGCAGGCGCCTCGAACGGCCAGATCTCCAGATGCAGGTCTGAGAGTATGCGGATCCGCACGTGTCCCGACGAACCCCGTTCGCGCACCCGGCGCGCCGGTCAGCGTCTCCTTCGGCGCAGTTTCGCCTCGATGCGCATGCGCAAGGCATTCAGGCGGATGAACCCCTCCGCGTCGGCCTGGTCGTAGGCGCCGCGGTCGTCCTCGAAGGTGGAGATGGCCGGGTCGAAGAGCGAATCAGTCTTCGAGGCGCGCCCCACGGTCATCACCGTGCCCTTGTAGAGCTTCACGCGCACCGTGCCGTTGACCGGGCGCTGGGACTCGTCGATCAGGATCTGCAGCAGCCGTCTCTCCGGGCTGAACCAGTAGCCGTTGTAGATCAGGCGCGCATAGCGCGGCATGAGGTCGTCCTTGAGCGCGAGCACCTCGCGGTCGAGCGTGATCGATTCCATCGCTCGATGCGCGCGCAACATGATGGTGCCGCCCGGGGTCTCGTAGCAGCCGCGCGATTTCATTCCGACGTAGCGGTTCTCCACCAGGTCGAGGCGCCCGATCCCATGCCTGCCGCCGAGGCGGTTCAACTCGGCGAGCACCTTGGCCGGGGTCAGGCGCTTCCCGTTGACGGCGACGATGTCGCCGCGCTCGTAGGCGAGCTCGACGACTTGCGGGCGGTTGGGCGCCTTTTCCGGGGACACCGTGATGCGCCACATGGACTCCTCGGGTTCGTAGCCGGGATCCTCGAGGATCCCGCCTTCGTAGGAGATATGCAGCAGGTTGGCGTCCATCGAGTAGGGCGCCCCGCCTTTCTTCTTCTGGTAGTCGACCGGAATGCCGTGCTTCTCGGCGTACCTGAGCAGCTTGTCGCGCGACAGCAGGTCCCATTCGCGCCAGGGCGCGATGACCCTGACGTCGGGCATCAGCGCATAGGCGCCCAGCTCGAACCTCACCTGGTCGTTCCCCTTGCCGGTGGCGCCGTGGGAGATGGCGTCGGCGCCCGTCTTCCTCGCGATCTTCACCAGGTGCTTGGCGATCAGCGGCCGCGCGATCGAGGTGCCGAGCAGATACTCGCCCTCGTACACGGCGTTGGCGCGGAACATCGGGAACACGAATTCGCTCACGAATTCCTCGCGCAGGTCTTCGACGAAAATGCTCTTCACGCCGAGCAGCTTCGCCTTGCGGCGCGCCGGGGCGAGCTCCTCGCCCTGGCCGATGTCAGCGGTGAAGGTGACCACTTCGCAGCCGTAGGTGTCCTGCAGCCACTTCAGGATGACCGAGGTGTCCAGCCCTCCCGAGTAGGCGAGGACGACTTTCTTCACTTCAGATTTGCGCATCGGCATGTCGATTCACGGTGATGGGAATGGGATGGGATCGGGGGATCAGGACGGTTCGACGCGGCCGAGAAGCAGGAATTCCAACAGCGCCTTCTGGCAGTGCAGCCGGTTCTCGGCTTCGTCCCACACGACGCTCTGGGGCCCGTCGATCACGGCCGCGGCCACTTCTTCGCCGCGGTGCGCGGGCAGGCAATGCATGAACAGCGCGTCCTTCTTCGCGCCGCGCATCATTTCGGCGTCGACCTGCCAG
>Ga0080064_1003891_pt1 | contig 20345 bp, 19 predicted proteins | sample Subgrocontami54m_FD_69260 | JGI IMG/M metagenome (GOLD analysis project Ga0080064, IMG submission 69260) | Subsurface groundwater microbial communities from S. Glens Falls, New York, USA - GMW46 contaminated, 5.4 m (SPADES assembly) (version 2) ...
GAGCGGGAGACGCTCGGCCTCGTCGGCGAGTCCGGCTGCGGCAAGACGACCACCGGCCGCGTCGTCCTCGACCTCATCCCGCCCTCGGGCGGGTCCGTGAAGTACGCGGGGCGCGACCTCTTCACGCTGTCACGGGCCGAGAAGAAGCGCACCCGCCGCGACCTCCAGATCATCTTCCAGGACCCGTACGGCTCGCTTGACCCGCGGATGCCCGTGGGCGACATCGTCGCCGAGGGCCTGCAGATCCATGGGCTCCTCGACAAGAAGGGGCGCGAGGTCGCGGTCCGCGAGGCGCTCGAGGCGGTCGGCCTCCGCGCCGAGTACTCGCGGCGCTACCCGCACGAGTTCTCCGGCGGCCAGCGCCAGCGCATCGGGATCGCCCGAGCGCTCGTGCTGCGGCCGAAGCTCCTCGTTTGCGATGAGCCGGTCTCGGCGCTCGACGTCTCGATCCAGTCCCAGGTCCTCAACCTGCTCAAGGATCTCCAGCGCGAGTTCGGACTCACCTACCTGTTCATCGCGCACAATCTCGCGGTCGTCCGCTACATCGCCGATCGCGTCGCGGTCATGTACCTGGGGAAGATCGTGGAGCTCGCGCCCGCGGACGAGCTCTACCGCGAGCCGCGGATGCCGTACACGATCGCGCTGCTCTCGGCCATCCCGGAGGCGGATCCCCGGCAGCGGCGCAAGAAACGGATCGTCCTGGCGGGCGAGGTGCCGAGCCCGGTGGACCCGCCGTCCGGCTGCCGCTTCCGAACGCGCTGCTGGCTCGCGCAGGACGTGTGCGCCGAGCGCGAGCCGGAGTGGCGCGAGCTCCACCCGGGACACTGGGTGGCCTGCCACCTCGCCGAGCAGACCGGCTGACCTCTACGGCTCGCTCGGCGTGGGGACCTCGCGGAGCGTCCGGACGGGCGACAGCGCGACCCAGAGCACGGCGAACGTCGCCCCGGCCGCGCCGACGACGAGCGCGGGTCGGAGGCCGATCGCCGCGCCGAGCGCCCCGCCGATGAGCGAGCCTACCGGCATCGTGCCCCAGACGAGGAACCGCATGCTCGCGTTCATCCGGCCCTGGAGCCGCAGCGGGACGATCGCCTGCCGGAGGCTCACCTGGTTGATGTTGTAGGTGGTGAAGCCGGCGCCCATGAGGAGCCCGCCCGTCCCGAGCATGAGCGCTTCCGTCCAGAGCGGCCCCGAGGCGAGCGGCGTGAGCCAGAGGCCGACGACCGCGACGAGCTGCCCGGCGATGATCGCGCGACCCGTGCCGGCGCGCCGCGCGAGCCGCGAGGCGAGGAGCGCTCCCGCGAGCGCGCCTGGCCCGCCTGCGGCGAAGACGAGGCCGAGGAGCCACGGCTCGAAGTGGAGCTCGTTCACCGCGTACAGGAGGCCCACCGCGCCGCCGATGCTCGCGAAGAGGTTCCCCGTCGCGGTCGTCGCGGCGATCGGGCGAAGGAGCGGGTTGCCGAGGATCGTCCAGAGCCCCTCGCGGATGTCCCGCCAGATGCTCGGAGCCACGGCCGCGCGTGCCTCCGGCGCGGGCTCCGGAGCCTTGATGAGGAGGAGCGAGACCACCGACGCGACGTAGGAGAGCGAGTCGAGGAGGACCGCGACCGGTGCGCTGAGGAGCTGGACGAGCGCGCCCGCGAGGCTCGGTCCCGCGATCTGCGTCACCGACCGTGACACCTCGAGCTTGCTGTTCCCCTCCACCAGGCGCTCGCGGGGCACGAGCGCCGGTAGGTAGGACTGGTACGCGACGTCGAAGAAGACGGTGAGCACGCCGTCCACGAAGGCGACGAGGTAGAGCTGCGGCATGCCCAGGACGCCGCCGAGCGCGGCCAGCGGGATCGTGAGCGTCACGAGCGCTCGACCGATGTCCGCGCCGACGAGCACCGGCCGCCGGCGCACGCGGTCGGCCCAGACGCCGGCGAACAGCCCGACCACGATGAATGGCGCGCGCGAGAGCGCGCCGAGGAGTCCCATCTCTGCGGGCCCCGCGCCGAGGAGCAGGACGGCCGTGAGGCCCACCGCGAGGCCGGAGACGTGGTCGCCGAGGTGGGAGATCGTCTGGCCGACCCAGAGGCGCATGAAGTCGGGATGCCGCCAGAGGCCGCCGCCGGAGGCCATCCCGGTAGCAGACCACGGCGTGGCGTCGGCATCCGTATCGGGCATTACAGAGGCGTACCATTCCCGGCACTCGCGACCCGTGTGGAGGTGAGACACATGCGATCCAGATGGCAGCTGCTTCCGGTCCTGCTCGTCGTCGCGGCGCTCGTCGCCGCGGCCTGCGGCCAGACCGCGCCGGCGACCCCCGCCGCGACCGCCGCGCCGGCGGCCGCCTCGGCCGCCCCGGCGGCGACCGCCGCTCCGGCCGCGGCGACCGGCGGCAACTTCCGGTTCGGCCAGTCCGGTGACATCGCGGCCCTCGACCCCTGGAACGTCACCGACGGCAACTCGCTCCTCGTCACGCGCCAGATCTTCGAGACCCTCGTTGACTACGAGCCGACGGGCTTCAAGATCGTCCCGAAGCTCGCCACGAAGTGGGAGGCGTCCGCCGACGGCAAGACCTGGACGTTCACGCTCCGTGACGGCGTCAAGTTCCACGACGGCACCGCCTTCGACGCAGCCGCCGTCGTCACGAACTTCGACCGCGCGAAGAACACGAAGGACGCGCTCCGGCCGTCGAAGCCGGTCGCCGACGACTTCGCCTACTACGGCGACATGTGGAACGGCTTCGACAACGACTCCGTGATCGCCAAGGTGGAGGCCAAGAGCGCCAACACCGTCGTGTTCACGCTCAAGTCGTCGTTCGGACCGTTCCTCGCCAACATGGCCATGAGCACCTTCGGACTGATCAGCCCGAAGTCGATGAAGGACGACAAGGACGGCTTCATGCTCCCGGCGACGAAGGGCGTCGCGGGGACCGGGCCGTTCTCGTTCAAGCCCGGAGCCTGGCTCAAGGGCCAGTCGCTGACGCTCGACAAGAACGCGGCCTACTGGGACGCGGGCAAGGTGAGCCTCGACAAGGTCACCTTCCGCTTCATCGCCGACACCGCCGCCCGCATCGCCGAGCTCAAGGCGGGCACGGTGGACGCGATCCGCGACTTCTCGCCGGCGGACATCCCCGCGGTGAAGGCCGACCCGAACCTCCAGATCATCCCGCGCCCGGCCTTCAACGTCGCCTACATCGGCGTGAACCTCGCGATCAAGCCCTTCGACAACCTGGGCGTCCGCAAGGCCGTCGCGATGGCGCTCAACAAGCAGGCGATCGCGACCGCGCTCTACGCCGGCGAGGCCAAGGTCGCCTCGCAGTTCCTCGTGCCGGGCATGGTCGGCTACGACGAGAGCGTGACCGACTTCTACAAGTACGACGAGGCGGGTGCCAAGAAGGCGCTCGCCGACGCCGGCTTCCCGAACGGCTTCGAGACCGAGCTCTGGTACATGCCGGTCTCACGGCCGTACTACCCCGACCCGAAGAAGATCGCCGAGGCCTTCGCCTCGGATCTCGCGAAGGTCGGCATCAAGGCCGCGCTCAAGACCGAGGACTGGACGCCGTACCGCAAGGACGCCCGCGAGAACAAGTTCGGCCTCTGGCTCCTCGGCTGGACCGGCGACAACGGCGACCCGGACAACTTCCTGAACGTGTTCTTCAAGCCGAAGGTCGTCGACGGGAAGGACACCCCGATCGAGGCGGGCGCGTGGTCGAATCCGCAGGCCTGGGATCTCCTCCGGAAGGCCGCCACGGAGACCGACAACGCCAAGCGCGCCGAGCTCTACAAGCAGGTCTCGAAGATCGTCCAGACGGACGTCGCACGCATCCCGACGTTCCACGCGAATCCGCCCACGGCCGCGTCGAAGAAGGTGACGGGCTTCATCCCGCACCCGACCGGTGGTGAGGCGTTCACAGGCGTCAAGCTCGCGAAGTAGCGAGACCCGGCAGGTAGCGGAGGAGACGGCGCGTGGGTAGGTACCTCGCGCGTCGTCTCCTCCTTCTCGTTCCGACACTCCTCGGTGTGTCGGTCATCGTCTTCCTGTTCATCCACCTGATCCCCGGTGACCCCGCGACCGCCATCCTGCGGGAGAGCGCGACCGCGGAGCAGGTCGCGGCGCTCAACGCCAAGCTCGGCTTCGATCGGCCGCTACCGGTCCAGTACCTCGAGTACATGGGGCGGATCCTGAGCGGCGACCTCGGCGAGAGCTTCCACACCCGCCTCACGGTCGTCGACCAGCTCAAGCAAAAGCTCCCCGCGACGTTCGAGCTCGCGTTCTCGGCGATGGTCATCGGGACCCTGGTCGGCGTGCTGCTCGGCATCCTGGCCGCGATCCGGCGCGGGTCGATGTTCGACTACGGCACGATGACGGTCGCGCTCGTGGGCGTCTCGATGCCGATCTTCTGGCTCGGGCTCATGCTCATCTACGCGTTCGCGGTCAATCTCCGCTGGCTCCCGCCCTCGACGCGCGGCGATCCGCCGGAGCTGGTGCGGACGGGCCTCTACACCGTGGACTACCTCGCCGCACTCGATCTCGCCGGGTTCCTCGGGGCGCTCCGGTATCTCGCGCTCCCCGCGTCCGTCCTCTCGACCGTGCCGCTCGCGGTCGTCGCGCGGCAGACCCGCTCGGCGATGCTCGAGGTGCTCGGCCAGGACTTCGTCCGCACCGCGCGCTCGAAGGGCCTTCGCCAGAAGACGGTCATCGCACGGCACGTCCTGAAGAACGCGATGCTGCCGGTCATCACGGTGGTCGGTCTCCAGACCGGCGCGCTCCTCTCCGGCGCGGTGCTCACGGAAACGGTGTTCTCCTGGCCGGGCCTGGGGACGTACGTCCTCGAGGCCATCCTCGCGCGCGACTACACGGTGGTGCAGTCGGTCGTGCTCGTCTTCGCCTTCATCTTCGTCATGGTGAACCTTCTCGTCGATCTCTCGTATGCCTGGCTGGACCCCCGGATCAAGTACGCGTGAGCGGCCGGACCGGCGCGATCGCGCTCGCGCCCGGCACGATCGTTCGACCACAGACCTCGCTCTGGCGCGACGCCGTCCGCCGGCTCGGGCGGCACCGCGGCGCGCGGGTCGGCTTCCTCGTCACCGGCGTGCTCCTCCTGCTCGCGCTCTTCGCCGACATCCTGGGCGTCGCCGACCCGAACACGACCTTCCTCACCGAGACCCTCCGTCCACCGCTCGCGGGCGGCCACCTGATGGGCACCGACGACCTCGGCCGCGACGTCTTCACCCGGGTCATGCACGGCGCGCGGACCTCGCTCCGGGTGGGGGTGGTGGCGGTCGGGATCGCCGTGGCGTTCGGCTCGCTCATCGGCTTCACTGCGGGGTTCTTCGGTCGGTGGTGGGACGCGCTCGCGATGCGGCTCATGGACATCGTCCTGTCGTTCCCCACGATCCTCCTGGCGATCGCGATCGTCGCGCTGCGCGGGCCGGGCATCTTCAACACGATGCTGGCGATCGGGGTCGTCGCGATCCCCGCCTACGCGCGGATCACCCGGGCGAGCGCGCTGACGCTCCGCGGCCAGGAGTTCGTGACGGCCGCGCGGAGCACCGGCGTCCCGGAGCGGCGCATCCTCCTCCGGCACGTCGTGCCGAACTCGCTCTCGCCGCTCATCGTCCAAGCCACCCTCGGCATCGCCACCGCGATCCTCAACGCCGCCGCGCTCGGCTTCCTCGGGCTGGGCGCGCAGCCGCCGGACGTCGAGTGGGGCGCGATGCTCGTGGACTCGATCCGCTACCTGTTCCAGGGCTCGTGGTGGGTGCTCATGTTCCCCGGCTTCGCGATCATGCTCACGGTCATCGGCTTCAACCTCATCGGCGACGGCCTGCGCGACGCGCTCGACGTCCGCATCCGGGACTGACCGTGCTCTACTTGAAGCGGTGAACCTCATGATGGGTGGTGGCGGAGGCCACCAGGGCATGTTCTTCGGCGGCCGGGGCGGGAGCGGCGCGGGCGCGCGCCGCCCGTCGCTCCAGACCTATCGGCGGCTCCTCCGATACGTTGCGCCGTACCGCCTCAACCTCCTCGCCGCCGGCGTCCTCCTCGTCATCTCCACGGCGCTCGGCCTCGTCTGGCCGCAGGTCGTCCAGCGCGTGCTCGACCTGGGCTTGAGCGATGTCGGCCTGCTCGACACGCTCATCGCCGGCCTCGTCCTCGTCCTGCTCGTGCGGGCGGTCGTCGACGGCGTGCGGACGTTCGTGATGGCCTGGACCGGCGAGAAGGTCATCTTCGACCTGCGGATGGCGATCGTCCGGCACCTCCAGACGCTCTCGCTGTCGTTCTTCCACCGCCGGAGGACCGGCGACCTCATGTCGCACGTGACGAGCGACGCGACGGTCGTCCACGGCGTCGTCACGCAGACGATCCTCTCGGTCCTCGGGCAGGTGCTCCAGCTCGCCGGCGGGCTCGCCGTCATCTTCGTCATGAACTGGAAGCTCGCCCTCCTCACGCTGGTCGTGGCGCCGCCGATCGGCATCCTCGGCCAGCGCATGGGGAATCGGATCCGCAGCATCTCGCGCGAGGCACAGGACGCGCAGGGCGAGGCCGTCGGGGTCCTCCAGGAGGCGATCGCCGAGATGCGCATCGTCCAGGCCTTCACCCGGGAGGACTACGAGGCCGAGCGCTTCCACGAGAAGCTCGCCTTCACCTTCGCCAAGTCCATCGAGCGCGCGCGCGTCGGCGCGACGATGTTCCCGCTGATCGGCTTCCTCGCGTTCGCCTCGTCGATCGTCGTCCTCTGGTACGGCGGCCACCAGGTCGCCGCCGGCGAGGCGACCGCCGGGCAGCTCGTCGCGTTCCTCCTCTACATGGGGATGGTCGCCGGGCCGGTCGGCGGGCTTGCCGGCCAGTGGGCGCAGATCCAGGAGGCCTTCGGCGCCGCGGACCGGCTCTTCGCGCTCCTGGACACGCGGCCCGAGGTCGAGGACCGACCGGGGGCGACCGTTCTCCCGCCGGTGCGCCGCCATACGATCCGCTTCGAGCGGGTCGGCTTCCGGTACGGCGACGGCCCGCCCGTGCTCCACGACGTGGACACGACGTTCGCGGCGGGGCGCACGACGGCGCTCGTCGGACCGTCGGGCGCGGGGAAGACCACGCTCGTGAACCTCGTCGGGCGCTTCTTCGACCCGGTGTCCGGACGCGTCACGATCGACGGCCGCGACCTCCGCGACGTCACGCTGCGCTCGCTCCGGGAGCAGATCGCGGTCGTGCCGCAGGAGCCGATCCTCTTCGCCGCGAGCGTGCGCGAGAACATCCGCTACGGCCGGCTCGACGCCTCGGACGCCGACCTCGCCGCGGCGGCGGAGGCGGCGAACGCCACGCAGTTCGTGGCGAAGCTCGGCCACGGCCTCGACACGATCGTGGGCGAGCGCGGCGTCCGGCTCTCGGTCGGCCAGCGCCAGCGCATCGCGATCGCGCGCGCGGTCCTCCGCGACGCGCCGATCCTGCTCCTCGACGAGGCGACTTCGTCGCTCGACAACGAGAGCGAGTACCTCGTCCAGCAGGCGCTCGACCGGCTCATGCGCGGCCGCACGACGATCGTCATCGCCCACCGCCTCTCGACCGTCGAGCGCGCTGACCGCATCCTCGTGCTCGACCGCGGGGGTATCGCCGAGGAGGGGACCCACGCCGAGCTGCTCGCGCTCGGCGGACTCTACGCGCGTCTCTACGAGCGGCGTTTCGTCAGCGAGGGCCCCGCGCCGGCGGAGATCGAGAACGAGACGCCGATCCGCCGGTGGCCGCTGCCGGCCCAGCCCTAGCCGATCTCGACCATCCGCCGGATCGCCGTGCGCGCGCGGGCGGCGACGTCGTCGGGGACGCTGATGACGTATTGGTCGAGCGCGAGGGCGTCGCGCACGGTCTCGAGCGTCGTTAGCTTCATGAACCGGCACACCGCGTCGCGCCGGAGCGGCTCGAACTCCTTCGCCGGCGCCTCGAGACGGAGGCGGTGGAGGATCCCGACCTCGGTCGCGACGAGGAACTTGCTCGCCGGTGAGGTCCGCACGTGCTCGACCATGCGCTCGGTCGAGAGGATCAGCGCGCCCTCCGCGGCGAAGGCGAGGGCCTGGCTCGAACAGCCGCACTCGGGATGGACGAGCAGCTCCGCGTCCGGCGCGTCCGCGCGCCAGCGCGCGACGTCCGCCGGACGGATGCCCGCATGCACGTGGCACTCGCCGGGCCAAAGGGTGAGCCGGCGCCCGGTGACCTGCTCGAGCCAGGCGCCGAGGAACATGTCCGGCAGGAAGAGGATCTCGCGACCTGCCGGCACGGCCTCGATGATCGCCTTCGCGTTCCCCGAGGTGCAGCAGTAGTCGCTCTCGGCCTTCACCTCGGCGGTGGTGTTCACGTAGGAGACGACGACCGCGTCGGGGTGGTCCGCCTTCCAGGCGCGAAGGTCCGCCGCGGTGATCGAGGCCGCGAGCGAGCAGCCCGCCTCGAGATCGGGGAGGAGGACCGTCCGGCCCGGGCAGAGGATCGCCGCGGTCTCGGCCATGAACGCGACCCCGCAGAAGACGAAGCGCCGGGCGTCCGAGGCGGCCGCGGCACGCGAGAGGCCGAGCGAATCGCCGACGATGTCGGCGACGTCCTGGACCTCCGGGCGCTGGTAGTTGTGGGCGAGGATGAGCGCCCCGCGCTCGCGCGCGAGCGCGCGGATCTCGCCCTGCAGCGCGGCGGTCGTCCGCGGATCCGTCTCGTACGCCATCACGTGCTCCCGCTCCCTCGGCTATGACGGTACTCTTCCGGCGTGCCGGTCGGCTCCGCTGCGCCGCGGCGGTACCGCAGGTCGTGTTCTCGCCCTCGCTACCGGTCGATCGTGGCTCCGCGCAGGCGCAGCGAGTTGGTCACGACGGTCACCGATGAGACCGCCATCGCCGCGGCGGCGAGGATCGGCGAGAGCAGCATCCCGGTGAAGGGAAAGAGCGCGCCGGCGGCAAGCGGTATGAGCGCGACGTTGTAGAAGAAGGCCCAGAAGAGGTTCGTGCGGATGGTGCCGACGGTCGTGCGCGAGAGCCGCAGCGCGCGCGCCACGCCACGCGGGTCGCCGCCCACGAGGATGATCCCCGCCGAGGCGATCGCCACATCGGTGCCGCTGCCGATCGCGATCCCGAGGTCGGCCTGCGCGAGAGCGGGCGCGTCGTTCACGCCGTCGCCGACCATCGCGACCTTGTGACCTGCGCGCTGGAGGTCCGCGACGAGCTCCGCCTTGCCATCTGGACGCACCTCCGCCCGCACGTCCTCGATCCCGAGCGTTCTCGCGATCGCGGCTGCCGTGCGGCGCGTGTCGCCCGACACGAGCAGGGTGTGCAGGCCCATGCGACGGAGCTCCGCGATCGCCTCCGCGGCAGCCGCCTTGGGTACGTCCGCGAGCGCGAGGATCGCGAGCGGCCGCTCATCGACGGTCGCGATCAGTGTCGTCTTGCCCGCCTCCTCGTGGTGCGCGAGCAATCCGTCGCCGAGATCCAGGAAGCCGTGCGCTTCGGCGAACGCGCGGTTGCCGACGGACACCTGCCGGCCGTCGACCGTCGCCTGGATGCCCCGGCCGGGAAACGACTCGAAGGAGGTGGGTTCGCTGAGCGCCAGGCCCTTGGCTCGCGCGGCCTCGACGACCGCGGCCGCCAGCGGATGCTCGGAGCGCCGCTCGGCGCTCGCGATCAGGCGCAGCGCTTCGCCTTCGCCGATGTCGGCGCAGACGAGCAGGTCGGTGACCTCCGGCCGTCCGATCGTGAGCGTGCCGGTCTTGTCGAAGGCGACCGTGTCGACCGCGCGCGCGACCTCGAGCGCCTGGGCGCTCTTGATGAGGATCCCGCGCGAGGCGCCCCGTCCGGTCCCGACCATGATCGCGGTCGGCGTCGCCAGGCCGAGCGCGCAGGGGCAGGCGATGATGAGCACGGCGATGAAGGCGGTGAGCGCGTGCGTGAGGGCGGGCGCGGGCCCGAGGGTCGCCCAGATGGCGAAGGTGACCCCGGCGACCACGAAGACCACGGGCACGAAGACCGCGGCGACCTGATCGACCAGGCGCTGGATCGGCGCCTTCGAGGCCTGTGCGTCCTCGACGAGGCGGATGATCTGCGCGAGCGTCGTGTCGCCGCCGACGCGCGTGGCGCGGAAGCGTAGCGCGCCGGTCGTGTTGAGCGTCCCGCCGGTGAGCTCGTCGCCCGCGCCCTTCGCGGTCGGGATCGACTCGCCGGTGACCATCGACTCATCGACCGCGGACGCGCCGGCAATGACCAGACCGTCGGTGGCGATCGTCTCGCCCGGACGGACGAGGACCACGTCACCGACCTTCAGCTGGTCGATGGGCACCTCTTCCTCGGCGCCGCCCGCTCGGCGGACGCGTGCGGTCTTGGCGCCCAGCGCGAGGAGCGCGCGGATCGCGTCGCCGGTGTGCGCCCGCGCGCGCGCCTCCATGAAGCGGCCCGCCACGACGAGCGCGATGATCACGCTCGAGGTCTCGTAGTAGAGGTTCTGGTGCGGCTCGAGCCCGTTGGCGTAGAAGAGGTTCGGGACGAAGGTCGCCGCCACCGAGAGCCCGTAGGCGGCGGTGGTGCCGACGACGATGAGCGTGCTCATGTTGCTCGTGCCGTGCCGCGCCGCGCTCCAAGCCGCCCGGTAGAAGGGCGCGGCGGCCCACACCTGTACCGGGGTGGCGAAGGCGAAGAGCAGGTACACGCGCCAGTCCGCATGTTCGAGCTCAGGGATGAAGTGCGCGGCCATCGAGAGGACCATCGTCGCGGCGCCGAGCGTGCTCGCGACGATCAGCCGGTGGCGGAGCGACTCGACGTAGCGCAGCCGCAGCGCGCGCTCGTCCTCGACCGCCTGCGCCCGCGCCGCATCCCCCTCCGGGATCACGAGCGCGCCGTACCCCGCGCGCTCGACCGCGCGCACGAGCGCGCTCAGCTCGACCTTCGCCGGGTCGAGGCGCACCGTGGCGCGCTCGTTGGCGAGGTTGACTTCGGCCGAGGCGACGCCCTCGACGTGGGCAAGCGCCATCTCGACCGAGCGCACGCACGAGGCGCAGGTCATGCCGGTGATCGCGAGATCGCGTTTCTCCTGTGGTTTCTCTGGGGCGAGAGCTTCCGTCATGCGAGCGCCTCCGGTGCGAAATGGGCCTGCGGGTCGGCGAGGAAGGTGCCGACACTCGGCAGCTTCACTTGCGGCGCAGCTCGAAGAGCTCGCTCAGCTCGCTGATCATCGCCTCGTTCCGGCCCTGCTGGAATCCCGCGGGGACGCAGGATGCGAGGTGCCCGCGGAGCATCTCGGCCTCGAACTTTTGGAGCGCGCGCTCCACGGCAAAGGTCTGCTTCAGGACGTCAACGCAGTAGGTGTCGTTCTGCACCATCTCGCGCACGCCCTTGATGTGACCCTCGATCGACGCGAGCCGGGTATCCAATGCTTTCTTGTCCGCCGGCATCTCATCTTCTCCCGCTGCCCCTTGCCTACGCTCACACCCGCCGAGACCCCTCCCAGGGGGGAGGGCATCTCATGGTAGCGTCTCGCTGAGGAGCGCCTGGCGGCACCGGCCCGCTGCCTACCCCTTTCTGCCGGTCGATCCATCAGCCGAGGTGCCCATAGAGGTCGGGTCGGAGGAAGGGGGCGAGGGCCATCGCGACGAGGTCGGCGAAGGCGTCGGTCCGCGAGACCTGCCCCGCGGTGAGGAGCCCGATCGCGCCCGCCTGACGCTTCGAGTCGCGCGCGCCGAACAGGTCGTCCACGAGGTCCCCGAGCTCGCGGCCCGCGGCGAGGCCTGCCGCGAGCCGCGGCGGCAGCTCCATCCGGAGGCCGCTCGCGGAGCCCTGGCGGCCGGCGCGGTCGAGCGCGACGACCCACGAGCACAGCCACAGCCGTGCACCGTCCACGACGACGCCGCCCTCGAGCCCGAAGCCGATCTCAGCGTGCGTGGCCGCGAGCGCCGCCCGCGCCCGTGTGAGCGCGCCGGCGCGGGTGGCGTCGTCGCCGACCGGCTGGGCGCCGACGCCGTTCGGTACCTCGATCGCACTGATCGCGCAGTCCGGCGCGAGCGCCGCCAGGGCGCGGCGCACCGCCTCGACCTTCGCCGGGTTCGTCGAGCCGACCGCTGCGCTCGCGTAGGTGAGCTTCGCCACGAAGAGCATTCTCGGCCTTGTTTACGCCAGGATCGGGCCGGAGTACAATTCCGACAGAAATGCTCGGGAATCATCCAGTGGCCACCGCGTTCCACGTCTCGACCCGCGGGGAGTACGGGATGCGGCTCATGGTCGACCTCGCGCGGCACTGGGGGCAGGGGAGCGTCTCGCTCCACGCGGTCGCCCTGCGCGAGGAGCTCCCCGAGGCCTACCTCGAGCAGCTCGTTGCCGCGCTCCGCAGGAGCGGCCTCGTGACCGGCAAGCGCGGCGCCGGCGGCGGCTACATGCTCGCGCGCGAGCCGCGCGCGATCAGCGCCGGCGACATCGTGCGGGCGCTCGAAGGCCCGATCGAGCCGCAGGTGTGCACCGCCGAGGGGTCGCCGGTCCTCAACTGCGACCGGCAGCCGGGCTGCGCCACCCATACCGTGTGGGTGCGCCTCCAGTCGACGATCGCGGTGGCGCTCGACGCGATGGATCTCGCGGAGCGGGCGCGCGCGGCGCAGCCGGTCGCGGGCTAGGGAGTCTGGAAGTGGCAGACCTCGAGATCAAGGACCTCCGCGTGACGGTGGAGGGCAGGCAGATCCTCAACGGGATCGACCTCGCCGTCCGCGCCGGCGAGGTCCACGCGATCATGGGTCCGAACGGCTCGGGGAAGAGCACGCTTTCGCTCGCGATCATGGGCCACCCTCGCTACCACGTGGACTCGGGCATGGTGCGCTACGGCGGGGTGGACCTCCTCAGCCTGCCGGTGAACGAGCGCGCGCGTGCGGGTCTCTTCCTCGGCTTCCAGTACCCGGCCGCGATCCCGGGCGTCTCCGTGGCGAACTTCCTCCGCACCTCGATCAATGCCCGGCGCCTCGGACCGGACGGGTCGAAGAACGACCTCCCGATCCCGCAGTTCCGCGCGCTGCTCAAGGAGAAGATGGCGCTCCTCGAGATGGACGACGCCTTCCTCGTGCGCTCGGTGAACGACGGCTTCTCGGGCGGCGAGAAGAAGCGCCTCGAGATGCTCCAGATGCACATGTACCGGCCCACGCTCGCCGTGCTCGACGAGACGGACTCCGGTCTCGACATCGACGCGCTGAAGGTCGTCTCGAACGCGATCGAGCGGCTCCGCGGCCCCGAGACCGGCATCCTGCTCATCACGCACTACGAGCGGATGCTCACCTACGTGCACCCGGACTTCGTGCACGTTCTCATCGACGGACGGATCGTGCGGAGCGGCGGGCGCGAGCTCGCGGCGGAGCTCGAGGCGAAGGGCTACGAGTTCCTCCGCGACGAGCTGTACGCGGGGAAGGTCTGATGGTCACGATGACGGGGAGGCCGGCCACGCCGCTCGACGTCGCGGCGATCCGCGCGGATTTCCCGATCCTCTCGCGCACCGTGCACGGGAAGCCGCTCGTCTACCTCGACAACGCCGCCACCAGCCAGAAGCCGCGGCCGGTCATCGACGCGATGTCGCGTGTCTTCGAGGAGCACAACGCGAACATCCACCGCGGCGTCTACGAGTTCTCGGAGCGGACGACCGCGCTCTTCGAGGGGGCGCGCGAGAAGGTCGCCCGGCTCATCAACGCGCCCGAGGCGCGCGAGGTCATCTTCGTCCGGAACGCGACCGAGGGCGTGAACCTCGTCGCGTACGCCTGGGGCGAGGACAACCTGAGGAAGGGCGACCGGATCGTCACGACGGTCCTGGAGCACCACTCCGACTTCGTGCCCTGGCAGCAGCTCGCCAAGCGGGTGGGCGCCGAGGTCGCCGTGGTCGATATCGACGACGAGGGCAGGCTCCGGCAGGACCAGTACGAGCGCGAGCTCGCGAAGGGCGCCCGGCTCGTCGCGCTCACGCTCACGAGCAACGGGCTCGGCACCGTGACGCCGGTGAAGCGGATGGCCGCGCAGGCGAAGGCGGCCGGCGCGACGGTGCTGGTGGACGCGGCGCAGGCGGTCCCGCACCTTGCCGTGGACGTGAAGGACCTCGGCTGCGACTTCCTCGTCTTCAGCGGCCACAAGATGCTCGGCCCGCCCGGCTCCGGCGCGGTCTGGGGCCGCGCGGCGCTCCTCGAGTCGATGCGCCCGTTCCTCTACGGCGGCGACATGATCGCCCGGGTGAGCGTGGACCTCTCGACCTGGAACGAGCTTCCCTGGAAGTTCGAGGCCGGCACGTCGTCGTACGTGGACGCGATCGGGCTCGGCGCGGCGGTGGACTACCTCCGCGCCGTCGGCCTGGAGCGGATCGAGGCGCACGAGCGGGCGCTCACCGCGTACGCGCTGCCTCGGATGCTCGAGCTCAAGGGGGTCACGGTCTACGGTCCGAAGACCCTCGAGGACCGGGTGGGGGTCATCTCGTTCGCCATCGAGGGGATCCACCCGCACGACGTCGCGACGATCTTCGATCGCGAGGGCATCTGCGTCCGGGCCGGCCACCACTGCAACCAGCCGCTCATGAGCCGGCTCGGGGTCGCCGCGACGACCCGCGCCTCCTTCTACCTCTACAACACGTTCGAGGAGTGCGACGCGCTCTTCGCCGCCGTCCGCACCGCGCAGAAGGTCTTCGGGACGGTCTGATGGACGATCTCTACCGTGACTACATCCTCGACCACTACAAGAACCCGCGGAACTTCGGCGAGCTGCCCGACGCCACGAACCGCTACTCCGACAACAACCCGCTGTGCGGCGACGAGCTCACCATCGCGCTCAAGGTCGCAGGCGACCGGGTCGAGGACGTGAAGTTCACGGGCAAAGGCTGTGCGATCTCGCAGGCGTCCGCCTCCATGCTCACGGAGCAGGTCAAGGGCAAGACGCTCGACGAGATCAAGGCGATCGACCGGGAGGCCGTTCTCGAGAACCTCGGGATCACGATCAGCCCGGCGCGGATCAAGTGCGCGATGCTCAGCTTGAAGACGCTCAAGGGGAGCGCCTGGGGCCTCACCGCCTGGCCCGGTGAGAGCGAGAAGGGGGCGTCCTGATGGCGATCGACGAAGTCACGACGAAGCTGCCCGACGACTACCAGTACGGCTGGTTCGACAAGGAAGAGAAGAGCATCAACGTCAAGCGGAAGGGCCTCTCCGAAGACGTCGTCCGCGAGATCAGCCAGACCTACAAGAAGGAGCCGGACTGGATGCTGCAGCGCCGGCTGAAGGCGCTGCGCCACTACCGGTCGCGCACGCTCCCGACCTGGGGCGCCGACCTCTCGGGGATCGACTTCGAGGACATCTTCTACTACGTCCGTGCCTCGGACAAGACGGTGAAGGACTGGAACGACGTCCCCGACTACGTGAAGCGGACGTTCGACAAGCTCGGGATCCCCGAGGCCGAGCAGAAGTACCTCGCCGGCGTCGGCGCGCAGTACGACAGCGAGTCCGTGTACCACAACCTCCGCGCCGACCTCGAGAAGCTCGGGGTCGTCTTCATGGACACCGACACGGCGCTCCGCGAGCACCCCGAGATCTTCCGCGAGCACTTCGGGACGGTCATCCCGGCGAACGACAACATGCTCGCCGCGCTCAACACCGCGGTGTGGTCGGGCGGCTCGTTCGTCTGGGTCCCCGCCGGGGTCAAGGTGGAGATCCCGCTCCAGGCCTACTTCCGGATCAACAGCGAGAACATGGGCCAGTTCGAGCGGACGCTCATCATCGCCGAGCCCGGCTCAGAGGTGCACTACGTGGAGGGCTGCACGGCGCCGGTCTTCAGCACGAACACGCTCCACAGCGCGGTCGTCGAGATCATCGTCAAGGCCGGCGCCCGCGTGCGCTACACGACCATCCAGAACTGGAGCAACAACGTCTACAACCTCGTCACGAAGCGCGCGGTCGTCCAGAAGGACGGCATCATGGAGTGGATCGACTGCAACCTCGGCAGCAAGGTCACCATGAAGTACCCGTCGGTCTACCTCGTGGGCGAGCGCGCCCACGGTGAGGTCCTCTCGGCCGCTTTCGCCGGGAGCGGTCAGCACCAGGACGCCGGGGCGAAGATGGTCCACGCCGCGCCGCGGACGACCTCGATCATCACGAGCAAGTCGATCGCGCGCGGCACCGGCCGCACCTCCTACCGCGGCCTGGTGAAGATCTACCCGGGCTCGGTCGGCTCGAAGAGCACCGTCCGCTGCGACGCGCTCATCCTCGACGAGAGCGCGCGGAGCGACACCTATCCGTACATGGAGATCGACGAGGAGGACGTGACGATCGGCCACGAGGCCTCGGTCTCCAAGGTGGGGGAGGAGCAGCTCTTCTACCTCATGAGCCGCGGCCTCTCGGAGTCCGACGCCACCGCGCTCATCGTGAGCGGGTTCATCGAGCCGATCGTCCGCACGCTCCCGATGGACTACGCGATCGAGATGAACCGGCTCATCCAGCTCCAGATGCAGGGTGCCATCGGCTAGTGGCCAGCGCGATCGCCACGCGCGTCCCGCTGCTGCTCGACCGCGCCGCGGTCGAGCAGTTCGCGCATCGCCGCGGCGAGGCTGAGTGGCTCCTTGGGACCCGTCTCGCGGCCGTGGATCGCTACGCCGAGGCCGCCTGGCCGACCGGCGCCGAGGAGGAGTGGCGGCGCTTCCCGCTCGACGCGCTCCCCGGCGGACCGCTCGTCGGCGCGGTGAGCGCGACGGCGTACGCGGGCACCGCGCCCGCGGGGGTCGCGTTCGGGTCGCTCGCGGAGCACGCCGTCACGCACCGCGACCTCGTCGCCCGCCGGCTCTCGAGCGACGAGGGCATCGCGACGCACGCGCCGTTCCGCGCGCTCGCCGGCGCGCTCTGGGCGGACGGCTCCTTTCTGCACGTCCCTGCCGGAACGACCGTCGAGGGGCCGCTCTGGATCAGGCGGCACTGGGCCGCGGGCGACGCGGCGCTGCTCGAGCGCACGATCCTCGTCCTCGAGCGTGGCGCGAGCGCGACCGTGGTCGAGGAGCTGACCTCCGAGGGCGGCGGCCCGGGGCGCCTGGCGGTGCCGCACCTCGAAGTGCACCTCGGCGCGGGCGCGCGGCTCCGCTACGTCGGCATCCGCCGGCTCGCGGCCGACGTCTGGGATCTCGGCTTCCAGCGCTTCGTCTCGGCGCGGGACAGCGACCTCGCCGCCTTCGACATCCTCGTCGGCGGGAAGAGCAGCAAGATCGGCATCGATTCCGACATCCGCGGCGACGGCGCGCAGGTGCGGCTCTACGGCCTCGTCGCCGCGGGCGACCAGCAGCGCGTCGACGTGAACACGTTCCAGCGGGTGGACGGGCGCGGCTCGTCGAGCGACCTCCTCTACCTCTCCGCGCTCTACGAGGCCGCGCACGCGGTGACCTACGGCGTGATCCGGGTCGAGCCGACCAGCCGCGGCACCGGTTCGTACCAGGAGTGCCGGAGCATGCTCCTCTCCGACAAGGCGGGGGCCGATCCCATCCCGGTGCTCGAGATCCTCACCAACGACGTCGCGCGCTGCGGCCACGCCGCGACCGCTGGCTCGATCGACGAGACCGAGCTGTTCTACGTCATGTCGCGGGGCTTCGACCGCCGTGGCGCCGAGGAGCTCCTCGTGCGCGGCTTCTTCCAGCGCGTCATCGACCGGCTCGAGGACGAATCCGTGCGCCAGCGCGCGCTCCACGCGCTCGCGCCGCGCATCGGCCGGGAGCCGGCGGCATGAGCGGCGGCTTCGTCCGCGTCGCCGGCGAGAACGACGTCGCGCCGGGCACCGTGACGGTCGTCACCGTCGGCGGCAAGCGCCTCTGCCTGGCGCGCTGCGAGGACGGCACGTGGGGCGCGATCGACGACGTCTGCACGCACGACGGCGGCGCGCTCGGCGAGGGCGAGCTCGATGGCTGCGCGGTCGAGTGCCCGCGGCACGGCGCGCGCTTCGACCTCCGCACGGGCGCGGTGCGGGCACTCCCCGCCGTGTTCCCGGTGAACGCCTATCCCGTCCGGGTCGTGGACGGCCGGGTCGAGGTCGACCTCTCGGCGGAGACGCGCGAGCTGGAGATCGGCTAGCTCGCAGGGCGCGGTCGCGGGCGCCTGCCGCGCTATCCTGACCGTCGAGAATCCCCCGGAGGCCGCCCAGTGATCAGCTCCGCCGCTCGCGACCGCGTGAGGCTCGCCGTGGACCAGCTCGAAGAGGCCTACCACCGCTTCGAGGAGCGGTCGTCCGACGACACCCTCGACTCGTACGAGGCCGCGCTCAACCGGGGACGCGCGATGGCGTTCCAGGAAGCCGCCCACTTCGTGAAGTCCGCGCTCCACGACATCGACGTGAAGTCGCTCTAGTGCGGGCCGTGGCCTGAACCTCGCGCTCGGCTACGCGCTCGCGGCCACCGCCGCCGCGTTCTACGCGTTCGGCGGGATCATCGCGAAGCTCGCGTTCGCCCGCGGCGTGGAGCCGGCGACGCTCGCCGAGCTCCGCGTCCTCTTCGCGTTCCTCTTCTACCTGGGCTTCGTCGCGCTCGCCCGCCCGGCCGAGCTCCGCGTGCGGCGGGCGGAGCTCCCGTTCCTCGCGCTCTTCGGCATCCTCGGTCTGGGCGGCGTCCAGCTCGCCTACTACGAGGCGATCGACCGCCTGCCGATCGGCGTCGCGCTCGTCATCGAGTACACCGCGCCGCTCATGATCCTCGGCTTCTGGCGCCTCCGCGGCCGGCCGGTCGGCGGGCGGCTCTGGCTCGCGGGCGCGCTCACGCTCGCCGGCTGCTGGTTCGTCGTCGGCGCCTACGACGCCGGCCTCCGGGAGCTCAACGCGCTCGGCGCGGCGATCGCGCTCTTCGACGCGGTCCTGCTCGCGCTCTACTTCCTCCTTGCCGAGCGGCTCACGAAGCGGTCGAGCGCCTGGACGGTGCTCCTCTGGGGCTTCGGCTTCGCGCTGCTCGCGTGGTCGGTGCGGCGGCCGGTCTGGGATCTGCCGTGGGGCGCGCAGTCCGGCGCGGTCTGGCTCCTCGTGCTCGGCGTCGTCGTCGTCGGGACGGTGGTGCCCTACCTGCTCTCGATCGCCGCGGTCCGCTACATCTCGGGCGCGCGCGTCGGCCTCACCTCCACGATCGAGCCGGTCATCGCCGCGCTCGCGGCGTGGTCGCTCCTCGCCGAGCGGCTCGAGCCCCTTCAGGTCGCCGGCGGCGTGGTCGTCCTCGCCGGGATCGTCGTCGCGCAGTCGCAGCGCCCGAGCGGGGGGAGCGTCTAGCGGCGCCGCCTGTCACCATGACCGCCGTGGGCACGCTCTACCTCGTGGCGACGCCGATCGGCAACCTGGAGGATGTCTCGCCTCGGGCGCTGCGGACGCTCCAGGAGGTCCACATGGTCGCCTGCGAGGACACCCGGCACACCCAGATCCTCCTGCGCCGGCACGAGATCGTGGCGAAGCACCTCACCTCGTACACCGAGTTCAACCACCGCCGAAAGGTCGCCGAGCTCGTCGGGCAGCTCGACCGCGGCTGGGACGTCGCCCTGGTCTCCGACGCCGGCACGCCCGCGCTCTCCGATCCCGGCGAGCGGCTCGTCGCCGCGGCGATCGCGGCGGGCCACCGGGTCGTCCCGATCCCGGGGCCGAGCGCGGTCGTCGCCGCGCTCGTGGCGTCCGGGCTACCGACCCGCTCCTTCACCTTCCTCGGCTTCGTGGGGCACAAGAGCGGCGAGCGGCGCCGCGCGCTCGCGCCGCTCCTCGCGGAGGGGCGCACGATCGTCGCCTACGAGAGCCCGTACCGGACCGCCGACCTCCTCGCCGACCTCGCCGCGCTCGCACCGACGGCGCGCGTCGCGGTCGCGCGCGAGCTCACCAAGCTCCACGAGGAGATCGTGCGCGGGACCGCGGCCGAGCTCGCCGCCCGCTACGCCGAGACGCCGCCCCGCGGCAGCTGCTGAACGCCCGTCATATTCCGCACCGGCCAGTTCGGCCGACAGAAACTCCGCGAAATCCTCGTAGGCCTCCGTGGCCGACAAATAGACCAGCACCAGTTCGAGATCGCCCAGCGGCGACCCCGGGTAAAACACGCTGTGGCTCAGATGCCGGTAGCCGTAGCCGTCGGCGACGCCGCTCTCGACGATCTTCGGCGTCACCAAGGTGATGACCCAGTCAAGCGGCCAGCGCGACACCGCGAAGGCCCGCCCCAGCCGTCCTGCCAGCCGCGACAGCCGCCGGTGGCGGTAATCCGGGTGGATCCACAACGAGCCGCCCCAGAACACGACACCGCTGATCTGGCTCGCCGCCGGCGCCGTCACGCGGCACGCGGCTGGCTGGCCGGCCCGGCCGGCGGACAGCAGGGGGGGCCGTTTCCTCAGGCTCGCCTCCGGGCCCGAAAAGACCCCCGCC
>Ga0080064_1003894_pt1 | contig 20331 bp, 19 predicted proteins | sample Subgrocontami54m_FD_69260 | JGI IMG/M metagenome (GOLD analysis project Ga0080064, IMG submission 69260) | Subsurface groundwater microbial communities from S. Glens Falls, New York, USA - GMW46 contaminated, 5.4 m (SPADES assembly) (version 2) ...
CCCGATGGGGTGGTCCTGACCGCCGCGGCGGCCGACATGACGGCGGACGACCGCCGGTCGCTGCTGCGCTCCGCTGCTGGGGACCTGGGCAGCGGTCCGTTCGCGGTCCGTTCGAGCGGGATCGCCGAGGATGGCGCCGAGCACTCCTTTGCCGGCATCTACGAGTCGGTGCTGGACGTGTCGGCAGACGAGCTCCTCGCGGCGACGGATCGATGCCTCGCGAGCGGCCGCGCCGCCCGCGCCATCGAGTACGAGCCTGCCACCAGCGGCCGCATGGCGGTGATCGTCCAGCGGATGGTCACCCCCGTCGCGGCCGGGGTGGCCCTCACCGCCGATCCAATCAACGGGGATCGACGGTCGTGCGTGGTCACGGCCGTACGCGGCATCGGCGAGCGGCTGGTGTCGGGGGCGGCGCTCGGTGACGAGTGGGTCGTCCGAGACGGTGTCGTCATCGCTCGCCGCCGGCCCGAGCAGGCAATCGATCGTCGTCAGGCCATCCAGGTGGCCAACCAGGCACGCCGGATCGCGGCCGCTCGCGGGACCCCGCAGGACATCGAGTGGGCGATCGACGCGGACGGCGCGCTGTGGATCCTCCAGGCCAGACCGATGACGGCGCTGCCGCCCGACGTGTCGTGGGAAACGCGCGCCCGTGGCGCCTACACGCGCCAGCTTCGATTCGGCGAGTGGATCTCCGGGCCTGTGACACCCCTCTTCGAGTCCTGGCTGTTGACGGCGATGGAGGATCGCCTGCACGCCCAACTCAAAGAGTGGATCGGACAGCGCGCACCCCGTCCGTACCACGTCGTGGTCAATGGTTGGTATTTCTACTCGATCAACTGGTTGGCTCCGGCGGCGATGGCCCGCAGCCTGCCGACGATCCTCGTGAAGCTCGTTCGCTCCCCGCGCCGCGTCGCGGGGGTGATCCCGCCGACCGTTCGACACAGCATCTCGCTGTTCGAGCGGGAGTGGCGCGAGGACCTGCTCCCGAGGTACCGGGTGGCGGTGGCACGAGCCGAGGGTCGTGTGGAGACGGTGCCGATCACCGAGCTTCCGGCGCTGATCGATGAGCTGGCCGATCTCGCCGGCGAGTACTTCGCCTCAATCGCGGCGTTCGCCGGCTCCGCCTACAAGATGGAGATGAACCTCGCCCGGTTCTATCGTCGCCACCTGGGCAGATCGCTCGGCGGCAGCCACCTCCCGCTCCTCGCCGGCTTCGCGCCGCCGGTCGATCCGGGCCGGCACGCCGTCGCTTCGCTCGACTGGTGGGACGCACCCCTGTCGCACCCGGCGACGGCCACCATGCCGGCCGAGGATCACGCTCGCCTGGTCGAGGCGAGGCAGGCGGCCGAGACGGCCGCGTTCGGGGCCCTTGCCTCGTCACCGCGACGCCTTCGGGCCTTCCGCCGCCTGCTGGCCGAGACCCAGCGTCTCGTCCCACTGCGGGAGACGCATGTCCGCGAGCTCACGATCGCCTGGCCGGTCATGCGACGGGCGGTCCTGCGCATCGGCGAGGCGCTTGCCGCCAGCGGGGCGATCGCCGAGCCCGATGACCTGTTCTTCCTGTCTCGGACCGAGGCACTCGCGGCGCTCCGCGCAGGAGGCCTGGCGGCCACGATCGATGTGGCCGGTCGTCGTTCGCAGCGCGAGGCGGACGCCAGGCTCGTGCCACCGCTGCTTGTGGGCCGGGTGAGCCGAGTCCTGAAGTCGGTGTGGGACGGCTTTCCAGGGCTCGTCGGTGCCGTTCGATCAGACCGCGCCATCGTCTCGGGCGCGCCGGCGTCGCCGGGTCGGGCAAGCGGGCCGGTCCGGGTGATCCGCGGCCCGCACGAGTTCGACCGGCTGCAGCCGGGCGAGATCCTCGTCGCGCCGCTCACCGCGCCGGCGTGGACGCCGCTCTTCACCCGGGCGGCGGCGGTCGTGACCGACGTAGGCAGCGCGGCGTCGCACGCCTCGATCATCGCCCGTGAGTACGGGATCCCGGCGGTGGTCGGCTGCGGTGAGGCAACGGCCCGCCTGCGAACGGGGATGCGCGTGACCGTCGATGGCAGTACCGGCAACGTCGAGCCCGAGTGAGGGCCGTCGCCTCCAGGATGGCCGCGTCGTCGAGATCCCGCCCACGTCCTGAGCGTCATTCGGCGCGACGCGGTCAGAGCCAGCGGTCGTTGTCGAACACGTAGAAGGTCGTCTGGACCCAGGTCTGCCGCAACCACTCGAGCTGGTCGTTCCACCGATTGCGCCACAAGCGATCCGTGGAATCGCCGCCCAACTCGTCGATCTCGGCGCCCGATCCGTCGGTGGGTTGATCGTCGGGAGCGCTCGACGATCGCCACCAACCGGAGCGGACTTCGACCCGGTTGACGCGTTCGAGGGCCGGTTGGCCGATCATGCCCGCCAGTCTACGTCCCTGACTGCGAGGCCCGTCCCGTCCAGTGATCCGCGACCGGCAGGCGGCTCAGTGGTCGCAACCCGATGCGACAGCATATTGTTTTTCGACGGGTCCCGGTGCTAGTCTCGATTGGTCTGACCATCCGACCAACCTAGCTCGATCGGATCCGATGCGTGGCCCAACCCACCCCGCGACCGTTGACATCCGACGCTGCGATCGATTGGTCCCAGCTGGCCGTTCTCCCCGGTCGGCTGTCGGACGCCCTGTCGTCGAACCTCGAGCGGGTCCTGCTGGGGGGCGATGTGGCGGCCGGGACGCGGCTGCCGAGTGAGCGCGAACTCGCCGCCCAGCTTGGCGTGTCGAGGGCCTCGGTCCGCGAGGCGATCCACGAGCTGATGCTCAAGGGGCTGGTCGTCCGTCGTCGCGGCCGGGGGACGCTGGTCGCCGACGCCGATGGGCGCGGTCGTGGCGCCAGCCTCCTTGGGGTCATGGCCCCGGCTTCGCGCGACGTGCGGGCGATCCTCGACTTCCGGGAGGCGATCGAGCCACCAATCACCGGCCGCGCCGCGATCCGGGCGACGCCGGCCGACATTCGCAGCCTCGCCAAGCTCATGTCGGACATGGAGCGGGAGCGATCGCGGTCCGGGTACGCCGAACTCGACCGTCGATTTCACCACTTCGTCGCCCGGGCGACCCACAACCCGCTCCTGGTCCGGTTGGACTCAGTGTCGGCGGAGTGGATGGTCTCGATCCGGGAGGATGCGCTCGAAAGCCCGAAACGACGGCGGACGTCGCTGTCCGGCCACAGGTCGATCCTGGCGGCCATCGCCCAGCACGATGAGCACGCCGCCACTGCCGCGAGCGCGGCCCACGTCCGTCGGATCGGCTCGATCGTCGTCGATGCCGGTGTGCGGCGGAGCCCGGCTCGGATCAAGTCGTCGACCGAGGCGTCGCCGAGGCCCGCCAGCAGTCGCCCCCTGGGCGACGAAGAAGGAGGTGGACGGGCGGCTCCGGCGCCATCGCCCAGGTAGCCTTCGAGCCCAGGATGTGGGCATCACCGCTCACCGAATCTCGCACCGAGGAGGAGTTGCAATGGCACCACCGACCAGACCGGCGGGGATCACCCGCGCAGCCACGATCGTCGTGATCGCCCTGCTGTTCAGCGCGTGCTCGGGCGGGACGTCCCCGTCTCCGAGTACGGTTGCCACGATCGCGCCGACCACGGCGCCGAGCAGCCTACCGACAACCGCTCCGAGCGCGTCCGTCGCTGCCGACGTGTGCACCGCTCCGACCGCTAAGGCGGGCACCACGCTGACCTTCGCATCCTACGGCGGCGTCTACCAGAAGGCGCAGCGCCAGGCGTGGCTTGAGCCGTACGCGAAGCTGACCGGAGTCACCTTCACCGAGAGCGAAGACTCTGCGAACGCGACGATCAAGGCCCAGGTCGAAACCGGCCAGGTGACCTGGGACGTCGTTGACGTTGGCAACGACTTCGGCCTCGACGCCAACAAGGACGTCCTCGAGCCACTGGACTACTCGATCATCCACAAGGATGAGATCCTGCCCGGGTTCGCGGCTCCCTATCGGGTGGCCGACATCACCTACGGCGTGGTGCTGGCGTATCGGACGGACAAAGTCGGCGGCCAGGTCCCCCAGGGCTGGGCCGACTTCTTCGACCTCAAGAAGTTCCCCGGCAAGCGGGGTATGTACGATTACTCCGCGGGCGGCATCTTCGAGGTCGCCCTCATGGCCGACGGCGTCGCGCCAAAGGATCTCTACCCGCTCGACATCCCTCGGGCGATCAAGAAGCTCGATACGATCAAGGACCAGCTCGTGTTCTGGCCAGGCGGCGCCAAGTCCCAGGAGCTGATCGGCTCCGGCGAGGTCACGATGTCGCTAATGTGGAACGGCCGGGCCTGGAGCGCCAAGAATCTCGACAGCAAGCCCGTCGCGATCCAGTGGAACCAGCAGCTCCTGACCTCTGACTACTTCGTCGTTCCAAAGGGGACCCCAAACAAGGACGAGGCGATGAAGTTCATCGCCTGGGCGACCTGCGCCCAGAACAACGCGGGTCCGTCGCAGTTCATTCCCTACGGGCCGACGAACAAGAACTCGAAGCCACAGGCCGACAAGGTCCCCGACCTCGCGGTCTCGAACGTCAACGGCACGACCGCCTACTTCGACGATCAATGGCTCGTCGACAACGCCAAGGCGATCGACGACGCCTACAACGCGTGGAAGACCAAGTGATCGAGTGGGGCGAAACCGCCTCGCGATCGATCCCATGCCCTTGACTGGGCCCTCTGCAGGTCGATCCAGCCGCCGTCTGCGCGGCGGCTGGACGATCAACCGTTGGGCTTGGCTGGCCTTCCCGACGATCGCCCTCCTGGTCGTCTTCTTCCTTGCCCCGCTCGTTCTGATGAGTCTGCGCAGCATCACCGACCCACCGAACGCCGGCCTGGCGAACTACCGGACGTTCTTCGTCTCGGAGGCCGACGTCCGCGTCCTCGCCAACACCTTCTACATTGCCGCGATATCGACCGTGGTCTGCCTGGTCATCGGATATCCCTATGCCTACCTGATGAACATCGTGCCCCCGCGGATGGCCGGCGTGCTGCTGATCGTCGTGCTGGTGCCGTTCTGGTCCAGCCTGCTCGTTCGGACCTTCGCCTGGGAGGTCATCCTGCGCGACACCGGGGTCATCAACAGCCTCCTGATCTCCTGGGGTCTGATATCGCAGCCACTCTCCCTCATCCGCAACACCCTGGGGGTCATCCTCGGGATGTCGCAGATCCTGCTGCCGTTCATGGTTCTGCCGCTGTTCGCGGTCATGCGCCGGATCGACCCGGAGTACACCCGGGCCGCCGCGAACCTGGGGGCGCCACCGGCCGCCGCCTTCCGGCGCATCTTCGTGCCGCTCAGCTTGCCGGGGGTCGCCGCGGGGACGCTGCTCGTGTTCGTGCTCGCGCTCGGCTTCTACATCACCCCGACGATCCTGGGCAGCCCGCGGGAGACGATGATCAGCCGATTCATCGCCGACCAGGTCCAGCAGCGACTCGACTGGGGCCTGGGCAGCGCGATGGCCGTCATCCTCATGGTCGTGACCTTCATCGCCCTCGTTCTTGCCTCTCGCGTCGTCCGCCTGCGTGACGTATTCGGCGCGCTCGAGGACGAGTCTTGACCGACCGATGAGCGACTCCTGGCGCAGTCCCAACCGCGTACTGCTGGTCGCCCTCGGCGGGCTGACCGTGTTCTTCCTCGTCGTCCCGACCCTGATCATCGTGCCGATGGGCTTCTCGTCGTCCCAGATCCTGACATTCCCGCCCCCCGGGTGGTCGCTTCAGTGGTACGAGAAGATGCTGACCGATCGGCAATGGACGACCGGCTTCCTCAACAGCTTCCAGGTGGCCACGGTGACGGCGATCGTGTCGACGGTCCTCGGTACCATGGCCGCCCTGGGGATGGTGCGCGGCCGCTTCCCGGGCAAGAGCCTGGCCAATGCGTTGATCCTGTCGCCACTGATCGTTCCGGTGATCGTCATCGCGATCGGGATGTTTTCGCTCTACGTCCGTTGGAAGATCACCGGCAGCATCGTCGGACTGGTCGCGGCCCACTCGGCGCTGGCCATCCCGTTCGTCATGATCAACGTGGCGACGGGCCTCCGAACGTTGGACCGTAACCTTGAGATGGCAGCCCAGAACCTGGGCGCCGGACCCGGTCGCACCTTCATGCGGGTCACCTTCCCACTGATCCTGCCCGGAGTCCTGACCGGCGCGCTGTTTGCCTTCCTCACTTCGTGGGACGAGGTGGTCGTTGCGATCTTCCTGACGACCGCCAAGTTCCGGACCCTTCCGGTCGAGATGTGGGAGCAGGTCCGCCAGGTTGTCGATCCGACGGTCGCCGCGGTCGCCACAATGGTCCTGGCCGTGACGACCACCGTCCTGCTCCTGGTCTTCGTCGTCCGCCGCCAGGCGCCTGCAACGTGAGCGCGACCTCTCGCCCGGTCGGTGAAGCGGGCCAACGACCGGCGCTCGTCCTGCGCGGCTTGACCAAGCACTACGGAGGCGTGCCCGCCGTCGCCGGGCTCGACCTGGAGGTTCGCCGGGGCGAGTTCGTTACCCTTCTCGGGCCGTCCGGCTCGGGCAAGACGACGACGCTCCGGATGATCGCCGGGTTCACCCTCCAGACCGGCGGCACGATCGAGATCGATGGCGTCGACATGAGTCGGGTCCCGCCATATCGGCGCGACGTCGGGATGATCTTCCAGAACTACGCCCTGTTCCCGCACATGACGGCGGCCCAGAACATCGCGTTCCCCCTCGAGATGCGGCGGGTGCCGCGGTCCGAGATCAAGCGTCGGGTCGCCGACGCGCTCGCGCTCGTCAAGCTCACCGGCTTCGGCGAACGCTACCCTCGCCAGCTGTCAGGCGGTCAACAGCAGCGCGTCGCATTCGCCCGGGCCGTCGTCTTCGGGCCACGCCTGCTGCTCATGGACGAACCTCTGGGCGCCCTCGACAAGAAGCTCCGCGAAGCCCTCCAGCTCGAGGTGATGCACTTCAGCCGACAGCTCGGCGCGACGGTGATCTACGTGACCCACGACCAGGAAGAGGCCCTCGTGATGAGCGACAGGATCGCGATCTTCCGCGATGGCCGGATCGAGCAGCTTGGAACCGGCGAGGACCTGTACAACCGGCCCGTCTCGCTGTTCGTGGCCGACTTTATCGGCGAGTCGAACATCCTGCGCGGCGACTTTACCGGCAATGGCGATGGCGGGTGGCTGACCCGCGGGTCCTGGCGTTGGCAGGTTGGCAGCGCATCGATGGCCGGGCGTGAGATCGCCGACGGCGCGGCGGCGTGGGTCATTCGGCCGGAGCACCTTCGGGTCGAGTCCTCGGGCGCAGCGTTGTCCGACGGGCGCAACGCGATCGATGCGGACGTGAAAGAGGTCCTCTACCTCGGGGCGACCCGAAAGATCGAGCTCACCCTGCCCGACGGCCAAACCGCCGTCGGTCGGGAGAGCGCGGAGGCCGGCGGCATCTGGCGGTCGGGCGACCGGGTCCGCCTGTCGTGGGCGATCACCGACGGCGTTGTCGTGGCCGACGGGTAGCGGGCTCTCCTAGTCCCGGTCCGCCCGCGCCGCGGCGAGGGCATCGACGATGCCTTCGCCCCAGATGTTGTTCTTGCGCGCGGAGCCAACGCACAGTGCGTCGTACGACGCGTCACGCCCCACGTCGATGTAGCTGATGAGCGGCGGAACGGGGCAGGCGTGGTTGGTCGCCGTTCGGAGCAGCACGCGCCGGGTCTCGCGCGGGGACAGGGTGAGTCCTCCGTGCGCCCGATCGTGGGTCCCCAGCGCGCTGACGATCAGGGCAGCCACGCCAACCGCATGGGGCGACGCCATCGACGTTCCCTGGAGGTACTGGTAGTAAGCGCACGTGCTTGCCTTGCAGTCACGCACGACGAAGGGGTTGTTTGGCGTGCCGTCGGGGTTGAGGTCGCCGTTCAGGATCGCCAGGGACTCCGGATAGGCCGACAGGATGAGGTTGTCGACGGTCCTGAAGCTGGGTGTTCCGAACCCGTCGCGGAACCACCCGCCCGGGGCCGCCACGATCGGCTGCTGGGAGCCCCAGTTCGAGTAGTCGGCCTTCCGGCCACTGGGTCCGACCGCGACGACGCCGATGACGTGGTGCCCTTCGGTCGGCATGGTCAGGCACGAGTTGTCGACATCGCGGTGCTTCTCGGTGCCCAACGGATAGTCGGGGCTGATTTCGTCGACGGTCGGGGTATCGAGGTTCGTGTTCTCGTTGCCGAGCGCCGAGATCAGGGTCACACCGTGGCGGGCGCCCGTGGCGCATGGCGATCCAGGGAGGTCGATCGTGCCCTGGTCTCCTCAGGCGGGAACCTCGGGTTCGCCGATTTCGACGCCGTCTCGTGCGCCCGGGCGCGGGTGCGCCGGCGCGTCCTCGAAGACGACCTGGACGCCCACGCCGCGCCGGACGGTGAGCGATGTCACTTCTGGTCGTGATTGAACCGCTCGCGGTCGCTGCGTATCTAGTTGTCAGCGACGCCCGAGCCTTCCAAGTTTCGCCTGGAGCTCGCGCCGCACGCCGGAGGTCAGCGAATGAACTGGACAAGCGCCATTCGTGGTCTGCTCGGAGCCGTCGTGGCGATCGCATTCGCGACCTCGGGCCCGGCCCTCGCAGCCGGTATCGGATCGACCGGTCCAACCACCGACATCGCCTCGGCGGCGATCCCGCTTGTCGCCACCTGCGCACCCGGCGCTCGTGCCTGCCCGATCCGGATCACCTTCGCAAGCGGGGCCTACAGCGGCCAGGCGCACAGCCGGCTGATCGGCACCCGATCCCAGAAATGGTTCGTTCTCCACGCCCGTGCCGGCCAGGCGATGATCGTGATCGTCGAGGGTCGCGGTGCGACCCGCGGCGTCGTCTACTTTCCCAACGGCGGGTCGAACGGCCAACCGGGTGGGCGCGTGTTCGACGGGCTCCTGCCCGTCACCGGCGACTACCGGATCCGGGTCACGGAGAGTCCGATGGGCGAGGCGTGGGCCAGCCGCGTCGATGTCCTCGTCGTGATCTACTGAGATGGCAGCCGCCACCGCCGGGCGAACCTCGGCGTCGGGATGGTCATGATCGGTGCGCGGCAGGTGCGGACCGGGACGCGCGGTCAGACGGAGGCAGCCAGGCCCATGGCGCGGCAGGAAGAATCGGGCGACCTGACCGCCCGTCGCCTCGCCTTCGAGCGGCTCACCGACGGGCGTCTGCTTCGTGCCTACCGGCTGGCGTCCGTCGTTCTGGGCAATGCCAACGATGCCGAAGACGCCGTCCATGACGCGGCGGTGGTCGCCTGGACGCGCTTCGACGAGCTCCGAGACCACGACCGCTTCGATGCCTGGTTCGACCGGATCGTCGTCAGCATCTGCCGTCAGCGGTTGCGCCACGATGGTCTCCGGCTTCGTGGCATCGACCCGATGCCCGGGGTCGTCCGGGCCGACGAGGCAGCGGGCCGAGCCGAGCGGGACGCCCTGCGACAGGCCCTCGACCGGCTGAAGCCCGAGCACCGCCTGGTGGTCGTGCTCCGCCACCTGGAGGATTTCTCGATCGCCGAAATCGCGGCCCGAACCGGTGAGCGGGAGGGCACGGTCAAATCGCGGCTCCACTACGCGCTTCGCGAGCTGCGCGCCGCGTACGACGCGGTGGAGCGAGGGACGGAGGGTCAGCGATGAGCGACGAACGGTTCGACCAGGACCTCCGGTCGGTCCTCATGGACGACGCACCACGAGATCTGCCCGACGCCCTCCGCCGCCGGGTCGCCGCGATCCCAGCGACGCAGATGATCGCGACGCGGCCATTCCGACCGATTTGGCGGGTCCCGGTGTCCGGTGCCCTGCGGCTCGCGGGGCTGGCGGCGCTGGTTGCCGTCCTGGCGGTCGGGTTCTGGCGGTTCGGGCCGGCCTCGCAGCCGGGGGTCGGTTTCGAACCCTCCGGGTCTCCGTCGGCCGTGCCCTCGGCCTCCGCGCTGGTGAGCGCCTGCCGCGCGACCGACCTCCACGCCCAGATCCTCGGCTGGGGGGGTGCTGCTGGGAGCCGGATCGCGGACGTCGAGGTCACCAATGCGACATCACGGCCATGCCTCATGCAGGGCACCCCCGGGCTCGAGCTGGTCGATGCCGGCGGCCGGGTGATGATCGACTCCATGACAGCCGGTTCGGCGGGGCAGCCGCACGTGGCGCCGGCCGACCCGAAGTTCGAGTTGGCGCCCGGTGGTCGCCTTCGAACGCAGGTCGCGGCCTCAAACTACTGCGGAGCCGCTCCGGCCACGCCGATCGACATCGCGTTCACCCTGCCGGCGGACGGCGGCCGACTCCTCGCGGTCCCGGGTCCCGGCGTATCGAGCGCCGAGGCAACGCCGCCCTGTCTTGGGTCGACCGGAGCCCAGATCGCGATGAACGGCTGGCGAAGGTAGGGCTCAGGCCGGGCGGGAACGCGTCCCTATTTCTTGCGGCCCGCCCGCTAGTCGCGGAGCGGCGTCAGGTGGTAGCGCTCGATCACGTCCGGCAGCCAGGCCGGCTGGGCGAAGGGCAGCTGGTAGCGCTCGGCCAGCTTTGCCACGTCGGCGAAGTCCGGGGCGCCGGCGGCGGTCATGTCGGTCATGTCGCGGAAGAAGTTTTCGAAGCCGGCCGGCGAGATGACCTCGATCATCCGGGCGCGAGTCGAACCGGCGTTCCACATCGCGTGGACCTCGCCCCGGGGCTTGATGATGTAACCGCCAGGGCCGAGCACGACCTCCCGGTCGTTCGATCGGAAGCCGATCTCGCCTTCGAGCACGATGGAGTACTCGTCCTCGAGGGTATGGATGTGCGGCGGCACGAGCGCACCGACCGCGAAGGGGTGCTCCACGATGGACAGCGCCCCGCCCGTGTCCGCCCCATCGATCTTGAACACGACGCCGACGCCGGGTACGAGACCGCCTGCCCGGCCCTCGCCAGGCTGGACGACCTTGAGCTGCGCTCCGCTGACGCTGGATCCATGGATGGCCATTCGCGTCGTCCTCCAGACCTATATCGATGGAACAGGGCTGTATACTGAATGCCGGAGTCCCGGCTGTCAACATTGAGAGATCACATGCGTTCAACCAAATCACGGACCTACCGGATGCGCCGCCGCGCGGAGCAGGTCGAGGGGACCCGCCTGCGGATCACGGAGGCCGCGGTCCGGCTCCACACGACCGTTGGCCCGGCACAGACATCGATCGCCTCGGTGGCCGAGGAGGCCGGGGTGACCCGCCTCACGGTGTACCGCCACTTCACCGACCTGGACGAGCTGTTCGTGGCCTGTCGGGCGCACTGGATGGCCCAGAAACCGCCGCCGGACGCGAGCACGTGGCCCGCCATCGCCGACCTCGAGACGCGGGCTCGCCGCGCGCTGACCGACCTGTACGGCTGGTACCGCGATCGTGGCGCGGAGCTCTATCCGATCTACCGGGATGCCGCTTCGATGCCGCTCTCCGCGCAGGAGGCGAGGAGCGCTGAGAACCGCCAGTTCGGCGATTCCCTGGTGGCCGGGTTCGTCGGTGCCGACGGCGGCGGGCGGTCGCTCCAGGCAGTCGCCCGGCACCTGTGCGACTTCGGCACCTGGCGATCGCTCGCCGTCCAGCACGGTCTCGAGGATCGCGAGGTGGTCGAGATCGGGGTCCGGTTGCTGCGTGCGCTGACCGAAGCTGGCTAGCCAGCCTTCGCTGAACCGACCTACCTCGAGTGATCCGAGAACAGGACGTACCGGGCCGGCCGGTCCTCGACGATTTCCGGGAGGCGGATCCCGTGCTCTGGGAAGTAGTTGTCGACCCGATCGTCGTTGACCGACGAGACCTCGCCGGCCAGGACCCGGCCCGACCCCGGCTCGGCCCAGAAACGGTGGTACTGCCGCGGCGGGATCGAGATGCTCTGACCGGGCCGCAGTGCGAGCGTGGATCCGCGCCGAACGTCGCCCCGCCGTCCATCGACGGTCGCCGTCGTCGGCGTGTCGAGCAGCTCGAGATCGGGTCCGGAACCGGCCAGCTCGACGATCAGGTTGCCGCCGCCCCGGTTGATGATGTCCTCCATCTTGAGGAAGTGAAGATGGAACGGCACGACCTGGTTCTCAGCCTGGATGAGGATCTTCTCCGCGTACGGCTTGGGATAGCGAGGATCGGCGCGAATCCCGTTGCGCAGGACGAAGATCAGGATCCCGACCCGGGCAAAGTCGCCCGAGCCGAAGTCGGAAACGTCCCAGCCCAACATCGTGTCCCGGACTTCGTCCATCTCGGGCCCGGCCGCCCGCCATTCCCCGACCGTCCACCTCGCAAACGGGGGTAGCGCGAAGCCCATCCGATCGACGAATTCGAGGCCGTCCTCGATCGCCCGGTCGATCTCGGAGCGTCGCATCCCGTCCTCCCTAGTCCGTCCGCCCGGGCTCAGTGGCCCCCCGCCCGCCACGATGTGTAGCGTGGCGGCCACTCGCTGGCATCGGCCCGCCGGCCGAGGACCGCCATCTCGATTCGGGCTGGAGGGAGATCCTCGCACCGAGCAGCCTGAGGGAGGATCGGTCCGCTTGTCGACCCGGCCCGCACAACCTGGCCCGAACTGGACCGCGACATGCAGTCCCAGCCCGGGTATGGTCAGGATCGAGACCCTCCGCAGCCGTCGAGGATGAATCGATGACCGACCTGTTGACGATCCCGGGCTTCGCTGGCGAAGTCGTCCTGCCGGGCGACCCCGACTACGAAGGTCATCGCGAGGTCTGGAACGCGATGGTCGACCGGCGGCCGGCCATCATCGCCCGCTGCACCTCGACGGCCGATGTTGTCGCCGCGGTCCGGTTCGGGCGCGCGGCCGGGCTGGAGATTGCGGTCAGATGCGGCGGCCACAGCATGGTCGGCCTGGCCGTGCCCGATGGCGGCCTGATGATCGACCTGGGCCCGATGGACGACGTCCGCGTCGATCCGGAACGACGTCGGGCCGCGGTGCAGGGCGGCTCGCTGCTCAGGAATCTCGACCGGGCCTCCGAGCCGCACGGTCTGGCCACGACGGCCGGCAACGTCTCGCACACCGGTGTCGGTGGGCTGACCCTGGGCGGTGGGATGGGCTGGCTCGCCCGCCAGTTCGGGCTTGCCTGCGACAACGTCGAGGCCTACACGGTGGTCACCGCCGATGGCGAGGTCGCCCGCGCGTCGGCGACCGAGAACCCGGACCTATTCTGGGGGCTCCGTGGCGGCGGCGGGAACTTCGGGATCGTGACCGAGTTCGAGTTCCGGCTCCACCCGCTCCACGCCCAGGCCCTGGTCGTCGAGCTCTTCTTCGAGCTTGCCGACGCCGCCGCCGCGATGCGCGCCTGGCGCGAGCTGCTGGCCGATGCACCGCGCGCCGCGACCCTGACCGCCAATGTCATCACGGCCGGCGACGCTCCGTACCTGCCGGATCGGCTCCGAGGGCTCTCGGTGGCGAGCATCGGGTACGTCTGGGTGGGCGATCTCGATCGGGCTCGCACCTACTTGCCGACCATCCGTCAGATCGGGCAGCCCATCGCCGAGCGGGTCGAGGAGCTGACCTATGTCCAGCTCCAGAGCCTCCACGACGAGACGAACCAGCATGGCATGCGGCGCTACATGAAGGGCCACTACCTGACCGAGCTGGCCGACGAAACGATCGCCGCCTTCCTGGCGCGGGGCGTTCCGGACGGCGGCCCGGAGCCGGACCGGACCCGTCTCCCGAATGGCGGCCTGCAGGCCTACGGTGGTGCCATCTCCGAGGTCGACGACGAGGCGTCCGCCTTCAGCCATCGCCGGACGCTGCTCGAGTTCGGTGGCGGGATCAGCTGGGTCGATCCGGCCGAAGACCCCGAGCGAATGACCGCCGCCCGAGACTACGCCGCGGCGATCGAGCCGTTCGCCAGCGGCGTCTACGTCAACGTCCTCGCCGATGAAGGCGACGCGGGCGTCCGGCGGGCCTACCCCGCCGCCAAGCTCGTCCGCCTCGCGGCCCTCAAGCGCCAGTGGGATCCCGACAACGTCTTTCACGTCAACAACAACATCCGCCCCGCCAGGAACTGATCGGTAACGTCCGCCGCTCGCGACGGACCGAAGACATGAAGCGGCCCAGGGTCGCGGTCGAGATGACCGAGCCCTGGGCCACGTGCATCGGGCGATGAGCGCCAGCGCCGGGCTGGCGCTCCCGACTACATTTGGGTCAGGCCCAGGACGTGACCTTCGGGGTCCGCCACCAGGGCCAGCGTCGCGCCGCCGCCCGGGCTGAACTTGGGCATGATGACCTTGCCCCCGAGCTCGGTCGCCCGCGCCAGGGTCGCATCAATGTCGGCCACCGTGATGTAGCCGGTCACCCAGCCCGATGAGCCGTCAGGCGTTCCGCCGATGCCCACTACGACGCCGGTCGTGGCCGGATCGGTCATCCCGTAGCCGCCGGGATTGTCCGTGTTGAGCTTCCAGCCGAACAGCTTGCCGTAGTAGGACTGGAGTGCGGCCGGGTCCTTGCCCGTCACCTCGAAGTGGATCATCCGTGCATCTACCATCGGGCGGACTCCTTGTCGTCGGGTCGAGGCGTTCGCCTCGCTTGGCCCTCCGACGAGACGACGAACGCCGACGACCCGGATCGACATCTCGTCGGAGGCACATCGCCTCGATCTGCCCGCGTCGGACAATCGCCGGAGTCGAACCCGCCTCAGCGTGTGACCGCGCCGTCGACCTCGCTCGTGCGCCGCCGAGCCCGGGCGGTCGCCGACCGCTTGGTCGTTGCGCCACGAAGCAGCCGGGTGGCCTCCTCGGCACCCGTCGGTCGAGCGAACAGGTAGCCCTGACCCTGGTCGCAGCTCGACGCCTTGACCTTCGCGAGCTGCTCCGGCCGCTCGATCCCTTCGGCCACGATCTCCAGCCCGAGCGACCGTCCGAGCTGGACGATCCCGCCAAGGAGGGCGGCGCCATCGGCGGTCTCGACCCCCTCGGTGAACTCGCGATCGATCTTCAGGATGTCCACGGCGAACCGGCGCAGATAGCTGATCGAGGCGTAGCCCGTCCCGAAGTCGTCGATGGCCAGTCGCACGCCAAGCCGCTTGAGCCGCTGCAGGATGGTCTGCGCGCTCGGGTCGGCGACCAGGATCGTCTCGGTCACCTCGAGGGTGAGTTTCGCGGGGTCGATCCCGGTTCGACGCAACGCCTCGCCGACCTGATCGACCAGTTGGTCGTCCTGGAGCTGCCGCCCGGACAGGTTGACGGCCATCGCGAGATCCGGGCGAATCCGCTGCCAGGTGCGCAACTGATCGCAGGCGGTATCGAGGACCCAGGACCCGATCTCGACGATCGTGCCCGTTTCCTCGGCGATCGAGATGAAGGCCGCCGGGGCCAGGAGCCCGCGGCGTGGGTGCTGCCAGCGGACGAGCGCCTCGAACGAGCGGATCGTGCCCGTGGCCAGCTCGATGATCGGCTGGTAGTGGAGCCGGAGCTCACCGCGAGCCACCGCCGACCGCAGCTCGGAGCGGATCCGTGCTCCGTCGTCGGCCGCCTCCCGTTCGGATGCCAGGTAGGTCCGATAGCGGCCCTTGCCCGACGCCTTGGCGCCATACATCGCAAAGTCGGCGTTGCGGATCAGGTCGTCGGCCGTGCTGGTCAGGCTGGTCCCCATGTCGACCCCGACGCTCACCGAGATCCGGATCGGGCGGCCCGCGGCCTCGACCGGTCGCTGGAACGCCTGGACGACCCGACTGGCCGTGGCGTCGGCGTCGTCCAGCCGGACGAGATCCTCGAGCAGGATGCCGAACTCGTCGCCGCTCAACCGGGCGACCGTGTCGCCGGACCGGACGAGCCGCTCGAGGCGTTGGGCGACGGCCGTCAGGACCTGGTCACCGACCTCGTGCCCGAAGGTGTCGTTGACGATCTTGAAGTCGTCGATGTCGACGAACAGGAGCGCAACCAGCGGGGCAGCCGGGCCGCGGCCGCGGGCCAGGGCGTGCTCGAGCCGATCGCCCAGCAGGGCACGGTTGGGCAGGCCGGTCAGGTGGTCGTGGAACGCCTGGTGTCGGACCTGGGCGTACAACCGGGCGTTCTCGAGCATCACCCCCGCCTCGTTGGCCATCGTCTGGGCCAGGCCGATCTGGCGATCGAGGAGGACCTTCCCGGTCCGCGACAGGAGCTCGACCGTCCCGATCGTCCGCCCGTTGACGATCATCGGCAGCTGGAACATCAGCATTCCGCCGAGATTGGTCAGGAAGCGGACCTCGTTCGGGTCGGCCGTTGGATCGGATGGATCGATGACCGACGGCCGACCGGTCACCAGGACCTTGCGGGTCTCGGGGTACTCCTCGAGGGCGTACACGTCCTCGAGTGAGGATCTGCGCTCGGCCGGGTGATAGCCCGCGGTCACGACCGAATCGTCGGCTCGCTCCCAGGAGTAGATCCCGCATTCATCGAAACCAACCGCGTGGGCGATGTGGCGAGCGATCAGGTCGGCGAACCCGCGGTCGTCGAGCGCCTTGGCCAGATCGCGGCCCATCTCGACGATGGCCTCCAGCTCGCGGGTGCGGACCTCCACCTCCTCGTACAGGGCACGGGTCGTCCGCTCGGCGATCGCCTCGGCTTCGCGCCGGGCCTGGCGCTCGCGCTCGAGCCGGCGCTTTAGGCGCTCGACCTGGACCGGGAGCCGAACCGCCGCGTCGGTGCCGGCCTTCTCGGGGCTAGCCAAGATGGATGACCAGGTCGCACGACGGGTCGCCCCGGAGCATGCAGGTCGGCTGGTCGATCGTGACCGGCTCGCCGAAGTGGGCGGCGGCACCCTGGATCAGGCCCTCGGCGAAGGCGCACATCCTGCGGTGCGAGTCATAACCCATCACGAGATCGCCATCTGGCGTCTCCGAGAAGGCGAACTCGGGGACGTCGGCGCCGGGATAGAGCTTGCGGACCTCGGGATGGATGATGTCGTTGAGGGTCAGAAGGAACGACCGGGTGTCCGGGTGGCCAGGAAAGAAGGCGGGATACGAGGCCGCCAGCGCCGGGAGCGCCTCACGCCCGAACCAGCGGACGACGTCCTGGGTCGACAGGTTGAGCCGGGTCGTGGCCTGCTCGACGAGCCGCCGCAGGTCGTCGTCGGGGTAGCTCCCAAGCGAGGTGTACGCGCCGACCAGGCCGGCTCCTTCGAGCAGGTCGTCCCAGGCGTCGTCGCCGTGCTCTCGAACGACCACATGCTCGAGCAGGTCGAAGACGATGCCCTTCATGGCCCCGATTGGCGCTCCACGGGCCGATGATGGGACCGTCGGCGGGCGAAGATACGACCCGTCGGTAACCGGCCGTCCGAGAAAGGTCCTATGTCCCGCTCGCCCGATCCGCTGAGCCCGACCGGGACACAGCCGGGTTCCTCGTCAGCAGCCACGGCCAGGTCGGGGGCGCTCCGCCTGGCCCTCGGGTTGCTGGGCCTGCTGGCCTGCCTGATCGTGCTTGGCGTCCTTGCCGACGATGTGCGCGAACAGGAGGCGAGCGCCCTCGACGCGCTGGCCAATCCCTTCTTCCACCAGCTCGCCTCGCCCTGGCTGGACCGGCTGATGGAGGGCGCCACCTTCCTCGGCGGCTACGACGCGATCGGGCCAGTGCTGGTCGTGGTTGGGATCTGGTTGCTGCTCATCCGGCGACCGCGCGAGCTGTTGTTCGTCCTGGTGGCGATCGCCGGGAGCGTCGCCCTCAATCAGACCCTCAAGCTGATCTTCCACCGACCCAGGCCGCAGCTCGCCTGGGCCAGCACGCTGCCCGACTTCAGCTTTCCCAGCGGCCACGCGATGAACTCGCTGGTCCTCTATCTGGCCCTCGCGATCGTCGTCTGGCAGATCGGCGGCCGCCGGATTGGCCGGGTCGCGGTCGTCCTCGCGGTGGTCCTGGCCATCGCGATTGGGGTCAGCCGGATCTACCTCGGGTACCATTATCTGACCGATGTGGTGGCCGGTTTTGCCGCCGCGATCCTGTGGCTGGCGATGGTCGTGGCCGTATTTCGCGGCCCGGGCCTCCTGCGCAGACGGCTGGCCCGCTAGGGAGCCGCGACCTCGACCCGGTTCAGCGTCGATATGGGACCGTCGCGATGACGATATTTTCGTGGTCGAGAAGCCCATCTCGGATCCGGCGGGCGTTCTCGTTGTAGAGATAGCGCTCCCACCAGTGGCGCGGGACGTATTCCGGCAGGAGCACGATGACGATGTCGTCTTCGGCCTGACCGGCGACGTATTCGAGGTAGCGGACAAGCGGCCGGACAAGCTGGCGATAGGGCGACTCCACGATCGCCAGGCGGATCCCGGGGATCTGCCGCTCGAACCGGACCCGGAGCTCCTCGCCGCTGACCAGGTCATCGGTGACGTGGACGGCGGTTACGTCGTCCGACATCGTCCGACCGAACTTCAATGCCTGAACGACGTCCCGGGTCACGTCCGGGACCGGCACGATCACGTGCTGTCGTCGCCGCGGTGGGCCGATCGTGATCTCCGGCCGGACCTGGACGGCGATCCGGCGACGCTCGTACTGGCGCTGGACGAAGACCATCGCCAGAACCAGGATCGGGATGATGATCACGACGAGCCACGCCCCGAGGGCGAACTTGGCGACCGCGAAGATGACCGTCACGATCGCCGTCGAGATGGCCCCGAACCCGTTGATGACGGCGCTTCGTCGCCAGCCCGGCTCTCGCTCGCGGAGCCAATGGCGGACCATCCCGGCCTGGGACAGGGTGATCGAGGTGAACACCCCAACCGCATACAGCGGGATGAGCGCCGTGACCTCGCCCCCGAACGCGACGAGAACGACGATGGCGATGATCGCCAGGACGACAATCCCGGCCGTGAAGGCGAGGCGTTCGCCGCGGAACGCGAACCGTCGGGGCATGAAGCCGTCGCGGGCGAGGATCGACGACAGGCGCGGGAAGTCAGCAAAGCTCGTGTTCGCGGCGAGGATCAGGATGCCGGTGGTTGCGAGTTGGAAGACGTAGTAGATCGGGCCGGATCCGTAGATCGCCCGACCAATCTGCGAGATGACCGTCTCCCCGCTGGCGGCCGGGTGAGCGCCGGTCACCCCGGCCAGGTAGGACAGCCCGAGGAACATGACGGCCACCAGGACTCCCATGGCAGTCAACGTGGTCCGGGCGTTCTGCCACTCGACGGGCTTGAACGCCGGTACCCCGTTCGACACGGCTTCGACACCGGTGATCGCGCTGCACCCGTCGGCGAAGGCACGCATCAGCAGGAGCACCCCGAGCGACTCGGCCGGGACCACGAGCGGGGTTACGCCGGTGACGTGGGGCGTATCCCCGAGCAGTGTTCGGCCGATCCCGATGGCGACCACGCCGAGGGTCGTCATGAGGAACAGATAGGTCGGAAACGCGAACGCCGTCCCGCTCTCGCGGATGCCCCGCAGGTTGATCAGCATGACCACGACGATTGCGATGACACCCATGGGGACGCGGTAGTCGGCCAGGTCCGGGAACGCCGAGACCATCGCCAGGATCCCGGCCGCGACGCTGACCGAGACCGTCAATACGTAGTCGGTCAGCAACGCCGCCGCGGCGACCAGGGCGGGCCCGGTACCGAGGTTCTCCTTGGCCACGATGTAGCTGCCGCCACCGCTGGGGTAGGCCCGAATCGTCTGGCGATAGGAGATGACGATGATCACGAAGATCGTGACGATCAGGAATGAGATTGGCATCACCAACCAGAACGCGCCCGACCCGGCCGCAAGGAGCGTGAACATGATCGCCTCGGTCGCATAGGCGACCGAGGACAGGTTGTCGCTCGAGAACGTGGCCAGGGCCTTGACCTTCGACAGGCGCTCGTCGATCTCCTCGGCGCTCGCGAGGAGGCGTCCGAACATCGCCCGACGCAGTGACCACGCCAGGCGCCCCAGCGCCTGGGTCGGCGCGACCGCCTCGGGTCTGGCGGTCATCACTCCGGGTCCGGCGTAGCGGAAGAACCGGGCATGCGGACGCGCAACGCGGACCCGACGGTCGGCCGGGCGGAGTCCTCGACCCCTGCTCGGCCGATGGTCGCGAGGAACGTCAGCCACGTCGAGAACTCGAGATCGACCGCTGGACGTCGGTCATCGGTCAGTGGGCCCCTTGGCCAGCAGGCGCTCGATCGTGGAGCGGAGGGTCTCGAGCGAGAACGGTTTGGGCAGGTAGCCAGCCACCCCGAACTCGCGCAGCCGGCGCGGGCTGACGCTGGTCGCGGTCGCGATCACGACCGGCGGCGCTCCAGCCGCGGCGAGTTCCGGCGCCCGGAGCAGGGACCAGCCAGTTTCGCCAGGCAGATTGATGTCGAGCAGGACGAACGCCGGTCGGACGCCGCCACGGAGCTGGTCGACCGCTTCTTCGGCCGTTTCGGCCTCGGCGACGTGGTGGCCGTGAGCGCGCAGGTTCCGGG
>Ga0080064_1003895_pt1 | contig 20329 bp, 16 predicted proteins | sample Subgrocontami54m_FD_69260 | JGI IMG/M metagenome (GOLD analysis project Ga0080064, IMG submission 69260) | Subsurface groundwater microbial communities from S. Glens Falls, New York, USA - GMW46 contaminated, 5.4 m (SPADES assembly) (version 2) ...
TTCTTCAAGTCACTGCTGTTCATCACCGTTGGTATGGTGATCTTTAGATCTCTTCATAGTCAGCTCTCTTCACAGTGGTTGGTGTCTCCTTCGTTGTTTCTGTGTTCTCTTCTGTCTCTGTCACTTCTTTCAATGTCTGGTCTTCCGTTTCTTTCAGCGTTCTTCATTAAACATGGTGTCTCCTTCACGTTGTCAGAGGTCTCTCTTCTTGTTTTTGTGTTCTTTATGTTTATAACCTTCATCACTTCTTTGTACTCTTTTCAGCTTCTCTCTGTTCTGTCTCAAGTTAGGTCTCATCCTGTCTCGTTTCAGGTGTCTCTGTTCTTGGTATCTTCATCTCTTCTGGTCTTTGTACTCTCGTTCATGTTTCCGTTAGAGCTATCTCTGTTGTCACCGTCATCGTTGATCTTGTCAGGTCTCACGTTGTCAGGTCTGACGTTCTTCGTTCTACTTCGTTCAGAGGTCTCCTCTCCTTTGGTATCTTCCTTCTTGTTCTCTTCTTCCACTTCAGTGTTCTCGTTGGTTCGTTATTCTACGATGTTGTCATCGTTCTTGTCAGACGTGTCTTCTCTGTTGGTTCTCTTCTCCTTCTTGTCAGTTCTGACTCGTTTGGTCTCCTTTCTTCTTACTCCGTTCTTGGTCTTGAGTTTGTTGCTTCTACTTTGATCTCTTGGAAGCTGTGCTTTAGCGTGTCACTGAAGATGATGAGTTGATCGAATCGATCTTAAGAGTAGTTCTCAAGTTAAGACTCCGTCATTCACAGAGGTTTCCTCTTCTATTCCGGTTCTTCTGTCTCTATTCGTGTTCTTTATGGTCTTCTCTTTCGTTCTCTTCTTGTCTGGTTCTTCAGGTCTCCTGATCCTTGTTGGCTTCTTGAGCCTTCTCTTCGTTGTGTTCATGTGATCAAGTGACAACTTGACTCACTTCACGTTAGGATCGTCTCTGTTCACGAAGATGTTCTTCTTAGCTGGTTTTGTGTTCTTCGTTCTGTCTGAAGTATGCTTCTTTGGAACGTTCTTCTGAAGCTTCTTTCATATGGCTGTTGTTCCGGTTGTTGAGTCTGGTTCGGAGTTTCCATCCTTCTCTGTTCTTCCGATCTCTCCCTTTGGTGTTCCTCTCTTTAACACCTTCATCTTGTTGTCATCAGGTGTCACTGTCACGTTGGCTCATAAGGCTGTCATCTTGAATGAGTCTCCACTGTTAGCTCTGGTTAGTACAGTCTATCTTGGCTTTGAGTTCTTGCTGATTCAGATCTCTGAATACAAGTCTGCACCATTTTCAATCTCTGACTCTGGCTTTGGTTCAGCTTTCTTCATACTTACTGGCTTTCATGGTCTTCATGTTCTTGTAGGAGCTATCCTTCTGAGTATCTGTTCGATGAGGTCGTTCCTTTCGACATCATCTTCACACGTAGGTCTTCAGTGTTCTATCTGATATTGACACTTCGTAGATGTTGTCTGGCTGTTCCTGTTCTCATTCGTGTATGTCTGAGCATGTTCAACTCTGGTTTGTGTACGTTTAGTTCATTTGGTTCTGGTTTGTTGATCTGTCATGTTAGCTGTTCACATGTATGGTTTAGAGCGGAGGTCTCTGTGGTGCTGGTGACAAGTCAGGTTAATGTGAGTGCCAGCTTCTGCGGTTATTCTTCTTGATATGTTCTTCTCTCGAGTACACTTCAAGTTAGTTCAATCTGTGAAGTCGTTCACACGTTAGTCTTGATTAGTGAGTCTGCAAGCTGAATTAGGTACTCAGTTAGTCTTGCTTAGATTAGATTTCTATTAAAGTACCAGGTGGGGGAGCTCTTCTAACTGAGAAGCTTGTACTGTCATTGATGTACCACGTTATGTCTCTCTTAGCTTGTTTCACTCTGCATATCGTCGTTTGGGCTCTTCTAGATAAGATAACATTGAGATACTCTCTGAATACAGATCTAGATGCAGGTTATGCTGTAGTACGATATTAGCTGCTAACATGGTTCTTCGACGATAAGCTTCAATCATAGGATTAGTAAGTAAGACTTTAAGATAGTCTGAATCGAATCTGGTTCCTATTACTCATTGCCTGTCACTTGATTTGAAAGAATCAATAAGTCAAAACAAAGTAGAAGTAGCGGAAGCTGTTTCTTAACGATCTTCACATCTATTCGAATAGATCGATCCATCTTGATAAGCTGGTTGAGCTCCTTGTAGCAGGTGTGTCTCTTCTTTGAGTTCCTGTTCTTCGTATCCTTTGTGTGTCTGGTCTCCGTCTCTTCTGGTACGTTGCTTCTTCTCCTGGGTTTCGTTCTCTCTCTGTTGTTCCTGTTCATCATGGTCCAGAGGTTCTCTTCTCTGTTCCTTCTTGTTCTGATCTATCTGTTCTGTGGAGGTATCCTTTCTGTTCTGGCTTTCTTCGTCTCTTATCTGTGGTCTCCACTCTTCTCGGTGTCTTCGTTGGTCTTGACATCCTTCACGTTGTTCGTGTTCTCTTTGATGTCTTCATCTAAGTTCGTTGGTTCTGGTGTTCTTGAAGTAGGTTCCTGTTGAGATCTTGGTCTCTTTGAGTTGTCCTTTCTGGTTCTTGCACTCTTCTTGAGAGTTCTTCTTCCACTTGTTGTTCTACATAGCTCATCTGGTTCACTTCGTTCATTTGAGATCTGATCTATTAGCTTATTTGAGCTTCGAGCTTTTAACTCGATGGTCTTGTTATTCAAGATAGATCTTTGGTATCTTATCTCGGTAGCTTATTTAGAGTACCTGTTCTGCACACAGGAGGTGTTCTCTCTCGAGATGTGTTCTCATCATCTTCGAAGTCGTTATGAGTAAACTATGGTCTTCTGGATCTTCTCTGTCCTTCGTCTCTTTCGTTCATGTGATCCTTCGGATTCGTTCTTGGTGTTTCCTTCCTGTTTCAGCTTGTCACAGGTATCCTGTTGACTGTTCACTTCAGAGCTTCTTCAGCCTTTGAGTCTGTCATCTTCCTCTCTCGAGAGTCCTTCTTTGGTGGTCTGCTTCGATCTCTTCATGGAAACGGAGTTTCTCTCTTCTTCGTAGCTTTGTATCTTCATGTGTTTCGAGGTCTTGCTTTCAGCTCCTTCACGTTGCTTCCAGTCTGGTCTTCTGGAGTTGTAATCTTCATTCTATGTGTTCTGGTTGGTTTTCTTGGGTACTCACTTCCTTGAGCTCAGATGTCCTTCTGAGCTGCTTCTGTTATCACTAACTTGGCTACTGCAGTTCCTGTAATTGGTGGTGAGTTGGCTCAACTCGTCTGAGGTGGCTACTCTGTTGGCTCTGCTACTCTCTCTCGGTTCTACTCTTTGCATTATCTGCTTCCATTCGTTCTCTTGGCTCTTGTTGTTGTTCATCTTCTTCTACTTCATCTGGTTCACTCTCATTCTCCACTGTTCTTCAAGTCAGAGTCTGTGAAGTTCAATCCGTTCTTCACGTTAAAGGATCTTCTTTCTGTGGTATCGTTCTTCACGATGCTCATCTTGTTAGCATTCCTGTTTAGAGCTTTCTTCTTGGAGAAAGAGATGTTTGAGCTGGCTAACCCGTTGATGTCACCTGAGCACATTGTACCTGAGTGGTACTTCTTACCATTCTATGCTGTTCTTCGAGCAGTACCATCTAAGTTAGGTGGAGTGGTCTTGATGGTCTTCATCTTTGTTCTTGTTCTACTGTTCATGTTGGTTAACAACAACTCTTTGAAGTCATCGTTTCGATTCAGTTCTTCATGGTTGTGGCTTCTTGACTGGTGTCTACTCTTCTGAGCTGGTTCTCTTCCTGTGGTGTTCCCTTTCGATCTGGTGGGTAAGACCATTTCTCTGGTCTTCTTTGGTTCTTCTCTGTTTTAGAGTTCTTAGACTAAACTTCAAGTTGTTAGACTGTCGGTCTTAAGATGTGTTCATAGCACAGGACTCCTTCTCTTCAGTGTTCTCATTCTTATCTCCATCAAAGTTGGTGTCTGGGTCTGTTCTTCTGGTTTCGTTCATTCTCAGAGGTTTGAAGCTGTTAGTGGTTTCAGCTTCTTTCGTCACTGTTGTCACTCTTCTACTGTTCTCTTTGGGTTCTCTTCCTTTCATGTCTCTTCACGTTAGAAACGTTCACTTCTCTTTAGCTCATTTGTCACCATTCTTCTGGTTCCTATCTCTCTTTGGTCTCCTCTTCTTGTTTCTCTTCATGGTGTCTGTTCAAGTAGCTCACTTGAACTCTACTTCGTTTGGGTTCTCTTCTCGTTCTTCCTGTTCATGGTCTTGATAGTTGTAGTTTGGTGTCACTTGCACATGAGACTTTGGATCTTAAAGTATGTTCACATAGCTACATCACACCGGTGGTGTGTCTCATAGATATTCGTATTTGACTCGATGGCTTTCGAGAGTCAATCATAAGGATATTGGTACTCTATATATCCTGTTTGGATTCTGAGGTGGTTTGGTTGGTACGGCCATGTCTATGATGATTCGTCTTCAACTTTCAAGTAGTGGTTCGGAGTTCATGACGGAGCACTTCTATAACGTAGTCATTACAGCTCATGGTTTGATTATGGTGTTCTTCATGGCTATGCCTATCATCATCGGTGGTTTCGGTAACTGATTGATTCCTCTCTTGATAGGCTCTAAAGACATGGTCTTTCCTCGGGTTAATAACCTGTCCTTCTGGTTGGTTCCTGTCTCTTTCATCTTCTTGGTGTTCTCTTCTCTGTTAGAAGGTGTTGGTACTGGTTGAACGGTGTATCCTCCTCTTGTCTTGCGAGACTTCAGTTCGAGCTACTCTGTTGAGTTTGGTATCTTATCTCTTCACGTAGCAGGAGCTGCGTCTATCATGGGTGCTATCAACTACTTGTCTACAGTGCTTAAGGGTCGTTCTGAGTCACTCAAGTTAGATCAGGTATCTGTCTATATCTGAGCTCTCATGGTCACAGCTATCATGTTGGTCACAACTCTACCTGTCTTGGCTGGTGGTCTCACGATGCTCTTCACTGATCGTAACTTTAATACTGGTTTCTTCATGGTATCCGCTGGTGGTGATCCTGTGCTGTTTCAGCATCTATTCTGGTTCTTCGGACATCCTGAGGTGTATGTCTTGATTCTTCCTGGATTTGGTCTGGTGTCTCTTATCTTGACTCAGTATTCTATGAAGTCTAAGGTGTTCGGAGTTGTAGGTATGACCTTTGCTATCTTTGGAATCGGATTCATCGGATTCATCGTCTGAGCTCATCATATGTTCACAGTAGGTATAGATGTTGACTCTCGAGCTTACTTCTCTGCTGCCACGATGCTCGTAGCTGTTCCGACTGGAGTTAAGATCTTCTCATGGCTTGCTACGATCTACGGTTCGAATCTAAAGTGAGATGGTTCTTTGGTTTGAGTTCTTGGATTCTTGGTACTCTTCACGATTGGTGGTTTGACTGGTTTGATTCTCTCATCTACTGCTGTTGACATCTGTATACATGACAGATACTATGTGGTAGCTCATTTTCACTATACTCTGTCTCTGGGAGTGGTCTTCTCCATCTTTGCTGGTTTCTATCATTTCTATCCTTTACTCACAGGAGTAACTCTTCATTCACGATATGTGTTAGCTTCCTTCTGGGTCATGTTCTCTGGAGTGAACATCACTTTCTTTCCACTTCACTTTGTTGGTCTCATGGGTGCTCCACGACGATACTTCGATTATCTTGATAGATTTGAGTTCTGACATAGCGTCAGTTCATTAGGTTCAAGTGTATCTCTGTTAGGTTTAGCCTTCTTCAGTTTCATTGTCTGAGAGTCTCTCATGGTGGCTCGAGCTCCAATCTTCTGGTTACTGAAAGGTTTCAGTCTGGTGTCTGTTCCAAACCTTCCTGTTCGAGGTCATACTCACTTGGAGTTGCCTTCGATGTTCTTCTGACATTGCTATCATCGACTACGTTAGGTCAGTAGACTCATACTCTGTTAGCAGGTTCTTACCTTGATAGCTTCTGACATTAGAGAAGTCGTTTAATTAAAGATGTTAGCCTTCAAAGCTTACGATGTTCATCCTTCTCTGTGTTCTCATCATCTTCGAAGTCACTTTGAGTAAACTACGGTTGACTTGAGTTGACGAGACCATTTGTAAGTTATAAGAACATTGGTACTGCGATACTTTGGTGTCTTGTGAGTCTCTTCTTAGCACTTCTACTACTTACAATCCCCCTTAGTCGTCTTATTCCTCTTGTGTTGTTATGTTTGGTGAGTTGTGTCAACCACACTTCTACTTCGGTTTCTGGACAGAAGGTGTTGTGTGCCACTCTGGCTCCTTGGATTCTTCTGGTTGGTCTCAACATAACGACTCACGTAGATGAGTCTCTCTTTCATTCTATCTCTAATCCTTATATAGCTGTTGAGTTCTGACGTAGTCCTGCGGTAGGTGTACCACCTAGAGCCGTGTTTCGGCTGATGGGATACCCTCATCACGTTCTTTTAGGTGCTTCTCATGGTTTCACTCCTTCTGGTTATGCTTGAGCTCTTCATGTGGCTGACCCACATTCTCTCTCATGTACATTTTCTAACTATCGCGGGATTTTAGAGCATCCCTTTACTCTGGCTATTTGTTGAGCTGCTAATCCAGCTCATTTCGTAGGTCATTAGCTCGCTTTAACTATATTTTGATAAACAACTGTGAATTTGCACGTCTGACATTGAATCAGAAGGTATTCGTTATTGATGGCCAGATTCGTAGGATATCTAGTCCTGTCAGTTTCAACCTGATGAGTAGCCTTCTTGGCTCGAATCTTCTTTAGAGTTCACTTCGTTCACGTTGTTAGGTTCGATTCTTCGAACTCTTCTGTTGGTTTGGTTCCTGTTCTTGTCAGAGGTCTCTGTCTCTGAGTTGGTTTCTCAACTCTCTTCATGTTCATGTCTATCTTACACATAGCTATGGCTGTTAGTTGGTTAGACTAACCTTCTTCTTCACTGAAGGTGTGAGTTCCCGAGTCTGTTTAGGCGATGGGTGTGAGTGGTAGCTCTTTCGATACGAAAAGACCACATGAATGGGTTGTTCCTGTCAACTGTCACTCATGACTTTGATGTATAGGTTGACTGTCAACTCGGTAATGTCTTCAAGTAGTTCCTTGACTGATGTCTTTCTTCTTCATCTTCGTTCTATCTGGTTCATCTCTTTGGATGGTCATTGTTAATGCCATCAAACCTTGTTCTTATTAGGGTCATTGCCTGACATATGGTCTCGACAGAAAGGAGAGTCTTCTCTAATCCATCTGATTCCTCTGCACGTATACCCACTGGTGAGTGCTGTTCTATAGATTGTCAATAGATGACTTTGAGATCATCTGACTACAATACGAACATTGAGTATGTCCGACTAAGTCAGTTCCTTGTTCTCCGAACCGGTTCACTGGTTCTTCTTGAGAGTACTCTTGAAGTAATCAAGATCTATGTTAACATAGTATCGTAACACATGGTTAGCTGGTGTGTACAGCTTCGAGTCTTCAATCTGACAGTATGCCGGTGAGAGTAGCTCATGAGGATGACTTCCTTGAAGTGCTTCTTCTTAACAGTCAGGTTCTGTACGTAATCTGAGTAGATCTAATCTGATGATTCGAGCTGTCTTGTAAGAGCTCAGACGATCGATCGTACCATCTTAATCCGTATGTTGGTGGTCTTGACGGATTCCTATTAGTCTTGTACATTGATGTCTAGAGAGTGCTTTGACTCGAATAGACTGTTCACATTGTAAGGTCAGCTAGTAGCAGAGAGCTTGCCATACGCTCTTTACATCGATTCTCGTGTTCACTTAACAGTAGTGATAGCTTGGTATATCTGTCAGTCATTTTAGACTTGTACATGTTGGTATTGAGCTGAGCTACAGTCTAGAAGGGTTCATCTTAGAACTACAGTATAGACTTAAGACCTTAGAGTATGCTTTGAAGGTTCATAACCTGAATAGCTACTCAGTTCTATCTTAGAATATCAGTCAGAGACTGTCAATCCTGACATAGCTTGTTAGAGCTCTAAGATAGGTGGTCTAGGTGTCACGTAGAGAAAGTGGTTTAACACTTTAAAAACTGAGTGGTTTGACTGCTTCGAAGCGCAGCAAATCATAGGTTTGATCTTCTTCTTGGTAGTTCTTCTTAAATGTTGAGAATGAGATGGATAAAGGATACAAAAATGAAATGAAAGATTAAAAGAAAAGAAAATCAATAAAAAGACACTCTGTCAAGAGATTGTACGTTATCATGTATCTGCGATGATCGAACAGTGAAACGAGTGAGAGTTCTGAGCTTTGATATGTGATCGTACAAGTATACAATTATATGAATAGAATGAAACCTGGTGAGAACCAGTCGATCGAAGTGAGAGTTTAGACGAGTGAGTTCACGATGTTAGGTTTAGATATCTAGCTAAAAGCGCACTACGCAGTAGATTGGATGTTTGGATGTCACATGCGATGATCGAAGCTCAAGTTGAGGTGAGAGTTCTGAGCTTAAGTGATAGACTCATACAAGTATCAAAGATTCAAGAGTGTCTCCTGGTGGTCACCATTCGAGTGAAACGAGTCTATGGTGTCATCCCGCTCAAACTGAGGTGTCCGAAGTTGGTGGTCTTCTTGGTTTCCGGTTCTTCCATGTCTACTCTCACGTAGTTGCCACGAGATTCAAGTCCACTTGAGTTACGAGTGTACTCTTCGCAACATCCCTTGCTAATCTGACTCATCTGCTCAAATCGTATCGAAGACTCGATCTCTTCGCTCAGACGTTCTTCCTCCTCTGTAGCTGCAGCAGCTTTGCTCACTCACTCTGAGCATGTTGAGTTTCACTGATTTCATTAGATCTGATAGGTTCATGTTTAGAGAGTCTTTGACAGTCTTGAAAACTATCTTTGAGTTCATTCTCACTCTCTTTCGCTGGTGTGGTCTAAGTCATGACAGTAGATCTGTAATCTTCAAGTAGCTAATAGCTTTCTAGCTCTTTCATTCATTCTTCTTCTGTGTTCATCATCTTCAGTCTTCATGACTTCTCTTCTTCGATTCTTACCTTCGGTCATCCTGCTCGAGCTGACTCTGTTCATCTTGTCAGCTTCATTTCTTCTACCTTCGTTTGTTCCTCTTCTCGTTCTTGGTGTATCAGCGTCAGTCTTGACGATGTCTTTAGCTCTGTTCTCTTCATTCACCCGCTTGAGGTCTGGTTCATTGAGTCTTCTCTGCTGTTATTCGTTGACATTGGTTGTCATCTTGGCTGTTCAGCTTGTTTCTTCAGTTTCAACCTTCTTTTGGTTCTGTCTTCCTGTTTGTGGTTCCGATCTCTCTCACGATGCTCTTCGTGTTCTTGTCTTCATCTCATCTGTTCTCTTCTCTTCGTTGTCTTTCATCTCTTCTCTTCGGAGTTCTTCCTCTTCAACCGTTCTCGGTGGTCTTTTCCATTCTGGTTGTTGTCTTCAGTCTGCTTCTTGTTTGCAACTTGTCTGGTCTGGTACCTTTCTGATTCACTGTTTCAAGTCAGTTGTGAGGTTCTATCTGATTAGCTTTGAGGTTATACCTTCTCTTCATGGTCTTCTGACTCTTTAAGAGTTCTCTTCTGCTTTTATCTCATTTGGTTCCTTCGGGTTCTCCTCTCTTTCTATCTGTTCCTCTGTTCTGAGTAGAGATCTTGAGATCTTTGATCCGACCTGTCACTCTCACGTTACGACTGTGTGCTAACATGTTAGCAGGTCACATCCTTTTAGGAGTTGTCTCTTCTCTGTTCATCTTTAGACTCTTCTCTTCTGTTGGTTCTCTCTTCGTTCTTCTTCTTGTTGGTCTTGTCTTCTTCTTGTTTGAAGTAGCTGTAGCTCTTGTTCAGGGGGTGGTGTTCACATTGCTGTTATCTTCGTACTTCTCAGAGCTCTCTTGTTAGTATGGCAGATTTCATGCTGTAGATTTAGGTTCTACTGATCAGGAGTTTCTCCTGTACTAACTCTGTTAAAGTTCTTAACTTGGTTGGGTTCTACTTCGTACGTTGTGGTCTTTCCATTCTACTTCTTAGCTCTTGCTATCTTCTTTGGACTGCTTCCAGTCTTCTTCGTGGACTTTGTCTCCTTTCTGGTTTCTACTCCGTGGTCTCCGTTCATCTCTCTGAAGTTGCTAATTTGAAAGTTGTTCATGTTAGTCTTCATCCTTCCTGGTCTGGTTCTTCCATTCTATCTTCTTCTTGCTGTCTTCTTGGGTCTTCGTTCTCCGTTAACTCTCAAGTTGTGTGTTCTCTCTCAAGGTTTGGTTCCTCTTCTTTTATTCTTCTTCGTGTTCCAACCTTGACACGTAGCTCAGTTCTTCACATCTGTTGGAGTGGTAGCTCTTCTGGTGCTGTTCCTTGGTGGCTCTTGAGCTTTCTTCTCTTATCTGGTTTCATGATTCTACAAGTTAGTTGGTAGCATACTTAAATGCTTCTCGTTTACACCGAGAGAACACCGTTCTGGTTCAACTATAGTTCCTGTTTGTGGGTCTCTTCTTCGTATCTTCACGTTAGTCTTAGTTAGTTTCATGTCTCTTCCTTGTGTCTCAGGAGTTAAGGTCTTTAGACTTAACTGCTTCAAGATAGTCTCTGTTCAATCTTGGTGGTCTGTTAGTTCTTATCTCGTCAGAGTATGATGATCTGAATCTCAAGATAGTAGTTAGATGCTTTCGGTCAGACTGTTCTCTTGTTGAGTCTTGACATTAGGGGCTTAGCTCTTTAAGCTTCTCCGTTGGTTCTCTGTTCTGATCTTCTTGTTACAACAGTTATCTTGAATCCGTGTGTTCAGACAGCTCTCTGTCTTCTATTGGGTTCTCTTTAGACTCTGGTCTTCTTTCTTCTATCTGTAATCTTAACATTAGTAAGATGTTCGAAGGATATCTTAATAATTCGGCACGTAGTCTCACGAACTGTTTCTCAAAAACACTTTCTCATGTCTTTCTATGAGGTCAATCTGCTTAGCGAGTGGTTCGTATGTTCATGTCAGTTGGTTCAGAACTTCTTAAGTAGCGGTGTTAGCGTGATCATCCGAAGGTAGCACTATAAACTTCCTCTTGATTAGTGGCTGGTATGAAGGTCTACATTGTGAGGGTCTGTTTTGGATATCTTTCTGAAATTGGTTTGAGGGTTCCAACACCTTCATTATAACTCAAGACGAGAAGACTTAGAAAGCCTTGTTTGTATGCTTCTTTTGGGGAAACTGTGATTCACGATAGTCACGTCATGAACGTTGCTTCTATGTCTGATAGGTTACTTCTAAGATAACAGAGGGATCAACTATGAAGTACTTAAGTGTTAGTTGGTTTCCGACCTCGATGTTGGGATGTTCTTCCCATTTAGCTGTAGTCGTTAGTTTGGTGGTACTGTTCGTACTCTAGAAGAGCACATGACCTGAGTTCAGATCGTCGTAAGACAGGTCAGTTTCTATCTGATTGAATTCGTGATTTAGTATGAAAAGAATCTTCATGATTTGCTACTATGACAGACGACATGTGATAGACTTAAGATCTATTGATCAGAGACTTCTTCTCTGTAGTAGCTTGTTCAGCTCTTTGGTGTCTTCCTTTATGGGTATGTTGTGTGTTGCATTCGTCACGTTGCTTGAACGTAAGATCTTAGGTATAGGTCAAGAGCGGACTGGTCCTGTTAAGTGATCTCTCTTTGGGATGCTTCAGCCTTTCATAGATGTCTTTAAGCTTCTTTCAAAGTTCTTCATGTTTCCTGTTAAGTCTTCCTTTCTGTTCCTGTCCTTTCCACTCTTTGGAGTGTCTCTCATGTTGGTCTTCTGGTCTGGTCTTCTGTCAGACCTTCTGAGGTCTTCATCTTCCTTCTTCTTTGTATTCATTCTCTGTATTACCAGAGTAGCTGGTCTGGTCTTGTTGGTATCTGGTTGAAGAAGTGTGTCAGCATACTCATCTCTCGGAGGTATTCGAGCTCTCATTCAGTTCCTTTCGTATGAGATCTCATCTTCATTCTTGTGGTTCTCTCTGTTCTCTCTGTCTGGCTGGTATCTTGGATTCAGTTTGTCTGAATTCTCTGGTTTGTGAGTTCTTCTCTTCACGTTAGTTGGGTTCCTGTTCTTGTTAACTGTAGTAGCTGAGAGACAGCGGGCTCCGTTTGATTTCGCTGAGGGTGAGTCTGAACTGGTGTCTGGATTTAACACAGAATACTCCTCTCTTCTATTTGCTATCATCTTCTTGTCAGAGTATGGTCTTCTACTCTTCTTCAGTTGACTTCTCTCTTTACTGTTCTTCTCTTCTGTCTCTTTGGTTGTTCTGTTCATGTCTGTTCACGTAGCTGGTTTCATCATCTTGGTTCGTGGTAGTTATCCGCGTCTTCGATTTGATCTTCTTCAATTCGTAGCTTGGAAGGCTCTTCTTCCGGTCTCGATGGTCTTCTTGGCTCTGCTGTTCCTTCTATGTGTTCGTTCTCTTCATGGCTCTTTTGATTCTGTTAGTTGTTATCCTTCTTCTTGGTTTAAGGTTCCTTCTTTCTTTGAGTCTCAAGTTGTCACGTGAGTTGCTCTCTCCATTTGAGTGTGGTTTTGATTCTCAACAACCATACCGTTCACCGTTGTCACTTCGGTTTGTCTTCTTCCTTCTGTTGTTCTTGGTCTTCGATGTTGAGTTGACATGGTTCTTTCATTTTCCACTCTTGTCTGGTTCATGGTTCCTTTTGGTGTTCTTCTTCCTGTTCAGGTTTGTGTTCATGTCATTCATGTTAGAGGAGTCATCTCTGATCTGAGAGTCGTTGAGTCTTGTCAGTTGGACTTCTAATCCTTCATCGGAGTAATCCAGACTCATGAGTTCTTGTTGACTCTGTTCTTTCTGGTCTCCTTTATTTTCTCTCTGTTCTGAAGTGGTGTCTCCTTCTGAGTCTGATTAGAGGTCTCTCTTCTACTTCTAGTCTTGATGTTCGTTCACGATGTCTCTTCAACATTGTTCATCTTCATCCTTTCAGAGGTTGTCTTCTCTATCTTCTTCATTTTCTGACTGTTCCATTCGTTCACGTTGCTGTTCGTTATCTTCATTCTTGGTAAGTTTGGTCTCTTTCCATTCTGGTTCTGAGTCTTTCGTGTCTTCGAAGACTTCTCTCTTCGTACGTTGTCTCTACTCATGGGGTTCTACAAGACAGCTCTCTTGGTGGCTTTGTTCTACTTCTCTTCTTCTGTTTGGGTGTTCGTTCTTGTCGGTCTCAACTTCGTGGTCTCGTTCTTTCTGCTCTTCTCAGTCTCTTCGTTCACGTTGCTGTTGTGTTTAGGTTCTATCTTCTCTACGTCATGGCTGTTAACGTTCTCTCAAGTTGAGCTTCTACTTCCGTACTTTCTATTCTATTCGTGTTCATTCGTGTTACTCTCTCTGAGTTCACTCTCTTCGTTCTTCAGGTTCTTCCTCTTCTATCTGGGGTTTCCACCTCTTCTGTCGTTTACTCTCAAGTTGTTAGGTCTGTCTGATCTGGTTTCTACTTCGTTCTTTCTATCTTGTCTACTTTGGTTCTCTTCTTTGATGTTCCTTTCGTTCTTGTTCTCTTTGAGGTTCTCATCCTTTTCGAAGTTAGGTGTCACCATTCTTCTTGGCTCTGCTCTTCTTCCATTCGTTCTCTATTAGAACTAGTGTCTCAGCACAGTAGTTCTTCACATTACAAGTCCTTCTTAACGTAGGGTTCTGATTCAGCTTGATTTACGCTGTTAACGTAGAGAAGGCTCTGCCCTGAATCTATGGAGTTGTGGTGTTATAAGCATGCTTATCTGTAAAATAGGAGGTGTTCTTCCGACTTCAAGTTGCTTAGTCTATCTCGATGACGTGAGCTTTCCAAGCTTAAGATGCTTTCAGCAGCAACTATCTGTTCTCAGTGTTCTTGGAGTTCTTCTACTCTCTTTCATTCTTCAACTTTTCTGAACTGTAGCTGTTCTTTGGTACTGCTTGTTGTTTCGATCTGAGTTCATGATCTGGTTTGGTGGTCTTCTTCTTGAGTCTATCAACTTCTTTGAAGTTCACATGATTCATATTCCATTCTTTGTGTTAGGGTTCCTGTTCTTTGGAACCTTGTTCCTTTACTTCGTTAGGTTTGCGGTCTGACTCTTCAAGTTGTCAGTTCGAGTGTTCTTCTGGTTCGTGGCTTCTTCGTTCTATCTGTCACTTCGTTCTATCCTTCTGGTTGTCTTCTTCACTCTGGCTCTTCCTGCCACTGTAGCTCTTGACATCGTTGCCTCTGCTGTAGCTGTCATGGTTGGTGTTCTCAACCATCCTTTCGTTCGTATCCTTCTCTTCATGTCCTTTCCTGTGTTCTTCTTCATGGTTTCTTCTGTCTGAGCTGTTCTCTTCTCTGTTCCTTCGTTGTTGTCACTCTTCATGGTCTGTTCTCTTCTGATGTCTTCACGTCACTCATCGTGGTTCTTGTTAGTGGTGTCATCTCTTCTGGTCTTGACATCGTTCATGTTGTACTCTCTGGTGTCTATCTCTATCTTTTGGGTTCTGGGAGCTTTTCTGTGATCTTCGTTCTTCACGATGGTTTCGTTCACGTTCTTGTTGAAGTTCTCTTCAACTACTCTGGTGTGTCTTCTCTTCTTGATGGCTTCTTTGTCATCTTCGTTCAAGTTAGGTTCTGTGTGTCTTCATTGTTACTGGTTAAGGTCTCTGTTTTGACCATATGTTATGAGCTCTGAGAGAGCATTCACTGATAAAGAGCAGGAGGAGGTCTCTTCTGGTTCATCTGAGATCATTTCTGATACTTCATTTAGTCATCTGTATCATTCCAGGTATGATTTAGCTGACGAAGGTGATATCTTTGATCATCGTTCCGAAGATTGGAATGATAATCTGGATATGTCTCGTCTTGGTGCTTCTGATTGTGGTGGGTTTCAAGTTAAGAAACTGTGAGTCGTACACGATACTAACTCTCTCTTGAATAGTTTCGACTCAGAGGATTTCGATGCTCTGTTTCAGCATACTACCACTGATGAGTCTCTTAAGATCATTCTTCAGTTTGAGGCTTCCTTCTTCCTCTCTCTTCCTTCTACCGAACAGGTCTCTCTTCTCTCAGGCTTCGATTCTACCGAACAGGTCTCTCTCTTCTGTGGTTCTTCGTTCTAACTATGTGTTCGTTCTGGTTCTGTTCACGATGGTTCTTATCTTGTTACGTCTGAAGGTCTTCTCTGTGGTCTTGGTGTTCACGTTAGTCTTTGATCTTCTTTCTGCATTCATCGTTTCAGATGATCTCTCTAAACCATTCTTGTTGTTAACATCTTTGGTTCTGGTGTTCTTGTTGAGGTTCAACTCTTCTCTGGTTCTCACCTTGTGTCTTCTCACGTTAGTTTCGTTCTCTCTGACTTCGTTCTTCTTGTTCATGGTTTCTTTTGAGTTGGTTCTCCTTCCGATCTTCATCTTGATCTGAGTTGGTTCTTCTGGTGAGCGGTTCGTTAGAGTACTCTTCATGATTGGTTACACGTTAGTGGTTTCCATTCCTTTCTTGTTAGTCTGTTTCAAACTTCAAGTCAGAGGTGTTCTCTTCGAAGTCATTCCTATCTGAGCTGTCTCTTTGAGCTTTGGTCTATTATTGCTATCATGTTTGATGTTCATGGTTAAGTTTCCTGTCTTTTTGTTCCATTCATGACTTCCTCGTGCTCACGTAGAGGCTCCTACTCTTGGATCTGTCATCTTGGCTGCTCTTCTTCTGAAGTTAGGTTCTTATGGTATTCTACGTTTCAACTCATGTTTCCATTTCAGTTATCTTGGCTGGTTCTTCCTTCTTGGTCTTCTTGGCTTCATGTTCTCTGGAGTGGTAGCTCTCTTTAGTCTTGATCTGAAAGCTCTGATTGCTCTCTCTTCTGTCGTTCATATGTCTCTGCTGTGGTCTTCTTGGTTCTTCATATCTCCTTCTGGTCTGGTTCCACTCTTAACGATGAGAGTAGCTCATGGTCTGGTGTCTTCACTGCTGTTCATGTCAGTTGGTACTCTGTATGACTCTATGGGTTCTCGATCTTTGAGTTCTGTACGTAGCATTTCATGATGTCTGTCATGAGCCTTCTTGGTGTGGGTCATCGTCTCCTTTGCTAACTCAGGATTTCCTCCTCTTCTATCCTTCTGGTCTGAGTTCTCATGTGTCACTCAAGTTGTATCTGGGTTTGTTCTTTCAGTGGTCTTCTTGGCTGTAGCTCTCTTCTGAAGTGGTGTCTTCAACCTTCTTCTTCTCTTTGGTCTCTCTCAGTTGAAGACTTTCAACTCTTTCACATCGTTTAGTCTCTCCTTCTTGGCTTCTTCTTCTCTTCTGTTCATGTGAACTCTTCTTCTCTGAGCTGTTTAGAGTGTTCTGGTGTTTACATTGCTATTAGAGTCGTTGACTACGTAGGTCACATCCTTTTAGGAGTTGTCTTCCTTCTTTGTGCGGTCTAAACTCAGGTCACTCGTTTCAGGTGCTTACTACCTTAAGTGTGGGGTCTGGTGTAACATAGCACGTCTGACATTGAATCAGAAGGTATTCGTTATTGATGGCCAGATTCGTAGGATATCTAGTCCTGTCAGTTTCGACCTGATGAGTAGCCTTCTTGGCTCGAATCTTCTTTAGAGTTCACTTCGTTCACGTTGTTAGGTTCGATTCTTCGAACTCTTCTGTTGGTTTGGTTCCTGTTCTTGTCAGAGGTCTCTGTCTCTGAGTTGGTTTCTCAACTCTCTTCATGTTCATGTCTATCTTACACATAGCTATGGCTGTTAGTTGGTTAGACTAACCTTCTTCTTCACTGAAGGTGTGAGTTCCCGAGTCTGTTTAGGCGATGGGTGTGAGTGGTAGCTCTTTCGATACGAAAAGACCACATGAATGGGTTGTTCCTGTCAACTGTCACTCATGACTTTGATGTATAGGTTGACTGTCAACTCGGTAATGTCTTCAAGTAGTTCCTTGACTGATGTCTTTCTTCTTCATCTTCGTTCTATCTGGTTCATCTCTTTGGATGGTCATTGTTAATGCCATCAAACCTTGTTCTTATTAGGGTCATTGCCTGACATATGGTCTCGACAGAAAGGAGAGTCTTCTCTAATCCATCTGATTCCTCTGCACGTATACCCACTGGTGAGTGCTGTTCTATAGATTGTCAATAGATGACTTTGAGATCATCTGACTACAATACGAACATTGAGTATGTCCGACTAAGTCAGTTCCTTGTTCTCCGAACCGGTTCACTGGTTCTTCTTGAGAGTACTCTTGAAGTAATCAAGATCTATGTTAACATAGTATCGTAACACATGGTTAGCTGGTGTGTACAGCTTCGAGTCTTCAATCTGACAGTATGCCGGTGAGAGTAGCTCATGAGGATGACTTCCTTGAAGTGCTTCTTCTTAACAGTCAGGTTCTGTACGTAATCTGAGTAGATCTAATCTGATGATTCGAGCTGTCTTGTAAGAGCTCAGACGATCGATCGTACCATCTTAATCCGTATGTTGGTGGTCTTGACGGATTCCTATTAGTCTTGTACATTGATGTCTAGAGAGTGCTTTGACTCGAATAGACTGTTCACATTGTAAGGTCAGCTAGTAGCAGAGAGCTTGCCATACGCTCTTTACATCGATTCTCGTGTTCACTTAACAGTAGTGATAGCTTGGTATATCTGTCAGTCATTTTAGACTTGTACATGTTGGTATTGAGCTGAGCTACAGTCTAGAAGGGTTCATCTTAGAACTACAGTATAGACTTAAGACCTTAGAGTATGCTTTGAAGGTTCATAACCTGAATAGCTACTCAGTTCTATCTTAGAATATCAGTCAGAGACTGTCAATCCTGACATAGCTTGTTAGAGCTCTAAGATAGGTGGTCTAGGTGTCACGTAGAGAAAGTGGTTTAACACTTTAAAAACTGAGTGGTTTGACTGCTTCGAAGCGCAGCAAATCATAGGTTTGATCTTCTTCTTGGTAGTTCTTCTTAAATGTTGAGAATGAGATGGATAAAGGATACAAAAATGAAATGAAAGATTAAAAGAAAAGAAAATCAATAAAAAGACACTCTGTCAAGAGATTGTACGTTATCATGTATCTGCGATGATCGAACAGTGAAACGAGTGAGAGTTCTGAGCTTTGATATGTGATCGTACAAGTATACAATTATATGAATAGAATGAAACCTGGTGAGAACCAGTCGATCGAAGTGAGAGTTTAGACGAGTGAGTTCACGATGTTAGGTTTAGATATCTAGCTAAAAGCGCACTACGCAGTAGATTGGATGTTTGGATGTCACATGCGATGATCGAAGCTCAAGTTGAGGTGAGAGTTCTGAGCTTAAGTGATAGACTCATACAAGTATCAAAGATTCAAGAGTGTCTCCTGGTGGTCACCATTCGAGTGAAACGAGTCTATGGTGTCATCCCGCTCAAACTGAGGTGTCCGAAGTTGGTGGTCTTCTTGGTTTCCGGTTCTTCCATGTCTACTCTCACGTAGTTGCCACGAGATTCAAGTCCACTTGAGTTACGAGTGTACTCTTCGCAACATCCCTTGCTAATCTGACTCATCTGCTCAAATCGTATCGAAGACTCGATCTCTTCGCTCAGACGTTCTTCCTCCTCTGTAGCTGCAGCAGCTTTGCTCACTCACTCTGAGCATGTTGAGTTTCACTGATTTCATTAGATCTGAGTAGATCATCTATCTAAGATGTCAGATTGCAGATCTGAACATAGCTTCAGCTTCTATTCTTCGAATCTCTTCTTTGAGTTCCCTGAACCTTCTTCGTTCACGATGTTTTTAGTGGTAACACTTCATGATATAGCTTTGGAGCTGGTTCTTCTTACAGTAGTCTTCACGTTAGTTGCTGTCTTTGTAGCTCTGCTATTCTCTTCTCTATGGAGGTCTATGACTCAAGAGCATTCGATTGAGTTTCTTTGAACTCTTATTCCTACTCTTATCTTGGCGGTCTTCTCTGTTCCATCTCTTCTTACATTGTATGCTATTGAAGATGTTTCTTCAAATCCATTTCAAGTATTCTTAAAAGCAGTCCAGTGAGACTGAGAAGTCTCTTATAAGTCTGATAGTTCAAGTCAGGTTCACGATGATTGAGATGAGTTCAATCTGGGGTACCTTCCTGTCTCTGGTGTGGGTTCACATCTTCAAGATGTTTCATCTTGTCTGTTCCTTCCTTCTGGTTCCTGTTCTCTATTCAGACTCTGATCTGACGATGTCTTGCATTCGTTAACTGTTCCTTCAGCTGGTATCAAGCTTGACTGTATACCTGGTAAGTCATCTGAGGTGTCTGTTACCTTCATTCACAGAGGTCTTTTCTCTGGTCACTGTGCTGAGATCTGTGGTGCTAACCATTCTATGATACCTGTTGAGGTGGTTTCCTTTCCATTTGGAGTCTTTAACCATATCTACGATGGTAGTCTATTTAAGATCTATGCTTTGGGTGCATAAGTTGGGCTGTAGCTCTCATCGTATATTGTAGAGTTAGCTTAATGAAAGCTATGATTTGTGGAGTCATCCATCCTGTTCGGACTCTACTCTCTTTAACAAGAGGTTCTTGTTGGTTCTGATCTTCTTCATCTTTTTGTGTTCTTCATCTTCTCTGTTCTTTGGTGTTCCTCTCCAACTCTTCACGTTAGAGGTATCTCCTCTCGTGGTCTCGTTCATTCTGGTCTTGGTGTTCGTAGTCTTCTCCGTGTTCATCTTCATGGATTCATACTCTCAGCATGAGTCGTGGTTGTCGTCGTTCACGATGTCTCTATCCTTATTCGTAGCTTCAATACTCTTGTTGATTGTGAGTTCAAGTTGGTTATCAACGTTCATTGCTTGAGAGGGTCTTGGTCTGACATCTTTGTTGCTGGTTGTCTTCTTCAACTCTGCATATCCGGTATCTGCTACTCTGAAAACTGCTATCATAAATCGTGTTGGTGACGTGTCTCTTCTTCTGGCTTCTATTCTCTTCTTCGTGTCATCGTCATTCTTGTTGCTGTTGTTCACGTTAGTCGTGTCAGCTCTCACGAAGTCTGCACAGTTTCCGTTCTTCAGTTGGCTTCCTGCAGCTATAGCGGCTCCTACTCCGGTATCTGCTCTGGTTCATTCGTCTACATTGGTAACAGCTGGTGTTTGATTAGCATTCTCATGTTCTCTTGGCTCAGCCTTCCTTCTTGGTCTTGGTGTTCTATCTTCTCTGTACGGTGGTCTTATGGCTCTTAGAGACTCTGATCTGAAGAAGGTGGTAGCCTTCTCTACGTTGAGACAGTTAGGTCTTATGTTCGTGTCTATCTCTCTGTTGTCACCGTCTTGAGGTGTCTTCTATCTTCTACTTCATGCGTTCTTCAAGTCACTGCTGTTCATCACCGTTGGTATGGTGATCTTTAGATCTCTTCATAGTCAGCTCTCTTCACAGTGGTTGGTGTCTCCTTCGTTGTTTCTGTGTTCTCTTCTGTCTCTGT
>Ga0080064_1003896_pt1 | contig 20323 bp, 22 predicted proteins | sample Subgrocontami54m_FD_69260 | JGI IMG/M metagenome (GOLD analysis project Ga0080064, IMG submission 69260) | Subsurface groundwater microbial communities from S. Glens Falls, New York, USA - GMW46 contaminated, 5.4 m (SPADES assembly) (version 2) ...
CGCCCGGCTCGCCAGTCGACGGCCAGCACAGCCCGGTCGGACCGCCCTCGGACCTGCCCAGTGCGCTGGCCGCCGCCATCGCCGATCCGGGCGGACGGATCGAGCTCGTGGCCGGGGATTCGATCGACCTGCTCGCGTCCTGGCTTGGCGAGGCGGCGGCGGGCGGCGTGATCTATTTGATCATCCTGATCGTCGCCGTGTCGGTCGCCAAGTTTGCATTCAAGATGAAGTTTAGTCTATGAGTGGAAAAGGCTCCGAAACTAGTTCTTTCTATTGAAGGAGGAAGCATCATGGCTATGAAGATTTCGACGGCAGCTGCCGTCGCGTTGTTCGCCGGTTTTTTCGCTTGGGGTAGCATTCCGGCGGCGGAAGCACCGAGTAAGGACTCGATAAAGAAAGGCGCTGAAAAAACCCCGCCGAAGGCCGCCCAAACGGCGGCGCCGAGCCCGACGACCAAAGCGGCTCAGGCGTTTGAAAAGGTCAGCAAAGAGCTTTACCCGAAGGCCATGCAGGAAGGTAATCTGATCATTTACTCCGTCTGGGACGTGGAGCACCTGCGCGCCATAACCGATGTCTTCATGAAAAGGTATCCGGGAATCAAAGTGACTTACTGGCAGGGTCGAAACCCCGAGATCGTCACGCGGGTGTTGACGGAATTTCAGGGCGGGCAAGCCAGCGTGGATATCATCCTGTCGGATAACGCGCCGCCGGTTATTCGCGCGGCGGGGGCGAGCCCGGGTTACGACACGGTGCAAAGGGACGTCCTGCTCCTTCACGACCCGACCATGGCAACGGTGAGTTTGCAGATTCAAGCGCTGACTTACAACACCAAGAAGCTCAAGCCAGCGGATCTGCCGAAAAGCTGGGAAGACGTGGCCAATCCGAAGTTCAAGGGCATGGTAGCTTTGGACGATCCGATGAGGGCAGGCCCCCTGAGTTCTATGCTCGCCGGTCTCAAAGAACAGTGGAAGGACGACAATCGATTCAACAATTTCGTCAAAGGACTAAAGGCGCTCGGCGTTCCGGTTCACAAAAGCACCAGCGCCATGTTCAGACTGATGATTGCCGGCGAGTATGCGATCTGCATGCCGGCACTGCTGCATGATGTGATGGAGGAAAAAGCCAAGGGAACCCCGGTGGACTACATCAAGACGGTCCCGCCGGTGGTCTTCCCGCGCCAGGCCGGCATCTATATCAAGGCGCCCAATCCCAACGCCGCCAGGCTCTTTGCCGAATGGGCGATCTCCACGCAAGGGCAACAGGCAATCGATTCTGTCGGGCGCGAAACCTCCCGGAAGGACTTCAAGTCGAAGACCTCCATCGAGTCTGCGTACCCCAAGGGGACCAAGGCGATACCGGTCACGGATAAACTGTTCCTTGAAGATCCGAAAAAATGGCTCGACACCAACGTCAAGCCGATTTGGGAAGGGTAAACAAACAGCCCGAAGCGGTCACGGCTAAACAAAAGGGGGGCCGGCAATTTGTTGCGATTGCTCCGGCTCCCCTTTTCATTTTGTGGCGCGACGTTGTCAATCGTCGAAGCCGATTCTTACCATCGTCCATTGTAGAAAATCGCGGGCACCTGTGTTAATTTGCAAACTCATCAAAAGATGGGTTCCATGCATCATCGATTAGCGGATCGGTGTATGGTCCTTCGGTTACCCGAGCCGGCACCGAACAAATCAGACCGTTACGGAGAGATGGCCGAGTGGTCTAAGGCGCACGCCTGCTAAGCGTGTGTACCCCAAAAGGGTACCGAGGGTTCAAATCCCTCTCTCTCCGCCATTTGCCTCACGGCATTACCGATCTCATATCTCAAATTTCAGATGCTCTGAGATTTGAAATCTGAGATCTGAGATTCACCGAGCGCCCGTAGCTCAATTGGACAGAGCACCAGACTACGGATCTGGGGGTTGGGGGTTCAAATCCCTCCGGGCGCGCCATAACATTCAACGACTTACGCGCCTTCTAGTCTGCTCTTCTGTCGAATTGTTTCCACTTTTGTTTCCACTGTTGTTTCCAAAGGCCACTTATCCACCGGTCGCCGCTTGCGCTGCCGGGCGCGTTTGAGTGTCATCCAACCGGTCCACCGCTTGCCGGTTTCCACCGGGTACTAGGTGCCCGTAGGTGTCCACCGTGATCTGAATTGAGTGGTGGCCTAACTGGTCTCGAATGTATGCAAGGCTTTCGCCCTGGCCGATCAAGAGCGACGCGAACGAATGGCGCAAGTCATGAAAGCGAATCTGGCGCAGCTTGGCATCGGCGAGTAGCTTGGAATACACCTTGCGCAGGTTCGACGGCTCTAGCCGGGTTTCTGCGGGAGTGGTAAAGAGCCAGCCGCTCATGACTTCATCGGCTACTGTTGCCGCGTTCCGCCGCTCCCCTGCCGGCTTTTCCATCTCACGGCGTAGGGCTTCCCCTCTTCGCTTAGATACCAGTTCCTGCAAGGTGTCCTTTAGCTGGCTGCTCATGTCTACGCGCCGGCTCTTGCCGCTTTTCGGCGTCGTTACTTCGTTTCGGGATACGATCTGGCTAACCTCGATGAAACGCCCGTGGAAGTCCAAGGCCGCCGGCGTGAGTCCTATCAGTTCGCCTTGTCGCATGCCGGTTCTTAGCGCGCAGAGTAGCATCGGATACCAATGCGCGCTCCGCGCCTGGGTGGTATCGAGTAGGGTTTTTACTTCATCGCGGGTAAGCGGATTGATAAAGGCCGCAGCGTCCTTGCGCTTGTTGAATTTCCCCACCCTGGCCGCTGGGTTCTCGTAAGCGTCGCCGTCTTCGATGGCCTGGTTATACATGCCCCGGATCGGCGCTAGAATGTTTCTGATCGTCGAGTGTGTCAAACCTTCTTTTTGCTTCGCCGCAATCATTTCCCGAACCATTGGACGTTTGACTTTGTTAATCGTCAAGGCGCCGAAGAGCGGATTGAGATGCACGCGCAGGCCGCGCCGGTACTCCGCAAGGGTTGACGGCTTAACAGCTCCGCTCGCGCATGTCTCAAGCCACCATTCGCCATATTCCTCGAACGTTCGCTTGGACACGCTCCGCTCGCCGGCTTTGAGAATTTCGGCAAGGCGCCGCTTGGCCTTGTCGCGGTCGCCGTCCACGGTTTCTATGTTCCGCCTTCCGGTTTTGTCGCGGTAGTCTACCACCCACATGCCGCGCGATTTTCTAACGCATGCCATTTACTTCACCCCCTTCCGCTTGAGATAGTCAGAGAGAAGTCTCTCTGCTAATTCGCTCATGGTTGTCTCTTCTCTGGCCGCTTGGATTTTCCAGTCAAGCCAGATGTCCTTACGGACTTTCAACGTTAACGGTTTCGTTTCCATCGGCTTTCCCCCCTTTTTTCTTGCTCTCATAGTCTGTAAATACAACCGTACAGACTTCTCGTCAAGTAGGGATCACGCCTTTTTTTTCTGACTCTCAATTACCGCCGCCAAGTCGAACCGAATATAGCGTCCAATGCGATGCGTCGGGATGTTACCTTGACGGCTCTGCTCATAAACCCAAGACACCGGGAGCTTTAACCGCGCCGCCAGCTCTTCGGGGTCCAACAGCTCTTTGTTACCGTTTCCGCTTGCCGCTTCGATCTCCTGGCGCACCACCACGCGGATCTGCTCAACGAGCAGGTCGAAGGGATTCAGGGTTTTCGCCGTTTCGCTCATATCATTTTACTCGCGCCGGCCCGGTTTGCCCGTGTCGTCACGCCGCGGCCCTTCTCCCGCAGTAGTGGCAGAGCCATGCCGGCGCGCCGCTGGGTTCGATAACCTGGACGATCTTCCCGCCACGGCGCCAGCTCGGGACGCTGTCCTTGGTGCAGGGCCTGCACGAAAGCGGCTTGTCCATGGCGACGATCTTGGCGCCCGGAAATGTCCTCAGCACGAGGGTCACGGTGTCGGGTAGGTTGGCCTCTCCGGCCCCATATTCTACCGAAATAGGACTGACAAAACTGACACAACTAGGTTTTGGCGGTTTTGGCGGTTCCTTTCGGGTAGTAATATGTCTCGTTGCCTCTTCTAAAAATGCCTTCAAGAAACGCATGGGTTACTCCTTACTCGCGACACGGGGTGAAATTCGATATTCCGCGGTCGGCCTGCCGCCGTTCACACCGGACTCCGACGTGGACTTCCGAATCCACGCTAAATCTTCCAGGACAGATAAGCCCCGCTCAACCGTCTCGGGGTCAGTCAGGCCAGTCCATCCTTTGCGGTATACGTCCCGTAGGCTGAACGGTTTTTCTAACTGTTTTCTTTGGAGTCTCTTCGCTAACAGGTTTGCGGTTGAGATGTCCCGTTGAACGAGACCGTGATAAATCCTTCTCGCATGCGCCTCCAAGTAATCGCACCATGCCGCTGCCATCGCGGTCGCGGCTCTCGAAACCGGGATAGCGCCCGTCTCGCCCGTCGTCGATATGACATGAAAGACTAAAGCCAATGACGGCATTAAGCTTCGATATTTGCTAAGGTGGGCCTCGATAGCGGGGTGGTCGTCGCCGGCTCTAATCTTCTTTTCCAATTCTTGCCGCCATTCGTTGAATAGCTCTTGTGCATCCTCGGAGAATCGCAGGAACGGCACACGGTCAGGATTGTTTTCCGCGTTGGATTCTTCCTTAACGGTACTGACAAAACTGCCTAAACTATCCCCGTTGAGTTTTTCAAAGACTTCAAAGGCTCTGCGCTTCGCGCCCGTGTCCGGCCATCGGTCAACGTTCTCCCACGGCCCGGGGTCATCGGGATAAACCAACAATTGGAAGCGTTGAAATAATCCGTCCGCCCCGGACCCACCGTTCAACGTCGATTGTAAATAATCATTCAACGGCCCCGGTTGAATTCCGCCTAAGACGGAAACACACGCGGCCTTGATATGTACGGTCCCCCGTCCAATGCGGTCGGATGTGTATGACCCGTTACCGTTCCACGCTTCCAGAAAAAAGGCTCGGTCGTTCTCGTGCCCCTCGCGGTCAAGCGTACGAAGCCATCCGGTTAATTCATCGCGGAAGAGTAAAAGCCCGTTCGGGTTTTGGTTCAGTAACTCGCCAAGTTTTTCGACCGTAGAATCATTTACGATGTAACGCCGCAAAATAAGCTCATCTGCTTTCGGAAGCGTAAAATCGCCCGTGGCCTTGCCTGCCGCGATTGCATCTCGAATCCTTTTCTCGATCTCTTGCTTTTCGGCTTTCGCGATTAGAGCTTGCTTTTCGTGATCCTGTCTTTGTAGCTCGTGTTTCTCCAGGGCATCGTGTTCAAGACGCAAAAGCGGTTTCATCGCTTCCGCTAACGCCGGGGTTTTCATTATGCCGGGTCGCCCGACTATGCCACCCCATAGATTCGGGACAATTTCCCAATCGTCTTGACGCTTCGGTCGGATCGCCAGTTGCCGCCCGATAAGCGACGCCGCGGCCACGACCGCGCCGATGGCGGGAAAGTCTAGCGGGCATTGCATCCTCTCGGCGATGTCGCAAAGCCATCCACGAAAGGTGATGGGCATCATTTCCTCGGGCATCGCCGGGACTGCCGGTAGGTCGCTCGGGATCTCTTCCGGCTCCGGCCAATCGTCCAGGTTCGCCCGCTGCGCACCGCCTTCCGGCCTCGCCTTTGAAATCGTGTGCTCAAGGTAGGCAAGACTGGCATCGTCGCGCTTGCCGCATGGGAATTGTTTCAGCACGGCCGCGACTTCGTTCGCCGTGAATCCGTGAATGGTCAAAAGCCCGGCCATCGCCATGTCATAACCCGAACGGCTTTGGTCTTTCAGGTCGGGTCTTTCGCCCGCCCATGTGTCTTGAACCTTTTTGTTCTTGGCGAGTAGTGAGCGGAACCTTTCCGGCAGCTCTTCCGGGATGGCGCCCAGCGTTACCTTGGCCTTACCCCCGCTCGGCGCTTTGATGGCGTAAGGCGCAAGCGTGTGGATGTCATAGCGTGGGCCGCTGTTCGATTGAATGCGGCACATTGGCGCCGTCTCATATTTAGAATTCGGTCGCCCCGGTGTCCGCAGTACCCGCGTGATGTCATGGGTGTCGTCGCCGCCGAATGCTCTAGCCACCCCCCGATTGACGGCCTCGATAAACTCCTGCTTCTCTTGGTCGTCATCGATGCGGAGCGGCTTTTCAAATAGCCAGTAGCAATGCGCGCCGTTCCCGCTGGAATTAATTATCGTCGGCTTGTGCGGGAACGCTTCCAAAAGTTCGTTGAATCTTTCCTCGGGGGTTTCCTTAAAATCCACGTCGGTGTGAATTCCTACGGTCTCAAAGCAATCTTCTTTCTTGCCGCTCATCGCCCCAGGCTTGCGCGTCGCCACTCCGTGGAACACGTCCCCCCTGCCGGCGGACGCGAAGCTAACAAGCTCGTTCAGGTCTCTGCTGAAAAATGATTCAGGCTTGCTGTACCGCCCGCGTGCGCTGTCCCATATCATTCGCCGTAGCTCAGGGACGCCCTCGGCGCCGCTGTAGAACGCTTCGAGAAAATGGCGGGCATCGTCTATCGGTTCAAACTTGACGCCCTTGCTTGCGTCGTTTTGTTCGTAGTAATTTGGTTCCATCGGTTTCTTTCAGGGTCGGTGGCGTGTCCAGCTAAGATTCGCCCCGGCCCTTTTTTATTCAGGCCGCGTCCGATGCTCCCTCTGTTTTTAGGAGCACACGCTGCGCCTTTTCCCGGACGGCTTGACGTAGAAATTCACTCTGTGAAATTTCTTCGCGCCCTGCCGCGACACGGAGCAACTCAAGGTCGGCCAACTTTATTCGCACCGCAGTGCGAGTCATCGCTCGCTTCGTGAAGAGTTTAGTTTCCATAGTGATACACACTCTAGCGCACGGTGCAACGCTTGTCAAATATTTTCGCGTATCCTTATTGGCTCTTGCGTAATTGCAAGATTCCCGTATAATGGCTTAAAGCGTTACAGTCCTGGAGGGTACTATGAAGCAGAGACAAAAAGCAGGTAGGAGTAAGCAGGTTTCAGGGACATACGAGCAAACACTTGACAGAGAAATTACGCTCGCCAGTGAGCGACTCGGCAAGACGCCAACCAGCCGCCTGAAATGGCTTCTCCAGTTTGCCCAATCCGATCTTGACAGCCTAAGCGCCGGACGGTGGGCCGATGTGGGCTGGGAAGTTGCCGCTTTCTCTCTGCCAGAAAAAATTCTAGCTGGTAAGGGCGGGATCGAGGAAAAGAAAAACGCGATGGTGAGTCTGGTTCTACTTGTGCCGCTAAGCCCAAAGCCCTGGACGGTTCCTCAAGAGATTGTCCGCAAATTCCACAATTCCATCAAACAAGGGTTTGAAGCCTTCTTCGGCGGAGGCTGGGAAATCGAGCGACCGGCCATAAAAGAAAAGATTGTTTACGCCGGTGGACAAACGCGGATACGAAGCGGGGTTTTCCCTGGCGCTATAACCGTGTTGTCTCTTCGCGCGTTCGACACAATCAGCGCCGAAATCCAAAGAATAGGGAAGTGTGAAAGCCCGCGATGTGGCCGCCCCTTCGTAGCCGACAAAAAAGGCCGCGGTCGTTTTTGCAGTCCGCGTTGTTCTGCTTATGTTCGGATTGCTCGCTTTCGGAAAAAGGCATGATTCCCCCGTCAAAAAGTCACGCGCCCGGTCTGTCGTGTCCCCAAATAGCAGACTCGCCGAACCGTAGACAAGCAGGCTTAACGTCCTTGAATCACCCTTGCCTTACCATTGCCTGAACCGTGATCGTGTCTCTACGGCCTTCTAATGCGGTTTTTTTCCTCGATCGCCGGCTGAAAAACACTTTTGGGCAAAATTGCCAAATAGTGTTCCCTTTCCCGCGCGCGCGTGGGGGGTTCGTTTACCCGGTTCCGATGTGGCACCGGGTCACCGCCATTGTTTCGATTGCTCGCCTTCAGCATCTCCCCGAGCTTGCGCCGCTAGACGGAAATAACTTCCGGCTCAAAGTCTTTTTTGCGCAACCGGCGCTTTTCCTCGGGCAGCAAAAGGCCGCAGCGCTTCAAGTAAGTGGCCTCGGACTCATAGATCGGCGGGTCCTTGGGATCAACGGCGCGCCCGGCAAAGTCGCCCTTGCTATGATCGCCGACCTTTTTTCCGTTGATGTCGCGTGCGCGCCCGTTGTAGTACTCGACGGACCACGGATCGATAAATTGCGCCGGGATCCCGTGAGCATAATCTTCGACGTAAGCTAAATGCTCATGCGCCGCGTCGCCGATGCCCCCCAGCCGGCGCCGGACTTTCTCGGGCGCTTCGCTTAACCACCACCATGATGGCCTCGTGCCTGGCCGCGCCTCGATCCACGCCACGATGATCGCGTCCCTACATTGCGAGAGAATTTTTCCCTTCTCCTCGGTGGTGGTAAAATACTGCCAGCGCATAGCGTCATTTTCCGAGTTAGCGGGCAATGGGAAAAGTCCGTCGCTCAAAAAGTGCAAAGCGACTTCAGAAACTCCCGGCACTATGGCGCGCGTGATGCGCTGTCTTTTTGTCGGCATTGTGTGTTACCTCCCTGACGGTCGCCCAGGCTTGTCGTGTAGCGGCTCAAGGTCCAAATTCAACGCTCGTAGCGCCTGGCGCTTGATACTCTCCGCTCTCCCGATCGCGGCTAACAGCGGATGCGCAATGCTGGCCTTGTCTGGCACCTCAATCACGGCGCCATCCTTGGCCACAATGCCACGCCAGCGAACTATGTCCTCCTCGGCGTGACAGACGCTAGTCAGAAAGCTCAAGCCAGCCGGATCGGTGATCGCGTACTCCGCTTGGATCGCCTTCCACAAACGCTTGCCGGCTTGGCCTAACCCCTGTGGCGCTCTCGGCGCCTTCTGTCGAAATGCCAGCTTGATAACGCTACTTTGCTTCATGTTTCACCTCTGAAAAAGCGCCTTTTTAAAACGATTCCGCTCAATTAGTTGTACGCTGCCTGGGGAACGCGGTCTAGAGGTAGGCGGTCCAGACTTTGCTATGGCGCCCGGCAGGGGGTGCCTTACCCCCTTGCCTCGCGCTCAAAGTGTCGCCACGGCCTTCCCTGCGTTGAATTTCGCCACTCTCGCGGCCTGCCCGCTCGCGTCGTCGCTGCTCCCGGCGCTGCAACTTGCGCTCTCGCTTTTCTCGAAGGCGCGATTCACGATCTTCTCTTGTCACTGTAATTTTCTTTCTCATGTTTAGCCTCTGAGTTTTCCCCACGTCGTAAGCAGCAAGAAGAGCGAACCCATGACGATGAACGCCAGCGCCTCATTGATGAGCCAAAGCCCGTAGCCCAAAGCCGCGGACGCAATGACAAAGACGGCATCGTTCAAGTTGCAAGCCTGAATCAGTTTGCGGATGGTGGACATGCTTATTCGCCTTTCTCGGGCGGTCTCTCTTTTGCCACGGCCCGCGCAACCTCTTCCGGGTCCCATGTTGGCGGTCCAAGGCGTGCGATCGGTTGCGGGATGGTGCCGTCCTGGAGTCGCCGGCAAAGTTCAACGGTCGATTCAATCCGATACATTTGCTTGATTTCATCGAGTGTAAGCAAGATGCTCACTTCGCGCCGCCCTTCAGCTCGGGATAATTTTCCGCGAGGTACTTTCGCCAATAGTAGATCACCCCGCCGTTCGGGTCATCCCACTTCCAATCCCCGTGAAAAACGAGTCGCGGTAAATACGACGTGATGCTATCGACTCCGGCGTCTCTCAGCTCTTCATAGAACCCTTTCTCTTCCGCGGACGCGTTGCATAATTCTTTGACGGCGCTCAACAGCCTACCGCCGATCTTGATACATTCCGGGCGAACCTGAAGGCATGCCGCTTTGTTGTGCTCACTCGTCAACGGCTGGAGGCGTTTGTCGATCTGTCCGAGAGCTTCGTGCAGCACTTGCTGACGATGGTAAAGTTCATTGAGCTCGCGCCTTGTGTCCGCCTCAACTACGTGCCGAGTCTCTTCGCCGTCAACGAGCTTGACCGCCTCCGCTTGAAGTTTAGATAACCGCGGGGTTTCGTCCGCCAAATGCGAGCAGATCGCCCCTATTTCCGCGTCCACGTCCTGAAGCTCGAGCTGCACCTTCACGCGCTTCGCCTCTAAATCGGATATCGCCTGTGGTTTAGGGAATGTTTTCATGATCGCGTTTCTCCTTTTGCGCTGTTGAAATTTCAGATTTGTTACCGACGTTCGTAACCGCCGTTCGAAAAGGCCGCCAACTCGCCCCTCCTGGTTGCCATCTGCCGGCAGCGTTGTTGTTGTTCGGGCGTCAATTGGTAGCTTGCCGGCGGTTTGCGTCCGTTCAAAAATCGGGCGTACTGTTGCCTTAAGTTCGTCAACCGCGCCTCTGCGGCCGCCCTTTGCTCTGGCGGCGACTGCGCAACGTCGCCTTGCGCCTCCATAATGTCTAGGGCCGCGTCCCCCAGTTTTCGAATTTCTGGAATTGAAAAGTCCATGCGTTCTTCCTCCCTTTGAATTTTCGCTCGACGTTCAAGCTCCTGGATGATTGTACTGAAAGAGCGCCCCGTTTCACTGTGCGGCCAAAACTCTTTTGAAAATAACTCCGCGCGCTTTTCGTCAAGCGATTCCGAAACCTCAGGATAAGCCAGATGCGCGCATTCGTGAAAAGTTGTCCTGACTACCTGGTCATAACCAAGGTTCTCCCTGATGAAAATTGTCTTTGCGTAAGCATAGCCGTAGATCGGACAATCTTTCTTGATGTAGCCATCTCGGCTTTCCCGAAAAAATCGGACTTCAGGCTTTGCTATTCCGAGTTGCCGTGACGCGAGTTCGGCCGCAGTGTTCACAATCGAGCTGGTGTTATTTGGGGCTTCACACTGTTCGTAATTTGGCATCTCTTTGTCCTCCGTTTTTTTTGACTCAAATCGTGACCGATGGTTCTTTCTCCGAAAAGGTTCCAGTTTTTGTTTCCAAAATTGTTTCCACTTTTGTTTCCACAGTGAGGTAAAACAGCATGGAACAGCCAGGAAGAGATGGGACACGATAGTTGAAAATACAAGGGTTTTGTTCCTGCTGTTCCATGCCATTATGCGCTAGGACACACTCCGTTTTTTGACTCGAATCATTGTACAGGTTTTGTGCGGGTTGGATGGACAACGAAGACCAAAAACCAACAACCGAACAGGCAAAGGAGAGCGGTTTCGCCCGGTGGAAATTGTCAGCCGGTTGTTATAGGTTAAACAGAAGCGAGTCTGGAAATCGTGTGTACCCCTAATAAGGGTACCGGGGGTTCGAATCCCCCCCTCTCCGCCAGTCGACGATTCGAGGATCGAGGATTGAAGATCGAGGATGGAAGATGGAAGATAATGGACGATGGCCACCGAAGCGCGATCCGCTATCCTCGATCTTCGAATCACGATTTCTAAGGTGGATGTCGATTGCTGATAGTCAGGTCCCGTGCAAGGCGGAACCGTGAACCCCGTCAGGTCCGGAAGGAAGCAGCGGTAACGGATTATCCCCTGTGCCACGGGGCAACCTGGCTGTCAGCAATGGGTATCCCGTTTTAGATTAGGGTCGAGGATAGAGGATGGAGAATCGAGGATCGCATCGCGGTCTTCTATCCTCAATCTTCTATCCTCGATTGAGATTTATGAGTTACTTAGTTCTAGCGCGTAAATGGCGCCCGCAGAGTTTTGAAGACATTGCCGGGCAGGGCCACATCACGCGGACTCTCCAGAACGCGATTCGAACCCAGCGCATCGCTCACGCCTATCTTTTCACCGGGGTGCGCGGCGTCGGCAAGACCACGGCGGCGCGCGTCGTCGCCAAAGCCTTGAATTGCGAAAAGGGTCCGACGCCGACTCCGTGCAACGAGTGCAGCCATTGCCTGGAGATTACCAACGGGAGTTCCATCGACGTGCTCGAAATCGACGGCGCTTCGAACCGCGGCATTGACGAGATCCGCCAGATTATCGAGCATGTGCGCTACCAACCGGCCCAGTGCCGGTTTAAAATCTACATCATCGATGAAGTGCACCAGGTGACCAAGGACGCCTTCAACGCGCTGCTAAAGACCCTCGAAGAGCCGCCGCCTTCGGTCAAGTTCATCCTGGCGACCACCGAGCCCCACCGCCTGCCGGACACGATCCTGTCGCGCTGCCAGCGCTTCGATTTCCGCCGCATCGCGCTGCGCGAGATCGTGCAGCGGCTCGACGACATCGCCAAAAAAGAAGGACTCAAAATTACTTCCGGAGCGTTGGTTCTGCTGGCGCGCGAGGCCGACGGCAGCATGCGCGATGCCCAGTCGCTGTTGGAGCAGGTATTGGCGTGCGCCGCTCCCGGAAGTGAAACGGGCGGGGCGCCGGCCGTCGATGAGTCTCTGTTGCAAGATATCCTAGGGCTCGCCCAGCGTCAGCTCCTCTACGATCTTTCCGCCGCCGTGTTTCGAGGCGATGCGAGACGGTGCGTCGAAATCGTCGCCGAGGCCGTTGCTCAAGGACGTGATCTCGGCCGGTTGTCGCGGGATCTGGTGGAACACTTTCGCAATATAATGGTCGCGCGCTTGAGCGCGGAAAAAGCGGCGGCCACCGGGTCCCTGCTCGATCTTCCGGACCAGGAGATCGCGGATTTGGTCGCTCAGGCGCAAGAACTTTCGCTGGAAACTCTGCTCGATTATTTCGATTTCATGGCATCCGGGGACGAGGAGGTCGCGCGCTCGGCCCATCCTCGCTTCGCGCTGGAAACGGCGCTGATCCGGTTGGCCACGTTGCCCAAGACTTTGCCGGTATCCGAGCTGCTCGAAAGGCTGGAAAAATTAGCGGGACGCTTTCCCGGCACGGCGAGACCGGTGGCGACGAGACCGAAGGAAACGGCCGCTCCGGTTCAGCCGGCTACCGCGCAGTCTACCAAATTCGAGGCTGGGGTTAGCGGCGACCCCTCGACTCGGGCCCCGGCCATGGCCGGGCGCCACTCGCTCGGGATTCCGCCTGAAAATCGAGGGGTCGTCCTGAGCGAGCGAAGCGAGTCGAAGGGCGACGAAAGTGGTGCCCCGGGCTTGCCCGGGGGGCTCCACAAGGATGGTACATGGCAGGGTTTCGTTGCCTTCGTCGGCAGGGAGAAAAAATTTCTGGCTTCGCACCTGCAATCCTGCACGGTGCTCGAGCTCGCCCCCGGCCAGTTGAAAATCGGCGTCAGCGAACGGCTTCACATGAGCTATCTCGACGACGCGGAGAATTATTCCACGCTGAAGAGCTTGGCCAAACAATTCTTTTCCGCCGACATGTCGCTTACGCTGACGCCGTTGGCGGCCGATGCCGAAGCGACAGTGAGCAATAGTGCGCCCGCGGGCCAGGGCGAGGAGCGGAGCGAAATGGTCAAGGAAGCGCTGCGCATCTTCGGCGGGTCGGTCAGAACTGTGCGCAAAGAAACCATGTAGGAGGCGCTATGGCGACAGGCATCGGCGGAATGGGAAATCTATTAAAGCAGGCCCAGGATATGCAGGCGCGGATATCCAAGATTCAGGAAGAGCTGGGCCAAAAGACCGTCACAGGGTCGGCCGGCGGTGGTATGGTTCAGGTCACGGTCAACGGGCACATGAATCTCACGGCGATCAAGATCGAACCGGCGGCGCTCACTGGCGAAGAAAAAGACATGCTCGAAGATCTGATCCTCGCCGCGGTGAACGACGGCATGCGCAAAGCGCGCGAGATGGTATCCGCCGAAATGAGCAAAATCACCGGCGGGTTCAAGATTCCCGGACTGATGCCGTAGGGAAGATCGTCGAGAATTGAGGATGGAGGATAGATGATCGCGTTGGGAGAACGAGGATCGCCATCCTCAATTTTCTATTCTCCATCATCGAGTTTATTATGATCTACCCCGCACCCCTGGCCCGTTTGATTCAAGAGTTGTCGAAGCTTCCCGGCATCGGGGAGAAGAGCGCGGCGCGCTTGGCGTTTCACCTGTTGAAGGGTAACCTGGAGGACGTCGCGCGCTTGGCCGACAGCATCGGAAAATTGCGCGAACAGATGGGCTTGTGCCAGCAGTGCTTCGGTTTCAGCGAACTGGTTGCCCAGAACGGCGACGGCCCGCTCTGTTCGGTATGCCGCAATCTCCAACGGGAACAAGACAAGATCTGCGTCGTCGAAGAGCCCGGGGACTTGATCGCGGTGGAAAAATCCCAGGAGTTCAAGGGCTTGTACCATGTTCTCCACGGAACGATCTCACCGCTCGACGGCATCGGCCCCGATGCGCTGCGGATCAAAGAGCTGCTCGAGCGACTGCGCCACGGCTCCGTTCGCGAAGTGATCGTCGCCACCAATCCGACCGTGGACGGAGAGGCGACCGCGTTGTATCTATCGAAGGTGATCAAACCCCTGGGCGTTGCGGTGACCCGAATCGCGCGCGGGATGCCGATGGGCGGGGATCTTGAATACATCGATGTAGTCACGCTCGGCAAAGCTTTGGAAGGCCGAAGAGAAATCTAACAGGATGCTGAAAAAGTCTCATATGCCGATCGCCCTGAGCATGGTCGAAGGGTGCGCTCAATCGCCTCGCTCCGACGTGCCAGCTTGCAAAGCGCAAGGCGCAAAGAGCAAAGAGCAAAGGAGAACGCTTTGCGCCATGCCCTTAGCCCTTAGCGAAATTTCGCGCCTCGCCTCTGAGATCTTTTTGAGCAGCCTGCTCATTGCTGTAATGATGGGCTCCCTGATTCTTTCCGGTTGTTTGTACATGGGACGGGATTTCGTCACGACCCCGGTGAGAAGCATCGAGAACAACGTGACGACGCAAAGAGAAATTTTCAGCTACTTCGGCGAGCCGATTCGCAAGGGGCTGGAAAATGGCTACGAGACTTGGACCTATTCCTATCAGTATTACGAACTCGCCCAACTCCGCGACTCCAAGGAGCTTTACGTCGTTTTCAACAAGGACAATACTGTGAGAAGCTATTCGTTCAGCGCCAAATAAGAACTGCGCGTTTCACCGCTGAGCGATTTGCCGCCTGGGCTCGGCATCGTTCCCCTTCGGTGCCCGTGACACTCTGTCACCGGCCATTAAATTCTCCACCCTGCGCCGGACTTCGTCGCGGACATCGCGGAATACTTTCACTATTTCGTCTTCGCTGCCTCGCGCCTCCGCCGGATCGCGCAGCGGCCAATGTTGTCGCTCGACTTTTGTGGCCAACGTGGGGCACGCCTCCCCGGCCTCGCCGCAAAGCGTGATCAAGAGATCGATCGTTTCTATGGGAATCATCTCGATGCCTTTTGCGCGCTGAGCCGAAATGTCGATGCCAACCTCGTCCATGACTCGCACGGCGAGCGGGTGAATCTCCTTCGGCAGGGTTCCGGCGCTATAGATGTTCCATCCGTTAGGGGCGAGATGGCGCGCGAAGCCTTCGGCCATCTGGCTGCGGCAGGAATTGCCGCTGCACAAAAATAGGATTCCTCGGGGCCGTCGATCGACCAGCGCGCAAGCCAACAAGACCCGTACCGTCGTGCCTTTCCCGAGCGCGCTTTCGATTTTAATCTCACCGCCGAGGGCTTGGACGATATGCTTGACGATGGCGAGGCCGAGGCCAGTACCGCCCAATTCCCTGGAGCGGGTCTTGTCTACCCTGTAGAAGCGCTCGGTCAAGCGCGGGATATCTTTTTCGGGAATGCCCATGCCGGTGTCCGATACTCCGAGCTCGATTTTGCGTTCGCCGTTGTCTTTCACGAGCCGTCCGAATACCTCCACCTTGCCGCCCGGCGGCGTAAACTTGATCGCATTGTCCGTCAGGTTGATCAAGAGTTGCTGCAACCGGTCGGGGGCGCCGCTCAGCGGATGCAGATCAGGCTCCACGAAGTTAGTCAGCGCGACTTGTTTTTTGGCGGCTCCGTCGGTGAAGACTTCGAGGACCCGCTGGACGAGAACCTTCACTTCCACGGGTTGGGGAACGATGACGGCGCGGCCGGATTCGAGATCGGATAAGGTGAGCAAATCCTCGGTCAAGCGCCCGAGCCTTTCGGTATGGCGCTCGATGATTTCTAGAAAGCTCACTGTGTCCTTCGGATCGGCGGGCGGCGTGCGCAGGAGGGTTTCGACATACCCCTGAATTGCCGTCAAGGGAGTGCGCAGCTCATGGGATACGTTGGCGACAAAGTCGGAGCGGACCGTTTCCAGGCGCTTGATCTCGGTGATGTCGTTGAACACCAGCAAAAATCCCAAAAGGTGGCCGCGCCCATCTTGTAGCGGCGCGCCGTTGACGCGGAACCAGCGCCCCTCGCTCAGACCGATCTCCTCCGAGTAGTGCGCCGCCGAAAGATCCGCGCGGGTGAGTTCGCTCGTCACTCGGTGCAGCTCCGGATGGCGCGAGATCTCGGCGAGTGTCGCATTCGTGACATCGCGGTCCGCCGCGACTTGGAACATCTTCCTCGCCTGATCATTCATCAGCAGCAAGCGCCCCTTGGCGTCGATCACCAACAGGCCTTCGATCATGCAGCGCAATATCGAATCGACTTTTTCTTTTTCGCTCACAAGCGCTTCGATCTGATCCCGAATTTTTCCGCTCATCTCTTGGAGTTGCTGCTCCAGGATATCGAGCTCGTCATCGTCGCGGCGGGCTAAGCCTCGATGAGAAAAATCCCCTTGCGCTACGGCACGGGAAAATTCCACCAGCCGGTTCACCCGCGCACTGAGCCTACGTGAAAAGAAATATGCGACTCCTAAGCCAAGTACCAAGGCCAATAGCAACCCGCCCAGCAATGCGCGACCGAAAGATGCGGTAACGTTTTGGATCTCACTGAAGGAAACCGCGACCCGCACGATCCGCTGCTCGCCTCCCTGGGTCTGGCGGAAGGCCCGGTACAAGAGGTCGTGCTTGACGGTGGTACTGTAGCGCACCGACGAGCCGGTGCCTTCGGAAAACGCGGCGGCGACTTCCGGCCTTGCGCCATGGTTCTCCATCTGATGCGCCGGTTCGTCTGAGTCGCCGATGACGCGACCGTCCCGGGCAATCACCGTAATTCGCACGCCGAGCTCTTGGGAGAAGTTTTGACAAAGCGCGTCCAGGGAACCGGGCTCGTCGGACCATGGCAGGACGCGCGCCAGCACGCGGCTCTTCTGATCCATGACTTTCTCGAGGGACGAAACATGGAAGTCTTCGAGCAGATTGCCGGTATAGAAGTAAAAACCGACGGCGAGGGGGATGACGATGGCGAGGTGGGAAAGAAAAAACTTGTAGATGAGTCTGTTATTCCACGGCTTTTTCATCGAATTTGTACCCGACGCCGCGCACCGTGAGTATCCATTTCGGCTTGCGGTCGTTTTTCTCGACGGCTTTGCGCAGCCGTCTGATATGGACATCCACGGTTCTCGGCGTAACGAAGGTTTCGCCGCCCCAGACCCGGTCGAGAAGCTGGTCGCGGGTCAGCACCCGGTTTGGGTTTTGCACCAGAAATCGCAGCAGGTCAAACTCCTTCAACGTGAGACGCACGGTCTTGTCGGCGATCAGAACTTCGTAGGTGGCAAAATCGATTTTTAACGGCCCCTTCCGATAGCTTTCCTTTCCATCAGTGACCGTGCGGAGTTCGGCGCGGCGCAGGATGGCTTTGACCCGCGCCACCATCTCGCGCGGGCTGAAGGGCTTGGTGATGTAATCGTCGGCGCCGGTCTCAAGCCCCAGGACTTTGTCCGCTTCGCCCGCTTTCGCCGTGAGCATGAGGATCGGCAGGGCCGCAGTGTCCGGCTGGTTCCGCAGGATCTTGCACAGATCCTGACCGGAAAGCCCGGGCAACATCAGATCAAGAACGACGAGATTTGGCCTTTCGCGCTGGATCAGCTTGAGCGCCTGTTCGCCGTCTTCGGCTTCAACGACTTGGTAGCGTTCCTGCGCCAAATGGTAGCGAACGAGCTTGCGAATGTCCGGCTCGTCTTCGACGACGAGGATTTTTTGCGCCGCGGGAACCATCGTGATTTAGATCGACGGCGGCAGTTCCTTCATGTGGCGGATGCTTTTTCCCTTGACCATGAAGATGACCATTTCCGCGATGTTCGTGGCGTGGTCCGCGATGCGCTCCAGATATTTGGAAATGGAACCGATCTTCGTCGCCCGGCTGATGGTTTGAACATTTTCGATCATAAAGCTGATGGTTTCGCGGAAAAGCTGTGCGTGCAATTCATCCACTTCAGCATCGTCTTTGCATACTTTGAGCGCGAGATCGGTGTCTTCGCGGACGAACGCATCCAAACTCTCGCGGATCATGCGCTGGGAGATATGAGCCATGCGCGGAATATCGATATACGGTTTGAGTTGCGGCTCCTGGTTGAGTTCGAGCGCGCGCTCGCAAATGTTGACGGCCATATCGCCGATCCGTTCCAGGTCCGTCGTGATCTTCAAACCCGTGGTGATGAAACGAAGGTCCCGGCCGGCAGGCTGGTGCAGCGCCAGAAGCTTGATGCACAGGTCGTCGATATCCACATCAAGGCGGTTTACTTCGTGGTCTCGTTCGATGATGATCTCCGCCAACTGCGACTCGCGGTCCACCAGGGATTTGATCGCTTTTTGGATTTGGTCCTCGACCAGCCCGCCCATGTAAAGAATGTCCTCGCGCAACTTCTTAAGGTCTTCTTCGTATTTCTTGTCGGTGTGTTCTGCTTTCATTGGACGCCTCTCAACCAAATCGACCCGTAATATAGTCTTCTGTTTGTCGTTTCTCGGGTGTGGTGAACAGCTTCCCGGTCTCGCCGAATTCTATCAACTCGCCCAAGTAGAAGAAAGCCGTGTAGTCAGAGACCCGCGCCGCTTGCTGCATATTGTGCGTGACGATGACGATGGTGAAGGTGTCCTTCAACTCGTGGATCAGCTCCTCGATTTTTGCCGTGGAGATCGGGTCCAGCGCCGAACAGGGCTCGTCCATCAGCAGCACCTCCGGCTCCACGGCGAGCGCCCGGGCGATGCAGATCCTCTGCTGTTGGCCGCCGGATAGATCGGCGGCGCTCTTGTGCAGGCTGTCTTTGACCTCGTCCCACAAGGCGGCGCGGCGCAAACTATTCTCGACCACCTCATCCAGGGTGCGGCGGTCGTTGATCCCGACGATGCGCAGGCCGTAGACCACGTTCTCATAAATACTCTTGGGAAAGGGGTTCCATTTCTGGAAGATCATGCCCACCCGCCGGCGCAGTTGAATGACGTCGGTGGAGGGATCGTAGATATCTTTGCCGTCGAGCTTGATGCTGCCGGTGATCCGAGTGTTGAGCACAAGGTCGTTCATCCGGTTAAGACAGCGAATCAGCGTGGTCTTGCCGCAGCCCGACGGGCCGATGAGAGCGGTCACTTTCTTTGCCGATATGTCGAGATCGATCGAGTTGAGCGCCTGCTTGGCGCCGTAAAAGAAGTCGAGGTCATCGACCTGCATGATGGGTTTAGGTTGTTCGGCGAGCTTTTCCACGGGCCTCGCCCTTTCTTGTGCGGCTGCCGGCATATCGATTCTCAGCGCTTCGATTCCTTCTTGCAGGTTCATAGTATCTCCTTCGGATTTGTTTTTCACCTGCTTCGTCCCTACCATTTGATGCGTTGGCGGAAGCGGTAGCGGAAGTAAATGGCCATGCCGTTCATGATGAGAGTCATGACCATCAACACCAGGCCGGTGGCGGCGGCGTTGAGATGGAACTCCTGCTGAGGGCGAGAGACCCAATTGAACATTTGAATGGGCATGACTGTAAACGGCGACATGAGCCACTGAAATGATATGAAGGGAAACTCCGGCGTTATCGGCGAATCCGGCAAGAACGCGATGAAGGTCAATGCGCCGATCGTGATCAGCGGCGCCGTTTCGCCGATCGCACGCGAGAGAGCGATGATTACCCCCGTCAAGATGCCGCCGGCGGAATAGGGAAGCACGTGGTCCCTTATGGTGCGCCATTTTGTCGCTCCAAGAGCATAGGCCGCTTCACGTATGCTGTTGGGAATCGCCCGGATGGACTCGCGGGTGGCGACGATGACGATCGGGAGGATCAACAAGGCCAGCGTCAAGCCGGCGGTCAAAATGGTCTGTCCCAATCGGAGTTGATAGACAAACAGCCCGAGCGCCATGAGGCCGTAGATAATCGACGGCACGCCGGCCAGGTTGGCGATGTTGATTTCGAGGATCGCCGTCAACCAGTTCTTCGGCGCATACTCTTCCAGATAAACTCCAGCGGCCACCCCAAGGGGCACGGCGGTTATCGCGGTAACCAGCATCACCAGAGTCGTGCCTACCCAGGCGGAAAGAATCCCGGCTTGCGCGGGAAAGCGCGAGGGGAATGCCGTGAAGAAATTATAGGATAGGCGCCCGAGCCCGTCGATTGCCAGATCCGCGATCAGGGCGCCGAGCGTGATCATACCGACGAATGTCGCCAGCAGGCCGACAACGGCGAAGATCGCGTCTTTTCTTTTGCGCCGCGCCGAATTCTCGTTCAGGCTGTCCATTATT
>Ga0080064_1003899_pt1 | contig 20299 bp, 13 predicted proteins | sample Subgrocontami54m_FD_69260 | JGI IMG/M metagenome (GOLD analysis project Ga0080064, IMG submission 69260) | Subsurface groundwater microbial communities from S. Glens Falls, New York, USA - GMW46 contaminated, 5.4 m (SPADES assembly) (version 2) ...
CAAAGACGGAGTTGATTTTCCCTGCCGAAAATCCCTCCTTATGTCTCAGGCCGCAACTCCGCCAATGGCGGAGACCATGCTTGCGGCCCTCCGACATACTTCTCAAAGAGTAATATACCCCCTGTCGCGATAAACTCGTTTAGTACCCGCTATTAATTTTGGAACGGCTAGCGTGAAGAAATATTACTAGCCGTGCCCTGTTAAAATAGCTCATATGGAAGAAAAAGAAATAACTAAAGATGAGTGGAATGCGTTTGTTGCAGCACAGGAGCACGGTTCTTTTTTGCAAAGTTTTGAGTGGGGTGAATTTCAAAAAAAACTTGGATTTAAAAGTAGGTTTTATTGTATTCGTGATGCGGAAAAAAATATACAAGCAGCCGCACGCATTGTAGTACTGCCAATGAGTGGGGGGAGTACCTACTGGTATTGTCCCCAAGGTTTTGTTGGAAGCGATAGCGAAGCGCTCACAAAGTTATGGCTTAGTATAGAAAGTGAAGCGCAAAAAAGTAATATTACTTTTGTCCGTTACGATCATCACTTCCCGGCCCAGTACCCAGTATTTAATAAAAGCATACAAACACACGATGCTTACCCGCGCTGCACTCGTGTTCTTGATTGTTCAATTGGTAAAGAAGAGTTGTTTAAGAATTTTCATGAAAAAACACGCTATAATATTCGTCTCGCATTAAAAAGGGGGATTACACTAAGGCAGTTTAGCAAACATGACAGCGAGGAAGTAAAAAAGGAATACTATTCGGTATTGGAGCAAACCGGTAAACGACATGCTATACGGGCATACCCTAAACATCATTTTGACGCGTTATTGCACGTGCCTTGTGTGAAGTGGTATGGTGCACTCAAGGGTAAAAAAATCATTGCCGTACAAGTGGTAGTTTTTTTTGGAGATACGGCTACCTATCTTCACGGAGGTAGTTTGTATGAGTATCGATCAGATATGGCTGCGTATGCTTTGCAGTGGAATGTAATACAAGATGCGTGTGTATCGGGGTATCGTTACTATGACTTATGGGGGATTGCTTTGTCACAAGATGTTCACCACCCTCTTAAAAACGTAAGTCGTTTTAAAGAGGGGTTCGGTGGTACTGTTTTTTGTGGCAAGGGAACTTTTGACGTTATTGGTAGACCATGGTTGTATAAGACGTACCAAGTGTTAAGGTTCCTTCGCAGAAGTATCGGCAGATCATTATAGGTTTATAGGTATGCACCCGTAGTTCAATGGATAGAATATCTCCCTCCGAAGGAGGTGATGCAGGTTCGATTCCTGCCGGGTGCAGTAAAAAAGCTGAGAAATGCACTGTATAAAAAAAGTATTCAGTAAAAACATTATATTTATAATAAAAAACGTAGTTCACGATATTATAACAAAATACGAGTATCATTTAGTGATCCATGATAATCTCATAAATATAATGTAAAAAACGACAAAAAATCTCATGTAATTTCATGAAAATTTTGTAAATACGAGCATTCTGCTGTGGAAAACTTGTGTATAATGGGTACTAAACTGTTGAAACATTTAATGAACCAATACTAGTTTTTCCTTTCATTTACGTATTTGTATCAGTATTATAAGGAAAATTTGTATTTACCCCTTCATGCTTGACAGGATCTTTTTGGGTGCTACACTTAGAAAACTGCTTTAATCTCAACGTTTTCTCGTATTAAATCGAAAGAGAACATGGCAATTTACTAAACAAATGAGATTTGGAATCACCAAAACGCTTACTTTGGTGTTTATTTTTTTTAAAAATTCGAAGCTATCTACAATTTGCGTATCACCAAATACTCCACGGGAGCTCATCAGTAGCTCCGGTGTTAAAAAAGATTTTTCTTTATAAGGTTAATTGCGAAAGATTTTATGAAAGAGTCCCGAACTGCGCGCCAATTTTTTACAAAAGAACACAAGGTTATTCCTCTCCCTGACTTAATTGAAGTTCAAAAGAATTCTTTTGCTTCATTTCTTGAATCAGGGTTACGTGGACTCCTTGAGGAAATTTCTCCTATCAAAGATTTTACGGGCCGAGATTTAGAGTTGTCATTTATTGATTATTACCTTGACGATCCAAAATTTGACGAGAAGACGAGTTTGGCAAAAAATTTAACATTTGAAAGCGCACTGTGGGTAAAGACACGATTGGTAAACAGACGAAGTGGCGATCAAAAAGATCAAGACATTTATTTGGGAGATCTTCCCTTAATGACCGACCGAGGAACTTTTATCGTGAATGGTGTTGAGCGCGTAGTCGTTTCACAACTCATTCGTTCCTCGGGTGTTTTTTTTACCTCAGAATTTAAACGCGGTTCAGACCGCAGAGTCTATGGTGCAAAAATTATTCCAAACCGTGGTGCGTGGTTGGAATTTGAAACGGATGAGCAGGGATGTATTTGGGTAAAGATTGATCGAAAACGAAAAATTCCCGCCACCACATTGCTTCGTGCATTTGGATATCATACAGACGAAGAACTTTTAGGTCTTTTCAAGGATGTTGATACCAATGAGGATACTGCATATATTCAAACAACACTTGATCGCGACCCAACACATGATGAAGCAGCGGCATTAGTTGAAGTATATAAACGCATACGTCCCGGAGATTTGGCAACGTCTGATAATGCGCGGTCATTGATTCATGACATGTTTTTTCGTTTCGATCGCTATGATTTGGGGCCGGTAGGACGCCATAAATTAAATATTCGTTGTAATCTTTCCGTGTCTTCAAAAACAAAAGAAGGCCGCGTACTCCAGCCTTCCGATGTTGTTGCTATTTTGAAAGAAATTATTTTATACAATATCTCACAGCAAGAAGCAGATGATATTGACCATCTTGGAAACCGCCGTATTCGCGCGGTTGGAGAATTGATTTTAAATAAATTCCGTATCGGATTGGTTCGCATGGAGCGTATTGTGAAGGATCGTATGAGTACGCTTGATGTAGAAAGCATGACTCCCACAAAACTGATCAATGCACGTCCTGTCATGATGGTTGTGAAAGAGTTTTTTATGTCCTCACAGCTTTCACAATTCATGGATCAAATTAATCCACTTTCAGAACTTGAACACAAGCGCAGAGTTTCAGCACTTGGGCCGGGAGGTTTGAGTAGAGAACGTGCTGGGTTTGAGGTACGTGATGTGCACCCAACTCACTATGGCCGTATCTGTCCTATTGCAACACCAGAAGGTCCCAATATCGGACTGGTCGGGCATCTTTCCTGTTATGCTCGCTTGAATGAGTTTGGATTTATGGAAACACCATTTCGTGTTATAGAGCGAGAGGTAGAAGTTTCAAAAAAAGCGATTGGACATATCGTGCGGGGTGAACTTAAAGATCCGCAAAGCGGAGCAGTTCTTGCAAATCACGGAGACGTTATCACCGAACAGCTTCTTAAAAAAATTAGCGAACACAAAACAATTGACCGCATTTTCGTAAAGCCTCGCGTAACGCAAGATGTAGTTTACCTGGATGCATTTACTGAAGAGCGTCACATTACAACTGCTGCAACCATACCCCTTGATGAGGATGGATATTTTTTGGTTGAAAAAGTTCCTGCGCGTAGATATGGACAGCCGGCTATTAATCATGTCGATACACTTGATTACATGGATGTTGCCCCAAACCAAATTATCAGTGTTTCCACATCACTTATTCCATTTTTGGAACATGATGATGCTGCACGTGCATTGATGGGATCAAATATGCAACGCCAAGCAGTCCCCCTTGTTGCACCACAAGCACCTATCGTAGGAACAGGTGTGGAAGCTCGTGCAGCGTACGACTCTGGTCGCATGATTACAAGTCCCGAAGATGGCACCGTCATTGGTGTTGAGGGTGACCAGATTTCAGTACAGGCAGCGGATAATGAAATTCATACACTTACTCTCTCTAAATTTTTACGTTCAAACGCATCAACATGTATTAATCAAAAAGTAATTGTAAATAAGGGTGACGTCGTGAAGAAGGGAGAAGTATTAGCTGATGGAGCCGCAACGCAAAAGGGTGATTTGGCACTTGGTCAAAATGTTGTCGTAGCATTTATGTCATGGGAATTGGGAAATTACGAAGATGCTATTTTGCTTTCTGAGCGACTTGTCCATGATGACCGTTTCACCTCAATTCATATTGAGCACTACCCAATTGCAATTCGTGATACCAAGCTCGGTCCAGAAATTATTACGCGCGATATTCCAAATGTAAGTGAAGAGAAGCTTAAAAATCTTGATGACGATGGTATTATTTGTATTGGTGCAGAAGTATCATCGGGCGATATCTTGGTAGGTAAAATTACCCCCAAAGGGGAGACAGAACTTTCTCCTGAAGAAAAATTACTCCGCGCAATTTTCGGCGAAAAAGCAAAAGACATTCGCGATTCCTCGCTGTATTTAGAACATGGCGAACACGGCAAGATTATTGATGTAAAGATTTTTTCTCGTGAACAAGGAGATAAACTTCCCAATGGCGTGATCAAGTTAGTACAGGTGACTGTTGCGCATTTACGAAAAATTCAAGTTGGCGACAAAATGGCCGGGCGTCATGGAAATAAGGGTGTTATTTCTCGCGTGGTTGCTATGGAAGATATGCCATTTCTTCCAGATGGAACACCTGTTGATGTTATCCTAAGTCCTTTGGGTGTTATTTCCCGTATGAACCTCGGGCAATTACTCGAAACACATATTGGAATGGCTGCACGAAAAGTTGGAATGAATGTGGCGTCCCCCTCACTTGATGGAATCCCTGAAGAAATTATCAGAGAATTACTTGAAAAAGCAGGGTTTACGGTTGATGGAAAACATCAGTTGCACGACGGGCGTACGGGCGATGCATTTAGAGAAAAATCTGTGGTGGGGACGATGTATATGATGAAACTGATTCACATGGTTGAAGACAAAATTCATTCACGTTCGATCGGTCCTTACTCATTAATTACACAGCAGCCTCTTGGTGGAAAGGCACAAAGCGGTGGTCAGCGTTTTGGAGAAATGGAAGTGTGGGCTCTCGAGGCATACGGTGCCGCGCACACGCTTCAAGAAATTTTGACGATTAAATCAGATGATGTCACTGGACGCTCAAAAGCGTATGAAGCTATCATTAAGGGTGAGAAAATTAAGAAATTAAATGTTCCAGAAGCATTTAATGTGCTCGTTCGCGAATTAAAAGGGTTAGCACTTGATGTCGAACTTGTGAACGCTAAAGAACCTGATAACGAATAATTTTTATGTTCAACGACCGTAATAAAGAAGAAAATAAAGACACCGTTACTTCATTTCAGGAGTTTAGTGCAATTCGTCTTAAGGTTGCATCGCCTGGTGATATTCATCGGTGGTCGTATGGAGAAGTGACGCGGCCAGAAACAATTAATTACCGCACCCAACGTCCTGAGAAAGACGGGCTTTTTTCTGAACGTATTTTTGGTCCCCAAAAAGACTGGGAGTGTTATTGTGGAAAATATAAAAAAATTCGCTACAAGGGTATCGTGTGTGATAAGTGTGGTGTTGAAGTAACACGTTCAAGTGTTCGTCGCGAACGCATGGGGCATATTGATTTGGCTGCCCCCGTTTCTCATATTTGGTTTTTACGGGGTGTTCCGTCAAAAATTGGGCTCGTATTAGATTTGTCAGTACAAAATCTTGAAAAGGTAATTTATTTTGCAAGTTTTATTATTACTGAAGTGCGAGAAGAATTAAAAAATCAAACCATTGAACAAATTCAAGAAGAGTTGAAACAAAAAAAACGAGAATTGGATACTGAATTTAATCGGCAAGCAAATCAGTTACGCTCAACATTAACACAAGAGGGTGCGAGTGAAGAAAAACAAGAAAAAGAAGTGACAGAACTCCTCAAAGCAAAGGCGGTTGAACTTGCATCATTTGAAGAACGTGCCTCGTTGGCTCAAGAAGAGGTAAAGCAGATTAAGCAGATGAAGATTATTAATGAAAATACCTATCGAGATTTTTCGTTTAAGTATGGTCATTTGTTTGAGGCAGAAATTGGTGCAGAAGCAGTTCATAAACTTCTTGAACGCCTTGATTTACAGGCAGCAGAAAAAGTACTTGCTGAAGAAATAGATGAAGCGCAAGGATTGAAAAAAGAAAAATTATTACGTCGCGCAAAATTATTACGCAGTTTTATTACAAATGGATTACGTCCTGAATGGATGGTTTTAACAACCGTACCGGTTATTCCTCCGGATTTGCGGCCTATGGTAGCACTTGATGGCGGACGGTTTGCAACATCAGACCTGAATGATTTATATCGCCGCGTTATTAATCGAAATAATCGACTCAAACAACTCATTGAATTAAAGGCACCAGAAGTTATTTGTAGAAATGAAAAGCGCATGCTTCAAGAAGCGGTTGACGCACTAATCGATAATTCAGCCAGACACGGAAAAACAGTGATGGCAGCCACGGGGCAAAAGCGCCAACTAAAATCTCTTGCCGACATGTTAAAAGGTAAACGAGGACGATTTAGGCAAAATTTGCTTGGAAAACGTATCGATTATTCCGGACGAAGCGTGATTGTGGTGGGGCCTACTTTAAAACTTCATGAGTGTGGATTGCCAAAAACCATGGCTCTCGATCTTTTTAAACCATTTGTCATTAGCCAGCTTATTAAGCGGGAATATGTATATAATGTACGAAGTGCTTCGCGTTTTATTGAATCCGGAAGAACAGAGGTATGGGATATTTTGGAAGAAATTGTGAAAGATTCCTATGTATTTTTGAATCGCGCACCAACACTCCATCGGTTGGGTATTCAGGCATTCAAACCACTTCTTATTGAAGGAAAGGCGATTCAAATTCATCCTCTCGTGTGTCAGGCATTTAATGCTGATTTTGATGGTGATCAGATGGCGGTGCATGTGCCGCTTTCTCAAGAAGCGCGCGAGGAGGCCGCTACCATCATGCTTTCAAGTAAGAATTTATTGAAGCCCGCAACCGGTGAACCAATTGCAATTCCTCTCCAAGATATTGTATGGGGTGCGTATTATTTAACAAGCATGTCGGATGAAGAGCAGGAGCGGAAAACGGGTGTTAAATATTTTTCTGATGAAGATGAGGCGATTTTAGCATATTCAGTTCGTGTCATTGGATTGCAGGAAAAAATTATTTTGCGTCCTTCTTTGCTTTTACGCGATCGTATTTCAGAAAAGATTTTTGATGAACATGGAAGATTTGAAACCACTTTGGGAAGAATTTTATTTTTACGTATTTTCCCGCCGGAAATTAAATTTCAAAATACCCCGATTGATAAAAAGGGATTACAAGAAATTGTTGCTACCTGTCTTGAACGATGTGGAATGGATCGGACTGCGCAATTGCTTGATAACATTAAAGATCAGTGTGCTCACTATTTAACTCAGTCTGGATGGTCTTTTGGTATGGGTGATGTTCCTATTATTCAGCAAAAATACGAAATCATTAAAGAGGCTGAAATAAGTATTGATGGCGTTGAAGAACAGTTCGGAATGGGACTTTTAACATTTGTTGAACGAAAATCACGCATCATCGAAATTTGGACCGAGACGCGTGAACGTATTGCAAAATTTTCTCGCCAAGCACTCGATAAAAAGAGCTCAGTGTATTCAATTATTGAATCCGGCGCTCGTGGAAACTGGACACAACTTAACCAAATTATTGGTATGAAAGGTTTGGTTGCAAACCCTACCGGTGAAACGATTGAATTGGCAGTAAAAAGTAGTTTTAAAGAAGGTTTGGAGGTGTTGGAATACTTTATCTCAACCCATGGTGCTCGAAAGGGATTGGTGGATACCGCCTTACGTACTTCAAGTGCGGGATATTTAACGCGCCGCCTTGTTGATGTTTCACAAGATGTTGTTGTTCGAGAACATGATTGTGGTGATACTGAAGGATCAAGCGTCACCCAAAAAGAAAGTGAAAGAATTAATTTAAATGTAGTCGATCGTTGTATTGGCCGTATTCTTTTAAAGGATATTACGGATGCGAATGGAACAGTGATTGTAAAAAAGGGCGAACTTTTGCACAAGGATAGTATAAAGCAGTTGAAAGAACTTAATCTTGAATCAATTACCATTCGTTCGGCGCTTGCCTGTAAATCATTGCGAGGTTTGTGTCAGTTATGTTATGGTATTGATCCTGGATATAATGAACTCGTGAAATTAGGAACAGCCGTTGGAATCATTGCTGCACAAAGTTTAGGTGAACCAGGAACTCAGCTTACGATGAGAACATTCCATACCGGAGGTGTTGCTATTGGTGATATTACTCAGGGTATTCCTCGTGTTGAAGAATTGTTTGAGGCGCGTATTCCAAAACAAAAGGCGATTCTTGCAGAAGTTTCAGGTAAAGCAATTGTTTCTACAAAAAAACGAACGCTTGTTGATGGGAAAACAGGGAAAGAAAATACGTATTCTGGTCACTCTCAATGCATCGTTTCAATTGCCTTTACTGATACCGAAAAAGATCTTTACAAATTTACTGCTCGTAAAAAAGTAAGCAAAAAGAAAATTGAAGAAGAGGAAGAAGGAAAGCTTTCAAAAAAGAAAAAAGAAGGTGTGTTAGATGTAAAAGTTGCACAAGACGCCACCGTAGGTGAACAAGAACTTCTTTTTGTTGCAACTGATGGAAGTGAGGTTCGTGCAAAACGGGCAGGTGTGGTGAGTCTTTCAAAGTTTGGCGTAACAGTAGGGGTGCGCGTTGAAAGTGTTCGTGAGTATATTATACCCCCAACTGCCTATTTAGTTATTCAAGATGGACAAGAGGTTCAGGCGGGTGACCCATTAACCGAAGGAAATATTGAGTTACAGGCACTGTATCAGTATAAGGGCCAGGGAGCAACACAGCGTTATATTATTAATGAAATTCAACATATTTATACTTCTCAAGCCCAGCGATTAAATGATAAACATATTGAAATTATTGTGAAACAAATGTTTTCACGCATGTATGTACTAGATGTGGGTGATACAGACTTGTTACCAGGAGAAGTTGTAGAGCTTTCCGAATTTATCGAAGCAAATAATGTTGCAAAAGCAGCTAAAAAGCGAGAGGCGCAAGGAGATCAATTGCTTATGGGTATCACGAAGTCTTCACTTTCAACCAGAAGTTGGCTTTCAGCAGCATCATTTCAAGAAACTGCTCGTGTCCTTATTAATGCAGCCGTTACCGGAAAGGCAGACAATCTAGAAGGATTAAAAGAAAATGTTATTATCGGACGTCTTATTCCGGTAGGAACCGGTTTTGTGCAAAAGAAAAAAGAAGAATAGTTATATTAAAATTTATTGTTACAAAGATACAGGAACGCACCTTTCAAAAAGGTGCGTTTTTGCTATACTTAACAAGTCATAAAGTTTTCAACTTGATAAACTTTGTGACTTGTTAACTTTCAACTTGTTTTTATGTCACGACGTACTGTAAGATCAGGCTCTAAATCCAGAAACTTTGCAAGATCATTTTTTTCTTCGCTATTTGGTACGATACATAATTCGTTTACTCCCCAGATACGAGAAACGCTTACAACCGTATTGCTTCTCGCGGTTAGTTTTTTTTCATTGCTTAGCCTTTTTGGAAGTGGCGGAATCTTAGGTGAGTGGCTTTCGTTAGTACTTCGCATTGGGTTTGGAAAAGCAGCATTTGCATTCCCACTTTTCCTTTTATTTTTTACCGGGATACGGACCGTGAAGGGCGATGACTATTCATGGATGCACCGGTTAGGGTTTACTTTTTTTCTTCTTTCATTTTTTGGGTTTTGGCACATTGCCTATGAGCCCGAGGGAGCATGGAATAGTGCACTTGAAGGAATGGGCGGCGGAGTAGCAGGCGTTATTTTTGGCACCACGCTTCGCGCAGTCACCGGAGTATGGGGGGCGGTGCTATTATTAAGCGCGCTTTGTATTGCGTCGCTTCTCATTACGTTAAATATGTCATTTCGCTCATGCGTAATGTGGATTGTTGAAGAGTTTAAAAAAATAAAAAAACAAAATTATTTGCGTGAAAAAAAGGATACACTTAAAAACACGTATGAAGAAAGTATAACCCCAAAAGAAACACTTCTCGAACAGGTTATTTCTCCCTTTAGATTTTCTAAGAAAAATCTTTCATTTGAGCAAGACCAGACCGGAGAGGCACATTCGCAAGAAGAAGTATCACCTAAACAACACAAATCATCAGCACCACAATCAAATGATGATATTGCGCTTCTCAAGCCTTCAAAAAAAGCAAACACTATTCAACTCTCACTTGATTTATTGCAGACAAATAAATCCGAACCGACGAGCGGTGATATTAAAATGAACAGAATGATCATTGAAAAAACATTTCAAAATTTTGGCATTAATGTTGAAATGGGAGAGGTGCGCGTGGGCCCTACCGTCACCCAATACACCCTTAAGCCGGCTGAGGGAATAAAACTTTCTTCTATTACGGGCCTACATAATGATCTTGCACTTGCGTTGGCAGCGCATCCTATTCGCATAGAAGCGCCTATCCCTGGCAAATCATTAGTGGGTATTGAAGTGCCAAACCAAAAAACAGCGCGCGTATACTTGCGTGATATTTTGGATTCAGAGGAATTTAAAAAGAGAAAAGATGCAGTAACGATTAGTCTTGGAAAAGATGTGGCAGGCGTGAGCCGCATTGCAAGTTTGGCGGCTATGCCACATCTTTTGATTGCGGGTGCAACAGGTTCGGGAAAAACCGTATGCATGAACGGGCTTATTGTGAGTCTATTGTATCAAAATACTCCTGCTGATTTACGGTTTATTATGATTGACCCAAAGCGAGTCGAGCTTTCCTATTATAACGGTATTCCTCACTTACTTACCCCCGTAGTTACGGATGTTAAAAAAACGTTGAATGCGCTTCGATGGGCAATTAAAGAAATGGAGCGGCGGTTTGATATATTAGCTGCGGCTCGCCGAAAAGAAATAGCTTCATTTAACACCTACGCAAAAGAAGATGAGCGGCTTCCTTATATTGTCGTAGTGATTGATGAAATGGCAGATATCATGGTAACATCTGGCGCTGAAGCAGAAAATCTCATTATCCGTCTTGCGCAAATGGCTCGCGCAGTTGGTATTCATTTGGTACTTGCAACACAACGGCCTTCCGTTGATGTCATTACTGGTCTTATTAAGGCAAATATTACTTCGCGCATTGCATTTTCGGTTGCTTCACAAATGGATTCACGTACTATTCTCGATACGCCTGGCGCAGAAAAACTTATTGGGCGTGGGGATATGCTTTTTATTTCTGCTGAACTTTCAAAACCAGTTCGGATCCAGGGAGCCTATATTTCTGATTCAGAAATAGAACGCGTAGTAGATTTTTTGAAAGCAAATGGAGAGCCGCAGTACCAAGAAGAAGTTGTTTCGCGCAGCACCAATTCAAGTGATGGATCAAACGAAGATCTTGAAGAAGACGATGAGCTTATTACCGAAGCAAAGGAAGTGCTATTGCAGGCAGGCAAAGCGTCAGCTTCATTTTTACAGAGGAGACTACGGATTGGATATGCCCGAGCTGCGCGCATTCTTGATATTCTGGAGTCACAAGGTTATATCGGTCCTGCCGATGGGGCGCGCCCTCGAGAGGTATATGCCAATGGGGGTAGTAAGGAAGCGCGTGGGGATAATGTAAATGAAATACAAGAAAACATACCATTTTAAGTGGGTTGAATTCCCTCGGGGATGTATTAAAATAGGAACATCTATGACATCAATGGTGCGAACAAAAGGGTTGGGTGAACGGTTTAAAATAGCACGTCTTGCGCTTGGCTATAGTTTGAGTGATATTAGTGACATACTCTGTATTCAGGCAAAATATCTCCGTGCACTTGAATCAAATCAACTCCTCAGTATTAAGGAGGTTTTTTATCGTGAGCAATATGTAAAGTCGTACGCGACTTTTTTAGGCTTTGAATGGGAGACTATTCGAAATAATGTACAGTTTTTAGAGCAGCAGTCAGAAGACCAAAAACATCTTTCATTACTTAATCCCTCATCGCACTACATAATGCGAAAATGGGAGGTGCGGACCGTTGTCCGAAGTATTGTATTAGCTCTTATTGTGGTTGGTTGTCTTTCGTATTTTGTCATTGCTTCATCACACACATTTAGTCCACCGGAGTTAGCACTTGATGCTCCGCTTGATCAACTTACTACTACCCAAGAAAAACTTATTGTTTCTGGAAAAACACAAAAAGATGCAGCTCTCGTGATGATTAATGGTGCGCGTGTTCCAAAAGATGAGCATGGGAATTTTAAACAAGAAATCATATTAACCTCAGGTCTTAATACGATTCACGTTACGGCTGCAAAACGTTTTTCACATTCAAAAACTGTTACCAGGCAGGTGTTTAGAAAAATTGAGGATCGTTCACTAACCTATTTAAACGAAAATGTATATGGCAAAACAAGATGATACCACGGGATTATCAGTAAAAGAACGATTATCTGCCGTTCGGGAAGCGCTTGACCAGATAAAAGATCGATTTGGTGAAGGATCAATTATGCGGTTGGGAGAGGCAAAAAAAATGAGTGTTGAAGCGGTGACAACTGGCTCTATTAGTTTAGATATTGCCCTGGGTGTTGGGGGGCTTCCGCGCGGACGGGTTGTTGAAATTTATGGATCAGAATCATCAGGAAAAACGACGCTCGCGCAGCACGTAATAGCTGAAATTCAAAAACTAGGTGGGTTGGCCGCATTTATTGATGCGGAACACGCGCTTGACCCAGATTATGCGAGAAAGATTGGAATCAATATCAATGAACTTTTGATATCACAACCAGATAGCGGCGAACAGGCATTGGAAATTGTTGAAACACTCGTGCGATCAAATGCCGTTGATGTCATTGTCATAGACTCGGTTGCAGCGCTCACGCCAAAAGCAGAGCTGGAGGGCGATATGGGTGATGCACATATGGGGTTACAGGCGCGCCTTATGAGTCAGGCATTGCGAAAACTCACCGCTATTATCAGTAAAACGAAAACCATTGTGGTTTTTATTAATCAAACCAGACAGAAAATCGGCGTCTATTTTGGAAACCCAGAAACAACAACCGGGGGCACTGCATTAAAATTTTATTCATCTATTCGTATTGAAATTCGTAAAATGGCACAAATTAAACAGGGCGAACGCATGGTTGGGCATCGAGTGAAAACAAAAATTGTGAAAAATAAAGTAGCGCCGCCATTTAAGATAGCAGAGTTTGATATTATGTATAACGAAGGTATTTCGCGCGCTGGCGATATTCTTGATACCGGCGTTGCCTATCGAGCTATTACGAAGTCTGGAAACTCCTATCTTGTTGGCCAAGAACGTCTAGGTGTAGGCCGTGAACAGGCAAAGGCGTATCTTACCCTCCATCCTGAGCTTATGGAAAAAGTTCGCGCCGAGATTTTAGCAACTATCCAGAGTGATGAAGAACAAGGGCGCGTGCCCGTGCCAGTACCAGTGGCACAGTCGGGTGAAACAGAGGAAGTAAGTTAGAAAGTTAGTTAGTTTGTCAGTAATAAAAAAATGGTTCACATTGAACCATTTTTTATTTGCCACTGCATTTTGCGGGGCCCCGCCATAGGCGGTGATAAATCTTTTTTGTTATACTCTCTCGACGTATTCGAGTGATTCAGTATTAATGCGTATCTGATCACCTTCTTTTACGAACAGGGGAACATTAATCATAAGTCCTGTTTCAAGTGTTACCTGCTTTGTTACATTGCTTGCAGAATCTCCTTTAATGCTTGGCGGTGCAGACGTGACACGTAAATCAAGTTTTGGCGGGAAAAAAATTGAGATAGGGTTTTCATCGAAATACACTATATCTACAAGTGTTCCCTCTTTAAGGAGAAGGGCCTTATCGCCTAGCATTTCAAGAGATAATGAAAACTGATCAAATGTTCCCGTGTCCATAAAATAAACACCTGAAGGATCGCGATATAAAAATTCAGCTTTTCTTTTTTCAAGGTCTGCCTCTTCAAGTCTATCGCCCGGTTTGAAGTTATATTCAAGTACCTTTCCAGAGATAAGGCTTTTCATTTTTGTTTGCATCACGGGCTTACGTTGTTGTTGCCGTGAAAAATTTGCAATCAAAACCTGATACGGCTCGCCATTATACAATAATGTCATGCCAACAGAAATAGAGTTGAGCGATGAAAGGATGGACATAACGAACTATTGAATTACGAAGGGGAGGAGCGCCATAATACGTGCGCGCTTAATGGCGAGAGAAAGTTTTCGTTGGTGAATTGCACAGGAACCAGAACGTTTTCGCGGAGCAATTTTTCCATATGACGATATAAATCTACGCAAAAGTATCGCGTCTTTATAATCAATTTCTTTTTGCGTATGAGTGCAAAAATAACAATTTTTTTTCTTTAAGGGTTGTTGATGTGATGATGGTTTTGGCATAAATTAAAATGGTATTTCTTCAAGCGTTTGTTCCTCACTTGTTGTTTGTGGGATGGGTTGTTTATTAAAATCTTCTCCTCCTCGTGGGCCATCAAGCATAATCATATTTTCTGCAATAACTTCTGTGGTATACCGCTTTGTTCCATCCTGTGCTGTCCAGTCACGTGTTTGAAGGCGTCCTTCAATATAAACTCGCTTTCCTTTTTGTAAATACGAACCGCAAATTTCAGCGAGTTTAGACCAGGCAACAATATTATGGAATTCACTTTTTTCAACTTTATTTCCCGAAGCATCTTTATATGATCTATTTGTTGCAAGGGTAAATGAAGCTACCTGTTGGCCATTTGGTGTTGAGCGTATTTCGGGATTTTTGGTAAGACGCCCGATAATCATGACTTTATTGAGGTCCATAAATTATACAAGTTAAAAGTTATAATGTATAAAGTTTTGAAATTTGATTTTTTTGACTTTATAACTTGATGAACTTTACACTTTATGAGTTAGAGGAGGTTGTCGTGAAGAATTTCATCAAGCCGCTCATCAAGACTTTTTGCTTTCACAGTTTTTTTCTTCTTTTCTTTATCACTTTGTTCTTGAGGCGCTTGCCGTGAGGTTTCTTTCAATTCTTTTTCCTGGACACTTGGCTGCTCTTCAGTCATTTCAACAGCAGGTGCTACTGGAATTTTTTCTTGTTCCTTTTCCTTTTGCTCTTCTCCCTTTTCCTCGGTTAGTAATGGAGAAATAAGTGCCTCAATGTCCTTGCTTCGCATACCTTTTGTCGTTTCTTGTGTTTCCTGGAGCAATACTTTTGGTTTACCAACCGTTTTTCTTCGAACGATGGTGTGACGCAATAAATCCTTAGAAAGCCGCAGTTCACGACTCAAGGACAGCATGCCTTTTCCTTCACAATCAAATTCAGTCAAGATATAGGTCCCATAGACTTGGTGTCGAATGGGGTATGCAAGTTTTTTTCGTTCAAGATTTTGGGTGTAATGGATAGTTCCACCGTGTTTTGTAACTGTATCCTCAAGTGTTTTTATGAGCGTACCGCTCTGAGTATCTGCATATTTTCCATTGAGAATGGCTAAGAGTTCGTAATGATTTACCATATATAAATTCCTCAATCTCGCTTATAAGCTAGATTGATAGCTCGTATGTAATTAATTTTAGAGTTAGATACACCAATTAAAAGCCTTTTAAAAAAGGCTTGCGAAGGTGGTTGCAGTATATCAAAATGCTTTAAAAATGGCAATACCCTGTATATCTGCCCGTATGCAATACTCTATAAAGATGGCAGCTTTTTGAAAGAGGCGATTTCTTGTAGCATCTTTTTTGAAATAACGCCTAAAAGAATAAGAACAACCGTATATACCCCGACTGCCATGCCTAGCTTTCCAATAATGTGTAACGAGGGAAATGCATAGAGAAATAAACCCATAAAGAGAGATGAAAAAAGTATCTTCCCAGCAATTGATAGTGAAGGAATCATTTTTGTTTTCCAGGTAACGATGGAAACTGCAATAATGGTAATAAAAAGTTCTATAGCAACCGTTGTCCATGCAGCACCCCAATAGGAGTAACGGGGAATGGTATAAAAATATACTGCAATTCCCCCGATAGCCGCAATCATTGAGCCGATAAGCATTTTTCGTTGTTGATGTAGAATGGGAATAAGGGTGGTGTACAGTGCTCCGAAAAATATAAAAAAGGCTCCAAAAATAAGTATCATAAGAATGGTTCCTGATTGGAAGAAATCATCTCCGGAGATAAATACCATCACTTCTCGTGCAGTGAAAAGAGTTCCGACAAGCAAGGGAAAAGCAAGAAGACAGATAAAATCAAAAACTTTTTGGTAATAGGTAAAAAATTCTTTTTCGTTGCCAGATGACCAACTTTTTGAAAGGAATGGAAATACGAGACCAATAAAAAGAACCGGGAACCCTATGAGCACTTCCAAGACGCGATAGGCGGCGCTATACAGCCCTACGTTATATGAGGAGGTAAACAATGAAAGAATCACGGTGTCCATTTTAAAGTATAACAACGTAAAAAGCGACGAGAGCGCCAATGGCCAGCATCGAAAAAATGTTTCCTTGATAATTGTCTTATCCCATGCAAAGGCAAGAGGAAAAAATGTTTTTGCGTGAAAAATGAGAATGCAAAGTTGAACACAATTATTTATTACGACAATGATAAAAACACCTAAAAGAGATCCTTGCTTCATAAATAAAATCGGGATGCCGACAATCAGAATGATTTTTGCTGCTAAATCCGCAAGGAAAGGAATTCCCATCGAGAGGCGTATTTGATAAAGAAGAGAGATAAATTGAGAGAGTGAGGAAACAAAAAATGAGATTGCAATAATGGCAATGCCAATTTTTAGTTCGGGAGAATAAGGGAAAAACCAAGCTGCTAAGCTGCCACAAAATAAAATGATCGCGGCACAGATAACACGCAAGGTAAATAATATTTGAAAATCGCGATTTTGATCTTTTCGGTTATGCTCAGAAAGAAATTGCATAGCAATAATTGAAAGACCAAGCTCTGAAAGTGAGGCGAATATTTGAACAAACGCAATAACAATTGAAAATTCACCAAACCCTTTTGGGGAAAGGTATCGGGCCAACATTGAAAATACGACAACATTAAGACCAACGCCGATAACTCGCGAAGTAATTTGTAGTAATGTATTGTGAGCAATTTTACGAAAACGGGACATACCAAGAAAGTTAATCAGTTGGCAAGTTAGTCAGTTTGCCAGTAATTCAATTTAGTTTAAGAAAAAGATTTTGTAGTAAATAGTATGTTCAGGCGTCTTATTATATGATACACTACTAACGTATGAGCAAGGGATTTTGTATTATAAAAAAAGTCATGATTGGTGGATTATGGAGTGCAAGTTCCATCATTTTTTTTATTTCTCAAAGTTCACCCGCATATGCCTATCCTATCAAGAAAGAGCCCGTTCGCCAAGAAGCGCCGATAGTACTCGAGCTTTCGCCGGGTGAAATGCAGGAGATTTCTTTTACGTTCAAAAATACGGGAACAAAAAAATGGCAGGGAACAAAAAAGGTACCTCTTACTATTTCGTCATCGGCAAAACGAGAGAGTTATTTATATGAATCATCATGGTATTCAAAAATTGCCCCACTCAAAATCGGTAAAACAATCAAACCAAACGCATCATTAAAAGTTTCTTTCGTCATTCAGGCACCGGAAACCGAAGGAACGTATCAGGACCGTTTTGCGCTTTTTTTTGGAGATAAAAAACCCATCTCCTCGTATGTTGCAGTAACTCTTTTAGTGACAGAGAAAAAAGTAAGCATAAAAAAAGAAGAGTCAAAGGTGCGCCTAGCGTCACTTGATCCTCCCTCGCAAGTATCCGAGCCACTATCGCAAAATGTTTCTGGAAAGGCATTGTTGCAGTCTGCTCAATCGCTTACCCTTAAACCGTACGAAAAAATAGAGTTTCGTGTGGGATTTAAAAATAATGGTGCGAGTGCATGGAAAAAAGACGGGATTGATATCGTAACACTTCGTTCTTCTGCAAAAAATGAAAGTTATTTTTATGACCAATCATGGCACTCACAAACAATTGTGTCTCGTTTGCAACAAGATGCATTAACAGGATGGGTTTCCTATTTTACCTTTGTTCTTCAGGCGCCAAGTACAAGTGGCGAGTATTCTGAAAGACTCGCGCTGTATTATAATGAAGAAAAAATTCCTGATTCTGAACTCATTATTCCTGTCAGTGTAACGCAGCCAGTAGTTGCTCAGACTATTCTTACGTTACCAGTTACTCTAGTACAAGAAACAATTCAGTCGTCTTCGCTAGTCTCAGGTATTGTAAATGATAGTGTTGAGCAAGAACCGATTATTCGAGTTGGGTATTTCCATACGCGCGAACCCATCAGTATTACCGCACAAAAACCCTATGAAGTACGAACAGAAAAAGGAGACCTATTGGCTGCATTAGGGGCAGGTGAAGTAAGTACCGTTGTATTTAATTTTATGACCCAACAGTACTCACTGGTAACAACAACGAGCTCAACAGAAACCCCGTATTATTTAAAATTCGGCCCCCAGCAATTAGGGGCACAAGTCGTGGAAGATAACGATTTGATATTTGAAATCACCTCGTATCAAAATCGGCCCGGATGGACAACTGCAATTAATGATAATAAGCTTCGCAATCGCGTAGAGGTGCGCTATGCTCCAAGCACAGATAGACTCTGGCTGATCAATGAGCTTGGTTTTGAGTCGTATCTCAAAGGTATTGCAGAAACTTCAAACAATTCACCGCAGGAATTTCAAAAAACACTCATTATTGCCGCGCGTACTTTTGGAAAATATCATATCCAGCGAGGAACGAAACATGCAGGCGATAATGTAACCGTGTTTGCAACAGATGCGGATCAAATTTATCGCGGATACAATGCCGAAATACGCCTTCCTAATGTATCAAAAGCCGTTGATGAAACAAAGGGCGTGATGGTATTTTATAACAACAGTTTGGCGATTACTCCCTACTATTCACAAAGCGATGGCAGAACTCGTTCTTGGACAGAAGTATGGGGAGGCGACCCTAAACCATGGTTGGTTGGCAAAGATGACCCCTGCTGTACTAATCTTCCTATGTTGGGACATGGGGTTGGCATGTCTGCACGTGGAGCGGTGAAGATGGCATTAGAGGGGAAAAATTTCGAGGAAATATTAAAATATTATTATACAGGAATTGAACTCCGCAAAAGATACTAACATTATGCATTTTCACGACATATTAAAAAAAGCAGTTGATAAAAAAGCATCCGATGTTCATATTGTCGCGAATCGAGCGCCTATTATTCGGGTTGACGGGGAATTGATTGAGATAAATGAATTTCCGGTATTAAGCGCAGCAACGATTCGGGAAATTGCAATTGAAATGCTTGATGATCTTCAAGAACGGCGCTTAGAAGAACGGAAAGAAAGCGACGTCGTATATCAGTTTGATGAGACGCATCGGTTTCGCACGAATGTTTTTTCTGAACGAGGAAATTTAAGTATTGTCGCGCGCCTTATTCCAGATACGATCCCAACGCTTGAAGAATTGGGGTTTAACGAAAAAGCTAAAAGCTTCACCCACTACAAAGATGGGCTCGTGCTACTTACCGGGCCAACCGGGCATGGAAAATCAACGACACTCGCTGCGATGGTGCAACATATTAATCAAGAACGCACCGAAAATATTATTACCCTTGAAGACCCGATTGAGTTTGTATTTCCGAGAGGCAAGGCAATTATTAAGCAGCGTCAATTCGGATCAGATTTTATCTCGTTTCCGGAAAGTTTGAAATATATTGTGCGTCATGACCCGGATATTATTGTAGTTGGAGAAATGCGCGACCCGGAAACCATTGCCACAACCATTACGTTGGCAGAAACAGGGCATTTGGTATTTTCATCGCTGCATACCGTGAATGCGGGACAAACCATTCATCGGATTTTAGACATGTTTGCATCTGATCAAAAAGAGCAGATACGCTTGCAGCTTGCAATTACGCTCCGTGCGGTTATTTCCCAACGGCTCTTGCCAAAAATTGGAGGTGGCCGGGTTGCGGCGCGTGAAATTTTAGTAAATACGCCAGCTATTGCAAATCTCATACGAAATAATAAACTAGAGCAAATCCCAGCTATCTTGCAAACAGGGTCTGATGCCGGCATGATGACCATGGACCAGCATTTAATTGGCATGGTTCAGCACGGGGTTATTAGTAAAGAAGATGCCATATTTTACATGGTAAACCCTGAATTGTTAGATACACCTTTGGCAAGATAATATGAGGCTGTAGCAAAATAGCTTCCCGGTTATTTCTGAGTAAATTTTTCATGAAAACGGATGATGAATGCGAAAGAAT
>Ga0080064_1003900_pt1 | contig 20294 bp, 24 predicted proteins | sample Subgrocontami54m_FD_69260 | JGI IMG/M metagenome (GOLD analysis project Ga0080064, IMG submission 69260) | Subsurface groundwater microbial communities from S. Glens Falls, New York, USA - GMW46 contaminated, 5.4 m (SPADES assembly) (version 2) ...
CGGGGCATATACGCTTGGGCGGCTAAATACGGCATACCGATTGACTACGTGTTCCCTATGCCAAAGCCTACCTTTGTCCTTGCGTTCATTGACGACCGGGCCGTCGAGTTTAACGGCTCCTGGCTGGATGCAATAGACGCCATTGAGCGCAAAGTTGGCCCGCTGAACAACATCTCAAAGGAGTGGATAGGCAAGGGTCTACCACCAGCAAAGGAGGGTTGATGCCGCGCAAAAAAGAAGTAAAATCCGCCCCGCCTATTGAGGAAATAGGAGACGACGGAGGGGTACCACACCCTTGTAACGACCCCCGGCGCATAGCAAACGGGGCGTCAGAGGCTCTTTCTTCTTCACGCATCGACGAATTGATGCATGAGACCATGATGGTCCTCAACGAGGTTTGCACGTCGCTATACGGCCTCCGGTCGCAATGGAATGATGAAGACCCTGCCGTAAAACAATTTTATAAATTTGAAGCTTTGATTGGGGGGTACTATGGAACAGCCTGAAGAAGATCGCCTTATTGAGCCGATGGGCACTATCGAAAGCTTGGAGGACTACAAACGAATCGTTGCAATCCGAAACCTCTCCACTGCGATTATTGAGGGCACCGCTGACGTCATTGATGCGGCGTGTGCGTCGTACATCAAGGAGACAGGTGAAAGCCTAGACGCCCATATTCAGTTATCCGCAATCCTGTCTTCTTTCCACCATATCACTCGTGTTTACCTCGACAGCCTAGACCTGGACGCGGTTGGGTTTCGAGAAGTTCCAGAAGAAGTGACTAAGAAGGCCATCGAAATAACGGAAATGGAGAAGCAGTTCGGCAAACCTAGCGGAGAAGCCTGATCGTGTGTTGCACAATAAAGAGGCTGTATAACCTGGACGAGGCTGCTGTCTACGTTGGTCGCAGCGAGAAGGCGCTTAGAGAGTTGGTTGCTGACGGCAAGATACCTGTGGTCGCCCCGGATGGCCGACGCCAAATTGATAAGCATGATTTAGACAAGTGGATAGAGGAGAACAAAAGATGTCTTCTTTAGAGGAAACAAAAATGGAGCTTGAGGCGTGTCGGGCCGCCAATATTCAAGGCTACATCGCCCGGTTCTTGAAGGAGACTGGCTGCTCTATTGAGGACGTGCTGCTCGTGGAGGAGCACAATAAGGATTCTTGGACGTGGCGGCTGGCCAGGAAAAAGAAGAAAGGTTATTTAAACGGCTTGAAGTCCCAAAACACCTTTCACCCGGATCAGCAATAAGGAGGTTTCAATATGGAAGCATTAATAACTATTGGGTTTTTTGCGGTCTTAGCCTTTTCTATTGTTGGGTTGGTTGTGGTCCTCGCTGGATTACTAAACCATCATCAAAAGGAGAAAAGATGATGCAGCCGTTTCAGTATTTTCAATGTGCAATGTCCGTCTTGTCTATGGGGGCAAGCTTCTCTTACTATTGGGCTGGTCAACCGGCCCTGGCAGGTGCGTTCTTCTGCTACAGCTTCGCTAGTTTAAGTTACGCTTTTTTATAAAAGGAGGGAAAACAGTTGAATTATCCTAAAGCAGAAATAGAAAACAAGACCAGCAACGGGTACAAGGTAATTGTTCGGGACGAAGACCTGATTTACATGGCGGAAGGAACTCTGTTGGGTCTGGTGGAGCTTCGCACCTTAGGAAACCTAGCTCAAAGGGCGTTTTACCTGTCTCCTGACTATAACTGGATTATCGTGCTAGACGATAAAGACGAGACGTGCCTTGTTCCGCTCAAAAAATAAATAAAACCGACACGGCCACTTGACTTTTGTAACCACCCTATGTTATTCTGGTATTAATCGGGAGGGCACAGCATGGGCACAGTATACGAGCGCGGCGGTGTATGGTGGATCAAATACTACGTTAGCGGCAAGCCGCATTACGAGAGTGCCAAAACAGATCAACGCAGCAAGGCCAAACGGTTGTTGGCTCTTCGTGAGGGGCAGAAGGAGGAAGGCAAGCTCCCAAGCCCCAAGATCGAAAAGACAACCTATGACGACCTCTCTGCGCTCTACATCCAAGATTACAAGCTCAATGAGCGGGCTTCGTTAGAGAGTGCTGAAATTTATGCTGCAAAGCTGGCTCTCTACTTTGCAGGGCGCAAGGCAAGCTCTATTTCGCCCCAAGACGCGTTGAACTTGGTTGAGGCGTTGAAGTCCGAAGGCTATGCCAACTCTTCTGTCAACAAGTACATGACGGCCCTCAAAAGAATGTTCAAGCTCGGCCAAGAGCACGAACTTGTTTTGCGGGTACCCAAGATTCCTCGGCTCGAAGAAAACAATGTCCGCAAGGGGTTTTTCACTCCAGACGAGTTCTTCACTATCCGGGGGAAGGCCCCGGACCACGTTAAGGTAGCTGCAACCCTGGCTTACTGGTGCGGGATGCGTAAAGGGGAGATCCTTGGGCTACAATGGTCTGCTGTAGACTTCGAGCGCGGGATCATTACGCTAAACCCTGGCGCTACTAAGAACAAGGAAGGCCGCAAAGTGCCTATCATGGGGGACCTTAGAGAAGTGCTGGAGGTCTGGTGGTTAGCTTCCAAGGCCAAATACCCAGGCGTAGATGCGGTTGTCCACTTTCGGGGCAAGCCAGTAAAGTCCATCAAGACAGCCTGGAAGCGCGCCTGCAAAGATTCCGGGCTTGATGGCAAGCTGCTGCATGACTTCCGGCGCACCGCAGTTCGTAACCTTGTACGGGCTGGTGTTTCCGAGAAAACAGCAATGGGGATTAGTGGCCACAAGACTCGTGCTGTCTTTGATCGTTATGACATTCAGAACGAAAATGACTTGCGTGAGGCTGCAAATAAAATCAACTCAGCTGCAAAAAGTTACAGCCTTAGTTACACCGATGGGCCAGCCAATGCAGCTATATCACTAAGCAGTTGAAAATAAAGGATGCGCCCATAGCTCAGACGGATAGAGCACTTGGCTTCGAACCAAGGGGTCGGGAGTTCGAATCTCTCTGGGCGCACCAACTATCATCCCTGGAAGAGACCGTATAAAACAGACCGAAAAGAAAAAAGACTTTCTAAAACCGGCGCCAAAGTCATGGCAAGGCTCCTTCTCCAGGGAGAGATTCCGAGGTCCGAGATACGCGACATCGCCAATGTAAAACAGCGCCGCGCCACTCAGATCATTAAAGAACTTCTCGACGCGGAAATTGCCTGGAGTAAAACAGCTTATGGCCCTCTGAGATTGAATCTTTCCGTCGATATGGCCACCCTCCTGTTTCCTGAGCTGGCATAAACAGGTCGAGAGCAAGCGGCGCGGGATGATTTGACACCCCGACTGCAAAATCTCTATACTACGGGTAACACTCTTATCAAGGAGGGTCACATGAAAAAGATTTTTTCTTTCCTTGTCGTTCTGCTTCTTTTGGTTCCCTCTTTTGCGCTCGCCTGCCATCCGGACGAGCATTTCGGGTTCCTGGTGGCGATGGACGAAAAGGCAAAGACCTTTACGATCTACCATCTTGGAGACCACCCGGGGATGGGGGGGCGCCTTTTCTCCTTCACGGCAGACGCCTCGCTCCTCAAGAAGCTGGAGGTCGGAACCAAGATCGCAGTCAAGTTCGCGACCGACCGGGACCGGCTCGTTGCCAAGAAAATCACCGAATTTTCGACCTAGGATTTTTCAGGAATCTTTATTTTCCGCCTGCCTTTTTTCTCCCGGGATGACATGTTCTCTTCCGGGTGTCATGCGGTCCCCCTTGGGTTGAGATTTTGCCTCCCGCTGAAGGTGTTCCTTTCTACTTGCAACAGGAACGAGGACATTGCAGCACGAACAGGTAGGGAGAAATGGTCTAAAAGTCGGAGCGCAGAATCGGGCAGGAACAATCGAGAGAACTTTTAAATTTAAATTGCTTTGCTCCGACCGAGGGCCAACCGCTATACCCTAAAGTGAATTTTGTAGACCTGGCCCTCTTTGTACTCTGCTCTTTGTACTCTGACCCTCTTTGTACTCGTAAAAGGGTATCAGCTCCCCATATACCAGCTTGAGTTTGTTCTACAGGTAATATCCTCTAAATTAGAGATTATAATAAACACTCTCAAGCGCAGGACTAATTAAAACCTATATTTTAACCCTAAATTTTTCATTCATCCGGATAGGGTGTAACCCTCTATATATTTTTTACTGTTTATGATCGCCTTGATTTTTAATATAAAAACTGTAATTATAACTCCAATCAAGCTGCCTTATCTGCCATAGGCGATTGGAAAATAAACTGGAGATTTAGCAATGTTTAGCGAGACGGATAAGAAAAATGATGATACGGAGTATTCCTCTCCGGAGAACTATTCAAATGAATTGAATGCTCTCCAAGCAGTTTTGGCAGCCCTAAAGCCACTCAAACCTGGTGCTAGAAAAAAGCTGCTTAAGACAATCATGGCTTTTTTTGAAATTAATATGGCGTCGAATATTAGTGATGAAGCTTATTCTTCTTATCGGGGTCATACAGAAGCATCTGGTGATAAGCCAGTCCCAACCTTTTCTGAAAATAGAAACATGTCGCCGAAGGAGTTTATGCTTCAAAAACAACCTCGAACCGACGTTGAAAGAGTGGCATGCCTAGCATACTATCTTACACATTATAAGAGCACCCCTCATTTTAAGACTCTGGATATAAGTAAATTGAATACTGACGCTGCTCAAATTAAGTTTTCTAATCCTGCAAGGGCAGCAGATCATGCCACCCAGTACGGGTACTTAGTCCCTACAACCAGAGGTCAGAAACAATTAAGTGCAGGAGGAGAGTTATTTGTACAGGCATTGCCAGATTATACTTTGGCAAAAGAAGCAATGATGTCAGCTCGACCGCGGAAAAACAAAAGTTCAATTAGGAAGAGATCAAACCACGATAATTTAAACGAGTAATGATGTCTAATAATGCCCGCCAAAATTCCTCTCGAGTCGCCTTGTTTAACCACAAAGGAGGCGTTGGTAAAACTACGCTGACAATTAACATTGCAGCAGCCCTCGCAGGAATGGGGAAGAATGTTCTTCTTGTAGACTCGGACCCCCAATGTAACCTTACCTCATACTTTTTTGAAGATTCTGTAGTAGATAGCCTTTTAGATGAATCTGATTCTCAAAATGGCAGAACTTTATGGACTGCTTTGAAACCTATTGTCGATGCAGAAGGAGATTTCCGGTTTGTGGAACCTTTTGAAACGGCAATTGATAACTTATGGTTACTTCCGGGAGATATAAGGTTGGCTGAATATGAATTGAGCCTCCATGAATTTTGGCAGGATAGCCTGATGCGACGTATGAAGGGATTCAGGGGTGCCAATTCACTTAGTGCAATCACTAATAGATGTGCTCAGAAAGTTAAGGCAAATTACGTTTTTTATGATACAGGCCCAAACATTGGGCCTCTAAACCGCGCGATCCTATTAGACTGTGATTATTTTATTATACCAGCGGCTTGTGACTTGTTTTCAGTAAGAGCACTAAAATCACTTGGTCATACCATGGTTCAATGGATTCATGATTGGAAGACAATATTAAGCTTAGCGCCAAGTGAAATTTATATGATGCCAGGGATGCCGAGATTTTTAGGTTATATTCCTCAGCGATTTAAAGTTTACGGTGGAACAAAAACTAATATTGCAGCCAGTTACATGTCCCGTATTGAGAAAACAATTTTTAGCGATGTTACATCTGTACTACGGAAAGTCGACAATACTCTTGCACCTAAATCGATGGCTGGGAGCAAGCTGGGAGAAGTGAAGGATTTTTCGGGCCTAGTGCAATTAGCTCAGGGTAAAGGAGTGCCCATAAGCGAAGTCGATGGAGGCCAAGCCTATCAGAAAGAAGAGGCTGAGGAGGCATTTCTATCTATTGCTAACTCCATAATAAAAAAGACGGAGAATCCCTAATTTTATATGCCAGCTGGACCTTCCAAGAAAGTTATTAAAAGAATTGATCATTTAATTAAACATTACCAATCGAAGAAAGAAACATTCGAGCGGTTCACTAGTAACGTTTATACTCTTCTGTCTACTCAGACGTTAATCGCTCCACACATCCATTCGCTGAAGTATAGAGTTAAAGATCCTACCCATTTACGTCAAAAATTGATACGCAAGGCAAATGAGAGTAAAGAAAAAGGGGAACCTTTCGGAATAAACTTAGATAACTTGTTTAGTGAGATTCAAGATTGTTCTGGCGTTCGAATACTTCACTTACATACAGAGCAAATGACGAGAATTGATCCCATTTTGCGCAAAATTTTTGATGAGGAACATTACACGATTATTGAAGGGCCGATTGCAAATACATGGGATGATGATTATAGGGGATTTTTCAAGAGTATCAACATCCCCACGAGAGGTACCAGATCATTATATACAAGTGTTCATTATATAATTGCGGCAAATAATAAGGATCAGACAAGATGTGAGCTGCAAGTCAGAACACTAATGGAAGAAGTATGGGGAGAAGTATCACACCGAGTTAATTATCCAATAGAGACTGATAGTGTATCCTGCCAAGACCAGATAAAGGTTCTTGCTCGCATCACCTCAAGTGGAACCAGGTTAGTGGACTCCATATTTAGAACTTATGAAGATCACAAAAATTCAGCCTCAAAAAAATAGGCTCAAGGAAGAAAAAAAAGAGATAAAGGTATCCCTGATAATGGCCCCCTATTTACAGATTTATGGAGGCCCTACCGTAGAGTCTATTCCAGGCACGAGCCTAGTAGTGGATAGACTTAGATACAAGCTTTCAGTTTTCTAAATTTCCTTGTCTTTCCACCCCCGTTTATGCTATTCTCACAATCGTAATGAGCATGATTCCTTTCCAAGACTTCTCCTCCTTTTTCCTTCTTTGCGACTCCCCTGTGGGGTTTGATCCAGCCAAATGAATTCTGCTAACATAGACATAGAAGACATTAAAGCAGGCGCGCTTGAAAGCCTTCCGCCGGTCAAGCTTTCTATTAGCGAGCCCTTTTCGGTGATGACGTACAACATCCGTCACGGGAAAGGGCGGGACGGCAAGGTGAATCTCGATCGGATCTGCGCCGTCATCGAGCAGGCGAAGCCCGATCTGGTGGCGCTCCAGGAAGTCGATCTGGGCCGGAACCGGAGCGGGTGGGTCGATCAGGGGCAGAAGATCGCCGATTTGCTTCAGTATCACCATGCGGCGGGGCACAACTGGTTCTTGGAAGAAGGGGCTTATGGAAATGTGTTTCTTTCCAGGTGGCCGATGACTTTGTTTGGAAATCTCAATCTCAGCGTGACGGGGCGGGAACCAAGGGGATGTTTGCTGACCGAAGTGCATCGCGGAGCCTCAACCCTGCTGGTCGGGTCGCTCCATCTCGGCCTCGGCTGGACGGAACGGACAAAACAATCGCTCACAGTTTTAAAGCAGCTCGAAGCGCTTTATCCCAACGATCCGATTTTGCTCATGGGCGATTTCAACTCGCTTCCCTTTTCCCGGACCTCGCGCAAATTTCGAAGCGTCTACACCGATGCAGCGAGAGCGGTCGGGAAGAGCCCAGGGACGTTCCACCTGGCCGGACTGTCGCTGCGGCTCGATTACATTTATGCCACCGACCATCTTCTGCCGCTCGACGCCTCCGTGATCAAAACCGAGCTGTCCCGGAAGGCCTCCGACCACTATCCGCTGATGGCGCAGTTCCGGTGGAAGCAAGCCGATGAGCGTGAACGAAAAGATTCTGAAATCAGGGAAGAACTGCTATCGGATCGCCCCCTCTGATCAAACCGACGTCCTTATCGACGCCGCCCTCTTCTACAAAGCCGTTTATCATTCGATCTTAAAAGCCCAAAAATACCTCCTCTTCTCGGGATGGCAGTTCGACAGCCGCGTCTGCCTGCTCCGCGGAAAAGATGCCGACGCGGCCGGCTACCCGGTGGCGTTTCTTCCACTGCTGCAGCGGGTCGCCTCCGAGCGGCCGGACCTTCAGATTTACATTCTGGCCTGGGACCACTCGATCGTCTTCGCGCCGGAGCGGGAGTGGTGGCAGGGGTATCGCTTTCACAACGTCTCTCCCCAGATCCACTTCCAGTTCGACCACGTCCACCCGACCAACGCCAGCCACCACCAGAAAATCGTCGTCGCCGACGGCCAGGTGGGGTTCTGCGGCGGGCTCGACCTCTGCGGCGACCGCTGGGACACCCCCCAGCACCGGCGGCGCAACCTCCTTCGGGCCAACACCGACGGCACCCGCTACGATCTTTTTCATGACGTGCAGGTCGCCGTCCAGGGAGAAGCGGTCGGTGTGCTGGAGGAGATCTTCTGCGACCGATGGGTGGCCGCCACCGGGGAGACGTTAACGTTGCCGCAGAAGCGGAGAGAGGCCGGCGCGGCGCTGTGGGACCTGCCGCACTCGGTCCGCCTCCCCGGAATGCCGGTCGGAATTTCCCGCACGGTGCCGGCGGGCTGCTGCGGCCAGCGCAGTCCCATTCAGGAAATCGCCCGCTTTTATGTCGAGGCGATCGAGGTCGCGGAGCGGCTGATCTTCATCGAGAACCAGTATTTTACCTCCCGGACGATTTTCGAAGCGCTGATGAAGCGGCTCCAGCAAAAGGAACGCTCCCCTCTGGAGGTGATTATTATTTTGCCGCACCGGCCGCAAAATTGGAAAGAACAGATTGCGATCGGATTCGAGCAGCGGCGGATGCTCCAGAGGCTGGAAGAGGCGGCGAAGGCGGCCGGCGGCGCGGTCGGCGCCTACACGCCGATCAAGCAAGCGGATGAAAAACAAAATCTGCCGGCCCAATTGATCTATGTCCACAGCAAGGTGCTGGTCGTTGACGACCGGCTTCTCTCAATCGGATCGGCCAACACCACCAACAGGAGCCTTGGCCTCGACACCGAATGCAACATCAACCTCGAAGCCGAAAGCGAAGAGCAGCGGCAGCGGATCACCCGGACCTGCGCGACCCTCCTGGCGGAGCATCTGGACCAGCCGGTCGACGCGGTCGACGCCATTTTTAAAGGACATCAAATTGGATGGGTCGCTTACCTGAACGACGCCTGCGAAAAAGGAACGGCGGGACGGCTCCAGAAATTCAACGAGGCCGCCTCCGAATATTGGGTCGAGCAGATCCTGCCCGAAGGGATCTGCTTCGATCCGGAATCGCCGCTCCAGGCCGAAAATTTCTTTGAAGAAATGCTCGGCTTCTACGATGAGGAGGACGATGAAGAGCGGGCCGAAGGAAAAAACGAGGGAACCAAAGAAGGGGGGCGCGCGAAGGAGATCAAAGCGGAACAGGGTGCGCCCCAAAAAAGGGCCGGATGGCTTCTGACATTTAGAAGCGGGACCGTCTGGAAAGGGGCGCTGCTCGGCTTTCTTCCGCTCGTCGGGCTCGCCTTCTTTCTCTATCTTCAGCCGCACAAACAGGATGCGATCTTCTGGGTCGATCTTCTGGAGAAGGTGCAGGCCTCCTCCTGGACGATTCCGTTCTTTTTAACCGGGATGGTCGCGGCCAGCCTCGTCTCGTTCCCGATCGTCTCATTGCTGATTCTGGGAGGGATCTTGTTCGGGCCGCTCTGGGGGACCCTCTGGGGATGGAGCGGCGCGCTGCTTGGGGCGACCGCCTCTTATTTCGTCGGTGATTATTTCGGCGAACCGCTGATCAAACGGTGGGGCGGCAAGAAGATCGAGGCGGCGAACAAGTGGGTTGAGAAAAAAGGATTCTGGGCGATCCTCACCCTGCGCGTGGTCGGCATCTTCCCCTTCACCGTCGTCAACTTCTGCGCCGGCGCCAGCCGGATGCCCTTTACCCAATACTTCGTAGGCACCGCCGCCGGCATGCTCCCCGGCACCTTCCTGATCTCTTACTTCGCCCACGCCATGCTGGAAGGAACCGTCCGATTTCCATCAAAAAAAACCCAGCTCCTGATCGGCCTCCCGATCCTTCTGGTTTGGGTCAGCGGGTCGCTCTTCAAAAAATGGTGGATCCGCAGGAGAGAGAGAATTCCGAAGCACGTGTAAAAGATCAATCCACTCTTTTGATCCCTCCTTCCTATGAAGAACGGTGCCGATCCTTTAAAATTCTTGACAAAAAACATTAAATAGTGTTAAATATTTTTTTCGTTTATCGGTTTCGGAGAGGAAAACACGATGCATGCAGTCATGGAAACGGGAGGAAAGCAGTACAGGGTCACCACCGGTGACATCGTCCAAGTAGAGAAGTGCGAAGGGAAAATCGGCGATAAAGTTGAATTCCGATCGATCCTTCTCCTCCAAGACGATCAGGGGACCACGCTCGGAAGCGAAAAGTTAAAAAACGTGAAAATCGTCGGCGAAGTGCTTCTACAGGATCGGGCCAAGAAAATCCTGGTCTTTAAGAAGAAACGGCGGAAAAACTATCGGAGAACCCAAGGACACCGGCAGTCGTTCACCCGCCTCAAAATCGTCGAAATCATAAAGTAAAGAACCACGGAAAGGAACCGGAGCAATGGCACATAAAAAAGGGGTCGGCTCATCGAGAAATGGTCGCGACAGCCAATCGCAGCGTTTAGGCGTAAAGCGCTTCGGCGGCGAACAGGTCTTGGCAGGAAATATTTTGGTAAGGCAGAGGGGAACCCGCATCCACCCGGGACTGAACGTCGGCATCGGTAGGGACGATACCCTTTTCGCCAAGATCACCGGCGTCGTCACGTTTGAACGGGTCGGAAGAGATAAAAAACGGGTCAGCATCTATCCTCCCTCATAAAAATCTTTTCCCTTCTCTATCACTTTTCTAAGATCTTCAAACAAGAACTGCCGTGTTTATTGACCAAGTTAAAATCTATGTAAAAGCGGGCGATGGCGGCGACGGCTGCGTCAGCTTTCGGAGGGAGAAGTATGTCCCCCGGGGCGGGCCCGACGGCGGCGATGGCGGCAGGGGAGGCGATGTGATTCTGGAAGCCTCCTTGCAGCTCTCGACCCTGATGGATCTCCGTTATCAGCAACACTACATGATCAAACGCGCCGATCATGGAAGCGGCTCCATCTCGTCGGGAAAAAGTAGCCCGGATATGGTGATCCGGGTCCCGACCGGAACCCTCGTTAAAAATGCAGCCGGCGAAAAAGTGGCCGATATGACCGAAGCCGGGCAGCGGGTGGTCGTGGCCAAAGGTGGGAAGGGTGGAAGAGGGAATATCCACTTTAAATCATCCACCCGTCAGGCCCCCCGTATGGCCGAACCGGGCCAAAAAGGGGAAGAGTATTGGCTGTACCTCGAGCTGAAGCTGCTCGCCGACGTCGGCCTGGTCGGCCTTCCGAACGCCGGAAAATCGACCCTCATCTCCACGGTCTCCGCCGCACGCCCCAAGATCGCCGATTACCCCTTTACGACGCTGGAGCCGAATTTAGGGGTGGTCACCTGGGGCGGCCCCCGCGGCCGAAAATATCACTTCACCGTGGCCGATGTCCCTGGGCTGATCGAAGGGGCCCATGAGGGAAAAGGACTCGGAATCCAATTCTTAAAGCACCTGGAGCGGACCACCCTCCTCCTCCACATGGTCGATGTCTCTGAAACGGCCAGTGAAGACCCGGTTCATGATTTTGAAGTCATCCGCCAGGAGCTCTCTTTATATCACGGCGCGCTCATCGAAAAACCTTTCATGGTCGCCGCCACAAAGATTGACGTAGAAGGAGACGGCCACAAGGCCGAGCTGCTCCAGCGTTATTGCCGGCGGCGTAAAATCCCTTTTTTTAGAATCTCCGCCGCGACCGGCACAGGAATCAAACCGCTCATTCTGAAGTTGGGAAATGCGGTGGAGACCAACCGCCAGAAACCCGATCCGGAGCAGGAAGCCTCTGAAGCATCCGAATCAAATGATGAGCCGATGAACCTTTAACCTCGGAAAGCGCATGCTCTCTCCTCGCCTCGTTCTTAAAAAGAACAAACGGGTCGTCATCAAGATCGGGAGCAGCGTCATCGCCTCCCATGATAAAGGTCTGAACGAAAAAAGGATCGAAGAGATTGCGGAGGAGGTCGCCGCCCTCCGGAAGGAGCGGCACGAGCTCTTCATCGTCTCCTCGGGCGCCATCCTCTGCGGGATGGAAAAGCTCGGCCTCACGAAACGTCCCAAGACCATCCCGATGAAACAAGCGGCGGCCGCGGTCGGTCAAAGCCGGTTGATGTGGGCCTATGAGCGTTTTTTCGAGCGGTTTGAAATCAAGGTCGCCCAGGTCCTCCTCACCCGCGAAGACATCGCCGACCGGAAACGGTTCATCAACGCCCGCAATACATTAATGACCCTTCTGGAATATCAGGTCCTGCCAATCATCAATGAAAACGATACGGTCACGGTCGATGAGATCAAGCTGGGGGACAACGATCACCTCGCCGCGCAGGTCACCCACCTGGTCGACGCCTCGCTTTTGGTCATTCTCTCCGACGTAGACGGCCTCTATACCGCCGATCCGAGGAAACATCCGAAAGCCACCCTGATCTCTCAGGTCGAAACCGTGACCCCGGAAATCGAGAAAATTTCCGGAGAAAGCGGCCCGCTCGGCGGAACCGGCGGGATGGCTTCCAAAGTCCGAACTGCGAAGAATGTCTCTTCTTATGGCGGCACAACATTAATCCTCAATGGAACGATCCCCGGCATAATGTCGCGGGCCTTTCAGGGGGAGACGGTGGGGACCCTCTTTCTCCCTCGAACCGTCCGGGTCTCATCAAGAAAGCATTGGATCGCCCATTCGCTGAAAACCAAAGGAGAGGTGGTCTTGGATCCCGGCGCGGTAGAGGCGCTCATCGGCAAGGGACGGTCTCTTCTCCCCTCCGGCATCACTTCCGTCGAGGGAAAGTTCGAGGTGGGGGACGCCATCCGCTGCCTGTCACCGGACCGGAAAGAGATCGCCAAGGGCTTGACGAACTATAGTGCATCTGAGATGATGCAGATCAAAGGGATTCATACCTCGCAGATCGAAAAAGTACTGGGATACAAGTCGACCGATGAGGTGATCCATCGGGACAATCTGGTGATCTTCAATGGAACTTAAAGCAGCCCTCAGAGCGCAAACGTCGAAGGCCAAAGAGGCGGCCCGGGCCCTGGCCAAGTGCTCGTCCGAGTTGAAAAATAAGGCCCTTCTGGCCATGGCCTCCCGCCTTGAAGCCGAGAAAGACTTTCTACTCGCTGAAAATGCAAAAGATCTGGAGGCCGCCAAACAGAAGGGGCTGGCGCCTCCTTTGCTGGAACGGCTGACGCTCAACCCCAAACGGATCGGAGAGATGGCGGCGGGCCTCCGTGAAGTGGCCGCCCTTCCCGACCCGGTCGGCGAAGTGATGAAGATGATCCGAAGGCCGAACGGGATTCAGGTCGGCCAGATGCGGGTCCCAATCGGCGTCATCGGAATTATTTACGAATCGCGTCCGAATGTGACCGCAGACGCCGCAGCCCTCTGCATCAAATCGGGAAACAGCGTCATTCTACGGGGCGGGTCGGAAGCGATCCACTCGAATATTGCCATTGCCAAACTGCTTCAGAAAGCGGGAGAGGCGGAGGGCCTTCCACCCCACACGGTCACCTTGATCGAAACCACCGACCGCCAAGCCATTTTTGAGCTGCTTCAAATGGAAGAGTCGATCGACCTGATCATCCCTCGCGGGGGAGAGGGGCTGATCCGGATGGTGGTCGAGAACTCTAAAATCCCGGTGATGAAACACGACAAGGGTATCTGCCATACCTTTGTCGATGCGTCGGCCGATTTACGGATGGCCGAAGAGATCTGCCTGAACGCCAAGGTGCAGCGTCCTTCCACCTGCAATGCCATGGAAACCCTTTTGGTCCATCAACAGATCGCGCCGGTCTTCCTTCCCAAAATCGCCAAACGGCTTCAAGAGGCCGGCGTCGAGCTTCGGGGCTGTCCCAAAACCAAAGCCATCTTAAATAAATGGTGCAACCAGGAGATTCTGCCCGCGTCGGAAGCCGACTGGAAAACGGAATATCTCGATCTGATCCTTTCCGTTAAAGTGGTCGACTCGCTGGAAGAGGGAATGTCCCATATCGCGACCTACGGGTCTCAACACTCCGAGGCGATTATTACGCAGGACTATCCCCATGCGATGCGCTTCCTGAATGAAGTGGATGCTTCCGCCGTTTTCGTCAACGCATCGACCCGCCTGAATGACGGCTTTCAACTTGGACTCGGGGCGGAGATGGGGATCTCCACCAGCCGGATTCATGCTCGCGGACCGATGGGGCTCGAGGCCCTGACCTGCGCAAAATTCATCATCTTTGGAGATGGGCAAATTAGGAAATAAGGTACGTTAATCGTTAAACGGTTATTCGTTATTCGTTTTTTACGATTAACGTTTCACGAATAGACGATTAACGGAGCTTAAGCGCATGCGTATCGGCCTTTTGGGCGGAACCTTTAACCCCATCCACAATGGACACCTCCAGATCGCCCAGGAGGTCTGGAAAAGGCTGCACCTCGACTCCGTCCTCTTCATTCCCGCCGGCGCTCCGCCTCACAAACCGGATGAAAAAATCCCTTCTGCGGCGCATCGGTTTGAAATGACCCGGCTGGCGCTGCTCGACCATCCTCATTTCAAACCGAGCGATATCGAGGTAACCCGTCCCGGAAGGTCATACTCGATTGAAACGATTTCTCAATTAAGGTCGCTTCACCCCTCGGACGCCCTCTTTTTTATTATCGGAATGGACGCATTTTATGATCTCCCGACCTGGAAGGAGGCCGAGCGTCTTTTGACCCTCAGCAATTTCGTCGTCGTATCCCGGCCCGGTCATTCATTCTCGCGGTACCCTCGCTTCGATCCGCTCCACGGGATCGACCCCGCGGCGATGGGCGCGCTCGACCGGCATGAACGGGACTTCTATACGCTTCCCGTCACCCCCGAGACGTCGCTTTATTTCATGACGATTTCCCCCAGCCCTCTCTCCGCGAGCGCGATCAGGAAAGAAATCGCAGCGGGGAAAAGGCCGAAAAACCTCTTGCCTGAATCTGTTGAGTCATATATAATTAAAAACGATCTTTACACAAACTCATAAAAGCTTCATGTTTTTAGACCCCCTGCAAAAATCTCCGTAGAGCGAACATCCGGCTTTGCCAGTGTGAGCGATCGGGGCGTGGGGGCATCGAAGAGGCGCAGCAACACGAACATGGGACTGGCCCCCACAGAGACGCCGAACGCCGTAATTTTTCGCTTGAGAACTTATTTTAAATAGAGGACAACGATTTCTAAGGATTTGAAAAACAGGCCGACGGAAAAAGCCCCCTGGGATGCAAAAAAAAAGGCCCTTCAGATTGCAGAAGCGGCCCAGTCGAAACATGCTGAAGAAATTATTGTTTTTCATGTAAGCGAATTGACCTCTCTCTCCGACTTTTTTGTTCTCTGTTCCGCGGAATCGGAACCTCAGATGCGCGCCATTGTGGATGCCGTAGAAGATTCTCTCTCCAAAGAAGGATCCCGTCCATACGGCATCGAGGGACGTGAAGGCGGCCTCTGGATCCTGCTCGATTACAATGACGTCATTCTCCATATTTTCAAAAAAGAGGCGCGTGAATTCTACAGTTTAGATCGGCTCTGGGGAGATGCCCCTCGCATCCCCTTTCCAGGCGCCTCGGGTGAGGAGCGCGCTCCCGTCAAGAAGAAAAAAAAGGGGGTGAAGCGGTAAGACAATGCCTTTTCTGGTTTTGCTTTTTCTCGCCTTTATGGGGGTTGCAGGTTACCTGGCCCAGCTCAACCCGGCAAAAGTCACTTTCTTTGTCACGCACGACACTGCTTTTGAAATGTCGGTCACGGCCCTGATCCTTTTTTCCACCGCGTTCGGCGGCATTTTGGTCATTCTCTCCGCGGGCGTGCGTGAAACCAAAAATCTTTTTCTGAACTGGAAATACGCCCGCCTTCAGAAAAAAGAAGCCCAGATCGAAACCTACTATACCGAAGCGGTCAATGCCTTCCTGGCAAAACGATATCGCGACGCCACGCTCCTTTTTCAAAAAGTCCTGGTCCTCAACCCCAACCACGTCAGCACCCTTTTACGATTAGGCAAGATCTACCGGATTGAAAACAACCTTAATGAAGCGATCCGCCTCCACCGAAAAGCCCGAAGCCTGGACGAGCAAAACGTGGAGATCCTTCTTTCGCTCTCCCGCGACCTGGAAGAATCCCAGCGTTTTGAGGAAGCGATTCAATATCTGAAGGAAATCTTCCATCTGGATGAAAACAATCTCACGGCGCTGACAAGGCTCCGGGATCTCTATGTCCGGCTGCAGCAATGGGAAGAAGCCCACCCCCTTCAGGAAAAAATAATAAAACTGCCCCTCCCCGAAGAGGCCAAAAAAAAAGAACATGTCACTTTCCTGGGAATAAAATACGAGATCGGAATGCATTTCCTGCAACAAGACCAGGGGGGGATCGCGAGGCGCTACTTCAAAGGCGCCATCAAGCTGGACAAGGGATTCTTGCCGGCCTATATCGGCCTGGGGGAAACCCACATTAAGGAAGGAAGGATGGAGTTGGCCGCCGCGCTTCTGCAAAAAGCGTATGAGATGACCGGCCATCTGATCCTCCTTCATCGGCTTGAAGATCTCTATCTCGAGATGGGAGAGCCGGAGCGAATCCTCCAGGCGTACCGGAGCGCCCTTGACAAAGACCGCCACAACAGCATCCTGAAATTTTATTTGGGCAAACTTTATTACCGCCTGGAAATGATTGATGACGCCTTTGAAATTTTGGCGGAAGTCGATACCCACGTGGAGTACTTTCCGGATCTTCACAAAATTCTGGGAAATCTCTATTTAAGGCGGCGGGATCTGGCCATGGCGGTCGAAGCCTTCAAGAAGAGCTTAAAACTTAAAAAGCGGGTGTTGGTTCCCTACTACTGCCCTGATTGCGACTACCACACCATTGAGTGGTCAGGACGATGCGCACGCTGCGGTCGATGGAACAGTTATTTAGCAAGCCCCATCCTGGTCGATAAAGCCCATAAGAAAGCATTGACGGAAACCCCTTATTCGACTCCGCACCCAAGAGAGATTATTTAATGCCTGCCCCACCCAAACCGGTCATACTGATTATCCTTGACGGGTGGGGAATAAACCCGCGCAGCGAAGCCAATGCCATCGCGCTGGCCGATCCCCCTTTTTACCGGCGCCTTCTGGAAACCTATCCGAACACGTTCATCCAGGCATCGGGCGAGGCGGTCGGACTCCCTGATGATCAGATGGGGAATTCGGAGGTCGGCCATCTCAATATCGGCGCGGGCCGGATCGTTTACCAGGACTTTACGCGGATCAATAAAGCGATTTCGGACGGATCTTTTTTTCAAAATCCGGCGCTCAATGCCGGCCTCCTTGCCGCGAAAAAAGAAAATGCCACCCTCCACCTCATGGGGCTCCTTTCGGACGGCGGGGTCCACAGCCACATCGACCATTTGATCTGCCTTCTGGAGATGGCCCGTCAAAAGGGTATCGGGCGGCTGCGGGTCCACCCGTTTTTAGACGGGCGCGACACCCCTCCTCAAAGCGCCCTTCGCTATATCGACCTGCTCGAAAAAAATATGGCTCAGAAAGCGCCGGCGGGGGGAGACTGGAAAATCGCGACCGTGATCGGCCGATATCATGCGATGGACCGGGACAAACGATGGGATCGGACCGAAAAAGCATACCGGGCCATCGTTTTAGGTGAAGGCATCCAGGATACGTCGGGGAAGGCGGCCATCGGAAAGAGCTACGCCGCGCAGATCACCGATGAATTTGTAAAACCGGTGGTGATTTGCGAAAATGGGAAACCGGTCGGAAAAATAGAAGACCGGGACAGCGTCCTCTTTTTTAATTTCAGGGCCGATCGGGCCCGGCAACTCACCCGGGCCTTCACTACCAAAGGATTCGATGCATTTGTCCTTCCGGTCATTCCGCTCCTTTCCTCTTTCGCTACCTTCACCCGTTATGATGAGACATTTAACCTGCCGGTTGCCTTTGAGCCGATCTCGCTTGACCAGATTTTAGGGGAAGTGGTCAGCCGCCGCGGCCTGAAACAATTGCGGATCGCCGAAACCGAAAAGTACGCGCATGTCACCTATTTCTTCAATGGAGGGCGGGAGACGCCGTTTGAGGGGGAAGAGCGGATTTTGATTCCTTCCCCAAAGGAAGTGGCAACATACGACCAAAAGCCTCAAATGAGCGCCTTCGAGGTAACGGATGAAGTGGTTCGCCAAATCGAGACGAATCGTTTCGATCTGATCGTACTCAATTTTGCCAACCCCGACATGGTAGGACATTCCGGAATATTAAAAGCCGCCATTCAGGCGGTGGAAGTGATCGATCGATGTCTTGAGAAGATCGTGCAGGTAACGCTCGAGGTGGGAGGGGCCGTTCTGATTACCGCCGACCACGGAAACCTGGAGCAGATGGTCGACTACAAGACCGGCGAGCCGCATACCGCGCATACGACCTTGCCGGTCCCGCTTATTTTGATCTCCCCGCAAGGGGGCGATTCACTCCGTCTTCGCCCGGGAATCCATGCCGACATCGCGCCGACGATTTTGGACCTGATGGGAATACCGAAGCCGCCGCAGATGGATCACGAATCGCTCATTGTTCGATGAGCCGAAGGGGTCAAGACCACCAGGGCGGCGGGTTCTCCCTTGACTTCAGATACCCTTGCAGAATATCTCTTCTGGCGACAATCCCGATCAACATCCCTTCCTTATCGACCACCGGAGCGCGGATTAGATGCTTTTGCTGAAGCAACTCGATCACCGTTCCGGATAAGGTTTCTTCCGTCACGGAAATCGGATTTTTGGTCATAATCTCTTCCGCCGTCAGTTTTTCCAGATCTTTCCCGCTCATGATCGCCTTCAGCAGATCAAATTCGCTGACGATGCCGACCAGTTTTTTCCCTTTGTCAACGATCGGCACGCTTCCAAACCCTCCCATGGTGATGGCCGTCGCCAGCTTGTCTCCCGTTGAGTCTTTTGCGTAATAGTAAACGTCTGTTTGCATGAAGTGGGCGGCGGTCATATTCTTAAAATCTTCTCCGCCCAGCATATAATCAATCCGTCTCATACCGATTCCTCCCCATCACCTTGCCTCTCATTCTACCAACATATCAAAATGAATGGAAGAGCCTGACTTCCTCCATGATGATCTATCGGACGCATCCTCTGCCATCACTCGATATGCTGATCGACCTCTTTGAGGGAAGCGGACCGGAAGCAGTCCCTCCCCTTTTTTTTGGCCTGATACAGAGCATAATCGGCGCACTGCACCACCTGCTCTTTGTTTTTCAGGTCAGGATCCGGAACCGAGGCAATTCCGATGCTGACGGTCACTTTCTCCCCGCTCTTGTCGATTTCTTCAACCGTCTGTTGACGCAGGTGCTTGATTATTCTCGCGGCGACCTTTTCTGCCTCTTCCTTTTTTTGCTGGGTCAGAAGGACAACGAATTCATCTCCGCCATAGCGCGCCACGGTATCCACCCCCCGTATCTGCTTTTGGATCATATTTGCGATTCCTCTTAAGACCGTATCCCCCACGTTGTGGCCGTGGGTGTCGTTGATCGCTTTGAAATGATCCACGTCGATCATCAAACAGGAGAAAGGAACATTATATCGGATGAACCGTTCGAATTCACGGGCAAGGACCTCCTCGAAACGTCTTCGATTAAAGAGGCCCGTCACGGTATCTGTCACCGCCATCTTTTCAAATTTTCGGAGGAGGTCTTCATATTCGCTGTTCTTTTTCTGCAGCTCGTCGCGGAGAAGTTTCTCACGAAGAATGGCGGCGATCCGGGCTTTCAATTCCAGGTCATCAAACGGTTTGGTGATGTAATCGTTGGCCCCTTCCTGCAATCCCGCCACCCGCTCTTTGACCTCCGCACGGGAGGTCAGTATAATGATCGGAATCATTCGGGTGTCGGCATTGAGTTTTGACCATCGGCAGATTTCTCTTCCGGAGATATCGGGCAGCACCAAATCGAGGAGGATGAGATCGGGAGACTCGGTCTTGATCATTTTCATTCCAAGCGCGCCGGTCTCAGCGTAAACGACATCATGCCCTTGATCCTGAAGGAGAAGGGTTAAATGTTTCGCTTCAAAGACGCTGTCATCGATGATCAGTATTTTTGCCAAGAGAGGCCCTGGGTTCGGATGAATAGGGAAAGAGCTAAATAGAAGATACCACATCATACCGGTCTGTCAAGAAAGGCCGCTGCTTAGGAGCCGCGACAAAATAACTGGCACCGTTCGGTGGGCGATCCATCCCGACTGGCGTTGTTATTCGTCGCTTACATACCAAAGGGTATGCGCGCTCCTCACGCCTAGCCAGCCGGGCGGCTCGG
>Ga0080064_1003902_pt1 | contig 20287 bp, 20 predicted proteins | sample Subgrocontami54m_FD_69260 | JGI IMG/M metagenome (GOLD analysis project Ga0080064, IMG submission 69260) | Subsurface groundwater microbial communities from S. Glens Falls, New York, USA - GMW46 contaminated, 5.4 m (SPADES assembly) (version 2) ...
GAGGTGCACCGGCAGGCGCAGGACAAGCCGATCGTGCGGCTGTCGATGGACGTGCGGGCGGGCAAGCGGCTGACGGCAGGCAACTATGGCGAGACGCAGGTGGTGGCGCGCGACGCGCTCGATCCGCAGCGCGTGATCGAGGCGGAGCAGGTACTGGTCGGGCGCAACGCCACGCGGCGCGCTTACAACACCCGCATGCGTGAGCGGCGCGGCTTCGAAGGCGCGCTGCCAGCGGCGGGCGACAAGCTCGTGTGTCTTCGCAACAACCGCAAGAAGGGACTGTTCAACGGCGGCCTCTGGACGGTGCAGCAGGCGCCGACTACCCGCAAGCAGATCCTCAAGATGCGGCTTACGCCGGATGATTTCGGCAGCCGCGCAGTGCGCGTCTCCGTGCGGCCGGAATGCTTCACCGGCGCGATCGAGCAACTCGATTGGCAGCAGCGCAAGCGTTACGACGAATTCGATTTCGGCTATGTGCTCACGGTGCACAAGGCTCAAGGCTCGCAATGGGACGACGTGGTGCTGTTCGACGAAAGCTTCGCCTTCGCGGAAAGCCGCGACCGCTGGCTGTACACCGGCATTACGCGCGCGGCGAAACGCCTGACCGTGGTGGTGTGAGAACGTCTCACAGGCAGTGGATTACGCCGGAAACCGCGCGACGGCGCGGCGTTGCCTTGTTACGGTAAAGAATGCTCAGCACTTCGCAACGGGTCGCGGCACAATACGAGCGGCATATCTATCCACCGCCGCTTGACGACCTCAGCGGCAAAGCCGCCCGCGACAAGACGGAACGCGCCGATCCCAAATATTTTTCGGCGCATCTTTGGCCGGAGGGCCGGCCGCGCAACAACTTGCGTATCCTGTCGGCGGGTTGCGGAACGAGCCAGGCCGCGCATGTCGCCTACAACAATCCGGAATGCTCGGTCATGGGCATTGATATCTCGGAGGCCAGCCTTGCCCATCAAAAACGGCTCGCCGAACGGCATGGGCTGAAGAATCTCCGGCTGGAACGGCACGATATTCTGGACATCGCAGGCTCGGCCGAACGCTTCGACCTGATTATTTGCACCGGCGTGCTGCACCACATGGAGCGGCCGGACGACGGCTTGCGTGCGCTCGCCTCCGTGCTTTCGCCGCGCGGCGTGATCTACGCCATGGTCTATGCTTATGCGAAACGCGCCGGTGTTTATCTTCTGCAAGACCTGTTCCGCCGCCTGCGCATCGGCCAGGATGACAGCGGCATCGCCTTTGTCCGGAAGACCTTGCGGGAACTGCCGCCGCACCATTACGCCCGCTGGTTTTTGCCGCCTTCCATCGAGCAAATAGCCGACGCGGAGCTTGTCGATATTTTCCTGCATGTGCAGGACCGCGCCTATTCCGTGCAGGAGGTGCTGGATCTGGTTTCCTCCGCGGGCCTTGCCTTCCAGGGATGGAGCGACAACGGCCTTTATTATCGCGATGCGCATATCGATCCGTCGTCTGAGCTGTGGTCGCGCGTCGATGGAGTGACCGAGCAAGATGAGTGGAGCGTGATCGACAGCCTGATGCTGCACAATATGCGGCACAGCTTCGTGGCGCGGCACGAAAACAAGGATGCGCCTTGGCGCATTAATTTTGAAGGGAAGGACTGGCTGCGTTACCGGCCGGTCGCTCACCCGTCGCTGGCCGCTCTCGGCGGCGGGAAGTTCAGGCGCGGCGCGTTCGAGTTTGACCTGCCGCCGCAGGAACAAAAGTTGTTGCAGGGGTCGGATGGCCAGGCCTCGATCTCGACAATTCTCTCCGGCCTCGGCGAGCCTTCGGCCGGGAGCGAACGCCGCGAACTGGCCCGCCAATTCTTCCGCCGCATGGGACGGCTGGGGCATTTGTTCTATCGCACGGCGTGATCCGGCTAGGAGGGCGCGGGCAAGCCCTGAAGCCGGGCATTCTCCGCCTCCAGATGCGCGAGATTGGCGAACAGCCGCGCGGTCGTCAGCCGCAGGAAGAAGAATCCGAACTGCGGGTTCTGCATGAAGAGTTGTTTGAGCTGGTCATAGGAGATGGTCAGCAGGCGGCTGTCCTCCAGGCATTCCAGCGTCTGCGTGCGGCGCTGCTCCGGCGACAACAGCCCGAGCTCTCCTACCAGCTGACCTGCGCCAAGCTCGATGCCGCTTTCGCGCAAAAGGCAGCGGCCCGCGACGATGTAGAGCATGTCGCCAGCGGGATCGTTCTTGCTGAACAGCACCTCCCCTGCCCCGGCTCGGCGCTCCATCATGAACGGCTTCAGCCAGGTCATCGACGGATCGTCCTGCGTCACCGCGCGCACTTTGTTGACGAGCGTCACCATCTGCTTGAGGCGGATGGCGTTGAGCGGCAGCAGCGCGACGTGCAAAACCAGCGGCGGATAGACCCCGGCCAGCCCGCCGTAAGCGATCCAGACCACATTCGACACGATGCCGACGACGCGCAGCGGGATCATCGTCTTCATGTAGAAGGTCGCAAAGGTGATCAGCGCGGCCAAATAGCCCGTGGCTTCGATCCAGTGCATGACGCCTCCCGGTAGGTGTCCGTTGGTTTTGTCCTAAATCAAAGCGCTCCGTCCTGGCCCTTCTACCATCGCGGCGGATCAAGAAGGGAGCGTCCACATGCCGATGGGAACTGCCGCCATGATTGCGGCCATTGTGCTGGTGTTTGTCATATTCGCCGTCGCCCTCGCCTGGGGGGATCATTGCACCCGCAATATTCGCCGCCCATAAGGCCGGCGCGCATCCAGGTTCAATCCTGCGCACCGAGCTTCCGCCGCACACCCCACGCTTCCAGCACCGCCTCCATTTCGCCGGCGACAAAGAAGCGCGCGCTGTCCTGGTCGTAGCCCTGCGTCAGCAGGCCGTCGTACTCCGTCATGGCGTGCCTGACATAGGCGACGAGCGAGAGCCACGCGGCGCTCTCGGGCGACGCGGTGCGCAGGCCGCGGCTGTCCATCGCATGATCCACGACCGCGCTGAATTCGTGCGACGGGATTTTGGGCGCGAGCCGCCGCAGCGCCGCCTCGATGTCGGAGCGTTTGGGCATGGCCTTTTTTACCACGTCATTCCGGGACGCGCCGAAGGCGCGGATCCGGAATCCAGAAACACGGAATGAGCCGCTGGATTCCGGGTTCGGCCTTTCAGGCCGCCCCGGAATGACGAGTTTTTTTCGCCAGGCCGAGATTTGCAAAACACGCCCTTTGTCCCTACATACACGACATTCACCAGACCTCCGCACCGCGCGGGTTTGATGCGCATGATCCCGAAAAAGCCTGTCCCGGACTCGATCCGGGATGGGAACCGGTTTTCGGGCAAGATCATGCGCCCATAAAAGATCAGGATGACGCGCATGGCGAAGAAGCCGGGAACCAACCCCAAGGGCGAGTTTGTGTTCTTCGACGTGGTGTACGAGGACGGCTCGCAGCGCTCCAACCGGCGCGTGCCGGCCGAGCTGCTCGGCGGCCTGGACAAGGACGAGCCCGCGCGCGGCTTCATCATCGAGCAGGACCGCGAGATCGCCGAGAAATCCGGCCGCTCGCCGCTGGCGATCAAGAGCATCCACCGCACGGGCGCGAAGAAGAAGTAGGGCGGGGCCACTTTCCAACACCTCGTCATTCCGGGACGCGCCGAAGGCGCGGGCCCGGAATCCAGACGCCCGGTATGCGTTGCCGGATTCCGGGTTCGCCGCGATGCGGCGCCCCGGAATGACGGACTCAGTGCTCTGCATCACCCCGCCTCGCGCTCAATTTCCGCCAGCCGGCGGCGCAAATCGCGCAAAAGGCGTGCGCGCATGAAGGCGTCTTCCTGTGGCGTGAGCACGCGCGGCGGACGCGGATTGGCGCAGCTCAGATCGGTGGCGGCGCATTGGCGAGAGCGGCGGCAGGCGCGGCGCGGACAGGCGGGCCATTGCCGCTGATTGGCGAGGCGCGACACTCTCAAGGCAAGCTCGTAGCGCAGTTCCTCCAGGCTCGGCTGCGGCGCGGCTTGGGCGGGATCGGCTTTGGCTTTGGGCTTGTTCGACGGCGGCATGGGATATCTCCGGACATGGGGAATTGTTTCCGCGCGCGGATCGCGCCGGAGCAGGGGTGCGGGGAGTCGACCCCGCATAGACCGGCGTCCCTTGCAAAACAGGGCGCGCGGGGGAGTCGCCCTCGCCATAAAATGCGAGGGAGGCGGAGCGCCGGAAGGCGCAACACCTGTCTCCCGCCTCCGCCCTCTCGGGCTTCGGCGAGGGCGCGTCTTGCGATCGACGCGCTCGCCTTTCGGCGCTCCACCTGCGGCTTTTCTGTCCCCGGGGCCGTGCTTCCGGGCGCGGATGGTGGGCCTTCCGCCCTCCCTGATCCGGGCGGCTTTCGCCGCCCTTCCTCCGCACCGCGTCCAGCCATTGAAGGCAGCCCCACGTAGTTGGGGCGGACGGCTACCCAGGGCCTCCCGGAGATGCGCTTGCGAGGCACATCCGCGGGCGCCGCACCCCACTCCACCAACCAGAACGCCTCCGGAGGCGCCCTCGCTGAGTGGGGTTAGAGGGATATAGTCGCACTTGTATACTTGACTACACAGATTTGCAGCCCTATTTCAGATTCGACAGGGCAGCCATGTGGTTAAGTAGGCAGGTGCCAACCCGAAAGGTTGGCCTTCATGGGCGAGTATATTCCGGCTGTATCAGGCCCCTTTGATGTGGGCCGTCACACCCTAACTCCCAAAACTCCTGATCGCTTTATCGACGGTGATAGCGAGGGTGCGGAGGTTGGCGGAAACGGATTTGCCGCCGAGGGGTTGGTCTTTCCGGAACATTATTTGAATAATGACATCAACATCCTTGCCCTTTGGGGGGGTGATGAACGGAATGCGGGGGTCGTATCGCCACACTGCCAAGCGCTTGTCTTTATCAATGTTGGAAAACGAACGTTTCTCAATGACGAGATCAGGCGCGGTTGGATCAACGTCTCTGACGTTAAGTCGCTCAAATCCGATGAGCGATCTGACGGGCACCACGAGTTGGTGCTTGTCGGCAATGTCGATTTGATGAAGGGCGTAGAGTACTTCGTCCCCGCCAGGATAGGGTTTCATAACGCGGAACTTCTCGACGATTTCTTCGCCGGCAAGTGTTACTTGTCGATGCGTAAGCGCACCCTCAAAACTCTCAGCCTTTCGGCAAAAAGGGAATTGAACATCGTTCGGTCTGGGGGGATTGAACGGCCGGACAAGGTCCCATGTCAGATGATCGAGCGCCGACCGGAGGTTATGGACCGCGTCGCCGATTATCAGGGCGTAATGTTCGGGAACGGTCGTGTCTATATCGATGCACAAGGCGCGCTGACGGGTATTGGGATTATCCTCGATGTAGAACCCAGCAGTCTCTCTTTTGTAGAAAACCTCCGCTTGGGCGATAAAGTCCTCGATGTGATGCTTGGCCCGTTCTAGTTTGAGCCGCGGCCCGTTCGATATGGCAACGGTAGGCATGGCAAAGACCGATCCGACAAAAGAGCCAACTTTTCAAAAGGTGGTGCAGGTGTTCTTGAACACGCCGCACCAGCCTCACAAACCTACGGCCAAAAAGGCTAGGAGTCCCCGGAAGAAGCGGGTTTCCACCGCTTCCGCCAAGCCGAAAAGCGCGCCCTGAATTGCTTTTTGGACCTGATTTTAATTAGCGCTGCGGTACGTCAGGCGCTTGCCCTCAATACCCTTGAGCGCAATTGCCGTCCGTTCCCCATCGGTCACATGACGGTTCGTGTAGCGGAACGAGAACTCAGTCAGATACCGCTGCAAATGCTGCTCGCCGCAGAAGTGATAGACGCCGACCATGCCCTTCTTAAAGATCCCGAAGAAGTTTTCGACATGGTTGGTGGTGAAACCGTCGCGGTTCACATACTCGCGGCCCGCATGCAGTACGGTCTGGTGCATCCCATATTCCTCACCAACCTTGGCGTAGAGGGCGGACTCATCGGTGACGAGTGCAGCCTTGCGCGACACGTTGGTAACGAGAATTTTCCGCACGGTGTCCGCGGTCGCTGATTTGACCGCAAACGCGCGAGCATGGCCCGTCGCGGGGTCAACCAAGCCAACCACGCCAGCCTTGTGCGAATGGCCCTTCTTGTAGTGCTTCGCGCGTTTGGACGTGTTGCCGTAGTAGGTTTCGTCGGCCTCAATCGTACCGCCGTCGCCCGACATTGGCCCCTTGTAAACGTCCGTCATGGCCTCACGGACACGGTGAGCCATGAACCAAGCGGACTTGTAGGTAATTCCCAGCATCCGGTGCAGCTGGTGCGCCGACATGCCCTTCTTGGAAGCGGTAAGCAGGTGCGTTGCCAGAAGCCACTTGTGCAGCGGGATATGGGAGCGCTCGTACAGCGTCCCGACGCGCACGGTGAATTTCTTGCGGCATTCGTTGCAGTGATACCAACCGTCGCCAAGGGCCTTGCCCGTATAGGGCTTCACGCGCTCGCCCATCTTGCAATACGGGCAGACCGGGCCGTTCGGCCAGCGGGACGCTTCGAGCCACTTGCGGGCCGCGTCCTCGTTGGTGAAAGCAGGATTTGAAATGTCTGACTTGGCCATGACCGCGCTCCTATGAGCCGAATATGGCAAAGTCAGGCTGTGTAGTCAAGTATATAAATGCGGATATAGTCCTAATGCCTCGCCGAGTCAAGCATGTCAGCGTTTAATCTGCCACACCGGACTGTATTCTAATCAGATGGGGCCGCGCTTCCCGCGTAGCAGCCATTTGGTATCTCGTCCCGCAACTCTGAATAAGTCTTTCTACCAAGTTGATCGAGATTTGGTCCTCCCTTCTGATCTTCTGCTCGTACATTTCCCCACGACACCTCCCAAGATAAGCGCAATTCGTCGGCCAAACATTCAACCATCCATCTCAAATCGTGTTGTCTCTGCACATTAGTGGGATCTTCCTTCAGTTCGACTATTCTTCTTTGGACCCGCCGCATGGCGTTTCGGATGGCAGGATTTCCAGCCATCTCAAGTTCGCTCCAGCGAAGAGCCCAAAACCGAAGTTCGGCCTTTTTCCATTCCTCATGGCGGGAGTCGGGAGAATATGCCGCAAGCTTTCCCGCCACTTGGGCCGCTTCTAGGAACAACTTTGTTTTTTCGGTAAGAAACGGCTTTTGAGCTTCTAACCGCTGCGTAATTTCCCTCTGTCGTTCGGCATCTGATCTTGCGACCCAGAAGGTCGTCAGCGTCCATACGCCCCCGATTATTACCACGATGATCGTTAACCAAGCCCGGAGGAATGTTAGCATTGCCGGCCTCCTCCCCGTCTCAAGAGGATTTTTCTCCGACACACCTGCCTTAATCTCATCGCCCATTTATTTCCTCCCCCAAGGATGATCGCTTACTTCCCACACTAGTGAGAACTCGAGGTGCAGCGATCGCTGCTCCAAATGGAATAGTCTGTAGCGGCCACTACTGGTTCTTCAGAGTTAGCTCTGAAGGATGCCTGATGTCGGTCGTCGGTGCCACTTCTGATCCACTGATCACAATCGGCGCTTCAATCAACCTCGGCATAAATGTATCTGGCGGCAAGAAATATGGTGCCGTATCGTCGTGGGCCGATTGAGGGTTGTCGCGCCATTCATGCCGAGTTGGCGTTTTGTCAAACCCGATCGGATAGACGGTGATTTGGTCTCCTGTGATCTTCAGCCGCAGAAAGTGCCGATACATATCCAGCCGCATCGAGCTAAATGCATCGTTGTGATTCAAATCCGCGTATCCGGAGGTGAGATATAAATTGATCCCGAATATGATTCCCGCAACAAGCCCACCTAAAAAAATCATTGGAACGGAAAATTCCAGGAGCCACGCCCACCAGGGTCCAGAAACGCTTAGCGAGAAAAGTTCACGATCTATCCATATCAGACTCCACGTTAGGCACAGGATTGCAAGGAAGTGGGCCGCCGACTGCAGAACGGACAGGGCGTTGACCTTGAGCTTGAACTTTTCTTGATATCCAAAATATCCAACGAACCCGGCGGTAAGACTCGCAAACATGATCACGTCAACATCGGGGCGCTGCACCATCGAATGGACGTAGCCCATCACCGCGTAGACAGCCCCAAGCATTGCCGAAAATGCGAAATTCAAGCGCGGGAACGCAAAGTTACGTCGCAAGAGCTTGCGGCTGTCACCTTTCGGCGGATGGCAAATGCGGAGCGAAAGTTTATCATTGGAATACTTTAACCAATCGGCGGTGATTTCATCCGGCAACTGGTGGGTGCCATGTAGAAACGCACCGCCGCCGCCTGAAGTAATGTATTCGGTGCCATGAGTGCTCGAATAGCGCGCATAGTGATGGGTATCGCCAGACAAGACGAGCGGAATGCGAAGCGCCTTGCCTGCGTTTTCGGCAATCCAGGCGGCATAGCTTAGAGTTCGATAGGACTCGGAGTCAGTTTTGTACCAACCAGGCTCGGCGCTGCAGAGAATAACATTGGCGCCTTGCGGCATACCTTCTGCTACTGCAACAAAATAGTCGGCCTGGGGCTGATCTATGTCAGCAATAAGCGCGATATCTATTGCCCAAAGCCAGCATTGATTGGTCAGTTTTGCTGCGAAATAGCTTCGGTTTTGCTGCGTTCGCCAGTTTCCGATAGGCGTTGGCTTTTGCCGAGCGAAGAAAGCTAAAAAATTCACAAGGCCATCGTACCAATCGTGATTTCCGGGAATTGCAAAAACGGGTGGATGATTAACTGCACCTTTCTGATTTGGAAACGCGAACTGGTAGGGCCCGCGCATCTTCACATTGTAATCATCGCGGCCAGAGGTCGGGTAAACTTCGTCCCCACCCATAAACAAAGCGCCACCGCGCGGAAGCACATTACCATCGACCGATAAATTTGATTGTCCCAACAAATAGGCCACTGCATACGTCGCGTCGAACCCATCGCCCAAGTCGGCAACGAAATCGACCCAAACCGCTCCGTTTCCGTCTTTTGGAAGAACCTTCGTAAGGTCGTCCCGATTCTGGATCTCAGTCTTGGAAACAGGATCAAGAGCAGCTTCGATGAGGCGACGGTCGGCATACTGACCAAAAAGGTCTGATACCACGACACGCCAGAGTAATTTTAGTAGGAGCACTGGGCTGAACCAGCCGGTCATGTCCGGGTATTCGGATAATTGCGCCAGGGGCGGTTTTCTATCTCGAGGCAAATCTCGCAATGGGGTTTTGCGTCTCATAGCCACACCCTTGTGCTGCGCACACGCATTAGTAGCAAAGCTTATAGTTGTTAGGAATGCAAAGCAAAACGGTGGGGCTTTGGCCGCCGTTTTGTTTGATGGATTGCCGGGTCGAGCCCGGCAATGACGAAGCCCTAGACCTCATGCTGAGGAACCGCACGCGGTGCGCGCGGCTCCTCGCATTAGGCGGAGACAATCACCTTCCCGCCAGCCGCTCCGCGAACAGGTGCATGGTCTTGCGGTAGACCAGCGCGCGGTTCCACTCGCGCATCGCCTCGAAATTCGGCGTGCCTTCGTGGAAGGGCTGGCCCGGCTGCCAGCCGGCGGTCTTCAGCAGATTGGCGGTGGAGGCGAGAACGTCCGGCACGCTGTGGCGCAGATCGACATGGCCGTTGCCGTCGTAATCCACGCCATACTTGATGTAGGACGACGGCAGGAACTGCGTCTGGCCCAGCTCGCCCGCATAGGCGCCGATCAGGTCGCGCAACGGCAGATCGCCGCGCTGGACGATCTTGAGCGCGGCGAGCAGCTCGCCCTGGAACAGCTCGGTGCGGCGGCAGTCGTGCGCCATCGTGGCGACCACGCGGATCACCGGCAGCTTGCCGATGTCGCCTGAGCCGTAATCGCTTTCCAGCCCCCAGATCGCGACGATGAGCGCCGGCGGCACGCCGAACTGCTTCTCGATGCGCGCGAGCAGCGCGGCGTGCTTCTGCATCAGCTGGCGGCCGCGCGAGATGCGGCCCGCGGTGACGCGCGTTGCGGCGTATTCCTCGAAGCTCTTGGTGAAGGTGCCGCGCTGGCGGCGGTCGAAGGCGAGCACGGCCTGATCCTGCGTGACGCCGGCGAAGGCCTGCGCGATGACGTCGCGCGAGACGCCTTGGGCCTGCGCCTCGCGCGCGATTGCCGCGAGGAAGGCGTTGAAGTCGCCGCCGCACTGCGCCGCGCGGGCGGCGGTGGCAAATGCAAGGAAGAGAAGGAGAGCGGCAAGAATTCGCGTGGTCATGCTTCGGTCCCGTTTCACCCCCGCCGCGATCTCTACACTGTCATGGCCAGGCTTGTCATCGCAGGTCGGGTTTACCCGACCTGCGATGCGTCTTGATAGCTGAAGTCGGGCAAGCCCGACTTCAGTGCCATCCCGATAAGTGGAGCACCGTGCCCGCCTAAACGAGATCGCCGGGACAAGCCCGGCGATGACAAGAAAAACTGGGTCCCCGCTTTCGCGAGGACGAGCGAAACACAACAGCCGTCGGATTAATTGTCCAAGAAGCTCCGCAGCTTTCGGCTCCGGCTCGGATGCTTCAATTTCCGCAGCGCCTTGGCCTCGATCTGCCGGATGCGCTCGCGGGTGACCGAGAACTGCTGGCCGACTTCCTCCAGCGTGTGGTCGGTGTTCATGCCGATGCCGAAGCGCATGCGCAGCACGCGCTCCTCGCGCGGCGTGAGCGAGGCGAGCACGCGCGTGGTGGTCTCGCGCAGGTTCGACTGGATCGCCGCGTCGATCGGCAGGATGGCGTTCTTGTCCTCGATGAAATCGCCGAGGTGTGAGTCCTCCTCGTCGCCGACGGGAGTCTCCAGCGACAGAGGCTCCTTGGCGATCTTGAGGACCTTGCGCACCTTCTCCAGCGGCATGCCGAGCTTCTCGGCGAGCTCCTCCGGGGTCGGCTCGCGGCCGATCTCGTTGAGCATCTGGCGGGACGTGCGCACGATCTTGTTGATCGTCTCGATCATGTGCACGGGAATGCGGATGGTGCGCGCCTGATCGGCGATCGAGCGGGTGATCGCTTGCCTGATCCACCAGGTGGCGTAGGTGGAGAACTTGTAGCCGCGGCGATATTCGAACTTGTCCACCGCCTTCATCAGGCCGATGTTGCCTTCCTGGATCAGGTCTAGGAATTGCAGGCCGCGGTTGGTGTATTTCTTGGCGATGGAGATGACGAGGCGCAGGTTCGCCTCCACCATTTCCTTCTTCGCCTGGCGCGCTTCGCGCTCGCCCTTCTGCACCATGTGCACGATCTTGCGGAACTCGCCGATCTCGAGCCCGGTGAGGCCGGCGAGCGCCTGGATCTCGTGGCGCAGCTCCTTGATCTTGTCCTTGTCCTTGGCGACGAGGTTCTTCCAGCCCTTCGCGCTGAGCTTGGACACGCGGTTGAGCCAGCGCGGGTCGAGCTCGGAGCCCTGGTAGTTCTTCAGGAAGTCCTCGCGCGAAACGCCGTAGCTTTCCGACAGCCGCATCAGCCGGCCTTCAAAGCCGACGAGCTTCTTGTTGATGTCGTAGAGCTGATCGACCAGCGCGTCGATGCGGTGCTGGTTGAGCCGCAGCGACTTCACCTCGGCGATGATCTCTTCCTTCAGCTTTTTGTATTTGCGCTCCTGGGCCGGCGAGAGCGACTGGTTCTTCAGCTTGTTCTCGATGTCCTGGTCCTGCAGGCGGCGCAGCCGCTTGAAGGTGTCGGCGATGGTGTCGAAAGTTTCCAAAACCTTCGGCTTCAGCTCGGCCTCGATGGCCGCGAGCGACATGGAATTCTCGAACTCGTCGTCGTCGAGATCGCCTTCCGGCGGGGTCTCGCTCTCCCCGTCGGCGCCGCCGGGTTCGGGACGGCCGGGCGCGGGCGCGGCCTTGAACGGCGTGGCGCCGGGCGGCGCGGCTTGCGCCGCGGGCGCATGCACATACGGCGTGGGGTTGCCGGGCACCGGCTGCCCGTCCGGGCCGGTCGCGGCGGCGGCCATGTTGTTCTTGGCATCGGGGCCGGCGTAGGTGGCCTCGAGGTCGATGATGTCGCGCAGGAAAACTTTGCCGTCGTTGAGTTCGTCGCGCCAGATGATGATGGCCTGGAAGCTGAGCGGGCTTTCGCAGAGGCCCGCGATCATCGCCTCGCGGCCGGCCTCGATGCGCTTGGCGATGGCGATCTCGCCTTCGCGCGACAGCAACTCGACCGTGCCCATCTCGCGCAGATACATGCGCACGGGATCGTCGGTGCGCTCGGAGGGCTCCTTGGTCTCGGCCTTGGCCGGAACCTTCTGCTGCACCTCGACGAGCTCGCCCTCGGTCTCTTCCTCCTCGGGCTCCTCGCCCTTTTCCTCTTCCTCGGCTTCCGCCTCTTCGGTCTCGACGGTGTTGATGCCCATCTCGTTGAGCATCGCCAGAATGTCCTCGATCTTCTCGGAGGTGACTTCCTCGGAAGGCAGGACCGCGTTCAACTGTTCATAGGTGACGTAGCCGCGCTTCTTGGCGAGCTTGATCATCTTGCGGACGGCGGCGTCCGAAAGGTCGAGCAGCGGCGCGCCTTCCGCGGTTTCCGGAGCGTCCTTCTCCGGCGCGTCTTTTTCTTGTTCTTTCGCTTTCGCCTTAGTCGTCGCCATTCATCTCTCCTGGCCGCCGCGCGTCGCTAACCGAATCGCCCGTCACAGTGTCGCGGCGCCCCGTTAAACTCCGATTAACCCTCTTATTCCGGTACTTCCCGCCCTCGGGCAAGACCTTTGGAGGGGGGCCTTGCTCAGCCCCCAGGCCGCCTTGCCGGCTTTACGTCAAAAAATTCGGGCCGGGCGTCCGGACGAGACCCCGAACCCTTCAATTAATGCCTCAGTTCCGTCGACGGCCGAGAGCCGAGCCTTCACGTCCCGCAACCAGGAGTAGTTGGCCTCGGTACTCTCCTGTCCTAGCGCGAGCTCGGCATCCCGTAGCTCCTTAATTAGGGAATGCCATTGGCTATGCAAGGCAACAAGCTGTTTCCACGTCGATAATACGTCCTCCGGAGCGCTATCGGGGGCCAGCGCCCAAACCGAGGTGGTGGTAATGGCCTTGTCCACCCGATCCAGCAGCTCGGAGAGCCCCCGGGCGGTGATTTCGGCCCGCATCTGGGCCGCGTCCGCCCCCTCGTGGTGGGCATAGATGTCGATGAGCACGCCTTTGAGCCTTTGGGCATCGGCGTGGCGGAACTCCAGTTGCGCCAGTTCCTCCAGGTGGTCGTGCAGGAGCCAGGGATGGTTCAGCACCGCCTGCAGGATCAGGGCATCCCGTAGCGAGATGACCGCGCGGTGGCTGCGGTGGACGGAACTCGTCGCAAGCTGCGGGCTGGCGACGAGATAAGGACGCCCGTGCGCCACCGCCTCGTTGCGGTCGGGAAAGCGCTGGTCGCGCTTGGCATCCCCATCGCGGCCTTGCCATGACGGCCGCCCGCGCCACGGCTCGCTACCCGGGCGCCGCGCGGGAAGGTTCTGCCCCTGGCTGAACAGCGACCGCAGGCGCTCGGAAAAATCCTGCCGGTAATATTTCCGCACCGTTTCATCGCCGATGGCGGTGGTGACTACGGCAACGCGCGCTTCGAGGGCGGCGCGGCGTTCCGGCGTATCGAAGCCGCCCGCTTCGGTCTCGCGCGACCACAGCATCTGCCCCAGCGGGCGCGCCTGCGCCAAGACTTCGGCGATGGCTTCGCGCCCGCCCGAGCGCACCAGATCGTCCGGGTCCTGGCCGTCCGGCAGCAGCGCGAATTTCAGGCTCTTTCCGGGTTGCAAGCGCGGCAAGGCGACATCGACGGCGCGATAGGCGGCGGCGCGCCCGGCATTGTCGCCGTCGAAGCACAGCACCGGCTCATCGGCGATCTTCCAGAGCAGCGTGAGCTGATCCTCTGTGAGCGCGGTGCCGAGCGGCGCGACGCTCGCTTCAAAGCCCGCCGTCACCATGGCGATCACATCGACATAACCTTCAACGACGACGACCTGAGAGCCGTGATGAGCGGCCGCGCGCGCGGCTGGCAGGTTGTAGAGATTGGAGCCTTTGTGGAAGAGCGGCGTTTCCGGCGAGTTGAGATATTTGGCCGGAACGTCCTTTTCCAAGGCACGCCCGCCGAATGCGATGACGCGCCCGCGCAGGTCGGTGATGGGGAACATCACGCGGTCCCGGAAACGGTCGAAAGGCACGGGGATATCGTCGCCGGAAATCAGCAGGCCGGCTTCGATCATATCCTCGGCGGAAATGCCGTGGCCGCCGAGATGCTCCTTGAGCGCAAAACGCTCGCCGGGCGCATAGCCGATGCGGAATTTCAGTTGCGTCGCGGGCTCGATGCCGCGGTCGGCGAGGTAGCCGCGCGCTTTCGCGCCGGCGCGGGCGGCGAGCGTGGCTTCGAAAAATTTTGCGGCCAATTCCAGGATGTCATGCAGCGTCTTGCGGCGCTGCTCGTGCGCCTCGGCTTCCTTCGACACCACGGGCATGGGAAGCCCCGCCATGCCGGCAAGACGCTCCACCGCTTCCGGGAAGGAGAGCCCTTCGGTCTCCATGACGAAGGTGAAGATGTCGCCATGCTTGCCCGAGGAGAAATCCTTGTAGAAGCCCTTCTGGTCGTTGACCGTGAAGGACGGGGACTTCTCCTTGTTGAAGGGAGAGAGCCCCTTCCACTCGCGGCCCGCTTTCTTAAGCTTCACGCGCCGGCCGACGACTTCCGATACGGGAAGCCGGGCGCGCAGCTCGTCCAGGAATTGCGGCGGGAATCGCATGGTGATTCGGAAGCGTAGCGGGGAATCGTCGTGAATGTAGGGCGGCGGGGCTCAACGGCCCGGTTAGGGACGATTGTTGCCGTTATTCACAGGGATGCTTCTCCCTCTCCCCGCGGGGGAGGGTTGGGGTGAGGGGGTTCGGACCTAAGAGAGTTTGCAACCCCTCACCCGGCGCACTTTGTGCGCCGACCTCTCCCTACGGGAGAGGTGAAAGAGCTAGCTCGCCTTGGCAGCCTTAGCCCGCATGGTTCCGGCGGTGTGGCCGCACTTGCACTCGAAGAACAGCCGCTCAAGCGTGGAGGAGCCGGGTGCCGGCTCCTTGCGCGCAAGCCGCATTTCGGCGCCGCACTGCGGGCAGGTCTGGCTGATCGTGGGGGCCTTGGAGAAATCAGAGCGTGACATGGCACCAACCCAAAATGGAGGCCCGATCCCGGGCGTAAGTCGGCTTCAAGTACAACAATTTCTCCCCTGATTTCAAGCGGGTCCTCGGCATTGCTGGTCTCATCAAGCGCGTACTTGCCTCGCCGGTCCGATCGTCGTAGGGCGCGTGTATGGCGTTGCCTGAGAAACCTCCGCTGGATGCGACTCCAGCCCATTCCACTCCGCATGTCTCGCTATTTGCCCTGTACCGGACCTTCTTCTGGGTGGGCCTGTTCAGCTTCGGCGGCGGCCTGAGCGCCTGGCTGCACCGGGAGCTGGTGCAGCTTCGCGGCTGGCTCACCGAAGACCAATTCTTTTCCGGCTATGGGCTGAGCCAGGTCCTGCCCGGCGTGAATTCCAGCAACCTCACCGTCTATATCGGCCAGCACCTGCGCGGGACGCTCGGCGCTATTGTGGGGCTGCTCGGGTTGCTGACCGGTCCCTTTATCGTGGTGATCGCCGCCGCCATCACCTATCAACAGCTCCTTGCGATGCCGGGATTCCAGGCTGCCATGGCGGGAATCGCGGCAGCGGCCATCGGGATGCTCGCGCGCATGGCGCTGACCGCCGCGACGGGGGCTGTGCGCGGCGGCAGAATGAAAGGCCTGGTGCCGTTACTGATCATGGGGATCACATTCACCGCCGTCGGCATCTTGCGGTGGCCGCTCGTTCCGGTCGTCCTCGTCATGGCGCCGATCAGCATCGCAATAGCCTGGCCACGGAAGTCCGCCGATGCGTGACGAGGTCGTCGCCCTCATCGTCATCATCGTGCCGCTGTCGCTGGCGGCCGTCGGCGGCGCATCGAGCATCTACGCGCCGCTACAGCACCAGACTGTGGACGTCTATCAGTGGCTGACCGCGCGGGAATTCCTCGATCTGTTCGCGCTTGCCCGCGTCACGCCCGGTCCGGGCTCGATGATCACCACGCTGATCGGCTGGAAAGTGGCGGGGCTGCCGGGCGCGCTTGCGGCGACGCTGGCGCTATTCGTCCCTTCGTGCCTCGTTTGCTTTTTCGTCTCGCGCGCCTGGAACAAGTATCGCGGAACGGGCTGGCACACGGCAATCGAGAAAGGCCTGCGTCCGGTGGCCGGAGGGTTGGTTCTTGCCGCAGTCGCGGTGCTGATGCGGCTGGCGGAGACAGGGCCGCTGGAATGGGTGGTGATCGCGATTGCGGTCGGCGTCCTGACCTGGCTGCCGAAATTGCATCCCTTCCTTCTCCTGCTCGGGGGCGCGGCGATCTTCCTCGCCGCCCAGATGGTGATCGGCTGACGGCGCTGTAAATCGGAACTCAGTCGCCTTCCTGGTAATCGATGACGACTTCTTTGACGGCCTGTTCGCCAAAAGGTGTTTTTTCGCTGAGCTGCCCACCGGTCGCCGTCTCTGTCCACAAATGAACGTGGGTAGCCCTTTCCTCCACGAGCTGGGCCAAGGTTCTGAGTAGAACCGCCACTCCTTTGGCATCGCAAAAAATATTGATGGTGCGCCCGGATTCCACGATCTGAAAGCTCAGCATCGAAGCACCTCGCTTACGGTTGCCGGGATGACGGAATGCGCAACAGGCCCCGGCGCAGGACCAGATTGTAGCCTACAAATGCGCCGGACGCCCTGAAGCGAGGATGACGACCAGGCGGCTGTCCAGCAAGGGCGCTTGTTATATGCTGCTCGACCTTTTTCATTCCGGGAGGCTGGTGATGAATGGGCGTATTCTGATATCCGCTGCCTGCGCCGCAGGCTTCACCGTTCTGGCCATTTCGGCCTCCGGCGCATCGGCGCAGTCTTACCCCAATCGCCCCATAGAATTGGTGGTGCCGCTGGCGCCCGGTTCGACCACCGACGTGGCGGCGCGACTGCTGGCGCAACGCGCGAGCGAAACCCTGGGCGCGCAAATCGTCGTCGTAAACAAGACGGGAGCCGGCATCCTGCTCGGCACCACCACCGTGGCGAAGGCCGCACCCGATGGCTACACGATCCTGATGGCCACGGTCGGCATCGCGGTCGACAAGAACCTGAAGCCGGTCAGCTACGACGCCGAGCGCGACTTCGCTCCCATCACCTTGGCGGTGACCGCGCCGCTGGTCCTGCTGGCGAGCCCGAAGCTCGAGGTGAAAACGCTGCAAGAATTCCTGGTGAAATACAAAAACGCCAAGGACCTGACATTTTCCTCCGGCGGCGCCGGCACATTGCCCCACATCGCGGGCGAGCTGTTCAGCTTCACCAGTGGCATTCCAATCCGCCATGTTCCTTACCGCGGCGGCGCGCCGGCGTTGCAGGACGTGATCGCCGGCAATGTCGGGCTCAATTTCGGCACGCCGCTGACCAAGCAGAACATCGAGAATGGAGACGTGCGCGCGCTGGCGGTGGCCGCGCCGAAACGGATCGACAGCTTGCCGGATGTCCCGACCTTCGCCGAGGCGGGCCTGCCGATGCCGGAGCTGGATGGCGGCGCCTGGTTCGCCCTGCTCGCGCCGGCCGGAACGCCGAAGGAAATCGTGCAAAAGCTCAGCCAGCATTTCAACGACGCGTTGAAGCACCCGCCCGTGGCGGAGGGGATGAAAAGGCTGGGCCTGGTGGCGCGGGGGACGACGCCGGAGGAATTCGCCAAATTCCTGCATGAGGAGATCGTGCGCTGGCCGCCGATCTTCCAGCGGGCCGGGATCAAGGCGGCGGAATAGCGGACGCCGTTAGCCCGCGAGCAGTCCCTTCACGAGACCGCTCGCCTTGGCGAAATCCATCTGGCCGGCGTGGCGCTGCTTCAGCGCACCGATGACCTTGCCCATGTCCTTCATGCCCGCGGCGCCGGTTTCCTTGATGGCGGCTTCGATCGCGGCCTTCATCTCCGCCTCGGACATCTGCTTCGGCATGAAGGAAGCGATGATCGCGATCTCCTCGCGCTCCTGGTCGGCGAGATCCTTGCGGCCGGCCTTGTCATAGATGTCGAGCGATTCCTGGCGCTGCTTGGTCATCTTCTGCAGCAGGCCGAGGATTTCCTCATCGGTGAGCGCGGGCTTGCCCTCCCCGCGCGCGGCAATGTCGCGGTCCTTGAGCGCGGAATTGACCATGCGGAGGCAGGAAACGCGGCGCTTGTCGCCGCTTTTCATGGCGTCCTTCAGGGAGTTGTTGAATTGATCGCGGAGCACGGAATGATTCTCCCAAATAGCTCGTCCGGCGTGCAATGCAGGGCTGCGTGGACGAGGGAAAAGAGCCCCTTGCTTCGATGGATATTATACGCAAGTAAGCTGTCATGACCGATAAAACCAGCCCGCTGTGGACGGAGCCCAAGGCCACCGCCGTCCTCGTGCTTGCCGACGGCACGGTGCTGGAAGGATTCGGGCTCGGCGCCAGCGGCCATGCGGTGGGCGAGGTCTGCTTCAACACCGCCATGACAGGCTATGAGGAGATTCTGACGGACCCCTCCTATGCCGGCCAGATCATCACCTTCACCTTCACCCATATCGGCAATGTCGGCACCAATGTGGAGGACATCGAGTCCGCCAACATGGCTTCAAGCGGCGCGCGCGGGGTGGTGCTGCATACCGCCATCACCGACCCGTCGAACTACCGCAATACGCGCCACCTCGACGAATGGCTGCGGGCGCGGGGGATCGTCGGACTGTCCGGCATCGATACGCGAGCGCTGACGCGGCTGATCCGCGAAAAGGGCATGCCAAACGCGGTCATCGCGCATGAGCCTTCCGGGAAGTTCGATCTGGAGTTGCTGAAGAAAGAGGCGCGGGAGTGGCCCGGCCTGGTCGGCATGGACCTCGTGCCCATGGTCACCAGCGGCCAGCGGTTTTCCTGGGACGAGACGGAATGGGAGTGGGGCAAAGGCTACGGCCGCCAGGAGAATGGGGAATTCCACGTCGTCGCCATCGACTACGGCATCAAGCGCAACATCCTGCGCCTGCTCGCGGGCTCCGGCTGCAAGGTGACGGTGGTGCCGGCGAAGACGTCCGCCGACGACATCATCGCGCTGAAGCCGGATGGCGTATTTCTATCCAATGGTCCTGGTGATCCCGCCGAGACCGGCAAATACGCGGTGCCGGTGATCCGGGACGTGATCGGCAAGAACATTCCAACTTTCGGCATTTGCCTGGGGCATCAGATGCTCGGCATCGCCTTGGGCGGCAAGACCATGAAGATGCATCAGGGCCATCACGGCGCGAACCATCCGGTGAAGGACCTGACCACCGGCAAGGTGGAGATCACCTCGATGAACCACGGCTTCGCCGTGGACAAGGACAGCCTGCCGAAGAATGTCGAGCAGACGCATGTGTCGCTGTTCGATGGCTCCAATTGCGGCATCGCGCTGAAGGACAAGCCGGTGTTTTCGGTGCAATATCATCCGGAAGCCTCGCCCGGCCCGCGCGACAGCCATTATCTCTTCAAGCGTTTCGTCGATATGATGCGGCAGAGAAAAACCAATTAGCGTCGGCCCAAGACATGCGCGCTGCGACCAAGCCCACCGAACCGCTCGCCTTCATGTTCGCTGACGACGGCGTGATCCCGAACAATCCGCGCCTGCCCTTCCTGCATTACCGCGGGTCGATCAATCTCGCCGGTTCGCCCGACCCGGAGGACGTGATCGAAAAGACGTTCAAGCGGAACGGCTGGGGCGACATATGGCGCAACGGGATTTTCCCTTACGTCCACTACCACTCGATGATCCATGAAGGCATGGGCATCGCGCGCGGGCGCGCCAAAGTGCGCTTCGGCGGCGAGAAGGGGCAGGAAGTGGACCTCATGCCCGGCGACGTCGCGATTCTGCCCGCCGGCACGGGGCATCAGTGCCTGTGGGCAAGCCCCGACCTCATGGTGATCGGCACCTATCCTCCCGTCGGACGCTATGATCTGTGCCGCGGGAGCAAAGCGGAATACGCCAAGGCCGTCGTGTCCATACCGGAGGTGCCGTTGCCGAAGACCGATCCGGTCTATGGCGAGAATGGGCCGCTCTTGGAGCTGTGGCGGAAATAGCTTCTTTTCACCTCTCCCCTGCGGGGAGAGGTCGACCGCAAAGCGGTCGGGTGAGGGGGTTCCCGCAATCGATAGGGTACGAACCCCCCCCCCCCCCCCCCCCCCCCCCCCCCCGGGGGGGGGGGGGAGGGGGCGGGGGGGGGGGGAGGGGGTGTGGGGCCGGGGCGCCCCTCTTGCTTCCGCGCCTCCCCACCCCGCCCCACTCCGCCCCGCCC
>Ga0080064_1003903_pt1 | contig 20281 bp, 21 predicted proteins | sample Subgrocontami54m_FD_69260 | JGI IMG/M metagenome (GOLD analysis project Ga0080064, IMG submission 69260) | Subsurface groundwater microbial communities from S. Glens Falls, New York, USA - GMW46 contaminated, 5.4 m (SPADES assembly) (version 2) ...
CTGAAACGTGACATCAGCCACAACTCTGTTCGAGGCGGATAACCAGTTATTATCTGAACGGCTTTGTTAAATTAGCAGAAATTTAATTATGCTGTCAATGGAAAAATAGCTTGATGTTATCTGATGAATTTTATTACACTTTCTGAGGGACTAATATGCATAATTGAATAATAGTCCCTGCGTGTTAGCCGCCTATGTAAGTGATTCCAGCCGATATTTTGGTACAATATTCTACCGTCCTAAAGAAACGGGCTGTCACTGCATAACATTAGACTCATTACATTACTCAAACTTCCTTTTGCTGAACCTTAACCCTTAAAAACAGCTCATCCAGCTGCTTCTTATCTACAGGCGATGGCGCATCTGTCATAAGACATGTCGCCTTCTGTGTCTTTGGAAATGCAATCACATCCCTTATTGATTCTGCGCCGCAAAGGATTGCTACAAGCCTGTCCAGACCAAATGCGATACCGCCGTGAGGCGGTGCGCCGAATGAAAGAGCATCCAGAAGAAAACCGAATTTCTGCCTTGCATCTCCTTCATCTATGCCAAGTTTTTTAAATATCATTACCTGAATATCCTGTCTGTGAATCCTTATGCTTCCGCCGCCTATCTCTGTTCCATTCAACACCAGATCATAAGCCTTTGCCCTGACCTCCATGGGCGCGCTATCCAGTTTGTCTATATCTTCATCCATCGGCGCTGTGAATGGGTGGTGAACTGCGACAAATCTCTTTTCCTCTTCATCAAATTCCAAAAGCGGAAAATCAGTAACCCATACAAGGTTAAATCTATCCTTTAGAATGAGATTAAGCCTTTTGCCAAGCTCTAATCTTACCCTTCCAAGGGCTGTATTTGCTATCCTCGAAATATCCGCAACGAATAAAAGAAGGTCTCCTGCCTTTGCATCAAGGGCTTTTGATATATTTTCTTTTTCGCCATCTGTAAGAAACTTTGCTATGGGAGATTGCCAACCCTCTGAAGTTATCTTTACCCATGCAAGGCCTTTTGCGCCATAGGAATTTGCAATCGCTGTAAGCTCATCTATCTCCTTTCTGGAAAACTCTGCGCAGCCTGCTGCGTTAAGCGCCTTGACTATGCCGCCTTTTTTAGCAGTATCTGCAAAGACCTTAAAGCCTGAACCCTTTACAATGGCGGTAATATCCTTTAATTCCAGGCCAAATCCGGTATCCGGGTTGTCAAGACCGTATCTTCCCACTGCATCCGCATAGGTAAGTCTTGGAAACGGCAATTTAAGTTCTATGCCCAAACTATTTTTAAATATCTCCGCAATAAGCCCTTCCATAAGCCCCATCACATCTTCCCTGTCCACAAAACTCATCTCAGCGTCTATCTGACTAAACTCAGGCTGTCTGTCGGACCGCAGGTCTTCATCTCTAAAACACCTTACAATCTGAAAATATCTGTCAAAGCCGGAGATCATGAGAATTTGCTTAAATAACTGCGGCGACTGCGGTAATGCAAAGAAATGCCCTGGACTACTTCTGCTCGGCACAAGATAGTCCCTCGCCCCTTCCGGTGTGCTTTTGGTAAGGATTGGCGTCTCTATCTCAAGAAAATGCCTTTCGCAGAGGTAATCTCTTACAATCTTGCAAACCTTGTGCCTCAAAATAAGGTTTTTCTGCAGAGCCGGCCTTCTCAAATCAAGATAGCGGTATTTAAGTCTGACGCCTTCTGCCACATCTGTATCATCTTCTATTAAAAACGGCGGCGTTGCTGATTCATTTAGTATCTTCAGTTCTTTTACAAGAACCTCTATTCCCCCTGTTTTTAATGCCGGGTTTTCTGTGCCAACAGGTCTTTTTGAAACAACGCCTTTTACTGCGAGGACAAATTCTGCCCTGATATGATGGGCATTTTCATGCACTGATTTATTTACCTCAGGATTGAAAACCACCTGCGCCAGCCCCTCTCTGTCTCTTAAGTCCACAAATATCAAACCGCCGTGGTCGCGTCTTTTCTGCACCCATCCCATGAGGGTAACCTCACTGCCTATCTCTTTGATAGTTAAGTCGCCGCAGTAGCAACTCCTTTTCCAATTTCCAAGATTATCTGCCAACCGAATGCCTCCCTATCTCAATTTTCCGCATTTATAACACACCATGCAGCCATTTTTCAATTATAATAAATTGTAAATGAGAGACAGTTTCTTATTAAATTTTTATTAATTTTTGTCTTGACAAAATTATCATAAATGTTGTATAGACCATCTGCTTGATTTCAGTTTAACAAATGGAGGGTAAACAGAATAATGAAGAGGATTGCTGTTGTAGTATCGTTGCTGTTTACTGCCGTAATTGTTGCTGCCGTCATAGGTTATGCAGAGTATGCTGACATTGTAATTGGCAGACAAGTGGAGAGCAGGGCAAAGATTGGTGTAAAACCAGTGCTCTTTCCCCACTGGTTTCACAGGATTCGGTTTAAATGCAAAGTTTGTCACGAAGACATATTTATCCTGCGAAGGGGGGCAAATGACATCAATATGAATGCCATAATAAATGGCGAATTCTGCGGCAAGTGTCATAACGGCCAGATAGCATGGGAGCCTGTCTTTTGCGACCGTTGTCATTCATGGGACGGCCCTGTGCCGCCTTATCCTGAGTCGCCGACGGGCCCTCCTGTGTCGATTTATAATGAGCCTCCGGCGGCAAGCCCTGTGCCGACTAATACTGAACCTCCGGCAGTAAGCCCTGTGCCGACTAATACTGAACCTCCGGCAGTAAGCCCTGTGCCGACTAATACTGAGCCTCCGGCAGTAAGCCCTGTGCCGACTAATACTGAGCCTCCGGCGGTAAGCCCTGTGCCGCCCCCCAATACTGAGTCGCCAGCGGCAAAATAAATTTAAGGCGATATGAAGAATATGAAAAGAAATAGATGGATGCAGAGAAAAACTTACTAAAATAAAAGGAGGTGCTTCTATGAAAAAGATGTGTGGGATAGCGCTTGCCATGTGGATGGTTGTAGCATTAACGGTGGGAGGAGGCGCATGGGGCGGCGGTACGGCGGAGCCGTTGAAGACAGCGCCTGGTTCCGAGGCTGAAAAACACAATCAGGAAGGTATTGAACACTATAATCAGCACCACTGGGATGTGGCGCAGAAACACTTTGCAGAGGCAGTAAAAGCAGATCCGAAGTCAGCCGAGGCGCACTACAATCTGGCATTAGCATTTGATCATTTAGATGACCACGATAACGCTGCGATACATTTCACCCACGCCTTTGACCTCGGGAAAGACAATCCTGAAATCAGAAACTCAGGTATTCTCAAGGAACATAAACAATAACCTTCAAACCACAGGGCTAAAATATCAGGTCGGCTTTTAGCCCTTTTTGTTTAGCCTATCTCTATTTTTTTACATTTTCAGGACTCACCATGCCGCCGGTTATTATAAGTTTGAACGCATCCTCAACAGACATATCCAGAGAAATTATATCCTTTTCAGGGATAAGTATATAAAAACCTGTTGTTGGGTTCGGGGTCGTGGGCAAAAACACATTGACAACCTTCTCTTTAGTTTTACTCTGAACCTCTCCGGCAGCAACACCTGTAAGAAAACCCACCGAATACATTCCCTTGCTTGGAAACTCTACAAGAACAACCCGTCTGAATCCTGAATAACCGGTAACAAGAAAAGTTTCCATAAATTGTTTTAAAGGTTTATAAATACTCCTGAAAAAAGGTATCCTGGCAAGTATATTATCTCCTATTTCAACCAATTTTTTTCCCAGAAGATTTGTCGCAAGAAGGCCTATGAGAAAAATAACGACTATTGTAAATATTACCCCGAGGCCTGGTATATGGAATTTCAGATACACATCCGGCTGCATAGACTCAGGCAGATAATTTAACAGGGTATCCATGTAGCCAACTATAAGACTAAAGATATAAATGGTCAGATACAGCGGCACAACTACCAAAAGCCCTGCGATAAAATATCTTTTAAAGCTTGCCTTTATTTTCTTAAACATCAGACCGCTGCCTTTCCCTGCTTAATGCCTGCAGGGACATGTATCTTTGTCTTTACCATGTCTCTGGCAATATCCTTTATCCTGTTTTCATCATCTACATACACGAGCACAGGCTGATGGCCTGCTGCCTCTCTTTCATCCATACTTGCATAACTGGCTATTATAATGATATGTCCCTTTTTTGCCAGATGCGCGGCAGCGCCGTTAATGCACACATCGCCTTTGCCGCGGCCGCCTTTTATTACATAAGTTTGAAACCTCTCTCCGTTGGTTATATTGTAGATATGAACCTGTTCAAAAGGCAGAAGACCTGCTGCCTCCATCAGTTCCTCATCCAGTGTTATGCTGCCTTCATAATCAATATTAGCGTCAGTAACTGTTGCCCTATGTATCTTTGATTTAAGCATGACTCTCTGCATAGTTGAAAACCTCCATGAAATAATAAACTCAAAATTCAAAACTCAAAAGTCAAAACTATAACCTTAAAACTCAAATCTTTGTAAGGTTCAAAAAGTTTTAAAGTTTTGCGTTTTAGTTTTGAGATTTGACATTTGAGTTTTGAGTTATTTTAAAATACAATTATCTATAAGTCTGGTCTTGCCGATTTTTACAGCCAGGGCTAAAAGTGCCATGTCTGCAATTATGTCCAAATCTTCCAGCGCATCTGTATCGCAAACTTTAATATACTCTATTACCGATAGCGGTTCGGATTCTATGACATGTTTCACCTCTTTTAAAATTACAGCCGCATCTTTAACACCTTTATTGAATACATCCCTTCCCCTTGTAATTGCGGTATAAAGACACCTCGCTGCCATTCTTTCTTCCTTGTTTAAGTAACTATTTCTGGAACTCATAGCAAGACCGTCCGCCTCCCTTACAATCGGCATGCTTACAATATCTATATCCATATTAAAATCCCGAATCATCCTTTTAATTATTGCCGTCTGCTGAAAGTCTTTTTCACCAAATATGACAATATCAGGCTTTACAATATTAAATAGCTTCATAACTACAGTTGCCACACCGCGAAAATGACCGAGCCTGGAAAGACCGCACAGATGACTGCTCAACCTTTCTATCTCAATAAATGTCTGAAAACCTTCCGGATACATTTCATCTGCAGCAGGATTGAAAACGCAATCCACCTTATTGGCGTCTGCTAATGCCAAATCTCTTTTAAGGTCTCCTGGATACGAGGCAAAATCTTCTCCTGGCCCGAACTGGACAGGGTTAACAAATATGCTCATCACAAGCATATCTCCAAGCTCACTCCCCTTTTTTAACAGGCTTGCATGCCCCTCGTGCAGAGAACCCATGGTAGGAACAAAGGCAATGGACTTCCCCAGCCTCTTTGCAGAATATGAGAATGATTGCATCTCTTTTATGTTGGTGATAAGTTCCATATAATCAATAGTCACCAAGTCACCAGACACCAGACTTGTGACTGATGACATAGTGGCTGGTGATATGGTAATTTGTGTTTATATTTAAAAACTATGTTCTTTGCCGGGAAATTTTCCTTGTTTTACATCATCTGCATATTTATTAACCGCAGAAGATATTATCCCTTTTAAATTAACATATCTTTTAACAAATCTTGGCTTAATATCATCATATAAGCCCAATACATCATGGATAACAAGAACCTGGCCGTCGCAATATGGACCGGCGCCTATGCCTATGGTCGGGATAGAGACGGCGTCAGTTAGCTCCTTTGCCAAATCCGCGGGGATCCCTTCCAGGACAATAGAAAACGCCCCTGCCCTTTCTACTGTCTTTGCATCATCCAGCAATTTTTTCCTCTGTTTCTTTTCTCTGCCCTGAACCCTGTATCCCCCCATTCTGTGAATGGACTGTGGTGTAAGACCAATATGGCCCATAACAGGCACATCCATATCTACTATGGCCTTTATGGTATCTGCCATATTTACCCCGCCTTCAAGCTTGACAGCCTCTGCCCCGTCTTTTACCAGCAACCCTGCATTTTTCTTTGCGTCTTCAATAGATACCTGATAAGACAAAAACGGCATGTCGGTAACGACAAGCGCATTTTTATTGCCTCTTACAACAGCCCTTGTGTGATACCTCATCTCATCCATTGTAACGGATAAGGTATTTTTATACCCGGCAAATACCATCCCTGCTGAATCCCCGACTAAAATAAGCGGTATGCCTGCCTCATCCAGAATCCTTGCAAATGGATAATCATAGGCGGTAAGCACAGGGATTTTTTTGCCTTCTGCCTTCATTTTCATAATGTCAGGAATTGTTATCTTTTTCAATATACCTCCAATCCAAGTAAAAAAGCCTTCTGAACCAAAGTCCAGAAGGCCAAATTAAACAAATTCTAAATTTCAAATCTCAAATTTGAGATTTGAAATCGTCCTTCCGTCCCGGTTCAAGAATCTTGAATCCAAGCGGCTACCGCTTACCTTACCGGCACATAATGCTGCACCCCTCCCTTTATAGACCTTATCTCATTTACCACATTCGTCAGGTCGTCATGGGAATTAACAAAATCTATGTCAGATGTATCCACTACAAGAAGAGGCGTATCTGTATAGTAAAAGAAATATCTGTTATACGCATCAACCAGCCTCTCTATATAATCCTCTTCTATACCCTTCTCGTAAACTTTATTCCTCTTCTTTATTCTTTCAATAAGCGTTTCGGTTCTCGCCTGAATATATATTACAAGGTCGGGTTTGGGTATCCTTGCATCCAGCAGCCTGTATATCTGTTCATACAGGGCCAACTCATTTTCATCCAGATTGAGGTATGCAAAAATCTTATCCTTGGCAAAGAGATAATCTGCAACAATAGTAGAATTAAAGAGCTCTTGCTGTCCAAGATCTTTCTGCTGCTTATATCTGTTTAGAAGAAAAAAGAGCTGGGTTTGGAACGCATATTTTTGTCTGTCTTTATAAAAACTGACAAGGAAAGGATTATTATCAACATCTTCCAGCAGCGCCCTTCCCTTAAATTCTTCTGCTAAAAGTTGCGCAAGGCTGGTCTTCCCAACCCCTATAGGTCCTTCTAACGCAATATATCTGGCCTTTTCCATAAGCTGTATTATGCTGGTTCCAAGACTTGTAACTTGCATTTTTTGAATAGCGTAGTTGCGTAATAAAAGCCAGGGACACTAAAAAAAACACAAAACCCTGCCGCAAACTTTGACAGGGTTTTGTTTAAAAAAACAAACAAGCCGCTTAATTCAGGATATATTTTTCCGGATTAACATTGATGCCATTTACGAGCACCTCGTAATGAAGGTGGGGGCCGGTGCTTCTGCCTGTGCTGCCTACTGCACCAATCTTATCCCCTCTTTTAACCCGTTTTCCAAGACTCACATACATATCTGAAAGATGGCCGTATCTTGTGATTATGCCATAGCCGTGGTTTATAGACATTGTCTTCCCAAGCCCGTTTTCCCTGTCAACCTTGCTGACTATGCCGTCTGCCGGCGCAAATACAGGGGTTCCAACAGCGTTTGCTATATCAAGACCTTCATGCATCTGCCGCAAACCTGTGAATGGCGATATGCGGTAGCCGAAAGTGCCTGTAACCCATCCCCTCACAGGCCATATGGCAGGAGTGGAGGCAAAGAGAGATGTTTGTTTAAAAAGATATTCGTGAACCTCTGTAAAGCTCTTTTCCTGCGTCATTGTCTCCGCCCTCAACTGATCGAGGTCTGAATGCATTTGCTTTATCAGTCCATTTCTGGCAACACCTAATGCAGTCATATCCTCTTCCATAGGCGATGGGCCTCCGATACCAAGTATTTGGTTTGAACCACCAGGCACCTCCATGTTTGTAATAATCCTCAGCTTCTTGTCAAACTGCTTTAACTTAGCCATCTGAAACTCAACGTCAATCATCTTGCTTGCCAACGCCTGCAATTGTATCTTTTGTTCAGCGTTCTCCTTCCGGAGATTGTTAAGTTCATGGGTTTTTAATTTCACTCTTGTGTAGTCAAAAAGTATAAATGAAAATCCGGCAAAAGAGATGCCCAGTATAATGACTATGGTTTTTAACAAGTTGAGGGGGAGTCTGAACTTCCTGATATGAGAAGGGTCCTGAGGAACAATAAAAACGGTAAAGAATCTTTTTTTCAATTTTTAACCCTCCTTTCTATTTTCTATGAAAATTAAGTGTCTCAATACCACACAGAATTAAATTTGTCAATGTTTTTGTGTATCCTTAATTCAATTTTGCACTTTTCAATTTACAATCTTCAATTTGCAATTTTTATTTTAATCCGCCCCGCTTATCTCCATCTCGCTTATAAACAAACCCGGCGCGCCAATGCTGCCCAAAAATCGCATATCGCTGCCTACAACTTCCACCTTTGAAAACAGAAGAAGCATGTTTCCTGATATGGCGGCGCCCCTCACAGGATAGCTGATCTTGCCGCCTTCTATCCAGAAACCGGATGCGCCAAAGGAAAAATCGCCTGTTATCGGGTTTGCGGTATGGGCGCCTAATACATTTGTAAGCAAGAAGCCATTTCCTATGCTGCTTAAGAGGCCGTTAAAATCCGTATCTCCCCCTTCCAGATAAAGGTTGGATATGCCGATGTTTGAAAAAGATTTGAAATTATGCCTTGCCGCATTTCCGGTAGATGCCGCTCCCGCCTTTTTTGCCCAGTAGGTATCATAAAGAAAATCCGCGCAAACACCCCTGTCAACGAGGCAGGTCTTCTGTCTTGGAACACCTTCACCGTCATATTGGGATGTACCCCAGGCATTTGGCAGAAGCCCGTTATCCCATATTGTAACCTTCTCGTTAAAAACCTTCACGCCCTTCTTCCCCTTCAGCATGGACTTTCCCTTACTAATGTTATCAGCATGAAAAGACGGGGCAATGAGCTCCAGAAATTCACCGACTATTATATTCTCTATGAGGACAGGACATTTTACGGTCTTTATTGTCCGCGCCCCAAGCATATCAACCGCCCTTTTTGCGGCGTCTCTTCCAATCTTTTCCACATCCACATCTTTTACAAAATGGCTCATATCCATTTCCCAGCCCATCTGAGCCTCCCCCTTCTCTTCTGCGACTACAGTGACACTGGAAGAGACAAATGTAGCCGAATTATCCGCATCAATGCCTGCGGAGCTGACAAGCCTCGTCTGAAAAAAAGATTCGCTGTAACCTGCCTTTCTTATCTTAGTCACCCTCCGGTCGAAATCCTTTGCAGCCTGCTCAAGGCTGATTGCCTTTTGTATTTTATCTTCCTCAGATATCTTGGCTAGCGATGGGTCAAAGAGCATCAGCTTCTCTTCCGCCGTCTTTTGCGGCAACGGCAAAAACAAAAACTCATCTGCGGTAACCCCTTTGCTTCCAGTTATGGCATTTTCTACTAATTCAGTAAGAGAGTCTTTTGACAGCAGACTTGTAAATGAGAAGCCGATCCTCTTATCTTTGAAAACCCTTAATCCGACGCCTTTGTTTGACGAGACCTTGAAGGCATCCACTCTCCCATCCTTTACCTCAATGGAAAGACCGTTTTGTGAAGAATAAAATATCTCCCAATCATCAACCCTGCGCTTTAGCATCTTAACAAGGTCTTCTATTATATCCTCTGACTCCTGACCTCCTTGCTTACTGTCTGCAGGGGCAAGCTTGACTTTTGAATTCTTTTTCATAACTCTATCATCACCGCATTCTCATCACAATTCGGGAATTTAAAACACCTGACACACTCACCCCATACCTTATGAGGCAAGACCTCTTTGCCTATCGGCTTAAAACCAACCTTTTCAAAAAAGCCAGGCTTATATGTAAGGGCAAAGACCTTAGGTATGCCGAGGGCCCGGGCTTCATCAAGACATGCATTGACCAGAAAGGTGCCTATGCCTTTTCCGCCCGCCTCCCCGCTCACAGCCAGCGACCTGATCTCTCCCATATCTTCCCAGCATATATGCAACGCACAGGCGCCGATAATAACATCCATTTCCTCATATACATAAAAATCCCTGAGACTGTCATAGATATCAGTCAACGGCCTGTGAAGCATTTCACCCTTATTGGCAAATGTTTCTATAAGCTTATAGATGTCTTTAACATCCGCTATCCTTGCCTTTCTTATCACCGTAATCCCTTATCCAATTTCATATATTGTTTAAAATGCTATCATTGTCAAATAGTGTTGTCAAAACAAAAATCCACTTGCAGCCTTGTAACTTGCGGCCAATTTTGATAGGCTTCAATCTATGCGAACCTTAAGGATTGCAATGGCGCAGATAAACCCAACTGTTGGAGATCTTTCCGGCAATGTAAAAAAAATTATTAAATTTATTGATATGGCAAAAGACGCCGATGCAGATATTGCGGTCTTTCCTGAATTGGCCGTTACAGGCTATCCGCCTGAAGACCTCCTCTTAAAACCGCAGTTCATAGCAGATAATATCAAATATCTTAAATTAGTAGCATGTAAGACAAAAGGCATAACAGCAGTTGTCGGGTTTGTTGACAGCAAAGAAGACTTGTATAATGCGGCGGCAGTAATCCATAAAGGCGAGGTCGCGGCTGTTTATCATAAAATGTTTCTGCCGAACTACGGCGTGTTTGACGAGGACAGATATTTTCAGGCAGGCGCTGCGCCGCTGAATATTGTATTAAGGGATGTTACAATCGGCATAGGTATCTGCGAGGATATATGGTATCAGGAAGGCCCTGCAAGGGCGCAGGCCATCGCAGGCGCAGAGGTTATCATAAATATAAACGCCTCTCCGTATCATATGGGAAAGGCAAGATTCAGAGAAGAGATGATTAGCGCGCGGGCGTCTGACAATGATGTAATCGTTGCATATCTGAATATGGCCGGCGGTCAGGATGAGCTTGTATTTGACGGCCAGAGCATGATTATAGACGAGAAGATGAATATCATCGCGAGAGGAAAGCCGTTTGAAGAGGATTTGATTCTTGCTGACCTGGATGTGGAAGGCATATCCAGAAACCGTCTGCATGACCCGAGGAGAAGGAAGGAAAGGCTTTCATTGGATGAAGAAAAGGGGAAAAAGGTAAAAGAGGTAATCCTCCATAATAGTTATGCTGTAAAGAAGAAAAGACCGATAAAAGGCTGCAAGGCCTCTGCATTAGAGCCTTTGGAAGAAGTTTACAGCGCCCTTGTCCTCGGCACAAGGGATTATGTTAGAAAGAACGGTTTTAAGCATGTGGTTGCAGGCTTAAGCGGAGGCGTGGATTCATCGCTGGTTGCAGTGATTGCAAAAGATGCGCTTGGGAAAAAGAATGTAACAGGCGTGTTTATGCCGTCTCAGTATTCATCAAAAGAAAGCAGGGAAGATGCCTTGGCGCTGGCAAAGAACCTTGACATAGAATTTACAACTATTCCAATACAGGATCTATTCGGAGAATACCTGATGTTGATGGAGCCTGTCTTTAAGAAAAAGAAGTCCGATGCGACAGAGGAAAATATACAAGCAAGGATAAGGGGAAATATCCTCATGGCAATCTCAAATAAATTCGGCTGGCTTGCGCTGACTACAGGCAATAAGAGCGAGATGAGCGTGGGCTATGCAACACTTTACGGCGACATGGCAGGCGGGTTTGCTATAATAAAAGATGTCCCGAAGATGTTAGTTTATCAATTGGCGAAATATAGAAATTCAATTGCAAGAAAGGCGGTAATTCCGGAAAGGGTTTTAATAAAGGCGCCCACCGCGGAATTGAGGCCAAACCAAACGGATCAGGATACACTACCGCCGTATGAGATATTAGACCCAATATTAAAGGCGTATGTGGAAGATGACAAGGGTTTTGATGAGATTAAAGAGATGGGTTTTGATGAGGCAATAATTAAAAAGGTTATAAAGATGGTGGATGCGTCGGAATACAAGAGACGTCAGTCTCCGCCCGGCATAAAGATTACATCACGCGCCCTTGGGAAGGACAGGAGGATGCCGATAACGAACAGGTATGAGAGTTATTAGCTTACAACCTTTTCTATAAGCCCCTTTATCTGGCTTTTAGGCACTGCGCCTACAACCTGATCCACAACCTCGCCGTTTCTAAACAATACCAGTGTTGGAATGCCTCTAACTCCGTATTTTCCGGGTGTAGATGGATTTTCATCTACATTCATCTTTGCCACCTTTATCTTGCCGCTATATGTCTCTGCCATCTCCTCAATAATCGGGGCAATAGCCCTGCACGGGGCGCACCATGTAGCCCAAAAATCCACAAGCACAGGGGTGGCAGATTTTAAAACCTCCATGTCAAATGATTTGTCAGTAACATTTAAAACCTTTTCAGACATATTTTTCTCCTTTACGCCAATTTGATTGCACGATATTAAAACAAGGTTTTTGGATTGTCAACTATTTTATCATTTTGTCATTTATCATTTTGCCATTTATCAACAGCCCCGCTGCCCTCACAGCGCCCTCTGGCGTTAAAAATACAGGAAGGCCGTTGGCCTCAAAAAGTTTTTTCTTTTCCATGGTATATTTTCCGCCTGCGCTGCATATAATAACAGGTTTATTTAGCCTCTCTGAAACCTCTTTAATATTGTAAACGAGTTTATCTGTAAGCTGAGGAGGCCCCCAGAGCGCAGCCACAATAGCTATATCAGAGTATTTAAGCCCTTCCTCCAGCGCAATCTTGTAATCATCGTCTGTAACGCTCCCTGTCAAATCAGTGGGATTTCCTATACTGCAAAATGACGGCAGGGTTTTAGAAAGGGTTGCCTTTGCATCTTCGGGCAGCTCCGCAATCTGAAGCCCGGCGCTTATGCATGAATCCGCAATGCTTATGCCAATCCCGCCGCCGTCTGTTACTATAAAAACCCTTTTCCCGTTTGCACATCTCTGCATTGAAAAGACCCTGCATGCGTCCAAGAAATCATCGTAGCCTGAAACTTCCCTCACGCCTGCCTTTTTAAACGCAGCCCTATAAATCTCATATCTCCCTGCAATGGCGCCTGTATGGGACTTCGCAGCCTTTGCCCCTGCCTCGTATTTCCCTACCTTTATTGCAATGACAGGTTTCTTATCAGAGCATCTTTTTGCGGCATCAATAAATCTTCTGCCGTCTTCCACTGCCTCTATGTAAATGGCAACAACCTTTGTATCTTCATCGTCAGCAAGAAATTCAAGGAGGTCAGATTCGCTGACATCAGCCTTGTTGCCGTAATTTATAACCCTTGCAACGCCTATACCCTCCATTGCCAAAGTATCCATTATGCTCAATGCAAATGAGCCGCTCTGCGACACAATAGAAAGCCCCCCTTTCCCTGGCCTCTCAAGCCTCTCTCTTGGAATAAAAAATGTGTCAACACCAGAAAAACTGTCATACAGCCCCATGCAGTTCGGGCCTATGATGCGCAGACCTTTATTGACGGCTATGTCTTTCATGGCCTTTTCCATATCCGCGCCTTTGCTGTCTGTCTCTTTAAAACCTGCGCTCACAACAATTGCGCCCTTTGCCTTTGCGTTTACAACATCATCCAGCGCCTGAAGGACTGCATTGGAAGGGACAATGATAATAGCCACATCAACGGCTTTTTTAATATCCGATGCCCTTTGATAGCATCTCAATTCGTCAATGGAATCGTATTTAGGGTTTACAGGATATATCTCCCCTTTGTAGCCCCCTTTTAAACTCTTAAGCACAACATTGGACAGCTTGCCTGGGGTTGGGGAGGCGCCTATGACAGCAATTGACTTTGGATTAAAAAAGAATGATATATCTTTCATATTTTCTTTCCTGTTTCTGCGGGGGGATTATAGCACCTGATCATATTATACGCAACTCGCAGCCGATACTGCCAAAATAGCGCCTAAAAATGCGGTAAGATATGTGATTCTGACAGCATCTTTAACTGTCTTTATGGTAAATCCATTTTGACTTCCGAATGCTCCGATAAGCGGCCTGTGGTGCGGCGCGCCAAAATAATAATTCGTCCCGCCAAACTGCAACCCCAGCGCGCCTGCAATAGCAGCCTCCGGAAAGCCTGCGTTCGGGCTTGGATGTTTTCTTGCATCTCTCCATATTATCTTTAAAGAATTTCTCCAGTTGAATCTAAGAATAAAAGAGGCAAAAACCATCAGGATGGCTGTAATCCTTGCGGGTATGAAATTGACAATGTCATCCATGCGCGCAGAAAACCAGCCGAGATTTTTATATTTTTCATTTTTATAGCCGACCATTGAGTCAAGTGTATTGACCGCCTTATATGCCAGAGCCAGCGCTGGCCCGCCGATGGCAAGATAAAAAAGCGGCGCAACAATGCCATCGGATGTGTTTTCTGCCACTGTCTCTGCAACAGCGCGGTATATCTCGTCTTTAGAAAGATTTTCAGTATCCCTTCCTACAATATTCTTTAACCTTTTTCTGGCCTCCTCTATGGAAATATTTTCCACTGCGTAGGCAACTGACAATGCCTCATCCTTCAATGATTTGATGGAAAGCGAGACATACGCAATAAAGACGGATAAAATGAGAGTGGCGAGCGGTGAGCAGCGGGCGGCAAGTAACAAAAGAAACCATGAAAAACCAAATGTTGTTCCAATAACAATGATAAAAAGAAATATCCCGCCAATCTTTTCAGATAAAGGAGTATCAGCAAATCTTCTTATTTTATCTTCAAGGAATGAAATATATCTGCCAATCCATCTTACAGGATGCGGAAGCCATCTCGGATCGCCGAGTATTAAATCAAGGAGATATGCAAAGAAGATAGTAATCGGCAATGAGTAATGGGTAATGAGGTTTAAAAAGGACATAGGCTAAAAGTCTAATCACATGTTTTATTTAAGCTCCGCTACCAGCCCGCTTCCACCTGTTATAGGAACTTCCAATGTAACCTCTGCGCTGCCATCATTCTTATATTCTTCTTTAACAACCATTGCGCCTTTAACAAAGCCTTCTATTCGGGTTATTTCTATATGCTTTTCGTCAAGATACTCTTTCATGCCTCTGTCAGGAGGCGTTTTCATCTTCAGGATTATCTCCAATAAATTTTTATAGCCTTCCACTTTTGCCGCACGCATTGCAAGTAGCCTTGCCTGTGCCGGATTTGTAACATCCTTTGGCGGCAAACCTCTGCCCACAGCAGTTATTACCCCTTTTTGCCAATCAACGCCTTCTACTGACGATACGACAAGCACACTCTTGTATGTCTCTGCAAACTCAGGAGGGGTGGTTTCAATAAATGCGGTTGGCTCTCCCTTTTTCTCGCTGACTGATGCCACAGACTTATCCTCTTTCTTATTGCAAGCATACAGTGCAAAGACTGTCAGTATAATTGCCAGAACCCTTAACTCCTTAACTCTCAAACTCATAACTATCCCTCCTCTGCGACCTTTCTCAATGTTTTCTTTCTTGCTGTCTTTTCCTTTTGCTCAAGCCGTTTTAGCTTCTGAGACTGTGAGAGTTTGGTTGGAATGCGTTTTTTAGGTTTATAATATAACTTCGCAATGGCCTTTTTAAGCCTCTCCATTGCTATTTCCCTATTGAGATGCTGTGAACGTCTCTCCGAAGCCTGCGCAACAATCCCTGTCGGGATATGTCTTATACGGACAGCAGTGGCAGTTTTATTCTTGTGCTGACCGCCCGGACCTGAACTCCGATAGAATTCTATCTCAATATCGGATTTCTTTATATTGATAGCAGAGTTTGCAGACATACGCAATCCAATTTATTTCATTGCCGCGACAGGTTATGTGATAAACTACATGGCATTGCTATGTGAAGTCTATAGCATTTTAAAATCTATTTTATCAATGTAAGGAATTGCCCACAAAAGCCTTTTTGTCAATATCAATGTCAAAAGTTAAGTATGGTGTCCCCAGAATTAGGGAAAAATAAATTTGTCCCCTTTTCTTAAAAATTGCCTAAGGAGACGGGGTAAAGACCTCATTGATGTTACTTACTGACCCGCCGGGCCTTTTACCGCCACCTATTACATAGATTTTCTTCCCAACTATCGCAGAACCCAAGCCGTGGCGTGCAGTGGGCATCGGAGGCATGGTTTTCCAGGAATCCGTTTTTGGGTCGTATACCTCAACCGTTTTAAATGTCCCTTCCGATGACTCTCCTCCGAATACATATATCCTTTCATATAAAACAGAGGCAGCAATCCCGCTTCGCGGTGTCGGCAAAGGAGCGAGGGTTTTCCAGGTGTCGGTTATCGGGTCATACATCTCATTTATGGCCAGGTTCTTTGCATAGGTCCCAAGCCTTCCCCCTATTGCATACATCTTTCCTTCAACGATCCCTATTGCCAGATGATCCCGGGCAGTGGGCCTGGGGTTTTTTATCTCCCATGCATTGGTTGCGGGGTCATAGACCTCGTTTGCACCCGTGTCTCCATCTTTACCCACCCCTCCAAGGACGTATATCTTATTGTTAACAACCCCCAAAGCCAATGCGCCTCGCGCAGTCGGCATAGATGCCTTTTGAGTCCATTGGTCTTTTGCCGAATCATATTCGTAAACGGTATCTACCGGAGACCATGGCCATAGCCTCTTAAAACCGCCAATAACATATATCTTTCCTCCAGCCTCGGCCGCCCCTATGTGATGAAGCGGCGTGGGCAAAGGCGCCTTTTCCTTCCACGTATCTAATGAGGCGTCATACTCTTCCAGAAGATCGGTTACACCAAATCTTCCGAAACCGCCTATTACATAAATCTTTCCTTCAATGGAAGCTGCGGCTACTTCTGACCTCTCCTTCAGTGCAGACTTTTTGGTCTCCCATATAGCCACTTCTGCATACAGATAAAGGGACAGGAAAAGGAGTGAAAAACATATTATTGCTTTTACAAAGTAGCTTCGCATATCCTTTGGAAGAAAAAGTGGTTTATATCCTGAATCAGTGCACCTTTAAAAATATTATAGCAGATTTTTCTAAGCAGCCTTTGATGGTCAAACCTTCATTATTCATTTAGTCGTAATTTTCTGACCTTCTCACCTCTTAAAAAGCCCCTCTATCAGCCTATGCCCTTGCTCTATAAACAGGCCGCTTGCCTTTGCCTCTACCTCTGTATATGCCCTGCCGTGACTATCATTGGAAGGATACATGGCAAACGGCACCGGGTCTCTTGTGTGGGTCTTTTTGGCAATGGGCGTGGGATGGTCTGGAAGCACAAGTATCCTGTATTCCTTAAATCTTTCTAATCCCTTTAAAACAGTTCCAACAACCTTTTCATCAAACTCCTCAATAGCCCTTATTTTATCTTTTAAATTCCCCGTATGGCCTGCCTCATCCGGCGCCTCAACATGCACACAGACAAAATCCCTTGTCTCAAGCTCTCTTAACGCATATTCCGCCTTGCCCTTGTAATTCGTATCAAGATACCCTGTTGCGCCAGGCACATTTACATTCTTAAGCCCCGCGTATATTCCAACACCCTTTACCAGATCCACCGCTGATATAACCGAACCCTCAATGCCAAATCTCTCTTTTAGTGTAGGCATCTTTGGTTTTCTCCCCTGCCCCCAGAGCCAGATTGAGTTTGCCGGCTTATGACCGTCTCCCTCCCTTCGGACATTTGCAGGATGGTCTTTGAGGAACATCTGGGAGAAATTCATCAACTGAATAAATTTATCAGAGCCTTTTCCTTTTGGCAGATAGTCTTTTATCTCCTTGCCTGATATATCATGGGGCGGCGTTGTCTCAAGGCCGTCCGGGCCGCCGTGCCATACCATAAGATGCCTGTAGCTGACGCCGGGATAGAATCTTATCCCTTCCTTGCCCAATTCCCTGTCAATACCCTTTATAATCTCTCTGGCCTCATCCGTGGTTATATGACCTGCGCTGAAATCATCCATATAAACCTTGCCGTCCTTCTGTCCCAATGTAACCAGATTGCACCTCACAGCAAGGTCATCCGGCGCCAATTCAACGCCAATGCTTGCAGCCTCCAGCGGAGACCTGCCTGTATAATATTTTGCAGGGTCATAGCCCAACACACTGAGAATGGCCACATCGCTGCCGGGTGGATATTCGTCAGGCACATTCTTCACAAGGCCGATGGAACCCCTCTGCGCAAGCATATCCATGTTGGGAGTATTCGCAGCCTCAAGCGGCGTCTTATTGCCCAATTCTTCAATGGGATAATCAGACATCCCGTCGCCTATGAGGATTATATATTTCATAATCAAAACCCAAACGCCTTTACAACTTCATCCAGTTCAGAAGGCACTGTTATTGGCTTGTCTGACGATTTTATCGCTGTATCAGGATCCTTTAAACCATGGCCTGTCAATGTGCAGACAACTGTATCGCTGTTTTTGAAAACACCCTTTTTATACATCTTGATAACACCTGCCAGAGATGCGGCAGACGCAGGCTCGCAAAATACCCCTTCCTTTGCTGACAGGAGTTTATACGCATAGATGATTTCATCATCTGACACCATGTCTATCGCGCCGCTGGATTCGTCTCTTGCCTTTACTGCGGCTTCCCAACTTGAAGGGTTGCCGATCCTTATTGCGGATGCAACTGTCTCCGGATTTTTTATGGGATAGCCCCTTACAATAGGCGCAGCGCCCTCTGCCTCAAAACCCATCATCTTCGGAAGGGTGTTTATAATCCCCCTTTCCTTAAATTCCTTATAACCCCTCCAGTATGCTGTCATATTTCCGGCATTCCCAACAGGAAGAAAATGATATGTCGGCGCAAAACCAAGATGGTTGCACACCTCAAATGCCGCTGTCTTCTGCCCTTCAAGCCTGTAAGGGTTTATTGAATTGACCAATGTTACAGGGTAATTTTTGGAAACATCCTTTACTATTGATAGGGCCTCGTCAAAATTGCCCTGTATCTGTATAACCTTTGCGCCGTGCATCATTGCCTGGGACAGCTTGCCAAGCGCAATCTTTCCTTCCGGTATCAAAACATACGCCCTTAATCCACCCCTTGCTGCATAAGCGGCTGCCGCAGCCGAAGTATTCCCTGTTGAGGCGCATATTATTGCATGAGAGCCGTCTTCCTTTGCCTTTGATACAGCCATTGTCATTCCCCTGTCCTTGAAAGAACCGGTTGGGTTCAGGCCTTCATATTTGAAAAATATCTTTAATCCTCTTCCAAAGACCTCGCTCATGTTTAATGCCTCTATCAGGGGCGTATTGCCTTCCCTGAAAGTGACTATGCACTCGTCTTTTACCCTTGGAAGAAATTCTTGAAATTCCCGGATTACTCCGTTCCAGATGATGGGTTTCATTGCCTGCACAAATGCCCTCCAATATAAAATTTTCTGCGCCCTTTTATCAAAAAAGATTATCAAAAGAAGGCGATAAAGTCATCAATAATTTTCCAGTTCTTTTTTTACATTCTCAAGTATCTCAGAGACCATCCTCTCCATATATCCCTCTGTAATGACCTGCGCCAGTTCTTCCAGTATAATATTTGGAAGGAGATATTCCATAGAGAATGTAATCCTTGTGCCGTTTTTAATTGGTTCGAGCGTATACGAACCGGAATTTTGAATGCCTGTTATTGACTGCCACGCAAATCTCTCCGGCTTTTTCAATTCAACAACCTTCGCATCCCATTCAAATTCAACATCATATATATCCACAATCCAGTGATAGACTAAATGCCCGATGGCCGTAACCTTTTTTACAAGGCTTGAATATCTTGGAAAATCCTCCGGCCTTGCAATAAGGTCAAAAACATTCTCAGGGGAAGCCTTTATGTCAACCGTCTTTTTTATAACCGGCATAGGTTTATATCAATAGTGAGATTGATCTAACGGGTTAAAGAGACAGTTATAGTTGGCGGGTCGCCCTGTTATAAGAGTTCTTCAAGAGGCGTAAATTTCTCTCCCATAATATCTGCAACAGCCTTGTATGTTATACTGCCTTTAAACACATTCACACCCTTTGCCAGCGCAGGGTCTTGTTTCAATGCCTCTATTCCAAGGTTTGCCAGTTTTACAATATAAGGGAGTGTTGCGTTTGTAAGGGCAAATGTGGATGTCCTCGGCACAGCGCCGGGCATATTCGTAACACCGTAATGGATAATACCGTCAACCTCATAAACAGGATCTGAATGACTTGTGGGCCTTATGGTTTCAACGCAGCCCCCCTGATCAACAGACACATCCACAATAACAGAACCTTTTTTCATCCTTCCTATCATATCCCTTGTAACAAGATGCGGCGCCTTTGCGCCAGTAATCAGGACGGCGCCTATAACAAGGTCCGCCTCTGTTACAGCCTTTTCAATATTATAGGAATTGGATGCAAGGGTTTTTACTTTGCCGCCAAATATATCATCCAGATACCGTAGCCTCTCAAGACTGCTATTTATAATGACC
>Ga0080064_1001774_pt1 | contig 20280 bp, 20 predicted proteins | sample Subgrocontami54m_FD_69260 | JGI IMG/M metagenome (GOLD analysis project Ga0080064, IMG submission 69260) | Subsurface groundwater microbial communities from S. Glens Falls, New York, USA - GMW46 contaminated, 5.4 m (SPADES assembly) (version 2) ...
AATGCGAGGTCGTCTGCAGGGCGACCCGCTCGATCCCCAGCCGGCGCATCTCATCCAGCGCCTTCACCACCTCGCCGAAGTCGGAGCCGGCGTCCCCCTGCAGAATCACTTTCAGGTCCGGGTCTTTCCGCTGGAGCTGCTGGAGCCGGCGGCGCAGCTCGTCGAAGCTCACGGTCTGCTTATTGAGGTAGAGGGTCCCCTGCCGCGAGACGGTGACCGTCACCGGCGCCTCGGCAAGGTTGGGCGCCCCGGTGGCCGCCACCGGCAGCCGGACCGGGATCCCCTGGTTCTTCACCATAGAAAGGGAAACCATCAGAAAAGAGGCCAGCAGGAAGAAGATGACGTCAATCAGCGGGATGATTTCAATTCTGGGACGGCGCTGAGGAGAGTCGAAGGGGATTTTCATAGGGAACCCATAGGGTCTCCAGCTCCGTGGCGGCTTGCTCGATCCGGCGCTTGGTTTTGGCGAAGGTGGCGTTGAGGATATTCAAAGGGACCAGCGCGAGAATCGCGATCATGAGGCCGAACCCGGTGGCGAGCAGGGCCTCCGCGATGCCGCCGGTGATCGCCGCCGAGGCCTCCAGCTCCCGGCCCCCGAGCATGCCGAAGGCCCGCACCATGCCGGTCACGGTCCCCAGCAGTCCCAACAGGGGTGCGAGCGTCACGATGGTGTCCAGCGTGGAGATCCCGCGGTGGTACTGCTCCAGCTCCGCGGCGGCGGCCCGCAGCAGCGCGCCGGAAAGAGACCGGCCGCGGTTCGTCAGCCCGTGCACCAGCACCTTGACCACCGGGTCCTGGCTGCGCCGCCCCTTCTTCAGCGCCTCGTCCAGTTCACCGGCCTCGACGTGAAGCAGCATCTCCCGCGCGAGCCCCGGCTCGGCTGTTTCCAGGTGGCGCAAAAGGAAGAGCCCCCGCTCGATGGCGACGGCGACCGCCACGACCGAGACGATAAGCAGCGGCCACATAACCGGGCCGCCTTTGAGGAACAAGGAGTAAAGCGCCATCTACATCCCCTCTTGCATGTAATCCACGACAATGCCGATGATCTTTTGGGTCGTGTCGTTGCAGGATTTGAACGAGACGCGATCCAGAACGCCGCTGCCGTACTTCCTTAAGATATCACTGATCAGCGCGTGAATGAACGATTGCGTCGCTGCGTCAACGCGTTCAAAATCCAAAATGACCTCCTCGCCGCTTTCCAGCGCGGGGATGATTTCCCGCACGCGGATATCTCTCGCGATGTCCTTGTTCTCAGCGAAAGAGCCCGCCCGGACCGCGATCGGGATTTGTTTCATATGAAACGCGGCTTTCGGTACCGGGCCGCTCTTCGTTCCCTGACCGCCGCGCTGTATGTTTTCCGGATGGCATCCAAAAGCAGCGAAAATTCTTCCGTCTGATCGAGAGTGATATCTACCCCCACGAGCGTTCCCCGCCAAAAAGGAAAATCATCCCCTTTGGAATGCCGGTCCTCGAACGGGTCCGCCTGGAGGCGCGGTTTTCGGGCCGGGAGTTTCTTCAGCAGTTTATAGAAACCCTTCCCGCTGTAGATCATAAAAAAATCGCGGTTGACGCTCGCGATGGACTTGATGAAGAACAGGCCTGCGCCCGCGTTCTGTTCGGTGCCTCCCTCTCTCCGCGTGGCGCCCGTGATACCCGGCCGCAAGGCAAGCCGGATCGCCTCGAGATCGGTCTCCGCGGAATAGGACCTGTTGATGGTCGCCTTGATGCCGACCCCCGTGTCGGCAATCCCGACGCGGATCGAGTTGCTCTTCTTGTAGTACTGAGCGCAAAGAAGAGCCCCGTTCTCCGCCTCCGCGTGCTCAATCACATTCCTCGCCAACTCGCTGACGATGTACCCGATGGTTTTGGCTTGCTCGGGTTCCAGATGCAGCAAGGGGATCATTTCCGTGATGAATTTCGTCAACTCATCGGATGTTCGGATCTGTGTCAGCGGGATGAACCGGCCCGCCGCTTCGTGCTCTACGATCCGGATGCCGGAAACCACCTTGAGAATTTTGAAGAGCCCCATCCGGACCAGATAATGTTTCGATCGGGCTTCAAACTTCTCGCAGCGGATATCCCCCGATTGAACGGTCAAACCCAGGGCGGCAATCATGGACAAAACGACCGGATGCACGGAGATCCATTTGTTGTTTGCCGTGATCTCCAAAAAATCCGGAGCGGATGGGTCAAACCCACGCAAAAAGGGATCTATGTTACCCAAGAAAGCGCTATTGGGTAAATGAATCTTCATGAACCTATATTACCGGGATTCCCGGTAATTTTCAATACTACCGGGATTCCCGGTAATTTTTGGACTTAGCAGGATCCGAGCATCCGCCGCGGCCGCTCCTTTGCCCTCGGCATAGGCGATCAGAGGGTTGATATCCAACTCCTCGATCTCTTCCAGATCCACCGCCAGCTGCGAGACCCGCTCGATGCACTCCATAAGGGCGGGCAGGTCCGCCGGCGGCTGGCCGCGGAACCCCTGCAGGATCCGGAACGACCGGAGCGACTTCACCATCCGCTCCGCGCCCAATTCCCGGACCGGCGCCAGGCGGAATGTCACGTCCTTAAACACCTCCACGTAGATGCCGCCGAGGCCAAACATCAGCAACGGCCCGAAGCGCCGGTCCCGCTTCATCCCCAGGATCATCTCTGTCCCCGGCGGCGCCATCTTCTGGACCAGCACCCCGTTGAGGCGGGCCTCCGGCTGCCGCTTCCTCACCGCTTCCAGGATTTCGCCGAAGGCCTTCTCCGCCGCGGCGGCGTCCGGGATGTTCAGCCGCACGCCGCCCACATCCCACTTGTGCAGGACGTCGGGCGAGAGGATCTTCATCGCCAGCGGGAAGCCCACCTGCTCAGCGGCCGGGCGGACTTCCTGCGGGTCTTTCGCCACCGTAAAGGGCGGGACCGGCAAGCCGTACGCCTTGAGCAGCTGCAGGGATTCCGCCTGGTCTAGGCGGGACCGCCTCTCTTCCCTGGTCTTGCGGATCTGCGCCCGCGCCGCCTCGGCGTCCACCTGGAACCGCTTGACCTGCGTGTGGGGCCGCTCGAGCCACTCCCGGTACTGGTTCATTTTCGCCAGCGCCCGGACCGCCGCCTCCGGGAAACGGTAATGCGGCACCTGCTCCCCGCGCAGCGGATGATTGTCTTGCGAGACCCCGCCCACCCCCATGAAGCAGGCCAGCACCGTCTTCGGTGTGCCCCGGGCGGCCTGCCCGATGACGCGGGCGATCTCCTTCAAGTCGGTCATCGCCTGCGGGGTCGCCAGCGCGATCAGCCCGTCCACGTTGGGGTCCGCCAGCGCCGCGTCGAGCGCCACCGCATAACGGTCGTGCCGCGCGTCCCCGATCAGATCCACCGGGTTGTTCAGCGCCGCCGCGGGAGGTAGTGAGGCCTTCATCTTCGCGACGGTGCTTTGCTCCAATCCCGCCAGTGTCAGCCCCTGCCGGACGCAGGCGTCGGCCGCCAGGATGCCGGGGCCGCCGGCGTTGGTGATGATCACCGTCCTCCGGCCGGCCGGCAACGGCTGCTCGGCGAACGCCCGGGCATAGTCGAACATCTCCTCCACCGAATCCACCCGCATCACGCCGGCCTGGGCAAAAATGGCGTCGTAGACCTCGTCGCTGCCGGAGAGCGATCCGGTGTGGGAGGAGACCGCCTTGGCCCCTTCCGGCGTCCGGCCGGACTTGACCGCCAGCACCGGCTTGCCCCCCTTCCCTTGGCCGGTGATCTCCCGCGCCACCTCGATGAACCGGCGCCCGTCGGCCAGCTCCTCCACGTAGAGCAGGATCACCTGGGTCAACGGGTCATCCCGCAGCCCGATCAGCAGGTCCACCTCGTCCAAACCGGCCTTGTTGCCCATGCTGATGATCTTGGAGAAGCCGATCCCTTCCGATTTGGCGTATTCCAGCACGGAGGTGCAGAGGGCGCCGCTCTGCGAGATGAAGGCAATCGAGCCCTCGGCCGGCATCTCCTTGGCGAAGGTGGCGTTCAGGCGGACCGCCGGGTCGGTGTTCAGGATCCCGAGGCAGTTGGGGCCGATCAGCGGGAGGTTGTGCTGTTTCGCCTCCCGCTTCACCTGCTCCTCCAGCAGCCGCCCCGGCTCCCCGGTCTCCTTAAACCCGGAGGAGATAATGACCATCCCCTTCACCCCTTTTTTCCCGCACTGGTCCACCACCTCCGGGACCAGCGGGGCCTTGACGATCACCACAGCGAGGTCCACCGGCCCCGGCGCCGCGGCGATGCCGGGGTAGCAGCGCAGCCCGGCGATCTCCTCCGCCTTCGGGTTGATGGGGTAGATCTTCCCTTTGAACCCGCCCAGGAATAGATTTTTGAGGACGGCGTGCCCGACGCTCCCCTCGTCCCGGGAAGCGCCGATCACCGCGACCGATTTCGGCGAAAAGAGGGTCTCCAGCGCCATGGCTCCATTGTACGTGTTTTTGCGTCCCGGTTTATGATCCGGCTCATAGATTCAGCCGGCCAAACAAGGTATTCTATGGGTTGAATACAGGAGGAGCGCTCTCATGAAAATCAAGGACTGGATCACCCGGGAGGTCGTCACGATCTCACCGGAGGCATCGGTGAAGGAGGCCTTCATGCTTCTGAAATCCATGGGGATCCGCCACCTGCCGGTGGTCAAGAACGGCGTCCTCAAAGGGATCGTCACCGACCGGGACCTGCGCCGGCCGAAGCTCTCGGACGTCTTCAAGAGCTGGGACCAGCTCTACCGGATCAACGAGGAGATCCAGGTGGAGGACATCATGACCAGCCCCGCCCTGACCATCCCGGAGGATGCCACCATCCAGGAAGCGGCCAAGATCATGGCCAAGAAACGGATCGGAGCTCTCCCGGTCACCGACAAAAAGGGAAAGCTAGACGGAATCGTCAGCGAATCGGACATCCTCCGGGCTTTTGCCGCCGGAAAAAAATAGCGAAGAAAAGCCGGCGGGCCTCTCCTCCCGGGAGGCGGCCCGCCGGCTCAAAATCGAAGGCCGCAATGAGCTGCCTTCCGGGAAATCCCGCACTCTCCTCGATCTAGCCCTCGATCTGGCGCGAGAGCCGATGATCCTGCTGCTGATCGCCTGCGGGACCATTTACCTCTTCCTCGGGGACTTCCGCGAAGCCCTCCTTTTAGCCGCCTCCATCGGGCTTATCCTCGGGATCAGCGTTGTCCAGCAGGGCCGGACCGAGCGGGCGCTGCAGGCGCTCAAGGATCTCTCTTCTCCCCGCGCGCTGGTGATCCGGGACGGCAAGAAGACGCGCCTCTCCGCCCGGGAGCTGGTGCGGGGGGACCTCGTTGTGCTGGTCGAGGGGGACCGGGTCCCGGCCGACGCGCGGGTGATCTCCTGCGCGCATCTCTCGGTGGATGAATCCCTGCTGACCGGCGAGTCCGCCCCGGTTCGGAAATCGGCTTCCCCGGAGCCGAGGCCCCCGCATCCGCCCGGCGGAGAAGACCTCCCGTTTGTCTTCGCGGGCACCCTGGTCGTCCAGGGAGACGGGGTGGCGGAGATCCACGCCACCGGCCCCCGCACCGAAATGGGCAAGATCGGCAAATCCCTCCAAACCATCTCCCAGGAAGAGACCCGCCTCCAGAAAGAGGTCCGGCGCATCGTCCGGGTCTTCGCCGCCATCGGCCTCTCCGTCTGCCTCCTCGTGGCGGTGCTGCTCGGGATCGGCAGCGGCAACTGGCTGCAGGGGTTCCTGGCGGGTTTGACGCTCGCGATCTCGCTGGTGCCGGAGGAGTTCCCCGTCGTGCTGACCGTCTTCCTGGCGCTGGGGGCCTGGCGGATCTCCCGGCGCGGGGTGCTCACCCGCCGCGTGCCGGCCATCGAGATGCTGGGGGCCGCCACGGTCCTCTGCGCCGACAAGACCGGCACGCTGACGCTCAACCGGATGCGGGTGCAGCGGCTCATGGCCGGCGGCTCCCTCTTCGAGGTTACGGCCGCGGAAACCCTCCCGCCGCCGGACCGGTTCGGGGAACTGGTTTCCGTCGCGGCGCTGGCCAGCCACCCGGAGGCGTTCGACCCGATGGAACTGGCGATCCACGACCTTTCGAAACGGGCCCCGGCCGGCTCCCGGGCGAAGGGCTGGAAACTGCTCCGCCGCTATCCCCTTTCCAAAGGGTTGATGGCGATGTCGCAGGTGTGGCAATCGGCGGGCGGCTCCCCGCGGGTGGCGGCCAAGGGGGCGCCGGAAGCGGTCGCCCAGCTGTGCCGGTTGCCGGAGGCCGAGCGGGGGAAACTCCTGGAATCGGTCCATGCGATGGCGCGGGACGGGCTGCGGGTGATCGGCGTGGCCGAGGCGGAAGCCCCCTCCGGTTCCCTTCCGGACCGGCAGGAGAATTTTCATTTTTCCTTTCTGGGGTTGATCGGTCTCTCCGACCCGATCCGCCCGGCGGTGCCCAAGGCGATCCGGGAATGCCTCGGAGCCGGCATCCGGGTCGTGATGATCACCGGCGACTACCCGGAGACCGCGCGACAGATCGCCCGGCAGATCGGGCTGGAACCGGTAGACCAGGTCCTGACCGGCCGGGAGATGGACGGCTTGGACGACGCGGGGCTGCGGGAGAAGGCCAAGCGGGTCGGCGTCTTCGCGCGGATCGTTCCCGAGCAGAAACTGCGGCTGGTCAACGCCCTCAAAGCCGACGGCGAGATCGTCGCGATGACCGGCGACGGCGTCAACGATGCTCCGGCCCTCAAAGCGGCCCACATCGGCATCGCCATGGGCGGGCGCGGCACCGACGTCGCGCGGGAGGCGGCGTCGCTGGTGCTGCTCAACGACGACTTCTCCTCCATCGTCCGGGCGGTCCGGCTCGGCCGCCGGGTCTTCGACAACCTGCGCCGGGCGATGGCCTACCTCGTCGCGATCCACGTGCCGATCGCCGGCATGGCCCTGATCCCGGTTCTGATCCGCGGGCCGCTGGTCCTGCTGCCGGTGCACATCGTCTTCCTGGAGATCATCATCGACCCGGCCTGCTCGATCGTTTTCGAAGCGGAACCGGAGGAGAAAAACGTGATGGACCGCCCGCCCCGGGACCCGAAAGAGCCGCTGTTCAACCAGAGCCGGGTAACCGCCAGTCTGCTGCAGGGAGCGGCCGCGTTGGGGGTGGCTTTGGGGGTTTACCTCGCCGCGTGGGCGGCCGGAAAGCCCGAATGGGAGATCCGGGCCGCCACGTTCTCCGCCCTGATCCTGGCGAACCTGGCCCTGATCCTCACCAACCGCTCCCGATCCGGCGGACCGCTCGCCGCGCTGCGGGCGCCCAACCCGGCCCTCTGGTGGGTGGTCGGCAGCACGCTGGCGGTGCTGGCGCTGGTCCTTACCGTACCGTTTTTACGGGAGACGTTCCGCTTCGCCCCCTAAGGAGCTTCCTGGTTTTTTCCGCGCGGCTCCATCCCTTGATATGGGCTTCCCTTTTCAACGCGGAGCTCCGGGTGGGGTGGCCTTCCCGGAAAACCAGCCGGACCGGCTTGCGGGAGCGGGTGTAGGCGCCTCCCTTCCCGGCGTTGTGGGTTTTGACCCGGCGGGCCACGTCGGTCGTGATGCCGGTGTAGATCGAGTCATCCCGGCACCGGACCGCGTAGACGAACCAGCGGGAAGGCACGCGGGTTAAGGGGTTTTGTTCCGGTGCCGGAGATTGGCGATGAGCCGGTAAATCCCGTGGCGGATCGGGGCGGGAACTAGGACAAAGAGGTAGAGCAGCGGCCAGAACCCCGACATCCCTTTGAAAATCCTCAGCGCCGCCGTGGACCGGGTGTAATACCGATCCCCTTCTTTCAAAACAGCCGACCGCGGCGACCCTTCGGGTATCCCCGCGGCCCGGCACGCCTCCCGCCCTTCCGGCGACTCCAGCGGCTCAAACCGGAACCTTCCTTCGGGGACCCGCCGGTCCACGAACCGGACCCAAAAAGAGCAGAAACCGCAAGCGCCGTCGAAGAAGATCACCCGTTCCCCCACCGCCACCTCCTCCTGTATTATATAATCAACGCCTACCCCTTTACTGAGGAGATCCTTGTGCCTTTTTTGGAAGGACAGCGAGCGTGGAATCACGGCAAGACCAAAGAGGATGATCCTCGAGTTCGAAAGATCTCGGAGACACTCAAGGCCAAGCACATTGACAACTTTGCGCGGTGGCGACTGAAGGCACGGCTCGACGGGAGAATCCCGGCTACCCACATTCCTCTGGAGAAAACCGAACAGCTCGCATTTCTCATCGGCATGGCATTGGGTGACGGGCATATTCATAGATTTCCACGGAGCGAACAGCTACGCATTGTTCTCGGGACAGACAAACCTTTGCTTTGGCAGCACGTCGCCAAAGTGGTTCAGAATGTTTTTGGCAAGAAGCCGCGGGTAGGGCGGCGAAAACAGGCGGCATGCGTAGACATCAGCTTATATCAAACGAGACTGAGCGAACGCTTAGGTATTCCTGCCGGCGCCCGAGGGAAGCTCGAAATGCGCTTGCCGGAGTGGATACGATCTGAACAGCGGCACCTCATCGCTTGTCTCAAGGGGTTATTTGAAGCGGAGGGATTCTATTCGGTTCATAAGCCGACGTACACGCATAATCTCGGTTTCAGCAACAGAAACCCCGCATTGCTCGATGAAGTGGAGTGGGCCTTGATCTCGCTGGGGTTTCATCCGGAGCGGCGGTCATATGCCGTCCGTTTAAGAAAAAAGCTGGAAGCTACCCGGTTCATTGAGCTTATCTGTTTCCGAAGCTATAATTCTTAAAAGAGGCCTCTTCTTAAAGATCTATTGCCCTGTGATGTAACGGTAGCATGACAGATTCTGGATCTGTTCGTCTAGGTTCGAATCCTAGCGGGGCAGTTTTACTTGGGGCAGATTGAGGAGGTGGCGGCCGCCAAGCGGGTGATCACCCGCTCTTTGCCGGCCACCTGCAGGACGTGGAACAGGCTGGGGCCGACCGAGCGGCCGGTGACGGCCACGCGGGCGGGGTGGATCAGGTCGGCGGCTTTTAATTTGAGTTCTCCGGCCAGCGTGCGGCAGACCGCTTCCGCGCCGGCGGCGTCCCAGGTTTCCAGTTTCTCCAGCCGGTCGGCGAACGCCTTGAGCCGCTCCCCAACACCCGGCTGCTTGAGCCGCAAGTTCACGGCCTCTTCATCAAACGGGATCTCCTCGGTGAACAACCCCTGGGTCTGCCGGACCAGGTCCTCCACCGTTTCGGCGCGGCTTTTGTAGAGTTCCACCACCTCGGCCAGCCAAGCGGCATCTTTCACCACCCAGTTTCTCTCCCGGAGCTTCTCCTGCACCAGCGGCAGCAGCGTCTCCAGCGAGGCCTTCTGCAGGTACTGGCTGTTCATCCAGAGCAGCTTCTTCAAATCGAACATGGCGCCGGTCTTTCCGATCCGGTCGAGCGTGAATTCCTTGATGATCTCTTCCAGTGACAGGACTTCCCTATCACCGCCGGGCGACCAGCCCAGCAACGCGAGATAGTTGACCATCCCGCCGGCCAAGACCCCCATCGTCCGGTATTCGTTCAGGTTGGTCGCCCCGTGCCGCTTGGAGAGGCGGGAGCGGTCCTCCCCCAGGATCAGGGGGATGTGGACGTAAACCGGCGGCGTGAGGCCCAGCGCCCGGTGGATCAGGATCTGTTTCGGGGTGTTGGAGATGTGGTCGTCCCCCCGGATCACGTGGGTGATCCCCAGCGCGGAATCATCCACCACGCAGGCGAAGCTGTAGGTGGGCATCCCGTCCGACTTCATGAGGACCTGGTCCTTGATCTCCAAGGTGTTGACCCGAATCTGCCCATGCACCACGTCCTCAAAGGCGATGACCTCCCCCGGAACGATCTTGAGCAGGATCGCCTTGCCGTCCAGGTAGGCCTTCTCCTCGGCCAAGAGTTTTTCGGCAATCTGCCGGTAGATCCCTTGGCTACCCCGTTGGCTCTGGAAGATCGTCTCCCCCTCCCAGTTCAGCCCCAGCCAGCGCAGCGACTCGAGGATCTCGTCCAGGAACTCCTTCTTGGAGCGGACCAAGTCGGTGTCCTCGATCCGCAACAGGAACTGGCCCCCCTCGTGCCGGGCGAAGAGCCAGTTGAACAGCGCGGTCCGGGCGGACCCGACATGCAGGAACCCGGTGGGAGACGGGGCAAAACGGACGCGGATGCTCATGGTTTACTTAACAAAAAGAACATGCCCAACATGAATGCGATTAGGAGTCCGATAACGGAAATATAAAGCTTGGCAGAGTCGTCGAAAGAAGGCGGCGCCCATCCTCCCCTCTCTTTGCTTAAACGAGTTACTATTACGACAACAAAGAAAACAATAAGGACCAGCAGGGAAATGCTGATCCATGGCTCCATAGGGCCCGCAATCCCTCGGTGCCACATGGATTAACTTTCTTCCTTTGCTTCATAGTCGCCCTCGCCGGTTTCCCGGAGCCGTTGGCGGACTTCGTCGAACAAGCGGGCTTCCACCTTGCCACCGGAGGATTTGATCAGCACCTCCACCTTCTTGGTGGCGGTGTCGAGGGACTTCTTGCACTCCCGCACGAGGGCCACCCCTTCCTCAAACCGCTTGAGCCGCGCCTCCAGCGGCAGCTCCGACGCCTGCAGCTCCTCCACGATCTTCTCGAGCCGCTCAAGCGCCTGCTCGAACGCGGCTCCTTTTGCTTTGGTCGCCATGCTCACCTCCTTAAAATCGGTACCAGGTACCAAACTGGCCATCGGTACCTGGTACCGTTATTCTACTCGGCTGTGGATCTGCCCCTCATGGAGCCGGGTTCGAATCCGGTCGCCTGGTTTGACCTGCGAAGCTTGCTTCAAAATCCGGTCTTGTTCGTCGAACGTGATGGAGTAGCCGCGGTCGAGCACCGAGAGGGGGCTCAGCGCGTTCAATTGGCCGGCCAGCCCGTGCACCCGGTCGGCGGTCTGCCGCAGCAGGTGCTGGATAGCGGTGTCGAGAGTGCCCCCCAGACGGTGCAGCCGCTCCGACTGGTGCAGCAGGAAGGCCTGCGGCGAGCACGCGAGCAGATCCCCCTGCAGCAGCTGCAGCCGGTGCGTGGCGGCGATGAGCGGCTGCCGCAATCCCTCCGCCAACCCTTCCTCCAATTCGTCCACCTGTTCCGTCAGCTCGGCCAGCCATTCCTCCGGCTGAGTGAAGGCCGGATCTTCCAGCGCCGCCGCCAGCCGGTCCAGGCAGCCGCGCCGCTGGGCGAGGACCATCTCCGCCCCCTTGGTCGGCGTCGGGGCCCGCGCGTCGGCCACGAGGTCCGCGATGCTCCAATCCTTTTCATGCCCCACCGCTGAGATCACCGGCAGCGTGGACTGGAAAATCGCGCGGGCCACCACCTCCTCATTGAAGGCCCAGAGGTCCTCAAGGGATCCGCCGCCGCGGCCCACGATCAGCAGGTCCAAACCCTCTTGGGTATTGAGCTCCCCGATCCCCCGCGCGATCGCTTCGGCGGAGCCGTTGCCCTGCACGCGGGAAGGTTTGAGCAGCACCTCCACCTCGCCGCGCAGGATCCGGAGCAGGTCGTCAATGGCCGCCCCCTGCGGCGAGGTGACGATCCCGATCCGCTCCGGGAAAACCGGCAGCGGCCGCTTGCGTTCGTCGGCGAAGAGCCCTTCCTTCTGCAGTTTCTCCTTCAACTGCTCGAAGGCCAGCTGCAGCGCCCCCATTCCTTTCGGCTCGATGGATCGGACCGAGAACTTTACCTCGCCGCGCGGAGCGTAGAATTCCACCCGGCCGGAGCAGATCACTTGGAGCCCCTGTTCCGGCTGGAACTTGAGCGCCCGGACGCTCTCCTTCCACATGACGCACTTGAGCGAGGCCTGGGAATCTTTCAGGTCGAACCAGAGGTGGCCGCTGGGGTACAGCTTCGGATCGGAGAGCTCTCCCTCCACCAAAACAGAGTAGGCAAAGGTTTGCTCGAAGAGTTCCTTGATCTGGCGGGTGACCTCCGAAACAGTGAGCGTCCGCCGGGCCGACTCAAGACCCTCCTGAGCAAACGGCTCGCGGGGTTCCGGCTTTTCAGGGAACGGATCTTTTAAGGAATAGTATCGGGTCGGCATCAGTTCTGTTTTACTCAAAAAACCCCATCAAGCGAAACAAAATTAATCCTCCCAGGAAGAACCCCACCGCCATGACCTCGGAAGAATGGGCCCTTGGAAGAAGGTCCACCCCGGCCGCAAAAGCAACCACCAGAAGGACCCCCAGCGCCAGCGTCCTGGGTTTCGGGGAATTCATGCCGGCTGCAGCAAGCCGGCGCGGGATCCCCGGAGATCATCGATGTTCACGAGGAGAGCGGAGCCGATTTTCGGGTTCCTCAGTTTCCAGATCACGCCATCCACGAAGAAATGATGGATTTGCACCGCCGCGATGACCACCGGCTCCGCCAGGGAAAGCGGATGGCCGGCGGAAGCCGCCACCCGAGGCAACACCCAAAAAAGAAAGGCGCCCAGCAGGAAAATAGTCATTCCCCACCGCCCGGTTTCCAGGGCGACATAGCGGCTCGACGGCAGGACCTGGCCCAGGTCCATCTTTTCCTTCAGCTGCATGGCCCAGGCAATCAGAAGATATTGCGTCCCGTGGAAAAACGGCACGAACTCATTGAAACCGGGAACCCTCCAGCCCAGCAGGAACCAGACAAACTGGGCGGCCGCCGGCAACAGCACGATCAGCGGAAAGATCCTCCGGTTTAAAACAGACCAGCGCACCACCAGAACCACCAGCGCCGCCGCGCACAAGATCAAACCCATCCCGGCGACGGTGGCCACCCACAGCGGGAGATGAAGAACGGGAATTGTGACCCCGAAATAAGAATTAGGGGGCCATTCCTTGCACCCTACTTCCGAACGAGCGATGGAATAAAGAAACGTTCCGAAAATAAACCCGGACAGCGCGAACCGTTCCGCCTGCCCGATGGCTACGCCGGAGCGTTTCGCATACGCCAGCGAAATTCCGAGCGATTGACCGCTGTAATGGTAAGAAGACCAGAACAGAAACAGCTTCACCAGCAGCGGAGCCACCCGGACCGGGTCGGCCAGCGCCCAGACGGCGGCCGCCGTCACGAGCACGGGAATGGCCAGCGCCGTGACCGGATACTGCGCGATATTTTCCCGCGTGTGATAAAGCCGGACGTTGGTGGCGGCAAAATGCGGCCAGTTGCACAGCCATGTCAGTATCGCCGCCGTATGAATAACCCACGAAGTCCGCGGAACCGAGAAAGGGAGCATCGCCAGGAAAAGCAGGATGGAAAATCCCCCGATGCAAAGGAAGTCCACCGGGGCGGAAACAAAATAGGGGGAGCGGGCCGAAGCGGTCACTCCAGGAAGCCGGCCTCCCGAAGGCTTAAAGACCTTCTGCCGGCGATGATCAGGTGGTCCAGCACCGGGATCCCCAGCAGGCGGCCGGCCTCGGTCAGCCGGCGCGTGAGCTCCAAATCCTCCCGGCTGGGAGCGGAATCTCCGGAGGGATGATTGTGCGCCAGAATGATCGCCGAGGCGCTCGCCACGATCGCCTCCCGGAATGTCTCGCGCGGGTGGACGATGCTCGTGTCGAGCGATCCCACCGAAATCTCCGCCGTTTTCAGCACCCGGTGCCGGGAATCGAGCAAGATCAGGATGAAATGTTCTTTCTTCCGGCCGGCCAGAAACCGGCGGGCCGCGAGACCGGCCGCTTCCACCGTTTCGATCGGACGGCCCCGCAGGCTCTCCGGGGCCGACTCCGCGCGGCGGCCGATCTCCCCGGCCGCTTTGATCTGGCACGCTTTGGCGAGGCCCAGCCCCCGCACTTGCTGGAGCTCCTCGACGGACGCCTCAGCGATCCCCTCGAGGGACCCGAACTTCTTCAACAGTTTTTGCGCGGTCAGTAACACCGGCTCTCCCGACGTTCCGCGCCCCAGCAAACAAGCCAAGAGCTCAACAGAGGAGAGCACCTGCGGCCCGAGGGTAGATAACCGTTCTCTAGGACGTTCCCCTGATGGTAAGTCCCGTATCGTAGGAAAACGCCCAGCCGCGGGTGACGCCGGAGGGAGGGTCGCCGGCCGACAGTGCTGCTGCGACGAATAAGGAGCAGCGGTTAGCAGGGTCGCCGAGATGTGAGGCGACCTGGTAGGAGGCCGGGTTGCGACGGGCGGCAGTTGCGACGCGACGAGTAAGGAGCGTCGTTTGCAAGGCCGGCCGAGATGTGAGGCCGGCTGGATGTGAGCTGCCCTGACCGAGTGGCCGGAGGCCACGAGACCCGTCGCCGGCTGCAACCCGGATTCCCAAAGGGTATGTATCGATTCCGCGAGGTCAATCACCGAACTGCTCCTGCACCCGTTCGATGCTCAGCGCCTTGCCGGTGCCTGAGTCCACCTCGATAATCGCGCCGCACAACTTCACGTTTCCGGTCGCCACGTTGAACTTGTTCGGCATGCCGGTGAGGAACTTGTCCAGCACCGGCTCCACCTGCCGGCCGATCACCGAATCGTAGGGGCCGGTCATTCCGAGGTCGGTGAGGTAGGCAGTCCCTTTGGGCAGGACCCGTTCGTCGGCGGTCTGGATGTGCGTGTGGGTTCCGACGACGGCGCTCACATGGCCGTCCAGGTACCAGCCCATCACCACCTTCTCGGAGGTGGCCTCAGCGTGCATGTCGACGATGATGATGGGCGTCTGCTTGCGCATCTCCTCGATCGCCTGCATGCCGACCCGGAACGGGTCGTCCAGCGCGTCGATCCCCATGAAGACTCTTCCGAGCAGGTTGAGCACCCCCACCTTCATCCCGTTTTTAGCGGTGTAGACGTAGCACCCGAACCCAGGGGTTGCTTTCGGGTAGTTGGCCGGTTTGAGCAGCCGGGGCTCGGCCCCCATGAAGGGGCCGATCTCCCGGTATTTCCAAATATGCTGGCCGCTGGTCAGCATATCAATGCCCGGCGTGTTCAACAGCTCCTGCGCGGTCTTCGGCGTGACGCCGGCCCCGCCGGCGATGTTCTCGCAGTTGACCACCACGAAGTCAATGCTCCGGCGGGTCCGCAAAACGGGGACCAGCCCCTTCACGGCGTCCCGCCCCGGCGAACCCACCACGTCTCCAACAATTAGAATTTTCATTTTTACTCCGTGATCACCCGGTCTACCGGCTGGTCGTGGGCTTCGCTCGGCAGCTTTGCCACCACCTGAAACCGGAAGGCCAGCCCCACGCGGGGGATTCGGGCCGGCACGCGCTCCAGGAAGCGGTCGAAATATCCCCCGCCCCGCCCGAGCCGATTGCCTTGGCCGTCAAACGCGACCCCCGGCAGGATCACCAGATCCAGCGTGCCCGGGGAAATCTCCCGGCTGGAAAGTTTGAGCGGATGCGCGATCCCGTAATGCCCCTGGTGGGCCAGATCTTTCTCCAGGTCTTTCACCTGCGCGACTACCATGTGGCGCCGTGATTTATCCGTCACGACCGGAACGAAGACTTTTTTCCCATCGGAAAGGGCCCGTTCCAGGATCCCCCGGGTCTGCACCTCCCCGCCGATGGCCGCGTAGCAGAGCAGCCGCCGGGCCCGGCGGTACTGGCGGGTCCGGAACAGCCGGCGGCCGATGGCCTGGCTTTTCTTGTTCCGGGAGGATTCGGGCTGCCGGCGGAGGCGCCGGAGGGTCTTCTCGCGCAAGGCCTGTTTCTTCGCCCTCATGAAAATTCAGGATAGCACAGGGGGATCTGGAAAGCCAACGGCCCGCCGCGTGAAGCGGCGGGCCGTTTTACTCAGCGCCGGTAGCTGGCTGCCCGCAGTGGGCCCTTTAGTTTTGCGTCCCCGCCTTCCGGCGGGTTTGCCCTAAATCAGCGTGAGTTGGCGACACTGTTGAAGCCTACACCCAAAGCATACCTGAGCTTTTTACAAAATGACAAGGGGTGGGAGAGAAAAACTTGACAGGGGGTCTCCCTTTTTCCTACACTGCGGGTGTTTGTGGTGCTTGCGCATACCGCGGAGGGAGCTGCTCATGCCTGTGAAACGGTGGTTGGTTGTCGCGACGCTCATCGGGTGGTGCGGCGGGGCCGCCCTCCCCGCCCAGGCCGCGCAGGAGGAAACCCTCTCCGTTGCGACGGAGGACCCGGAGCTTCAAGAACAGATCTCCCAGGTCAACCAAGCCCTCGAAGAGATCCACCAGCAGCTGGTCGCGCGCAAAAAGGCCCTTCAGATGGTCCTCTCAGACGCCCAAAAGGCGCGCCTCTATGACGAGCTGGACGGCCTGCGCAGGGAGCGCGATATGCTCGAGCGGCTCCTTCACGATCTGGTGGATGAGGCGCAAGCGACCGAGTGGACGGCGATTGACGAGGCGCTCAAACGGGCGCGGGCGGCCGAGCGGCCTCAGGAGAGGGCGGTCCAGCGCGAAGAGAATCTGCGTGAACGGGCGCAATAGGCTCCGGATCCTGCTGCCGGCCCTGCTGGTCTTTTTCCTGCTGCCCGCGGGGCGGCAGTCCGGAATCGGCTGGGCGCAAGAGCCGGAACCGGACCGGGAGAGCGCCCAGAAGGAGCGGCCGGAGCCAAGCGCGAGCACGCAGGAAGTCGTCGCCGCGATCAAACGCCGCGCCCAGCAGATCCTTGAGGAGCGGCGCAAGGCCCGACGGTTGAGGGTATCCTGGGACCTCTCCCAGCTCGTCGGCTATGAGTCCAACCCGGCCAACAGCCCCGACCACGTCGGCGACACCTACCTGGAACAGAGTCTCTACGGCGTTTTCTCGAAGAAGCTCACCCCCACGGTCACCTGGCAGGGGATCTATTCCGGCTCCTACGACAACTACCTGGAGTACGGCGACGGCGACTACATGTCGCATACCCTCACGCCGGCCAAGTTCCTCTGGCAGCCGGGCCGGATGTGGCGCGTGGACGCCGGGGTGGACCTGAACATCACCTACTACCCCCGGTCCAAACCCTCCAACTACCGGGAGGTTAAGCCGTTCATCGGCGTCCGACAGAACCTCGGAGAGCTCCCGAGGATCGGGAGCGTGTTCCACAGCGTCCGATACGAGTGGTTCGTGCGGGACTACATCTCCAAGAAGGCGCGGAACGGCGCCGGCGCCGAGACGCTTTCAAAACGGGTGGACACCCGAAGCCGGCTCCGGTACGAGATGGGAACCACCTGGAAGGAGACGCTCCTGAAGATCCGGCAGGAATGGTACTTCCACGAGTCCAACGACGAGCGCAACGATTTCTACGACGCCCAGGATTACAAGGTGGCCTTCTCGGTGAACCGGCCTCTCACGAAAAAACTCTCCGCCAACGCCAGCTACTCCTTCGAGCGGAAGAATTACACGCACCGGCCGGTCACCGGGATCACCGGCGAGGCCCGCTACGACGACACCCAGACCTGGACCCTCGCCGGCGCCTATGAGTTCAACAGGACCTGGAGCTTCAGCCCCAGCTTCAGCTACAAGTTCCTCGATTCCAACGAGCCCACCGGAGAGTACGTGGACACCACGATCTCCGGCGCCGTCACCGCCCGCTTCTAAAAACAAACGGGGCACCCCGCTTACGAGCAGTGGCCCGGCCCCTGCTCAACCCCCGGCTGGTGGACTGTCCCATCCGGGCAGACGGCGTGACCGTCCCCATAGGCAGCAGGAGTCCCGCCGCCCCCTCCCTGCGCGACGAAGGTGGTCTCTGAGAAACCGCTGGACTCCGAGCGGGGATCCATCTCCTTCATCATCACTTCCCTCTGCTCCGAAGTCATCTCCCTCATCATCGCTTCCCTCTGATCTGGAGCCATCTTGGCTTCCATTCCCATCATTTCTTTCATCTGCCCCATCTCCGCGGCGATCCTCTCGGGAGACATCCCGGCTTCCATTCCGGCCTTCATGGCTCCCTCCATATGCATCTTCTCCAGGGTCGCGGTGTCGCCGCTCTTCCAGGCCTCGAACATCGCCTTTTCCGTAGTGCTCATGGCATCGAGCATTTCTTTAGGGGGAGTGCCCATCTCTCCGGCTTCCCCCCCGCGCATCACCTCGCCGGGGTTAACTCCGGACACCCTCATCTTCTCCATCATCTCCCGCATCCCGGCGGCGGCCCCCCCCTCCGTCCCGCCCTGGAACACCTCCCGCATGGCGGTCTCGAAGTGGGCCTTGAGGGCCGTTTCCGTCACGTCACGGCCGCCCAGGAGCCGGTCGGTGGTCATCCCTCCGGCTTCCTTCCCCGCTCCAAAGGCGCTGGGGTCCACCCCGCGCGTCTGGCATTCCGCCTGAAACGCTTTCGCCAGCGCGTCCGCCTTGATCGGGTCGCCCGCGGAAAAAGCCGCCTTCATCTCCGTGAGCGCCTTCTGCGCGTCCGCGGCGAGCGCTTGGGCGACAACCGGATCCACCCCCGCGTTCTGAGTCAACGTCGCCTCCAGGGCCGCTTGATCCGGAACCGGAAGATCGGCAACCGCCTGGTTCGCCTCGTGGATCGTGGCGGCGGAGGCCTCCACAATCCTGGCCTCTTGCCCTTCCGGGTCGGCCTCGATCTCCGGAACGATCTCGGTCAAGGCGATCTCGCGGATCTCCGGCTCAAACTGCTCGCAGGCCTGCCGGATCTCCGGCGTGATCTCCAGCTGCGCGAACGCCGATGGAAGCGCGGGGCCCCAAAAGGCAAGCCCCATCATCAAGAAAACAGCGACTGATCGAAGGATCATACCGTTCATGGTTCCTCCCTCCTAAAAAAATAGCGACGCGCTCTCAGAGCGGTTAGCCCTGAGGCGGCGCGTACTCCCGATACTGCTCCGGCCGCTCCGCGGGGCCGCTGCCGCTGCCCTCCCGCTGCTCCATCTCGTGGGTGGGCTGCTCGACCTCGCGGGTCGGCTGCTCGACCTCGCGGGTCGGCTGCTCGACCTCGCGGGTCGGTTGCTCGACCTCGCGAGTCGGCTGCTCGATCTCCCGGGTTGACTCTCGATCGTAGGCCGGCCGCTCCGTGGATTCACGTTCCTGCGTAGGGGCCTCCCACGACTTCTCCCGATCCACTGCAGACTCGCGGTTCTCGTGTTCCCCGGCGCCATGCTCCTTCTCCATCTCCTTCTCCATCTCCCGGTAGCGCTCGATCTGCTCTTTCGTGGGCCCTTCCTTCTGCTCCATGCCCGGAACACCCCGTTCGGACAGCTCCTTCAAGCGGGAATCATCCCGCTCCATGGGAGCCCAATCCTTCTCTTTGAACTCATTGAACTCCTTTTCGAACTCCTGCTTCAGCTTTCCATCCACCGCTTTCTCCAGATTCTCCCCGGACAATCCCTGCTCGTGGAGCTCCCGCCCTATCTCCGCGCCCCGGGCGCTGACTTTCTCCGCGAGGGCTTTTTCCGCGCCGGTCATCTCGGCGATGGGTCCGCCCAGGCCCTGCTCCAACCCCTTCGGCAGGCCCTGCTCCAACCCCTGCTGCAGTCCCTCATTCGCTCCGGCCCGCTCGGCAAAACCCCTGTCTATTTCCCCGCTGGCAGCTTGAGCCAGATCAAAGGCCTCTTCCTTGCTCAGCCCCGGATTATCCTCCTGAAGCTGCTCGATCACCGCGTCCAAGTCCGCCTGCTTTTCCGGGTAGGCCGAACTCTCATCCGGCACCGCCGAGGCAACCGCCGCGGGCACGGAAAGCAGACCCGCCGCCAGAAGAACCGCACCAAGCATGGAACCTGAATAATGCTGTCGCATCTCTTTTTTCTCCTCGTCTTTTAAAAAGGAACGGCCTCGCTTTCCCTTTCCGGGCAGCGAGGCCGTTTGTCCGCTCTCATCTCCGGCAACTGGCTGCCCTTTAAAGGGGCCCTCTAGTTTTGCGTCCCTGGCTTTCGCCAGGTTTGCCTTTTTCAGAGTACCAGCGGAAGTCTACATGATCGCGTTTGAAAATGACAAGGGGTGGTTTGCAATGTGCAAAAAACCAACAGGGGAAAAAACGCCGCGCGGCGTCAGATGTGGAAGGTGTAGCGGTGCCGCATCGGCGTGGCCGCTTTTTCCCTGGGCCGCGCGGCCAAGGTCTCGAGCGTTGTGGCGTCGAGCGTGGTCTTGACCGCCGACTCCACCTGCCGCCAGACCGAGCGGGCCGGGTCGTCGGCGGGGAAGCGCCGCTTCAGAGAAAGGGTCTTGGGCTCCAGCGCCTCGAAAACCGCCCGGACCGGGATCCGGTCGGCGGGCCGGCTTAAGCAGTAGCCGCCGCGCGGGCCCCGCTCCGCCTCCACCAGCCCGCTGCGCCGCAGCCGGTTGAACAGCTGCTCGAGCGACCGCGGCGGGATGGCCTGCCGCTTGGCGATGGAGGCGATGGTGACCGGACCGGTCCCCTGGTGGATGGCCAGGTCCACCAGGGCCTTGAGGGCGTAGCTGAACCGGTGGGAGGGGCGGATCCCCATCAAAA
>Ga0080064_1003905_pt1 | contig 20274 bp, 17 predicted proteins | sample Subgrocontami54m_FD_69260 | JGI IMG/M metagenome (GOLD analysis project Ga0080064, IMG submission 69260) | Subsurface groundwater microbial communities from S. Glens Falls, New York, USA - GMW46 contaminated, 5.4 m (SPADES assembly) (version 2) ...
CGAGGCGCCGTAATCCCCCGCCACTCTTCGGGGCGCCACTCCCGGGGTCCTCCCATTTCCAATCCCACCCCAATGTCCCCGGGAGTGATCCAATCTATACCCCCGTTGGGCGAATATTTACGCACTCAACTTCCTATCCCCTTGATCCATCCAATGTTACACCGAAAAAAATGTCGGCATCACCTGACAGAATGGTGTAGTCCCTACAGCGTTCACTCTGTCACCCAGAAATGACAAGAATTGAACCATGCCTGTAGTGCTAAACGTAAACAGGAATGCACGCGCGCGCAAAAAACCCGCGCCGGGTCGGCGGCGCGGGTTGCGTCGGGCAGTTGGGGAGGTTGCCCGGACGGATTTCCGAGCCTGGGTCGGGAGGCTCGGTGCGGGACAGGGGGAGTCGCAAGAAGCATGGCCGCAGCCCGATCGGCACAGGGCGAGTTCCGGTTCGCCGCATCTTGCCAGGGCTGCCGCCATGCTCAGGGCTCGGCCTCTTCTCTGCCAGCCCCGTCGCACGTCGGCGACGTTGACTGTAAATGCAAGCGTCATGCCAATCATCTCGATTTGCACCGATCGCGCCGCAACTCGTGTTATTCGTTCACTTTTTGTATGAGGGGTCATTCGGGTGATCCGTTCGGCCGCCGCGACCGCTGGCAAGATTTACCACACGCAGCGAGAAAATACTGCAATCGGGAAACGGATCGAATGCCGAGTTGGGTCCTGCATCTGCCCCCATTTTGCTATTCGGCGGCTCCGTTGATCTTGTACAATGGGAGAGAATCATCGCGGTCATTCCTCGTGGGGATTTCGCATGCGACGCATTCTGCTGCTCGGCCTTGTGGGCAGTTTCGGTGTTTTGTTGTGCCTGGAGAACTCCTCCGGCCAGAATCCGACCAAGCCGACGATCGACAAGGCTACGCACCAGGGCTACCGCGAAACGATCAAGGGCGACGAGAAGGGCGAAGCCAAGGGCATGGCGTCGGAATTCGACATGGTGCCGATCCCCGGCGGCACGTTTCTCATGGGCAGCCCGGGCGACGAAAAAGAACGCAAGCCCGACGAAGGTCCGCAGCACTGGGTCGCCATTCGACCGTTCTGGATGGGCAAAACCGAGGTGACCTGGGATGAATACGAGTTGTTCCAGAAGGAAATGGGCGTTGACAGTTGGGACGTGAATGAGAATCGCTTGAAGGCCAACGCCGATGCCTTTACCGGACCGACGCCGCCGTACGTAGACCAATATTACGGTCACGGCGCCGGCAAGCATCCGGCGTTGTGCATGACGCAACACGCCGCCTGCGAATATTGCCTGTGGCTGTCGCGGCGCACCGGCAAGAAGTATCGGCTGCCGACCGAAGCGGAATGGGAGTACGCGGCACGGGCCGGCACGACCACTGCGTATTTCTTCGGCAACGATCCGAAGGACCTCGATGATTACGCGTGGTACATCAAGAACGCGCCTCCCAAGCCCGACGACGAACCCCATCCGCACGAAGTGGCCAAGCGCAAGCCAAACCCATGGGGCCTGTACGACATGTACGGCAACGTCAGCGAATGGTGTTTGGATCAATATGACAAGAGCTTCTACCAGACGATGCCGAAGGACAAGCCGGCGCTGGTGCCGGTTCTGCTGCCGACCAACCGCCGCTTCTCCCACGTCACGCGCGGCGGTTCGTGGCACGATGAGCCCCCGGTGATGCGCAGTGCCGCGCGTGTCGCCTCCGAACCGGAATGGATCAAGATCGATCCGCAGCAGCCGAAAAGCGTCTGGTGGCTGACGCAGTGGGATTACGTCGGCTTCCGCGTCGTTCGCGCGGTGGAAGAGCAAGACAACCTGAAGAACTTCCGCTCGAAGGTGACCCGCCAGAGCCAGAATTGACCTGCCGATGGCAGGGAAAGCTTGACTTGCGCCGGGCTGGCGTTAGCATTGGGCGAAGTTGTCTCGCCATCGTCCTAGGGGAATATCGCTATAATAACCGCCACCGGCCTCATGATCGGGGGCCGGGCGTTCCGATTTGAAGAATGCGTCTCTCTCGTGACCTTGCCGGCGACGCTGCACCCAGCACGGCCGGCCGGAGCCTTCACGGATCATGAACCACGCGGCGATTACTGGCTGGGGCTCGTACAGTCCTGCCCGCGTTCTGACCAACGACGACGTGGCCCAGCTTGTCGACACGAATGACGAATGGATCCGCTCGCGCACGGGGATTGTCGAGCGGCGCGTCGCCGGGCCGGGGGAATCCACGTCGACGATGGGCGTGATCGCAGCCCGGCGCGCACTGGAACAAGCCCAACTGGCGCCGCGCGACGTCGATCTCGTCATTTGCGCCAGCACCACGCCCGACTACCTGTTGCCTGCGACCGCCTGCCTCATTCAGCAACAGCTCGGCTGCGCCCGCGCCGGCGCCTTCGATCTCAATGCCGCGTGCAGCGGCTTCGTCTACGGCCTCGCTGTCGGTAGCCAGTTCATACAGGGCGGCGCCGCGCGGCGCGTCCTGCTGGTCACCAGCGAGACGTTGACACGCTTCGTGAATTGGCAAGACCGCAACACCTGCATCCTCTTCGGCGACGGCGCCGGCGCGGTCGTCCTCGAAGCGACGCCGCAGCGCACCGGCATCCTCAGCGTTGCGCTGGGCAGCCGCGGCGACGTCGAACGCATGCTGGTCATCGAAGCCGGCGGCTCGGCCCTCCCCGCCACGGCGGACACCGTCGCGCAGAAAGCGCACTTCATGCGCATGCGCGGCAACGAAGTTTTCAAGATGGCGGTGCGCAACATGACCGCGACCGCCCAGGAAGCCCTCGCCAAGGCCGACCTGAAGATGGACGACATTTGCGCCGTCATTCCGCACCAGGCCAATCTGCGCATCCTGACCGCCACCCAGGAAGCCCTCGACCTGCCGCCGGAGAAGATGTTCATCAACGTCGAACGTCACGGCAACACCGGCGCCGCCTCGATCGCGCTGGCCCTGGGCGAATATTTGCAAGTCCGGCCCGCCCAGATCGGCGATCAGTTCCTGCTGGTGGCGTTCGGCGGCGGCCTCACCTGGGGCGCCTGCGTGCTCCGCTGGGCCGATGTCGCCGCCATCGTCCAGGAGCGGGCGCAAAAATTGTCCGCGTGATGTTCGTTGTTTACCGTTTCGCGCTCGCACACAAATGCCACACCACGCATTCTTGCTTTTCTCCCCCCCTTGCGAAGGGGGGGCCGGGGGGGTTGAGCAAGCGACGGCTCTAACCCCCCCCAGGCCCCCCTTCGCAAGGGGGGGGGGAAGCGCCCGCCGCCCCGCCTTCTCGCGCCTCGATTTCATCGTCGTCCTCATCCTCGGCGTGACGCTTCTGGGTTTCATCCTCGTCTTTCTGCCGCGCCAGCGCGCCCACGGCCTGCGCGTACAGTGCATGAACCATCTGCGGCGCATCGGCGAAGGCGTGCAGTCGTTTCACAAGAGCCACGACGCGCTGCCGCCTGCGCGAATCGCGGACGGTTACGCCACCTGGGCGGTGCTGCTCGCCCCGCACGTCGTCGGCGACCATCCGCTCAAGGCGTGGGACTTGCAGAAACGCTTCGTCGATCAAGACGAAAAAATCCGCCGCGCGGCGCTGCTCCTTTGCTTTTGTCCAGCCCGCCCGCGCACCACTCCGACGGGTGACGACGGCGCTCTCGGCGATTTCGCGGCGGTTTCCGGCAACGGCAATCTGCGACACGAATGGACCGGCCTCGACGCCAACGGCCCGCTTGTCCTCGGCGAAGTCCTCAAGCGCAAGGACGATTTGATCCTGGCTTGGCGCAGCCGGGTGACATTCCAGTCATTGAAGCGCGGCCTGGCCTATACGCTGCTCGTCGGCGAAAAACACGTGCCCGCCGGTCATTTCGGCGAAGTCGTCCACGGCGACGGCTCGCTCTACGATGGCCGGCATCCCGCCAGTTTCGCGCGCATCGCCGGCCCCGGCTTCGGTCTGGCGGCATCCGACAATGATCCGATGAACAACAACTTCGGCAGCGCCCACATGGGCGTCTGCCAATTCCTGGTTGCCGACGGCAGCGTGCGCTCGTTCGCCGTCAACACCGATCCCGCTGTGCTCGGTCGGCTTGTCACACGTGATGAATAATGGCTTGCCGTTTCGCGCTAGCCTGGATTGCGCACGGCCGGAGGGCGGGGTTTTCAACCCGCCCAGATTAACGGCTTTTGCGAGGATGGGCGGGTTGGAAAACCCGCCCTCCCCAGTTGTGCGCTATCCAGACTAGCAGAATCGCATCGCAAACATCTCCCCATTCGCAAGCGCCCAGCGTAAGATCGTGAACACCTGCCGGAGACCGACCCGTGAAGCGCTACCGCACCTGGATTCTCACCGACGCCGTCAACGACGTCTGGCTCGACACCTTCGTCACCAGCAGCGATCGCGTGCCGCTTGGTCCCGGCCCGGATTGGTCGATCCGCAAGCGCACGCTCAAGGGCGGCTTGCGCGACGGCATCGACCTCATCGAAGTCCACAACGGCACGCTGTCCTACGCCATCCTGCCGACGCGCGGCATGGGCCTGTGGCAAGGACACTTTCATGGCCACTTCCTCGGCTGGAAGGCGCCCATCCATGGCCCGGTGCATCCGAAATTCGTCAACAGCGCCGACCGCGGCGGCATCGGCTGGCTGACCGGCTTCGACGAATGGCTGTGCCGCTGCGGCCTGGCCTTCAACGGCCCGCCCGGCGAAGACGTGCACACCGACCGCCAGGGCAAATCCCATCGCGATCTGCTTACCTTACATGGCCGCATCGCCAATCAGCCGGCGTATTACGTCGAAGTGCGCGTCAACCTCGATCCGCCGTATGAGCTGACCGTCACCGGCCAGGTCGAAGAGGGCGGCCTGTTCTATCCGCACCTGGTGTTGACGGCGACCTACACGACGGTGCCCGGTTCGAACCGGCTGGTGATTCACGACCGCGTCGAGAACCGCAGCGCCCAGCCGGCGGAGATGCAGCTGCTCTATCACTGCAACATCGGCCAGCCGTTTCTCGAAGCGGGCAGCCGGGTGATGGCGCCGGTGCGTGAAGTGTCGCCGATCAGTCCGCGTGCCGCCGAGGGCATCGACACGCTGGAAACGTATGCCGCGCCGACGCCTGGTTACGCCGAGCAGGTGTACTGTTATGAACTGCTGGGCGACGCCGGCGGCCGGACCTTGGCGATGCTGTACAACCATGCCGCGGACAAGGGCATCGTCTTGCGCTTCAATCGCCAGGAATTGCCGTGCTTTACCGTGTGGAAGAACACGGCCGCGCTGGAGGACGGCTACGTGACCGGTCTGGAGCCGGCGACGAATTTTCCGAACCTGAGGACGTTCGAGCGCAACCAGGGCCGCGTGCCGGTGCTGCCGCCGGGCGGGTCGTGGGAAGCGACGTGGAGCATCGAGGCGCACGATGCGGCAGCGGGCGTGAGCGGGGTGCTGAAGGAAATCGTCAGTTTGCAGACGCAGGCGAAGGCGATCGTGCACCAGCAGCCGCATGCAAAGTTCGCAGCGTCCGCGCAGTGACCTTTAGCGGTTACTGCAAACTCGGTATAATTAGCACGACTATTAACCGAGTTAGAACTATGAGACGAGGAGTTGGCATGTCACTCCACGAATTTTGGATCAGCGTTCGAACCGGAGCGAGCCTGCTCAGTCCCCGAGTCGCCGTCGATTCGCCAAAGCTAGACGCTGGACAGTTGGAACGGATGTTGCGTAAGTCGAACATGTGGTTGACACCGGCTTGCGTAGATGGCTTTGACAAGCAGGAGTTTTTCTTTCTCCCCCAGGAGCAGCAAGAGCAATTGGCGGGACTTGTCGGGCGGTTTCGTCAAATTACTTCCACAGTTCCCCCGGGCGGTCCTGCCACAAGAGAACAAGAAGATCAAGCCTTACCGATGTTCTTGGAGATCATCCAACTATTGGAGTTCGATCGATATGGCGATGCCGAGGCGTTTCGTCTCGGCAGGCAAATCGAGAACCGAATCGCGGCATTCCGGCCACCATCGCTGGTTGATTTGCGTTTTAATACGGGACTGGATCATTCCGGGGATCCGGCTATTTGGATTTGGGCCATCCTGAGCGATGAATCTACCGACGATGATTCCAAATTCTTCCAAACTACGGAACAAGTGCGAAATCTGCTCGATGCTGCGGCACGCGAACTTGCTCCCGAACGATGGCCGTACGTGCGCTTCCGCACCGTATCGGAACAAACTGAGATCTTGGAGGCACAGCCTGCATGAGCCTCCATAACGATCTTCTGGAACAGGCAATTCAGCTAGTTGAAATGGATCCGCGGCGTCCCAAACAGGCGAACCTGCGTCGCGCCATTTCGGCATCCTATTATGCGTTGTTCCATTTGCTGACTTCGGAGGCCTCGGCCGTATATATCAGCGACTTCCAAATGCTCGCTCGCATCAGCCGAACCTACAACCACGGCGAAATGAAAAAGGTATCTTCGTTCTTCGCCAACAACAAATTGCCCAAGGCACTTCAGCCGCCGACGGGAACCTATCCGATCGATGACAAGCTGCGGAATGTTGCCCAAACATTCGTTGATTTGCAGCAAGCTCGGCACGAAGCGGACTACAATTTGGCGCTGACACTTTCGCGCAAAGCAGCGCGTGATCTGGTGCAGCGAACTCAACGCGCTTTCAACAGTTGGGAACTAATTCGAAAAAGCGATGGCGCGCGCTTGTATCTCGCCTGTTTTCTGCTTTGGAAGCGCTGGGATGAAGAGCCACGTTGAAGGGTTGATCTTTCGCAAAACAGCCCCGCGATTTATGCTGTCGTTGAGCGGCAAGAGATTTGGTCTATGAGTCGTTATTTGGACAAACAGCTCGTCCGCGAGACATATCGCGGCCGGCTGGATCGCGTTGCAGAGTTGCTCGCCAAGGGCGCGGCGATCAACAGACTGGCAGCCGATGGGTTTACGCCGCTCATGCGGGCGGCGTACGCAGGCCATCGCGATCTGGTCCATTTGCTCTTGCAACGCGGTGCCGACCCAAACGAAACGGCGAAAGATGGTGCGACCGCCTTGTTTTGGGCCTGCGTACGTAGCCACGAGGAAGTCGCGACGATGCTGATTTCAGTGGGTGCTGATGTTAATGCGGTTCGAGAAGGCGGTCCATCGGTGCTTAATGCCGCGATTAGTTTCTTTCCGCTCAACTTCCACGCAAGATGCGGAGAAGTTCGGGAAGGCTGGAACACTAATCCTCGCTAATCTTCACTGATTTAGGAAGAGGCGGCTAAAAATCGATTAGTGACGATTAGCGATGATTAGTGTTCCAATGGTTGCGGCTCAGCCGCGTTAGGAGCATAAAGAGCAAAGGCTCGGTGGATTTGGTGCAATCGCTTGTCACGGCGGGCGCGTCGACGGATCACCGCTACTTGGGCATGAACATTCTTGACTACGCATTGTGGTGCAGCAGGCGTGATTTGATGCCGCTTCTCAAGCGCAAGCTCCGACGTCGAGCATTGCGGTGCACTTGATCGTGGAGCCGCTTGCCTAAGCATTTATTTCCGGCACAAGCGATTGCGAATCCGCAAATGGGATTCACGGAGGGAACAGTCATGACCGTCCCCATCGGCAACCTCACCTGCGGCGCCGGCCAGCCGCTCGTTTGGATCGCCGGCCCGTGCGTCATCGAAACGCACGATCTGACGCTGTGGATCGCCGAACGCCTCGCCGAGATGGCCCAGCGCCTGAAGATCCCGCTCGTCTTCAAAGCCTCGTTCGACAAAGCCAACCGCACCTCCGGCAAGTCTTTCCGCGGCCCGGGATTGCACGAAGGCCTCAAGACGCTGGACACTGTCAAGCGGCGCACCGGGCTGCCGGTGACGACCGACATTCACGAGTGCTGCCAGGCCGAGCCAGCGGGTCAAGTCATTGATTTGATTCAGATTCCTGCCTTCCTGGCTCGGCAGACCGATTTGCTGTTCGCCGCCGGCCGGACTGGACGCGCGATCAACGTCAAGAAGGGTCAATTCATGGCGCCGTGGGACATGAAGAACGTCGTCAGTAAGATGGCGGAGACCGGGAACCGCAACCTGCTGCTGACCGAGCGCGGCTCGACGTTCGGCTATGGCCAGCTCGTCAACGACATGCGCAGCATTCCGATGATGCAGGAACTCGGTTGCCCCGTGATCTTTGACGCCACCCACAGCGTACAGAAGCCAGCGGCCCTGGGGGATCGCACCGGCGGCGAGCGGCGCATGATCCCGTACCTGGCCAAGGCGGCGGTGGCGTGTGGCTGCGACGGCGTCTTTTTGGAAACACACCCGCGCCCCGATGAGGCCCTCAGCGACGGTCCCAATATGATTTCCCTGGACGACCTGCCTGCTCTCATCGAATGCTGCCTGCGATTGCGCGCCGCACTGGCCGCGTGACCTTTCGTTCTTGGACCCTCCATGCCCTCGCTTTCGTTCGTCGATCGGAAAGGTTGGTGGCGCTGGTCCAGCGCGCTATTGTCCCTGGTGGTGCTGGTCGCTTTGGGTTGTCAGCAGCGTCCGGCGACGCCCGTGGTCAAAGCTCCGGAAGTCGTCGGCGAGCAGCGTGACGCTTCATTGCAGCTGGCGGTGGAGCTATTGCACCAGGCCAGCGAATTCACGCAATTCAATGCGGCCCTCAATCAAATCAATGGTCCGCTTGCCAAGCAGGCGGGCGCCGTGCCGACATTGCTCGACGACAAGACGCGCCAGCTCGTGAACGACTTGTTCCAACCCGACGCCGCCGAGTTGGAAGATCTGGAGGCCGGTCTCACGCGGCCGCTCGATGCGGCCTATTTGCAAAGCTGTTTCCTGTTTCGTGATGCGGCGCGATCGCTGGAAGTCAATGGTTTGGCGCCGCTGGACCAGGCCGCCTTGGGTTTCGCCTGGACCATGCGCCGGGTGCTGTTGCACGAACAGCAGGATGACGGCCTGCCGCCGCATCTGGTGCTGCAACGCGGGTACGGCAGCGTCCGCGATCGGGCGCTGGTCGCGCTCGAGCTGCTGCGTCAGTGGCAGATCGACGGCTGCCTGGTGGTCTTTCCCAAGAAGGAGGGCGGCGAAGCGCTCTTGGTCGGCATCGTTTTGCCCAAAAAAGACGGCGTCGATGTCGCGCTATTTGATCCGCGCCTGGGGCTGCCCGTAACTGGACCGCTGGGAATCGCCACATTGGCCGACGTGCGCGCTAAGCCGGAATGGTTGCAGGCCAGCGGCATTGGGCCGGAGCAGCTCAAGCAGGCCAATGCGCGACCGGCCTCCTCGCTGGCAGCGCTCGCGCCGCGCATGAAAGTGCTGCAGGATTTGCTTGGCAATCAAGAACCCGTGATCTTGTATCACGATGTCGCGGGCTGGCAGCGCGGGTTGAGCGGCGCTGACCTGCCCCCGGCCACCTGGCCTAGCCAGGACAAGCAGGCGCCGGCGCGACGGTTGCGGCTGTTCTACGGGAAGGAAGAGGGCGGCGTCGATGCCGAGCAGCGCCTGATCCGATTCACGCTTGGCAACATCTTGCAGCCGGCGGTGCTCTACAACTATGAGCAGATGAAGGTCTTGAAGAACCTGCAGCCGGCGGAAGCGCAAGACATGCTGACCAAAGTCATCACGGCCAACTTGTTCCAGCGCTACTTCGTCGAGCCGCGCATGGTGCTGTTGCGCGGCCGGCACGACGACGCCATGAAGCGCGCGGACCGCATGAGCAGCGTCATCGAGAACGCGGCGTCCGCCGTGCCGATTCCCGACGCCGAATTCAACCAGCAGATCGCACAGTGGCGCGACCGAGTGAAGGAGGCGTATAGGGCCGGCGAAGCCAGAGGGAAACAGATTTGGCTGGAAGATCAATACCTCTGGGCGCTGATTCAGCCGGACGACGCTGTGAACCCGCAGAAATTCGTCGACCGCAAGACGATGCTGTCGCACATCGTGTTGCGCGCCTGCCGCGAGCCGCTGGGCAACCGGGCCGACGCCGTCAAGGCGGCGTGCTGGGAAGACAAGGCGGCCAAGCTGGAAGCACAAGCGGAAGCGCGCCGCCAGGCCGGCAAGCAGGGCGGGGGCAACCAGGACGCCGTGAGCGCTTGGAAAAACGCGCGCAGCGCCTGGGCGGTATTTTTGGATCGCGGCGATCTGACGCCGGCGCAACTTGGCAACCGGGTCAAGGGCGCCAGCGAGCTCGCGCGTCAGGGCCAGCGCGAGCTCGCGCTGAGTGTCCTCGAGCAGCTTCACCTCGATCTGCGCAACGCCCTGGCGGGGCGCTTGCGGCTGGCGGAGGCGAACCTGCGCCTGGGCCAACCGAAGCTGGCCGGACCGGCTTTCACGAAATTGCGCGCTGACCTGATGGTCTTCGAAAAATCGGAGCAGCCGCGCAAGTTCATGCAGGATTTCCTCGATCTGGCCCGTACCCAGCCGGCCCTCGCGCATCAGGCCAAACGGTTCGAAATGCTGCTGCGCGACTGGACGCCGGACGGCCATCTCGCCGCACTGCGCCAGCACGTAGAACGCCACCTCGAAACCTTGAAGTGACTCGGCGGCCGATACAATTCATCTATCCCATGCTCGTCTTCTTGCGGCAACGATGGTTTTTGTGCGCGCTCTTGGCGAGTGTCAGCCTGGCGCTTGCCCTGCCGCACGTGGTCCACCCATGGACCCAAGAGCTGCCGCCCCAGCTGGTGGTGGCGCTCGCGTTGTTCTTGATGGCCTGGACGATGCCCAGCCGCAGCCTGGCGGGTGAGTTGCGCCGCCCGTGGGCTTCGCTGTGGGCCATGGCCATCAGCTACGGCTTCCTGCCCGGCGCGGCCTGGCTGCTCGGCATAGTGGCGCCGGCGGACGTGAAGATCGGCTTGCTCCTGGCGGCGAGTGTGCCCTGCACGTTGGCGTCGTGCGTGCTGTGGACGCGGCTGGCCGGTGGCAACGAGGCAACGGCGCTGTTGACCGTCCTGGGATGCACGCTCAGCAGTTGGTTCGTCACCACGTTCTGGCTCGCGACCACCACCGGCACGCAAGTCGAGATTCCCGCCGCGACCATGATGCTCGACCTGGCGCTCACCTTGATCCTCCCGGTGGCGCTGGGGCAGGGTCTGCGCTTGAGCCCGGCGGGCAGGCATTTCGCCGATCGGCACAAAAGGCCGCTCGGCGTCGTGTCGCAGCTCATCATCCTGGCGATCGTGCTCAAGGCCGCCGCCGCGGTCGGCTTGAAAATCCACGATGGCCGCGAACTGAAGGTGGACTTGTTGCTGCTCAGCGGCGTCCTGGCGTTCGGACTGCACCTGCTGGCCCTGTACGTCGCACTGTGGTCGAGCGCCGCCTGGGGCTTCGACCGGCCGCGCTGCTTGGCCGTGGCGTTTGCCGGCAGCCAAAAAACGTTGCCGATCTCGCTGATGCTGTTCGACCGCTACTTCATCGAGGCCTTTCCGCTGGCGGTCGTGCCCTTGTTGTTTTTTCACGTCGGCCAACTTCTGCTCGACACGTTTATTGCGGAACGAATGAAGCACGCCGCGATGGCGGCGGAGATCGTGGAAGCGCTGTAGGCCGCGCTAAACGCAAGCAGGTAAACCCCTATACTGATGCCATGGAAAAATGGGAACTGGCCCGCGGGTATCGATATGCGGGCGTGCATTGTGGCATTCGGCCCGATCCGAATCGGCTCGATTTGGCGCTGGTCGTCAGCGATACACCCGCAGCGGCGGCCGGCGTCTTCACCCAGAATCGCGTCTGTGCCGCGCCGGTCCGAGTTTGCCGCGAACGCTTGCCCAGTTCGCAGGCGCGCGGCATCGTCATCTGTTCGGGCAACGCCAACGCCTGCACCGGTGAGCAAGGCATGCGCGATGCCCGGCGCATGGCCGAGTGTGCCGCGCAAGCGCTCCAATGTCGGGCCGAGCAGATGCTGGTGTGTTCGACCGGCGTCATCGGCCGGCTGTTGCCCATGGAATTGATCGAGCCGGGCATCGGCAGCGCCGCGTCTCATTTGGGACCGAACGGGAACGACCTGGACCGGGCCGCACATGCCATTCTGACGACCGACACGCACACGAAAGTCAGCACTCGAAAGCTCGATTCGAACGGCGCCGAAGTGCGCCTAACGGGATTCGCCAAAGGGGCGGCGATGATCGGGCCGAACATGGCGACCATGCTCGCGTTCGTGCTGACCGACGCGCCCGTGGCCATGGACGATCTCGCACGCCTGGCGCCGATTGCCGCGGAGCGCTCGTTCAATTCGATCAGCGTCGAAGGGCACACCAGCACCAACGATACGTTGATCTTCCTCGCCAATGGAACCGGCGCGAAACTCACGGGCGCGGCGCTGAGGCAATTCGAGGAGGCGGCGACTGCGGTGTGCGCCGATTTGGCCCGCGCCATCGTCGCCGATGCGGAAGGCGCGAGTCATCTGGTCACGATCCAAGTAGAAGGATTGCGCACCGACGGCGAGGCGCGGCGCGTGGCCAAGACGGTCGCCGAGAGTGCGCTCGTGAAAACGGCTCTTTTCGGCGCCGACCCGAACTGGGGGCGCATCGTCTCCGCCGCAGGTTACGCCGGTGTCGCCTTCGAGGAAGCCGATCTGTCGCTGTGGCTGGGTGGTTTTCTGCTTTACGACTGCGGCGCCCCCGCGCCGTTCGACGCCACTCAGGTCTCTGTTTGGTTGAAGAACAATCGCGAAATCCCCATGCGTCTGCGTTTCACGCTCGGCGACGGCCGTTGCACGTTCCACACGTGCGATCTGACTTACGAGTACATCCGCTTGAATGCGGACTACACGACATAATTGGTGAGTGGTGAGCGGTGAGTGGTAAATCAAGACCACTCATCACTCACCACTCACCACTCACCACTCACCAAATGTTCCTCGACCTCCAATCCATCAACCACTGGTACGGCCAGCAGCAAGCGCTCAAGGACGTGACGCTGCGCCTGGAGCGCGGCCGCGTCGGACTGCTCGGGCCCAACGGCGCCGGCAAGACGACGCTTTTGCGCATTCTGCTCGGCTTGCTGTCGCCGACTGCCGGCACGGGATCAGTGTTGGGTCAATCACTCGGCGGCGACGGTACGGCCTTGCGCCGCGCGCTCGGTTACATGCCCGAAGCCGATGCCCTGATCCCCGGCATGCGCGGCGCCGATTACGTCGCCCTGGCTGGTGAACTTTACGGCATGCCGCGCAAGCAAGCCCGCCGACGCGCTCATGAAGTGCTGACCTATCTCGACCTTGGCGAGGCTCGGTACCGCCCACTGGAAGAGTATTCCACCGGCATGAAGCAACGGCTCAAGCTCGCCCAGGCGCTCGTGCACGATCCACCGGCCCTGCTGCTCGACGAGCCGACGAGCGGTCTGGACCCCGCCGGGCGCGAGGCGATGCTCGATTTGTTGCTGCGGCTGGGCGAAGATCACGGCAAGGCGATCTTGCTCTCGACCCACCTCTTAGGCGACGTCGCCAAAGTTTGCCAGGCTGTCCTGATTTTGCACCATGGCCAGGTTTTATGCAGTGGCCCCGTTTCCACCCTTTGCCGCCGCCGTCAGGATCGTTACCGTTTGCACGTTCAGGGCGATCCGCACGGCTTTCTGGAGGAGTTGCGCCTTGAAGGCGTGCAGGTGCTGCACGACAATGGCAAGGGCGATTACCGCGTCGCCGTCCCGCAAGGCTGGACGACGCGGGCCTTTTTCGTCCTGGCCGACCATCATGGCGTCCTGGTGCGCGGCCTGCAGGACGACGACGAGGACCTCGAAGAATTGTTCCACCGCGTGATTGCGGAAAGCGCGCCACCGCCCGGTTAGCCGCGACGCGCTAGCGGAGCGCCGGGCCCCGCGCTCCGCTAGCGCGTCGCGGCTAACCGGTCAACGAAATGATGAGCGCGTCGTTATTGCACTACCGCGCCTGGCAGGGTCCCTGGCGGCGGCCGGCGTGGTCGGTCTGGCCCATTGCCCGAGTCGCGCTGAGCATGTTGCTGCGCCGCAAGCTCTTCTGGGTCCTGTACGGCTTCGCGCTGCTCTTGTTCCTGATGTTTTTCTTCGGCTCGTTCCTGCTCGATTGGGCCGAGACGCAACTCGCGGCAGCGCCCATCCAGATCGGCCGGCTCAAGACCGATCCGGAGCGGGCCGTCCGCTTCATCCGCCAGGGGCTGCGGGTTCTGAACGGCAGCCAGGAGACCTTCGCTTACTTCTTCGGCTACCAGGGTCCGATGGTGCTGATCATCCTGGCGCTCGCCGGCTCGGTGCTGGTTGGCAACGATTTCACGTTCCGCAGCGTGGGCTTCTACTTGGCCAAGCCAATCCTGCCGCGGCACTGGATTGTGGGCAAGTGTCTGGCCGTCGGCGTCGTCGTGCATTTGTTGACCACCGTGCCGGCGCTCGTGCTGTTCGCGCAACACGGCATGAGTGACTTCGACTATGTGACGGATGTGGATTACTTCACCGCCGGCGGCGCGGGCCGCGGACCGGCGGGCTGGCAGCTTGCCTTGGGCATCGTCGGCTATGGGATGGTGCTGGCGACGGCGCTGAGCATCATGCTCGTCGCCGCCGCGAGTTGGCTGCGCCGCACCATGCCGTTGATCCTGACGTGGGTATCGCTGTTTCTTTTTCTGCGAATCTTGGCGAACCTACTGGTCGACGGCCTAAAATACGATGAGCGCTGGCGGCTGCTCGATTGCTGGAACAATCTCGGGCTGATCGGCCAAGCGTGTTTGGGCGTTGCGTTTGAAAACCTCGAACCCAAGCCGCAACCGACGTACCTGGAAGCCGGATTGACGATCCTGGGAGTTTGCAGCGCATGCCTGATTTTGCTCAAGATGCGGACGCGGGACGTGCCGATCGTGCGCTGACCCCCCCTGCCCCCCCTTGCGAAGGGGGGGATGGGGGGGTTGCCGATGGGATCACGCCCGCGCTGGTGACGCTGCCGTTGCCGCGCGCGGACGAAGCGCCGGCCATCGCGGCGCCGCCGGTGCTGCTGTTCGACCACGTGTCGAAATGGTACGGTCCCGTCATCGGCCTCAATCAAGTGACTCTGGAATTGCGGCCTGGCATCACCGGCTTGGTCGGGCACAACGGCGCCGGCAAAAGCACGCTCTTGCGGCTCGCGGCCGGGCAGATTCGTCCCGACCTGGGCAGCGTCCGCATCGCCGGCGATGACGCCTGGACCGCCGCCGCCAAACGCCACCTTGGCTATTGCCCTGAGCAGGACACATTCTACGAAGATTGGTCGGGCCGCCGTTTTCTCGAAGGCATGGCAGGCCTGAGCGGTTACAGGCGTGCCGAAGCACGGCGGCGCACGGAAGCCACCTTAGACCTGGTCGGCATGGTTGATCGTGCCGACCGTCCGCTCGCCGGCTATTCCAAAGGCATGCGCCAGCGCATCAAGCTGGCCCAGGCGTTGCTGCACGATCCGGCGCTTTTGCTGCTCGACGAACCCTTGAGCGGCATCGATCCCATCGGCCGGCGCGAATCGATCGCGCTGTTTCAGGACTTGGCTCGTCGCGGCAAGTGCCTGCTCATTTCCAGCCACGAACTGGAAGAACTCGACAAGCTGACGGATCACGTCGCCATCCTCGCCGCCGGCCGGATCGCCGCGGTGGGGACGCTGCCGCAGATTCGCGCCGTGCTCGACGGCCATCCGCTGACGATCCGCATCGCCTGCGACCAGAATCAGCTACTTGCAACGGCGCTATGGCAGCTCGACGACGTTGTCGGCATCGACCGCGACGGCGACAGTCTGCTGGTGCGTTCGCGCAACCCGCAGCGCTTCTTCCGCAGAGTGACCGACCTGGCGATCGAGGACAACCTGGAAATCCGCCACCTGGAAACGCTCGACGAATCGACGCACGACGTGCTGGGCTACCTGCTGGGCGGTCGCCGCTGATCCTATTCAAAACACATTGAAAATTGAGAATTGACCATTGCAAATTGAATGTCGCTGGTGACTTGAGGGTACTGGCAGCGCCGTCAGCCAAACGAAGACTTCTAATCAATTTGCAATTTGCAATGGCCAATTTTCAATTTGCAATTGCTTTCCAACCAAATGCCAATCCTTGAAAAACCGATCTCCGAAAACCAGCCCTCGGAGTGGCGCGCCTGGTGCAATCTCCTGCTGCTCAGCCTGCGGCGGCAGATGCGGGCACACTGGCTGGTGTGGGTTTCGCTCGGACTACTGGCGATCACGGGGATCATCGTTCATCTCACAACCACCAACAATCGCTGGAACATGGGCCACTGGCCCGCGCGCCGCATCAAACTGACATACGCCGAAACGTTGGTGCAGCTTGAGACCTTTGGGCAAGTGCCTTGGTCGCCGGCGGCGCGTAGCGTCCACTTCGCGGTCACTTCGGCGTGGGTGACGCAGACGCAGGTGACGCCGGGATTGACTCTTTTTTCAAACTGGATCGTGTTTTGGGTATTCGCAACGATTTTGTTGCCGCTCTGGACATTGAGCTTCGCGACAGAGGCGCTGGGCCGAGAACGCGAGGCGCAGACGCTCATCTGGATACTGGTGCGGCCCATCCCGCGCCCGGCAATCTACCTGGCGAAGTACCTCGCTGCGTTGCCGTGGTGCCTGGCGTTCGTTTTGGGCGGGTTGTTCCTTCTGTGCTGGCTGGGCGGTGAACCGGGCCGGACCGCGTTCCGTCTCTACTGGCAAGCGGCATTGTGGGGCACGTTGGCGTTCGCGGCTCTGTTCCACCTGATCGGGGCTTGCGTCCGCCGGGCCGGAATCGTCGCTTTGCTCTACGCTTTCTTTTTGGAAACACTAGCCGGGAACATGCCGGGCCACTTCAAACGGCTCAGCGTCAGCTTTTACATGCGCTGCATGATGTTCGAAAACGGCCATGAGTACGGCATCGGCCCCGACCGCCCGTGGATTTATCATCCGGTCAGCGGCACGACGGCCCTCTTGGTGCTGGCCGGCGCCACGGTCGTTTTGCTTCTCGTCGGCATGTTCGTTTTTTCCCGCAGTGAATATCTGGATGTCAGATGAGGCAACTTCGCGCCAATTTCGCGTCGCCCACATCCTTTCTCCTTGGTAAGCTGGGAAAAAAGGGGGTATGCTATCAGTAGTGCCTCGCTTGCGGGTTAGCGAATGCGGACGCCGCGATCGACATCTGAGGTCCCGCCATGCCGGAACAGCCTGTCCCTTACGCCGAAGAAACGGCCTTGCCCGTGGTGCGCGACGCCGCGTCGCCCTTGCACGGTTTTCGCGGTCAGGACGCCGAGACGCCGACGTTGCCGCGCGGCCTGACGATCGCCATCAGCCGCGAGGCCGGGGCGCGGGGCGGCACCATCGCCAAGCGGGCCGGCGAGAGGCTGGGCTGGCAGGTGTTTAGCCAGGATCTGCTCGAATACATCGCCCAGGAAGGCACGTTTCGCCAGGAAGTGCTCGACAATTTGCCGCCCGCCGCCCATGTCTGGGTCGAAGAGCAGCTGCAGAAGCTGCTCAAGGAACAGAACCTGAGCCGTAACCCGACGATTCTGGAACTGGCTCGCATGGTGTTGTCGCTGGGCGCTCAGGGCGAGGCGATTCTGCTGGGCCGCGGCGCCGGTTGCATTCTGCCGCCGCGCTCAACGCTGCATGTGCGCTTCGTCGCTCCGCTCGAAGACCGCATCGCCTACATGAGCCAATGGCTGCGGCTGACCGAGGAAGAAGCCGCCGAGCAGGTCCGCAAGCGCGACCACCGCCGGCTCGACTTCATCAACACCCATTTCCACCGCAAGCCGTCGGACGTGCATCAATACGACCTGGTGCTGAACTCAAGCAGCCTGGGCGAGGAAGCGTGCGCCGATTTGATCGTGCAAGCGGCGAAGGCGAAGCATGCGGCGCTGTTGGGTCCGGGAAGTGACGAGGCGAGCGTCGAAGCGTAAGCTCGACGTGGCCGTCGCCTCACTTCACGTCGCGCTTACGCCGCGACGCTCGCCTGGATCAATCCCACGAATCGCTTGTAAGCTTCGCCCCATCGTTCCGCCAGCCGCGGCTCGTACGTGTGCACCTCAAACGACCGCCGAATAATCTCGCGTCCCTCCGCCAGCGACTTGATCAAGCCCAGGCCGATCATCTGCACCAGCACGTTGCCCAGGGCCGTCGCTTCGACAGGCCCGGCGACGACCGTGCGGTTGCAGCAATCGGCGGCGAGTTGACACAAGAGCGTGTTCCGGCAACCGCCGCCGACGATGTGGATGGTGTTGATGCGTCTGCCGGTCAGCTCTTCGAGGCGTTCCAGCACCCAGCGGTAGCGTAGGGCGAGGCTGTCCAGGGCACAGCGAATGATCGCGCCGGGATCGGCGGGGACGCACTGGCCGGTCTTGCGGCAATAATCGGCCAGGGCGGCGGGCATGCTCGTGGGCAGGACGAATGACGCATCGTCGGGGTTGACAATGCTGCCCACCGCCCCATCTCCCCCCCTTGCCAAGGGGGGGCCGGGGGGGGTTGCTGCCTCCGCCAGTTTCATCAGCTCTTCGTAGGTGAACGATTTGCCTTCGCGTTCCCAGGTGCGCCGGCATTCCTGCACCAGCCACAGGCCGGCGATGTTTTTGAGCAGCCGGATCGTGCCGCCGACGCCGCCCTCGTTGGTGAAGTTGAATACCAGCGCCTTGTCGCCGACCTGCGGTTCCTTGACCTCGACGCCCATGAGCGACCAGGTGCCGGAGCTGATGTAGGCCCACGCGTCGCCCTGGGCGGGGACAGCGGCGACGGCGGCGGCCGTGTCGTGCGTCGCCGGCGCGATCACCGGCAGCGGCGTCACGCCCGCCTGGTTTGCCACGCTCGTCCGCAGCGGCCCCAGTACCGTGCCCGGCTGAATGATCGTGCCGAGCATCTTGTCGGGAATGCCGAAGGAGCGGATCAGGTCGCGCGCCCAGGTGCGCTTGGCGGGATCGAGCATCTGGCTCGTGCTGGCGTCGGTGTATTCGTTGACCTTGATGCCGGTGAACCAGTAGTTGAACAGATCGGGAATAAACAACATCGATTCGGCGACGTCAAGCAGCGGCGAGCGGTCACGCATCAGGGCGAGGATCTGGAACAGCGAATTGAAGCGCATGAACTGGATGCCGGTTTGGCGAAAAACCGCGGCGCGTGGCACCTTGGCGAACGCTTGATCCATGATTGCTTCGGTGTGCGGATCGCGGTAGTGACGTGGATTGCCGAGCAATGTGCCATCGCGGCCCACTAAGGCGAAATCAACGCCCCAAGTATCGACGCCCATGCTTGCCAGGTCACCATGCTCCGCGTGCGCCTTGCGCAGGCCGGCGACCATTTCGCCATACAGCCGCAGCACGTCCCAGTGCAGCGTATCGAGCGTTTGCACGGCGCCGTTGGGGAAGCGATGGACAACGTCAAGGCCGAGCCTTTGCCCGTCGAACTTGCCGACGAGGGCGCGGCCGCTCTCGGCGCCGAGGTCGAAGGCGAGGACTTGCTTGGTGGCGGGCATAATTCGTACCCTACATCAACCAGCCCGCAGCGCAAGCAAGGGCAGGGCCGCCCTTGCTTGCGCTGCGGGCTAGTGACTTTGGATCATCGAACTGCGGATGCGGTCACTTTTTGGTGATCCGCGGAACCGTCTTGACGATTTGGTCAATGGCCGCGTCGTTCAACTCACCTTTGCGGTACGCGAAGTTGGCGACGACCTTTTGCTTCACGGACAGGAGCACGGTGATGTCGGCCTCGCGGTGCAGCAGATACGTGGGCGGACCGACAAGATCCTCGAAGACCGCCATGGGCACCTTGCCGGTCGCGTGTTTCTGGCCCCACTGCACCACCTGCGGATCGAGGGCGGTTTGATCGTCGGCCAGGAAAGTGACCCAGGCCTTCAAGTCGGCGGCTTTGTGCTCATTCATGAGCTTGTCCATTTTGTGGACGAGTCTGCCCAGTGGATCGGAGAGCGTGCGCGCGAAGACGATCATAATCGGCCGGTCGGCAGCTTCACAGATGTAGCAATGCTGGGTACCGCGCTGGGGGCCGACCGACACGAGAGCCGAGTACGGGCCGGGCCGCTGGTTGGGCTGCGGGCCGGACTTGCATTGATCGTCGGCGCGAGCGAAATTCGATGCGGCAAGGATCACAAAACACGCAAGCGTTTGACGAATCATGGTTTACTTCCGATCAGCATTTGGAACAAGTTGGCCGTGGCAAACAAGGTACGTTGCGCTGCAAAATCACACTTATTGGGCTTTCGTTTGACCAACATGTGTGTGTGAAACAATGTGACAAGTGGCCCTGTGCGGCCTGGTTCAAAAACGCGCGGTTGAGGGTGCCAAGCGACTGTGCAATCGACTGGGCCATTTGGCCCCCTCGTGCATTGTCGCGTCCGTAGCGTAACTGCTGACCTGGAAAACGGTTATG
>Ga0080064_1003906_pt1 | contig 20270 bp, 17 predicted proteins | sample Subgrocontami54m_FD_69260 | JGI IMG/M metagenome (GOLD analysis project Ga0080064, IMG submission 69260) | Subsurface groundwater microbial communities from S. Glens Falls, New York, USA - GMW46 contaminated, 5.4 m (SPADES assembly) (version 2) ...
GTCGCTCTACCGTGCACCTCGAATCCTTTCGCCGCCGCCAGTGTCATCTGCTTCACAATCACTCCCTCTCGTTTGCGTCCTGTACTATGACAACGCAGCGAGAGACTTGTTCAGTGTTTCCCTAACGTAACTCAGCTAACGTGGCATCTAAAAACAATGCTCTGTAATGTCCCTGTTGCACCCCTGTTAATTCCCTAATACGGTCGATTTAATTCCCTGTTCCATTTCGTGCCTGATAAGGTAACAGTGCCTGGAGAGTGGCTCTGGACATTGGTTCGCAGGCAGTGCGGCATATTACATACTGTCAAAACACGCGAAATTCCCTGTTATTGTCCCTGTTAGCAGGGAATTTTCGGCAGAGAAGGGTTCGCTGTAGACTGCCCCCACCGCCAAATGTCAAGCGCCGTCAGGAAGTTAACGCTCCTGACGGCATTTTTCCCTCAATTGTTCCCTCATTACTTTCGAACCGCTGATACGCCTTTGCATTCTCTACGGTATCGATAGGCGGCGGATTATTCTCTGCCTGAATCAGGCATTGCCCCCGATTCCGGCTTTCCAGACTCCCACCCCGGGGGCAGGCCCCCTATTGCGGATAGATCCCATCGGGACTCCCGAAATGCGAATCCGCTCAAACCCGGGCGTGGCATGGCTTGGCAATTTGAACGCTATGAGTCTAAGAATTCGCCACGCGGTCGCCGCGCCGCGTCTTCCACGATGCGTACTTACTTGCGCGCCTGGTCGAACGGAATGATCTCGCCCGTCTTGTACGCCGCCGGCTCGACGATCACCTGCTTGCCGGACTGGCGGAACTGGTCGACGTTCTTGTCTACCAGGCCGCGGAACTGGACCAGCAACACGCGCGCGTTCGCCCACTCGCCGTCTTTTCTGAAGCGGATCCCGCCGACGATGGTTTTCATCTCGTTCTCGTGGAGGTACTTGGCCAGCACCTTGTGGTCGAGGCTCTTGGTGGCCGTGACCGCCTGCTCGAGCATCTGCCCGATGGCGTAGTTGAACGGCGGCAGGTAGAAGCCCAGCGGATCCACCTTGGCCTCGACGGCCCTCTTCGAGTAACGCTCGAGAAAATCCTTCACGCCTGGGAATTCCATCGTTTTTTCAGGCACCCAGAAGTTGAAATTGACCCACCCGTTGAGCATCGAGCCGAGCGACTCCAGCACTGGCGCGTACAGCGGGCCCACCATGCCGCCGCCGATCAGCTTCACCGACGGGCCGATGCCGATCTCGTTCACCGAGCGCACGATGCCGACCGAATCGTTCGGATACGACACCACGTACACGATGTCGGGCTGCGCCGCGCGAATCGCGCGGATCATCGAGGAGAAGTCCACCGTCGTCGGCGGATAGTTCTGCTCGTAGACGGTCTTGAGGCCCATGTTGCCTGCGATTGTCTTCGCCCCGCGCGCCATGTTCTGCGCGTACTCCTGGTCTGCGACGAGAAACGCCACGGTCTTCGCATTGAGCTCCCGGGCGGCGACGAAGAAGTTCTCCGCCAAGCTCGCCGCGTCGTTCCAGGGTCCATTGTTGAACCACATGTCGTGCTGGACCGTGCGGTTGACCTCGACCGACATGTTGCCCATCAGCAGCAGGCCGCGCTGCTTCACCAGCGGCATGATCGACGCCGTGGGCACCGTCGCATAGGGCGCGATGAGCAGGTCGACCTTGTCGACGTCGAGCAGCTTGGTGTAGATGCCCGGCGTCGTCGCGGGATTGGACTGATCGTCGTAGGTGATCAGCTCGACCTTGCGGCCCAGCAGCCCGCCCTTGGCGTTGACATCCTCGACCCACATCTGCAGCCCGATCAGCGCCGCCTTGCCGCCGCCGGCCAGTCCACCGGTGAGAGCCATACTGTGGCCGATCTTGATCGGCTGCTGCGCCTGGGCGACAGGCACGGAAACGCCGATCGCAATAGCAAGCACGCCCGCCACCAGAAACCGCCTCCGCTTGAAACTTTTCATGATCTCTCTCCTCCTTTAGGGTGCAGGGTGCATCTTAGCTTCGGGAAGTGGTTGCCAAGCAATACGAATTTCCTATGTGTGCTATCGGAAAAACCGGGCGCTCGGGCCTCGACGCGGCGGCGGCGCGCTCATCGCCAGCCAGACTGGCCAATTCCGCAAACGCGTGGCATCATTCCCACGCTGGACGAAAAGTCCGGCCGCATCCAAACGTTTTCCCAACATGACAACCATCGCCAATATCGAGGACCTCCGCCGGGCCGCCCGGCGGCGCATTCCGCGCGCCCTGTTCGGTTTTGTCGACAGCGGCGCCTACGACGAGATCACGCTGCGCGCCAACCGCGCGGCGCTCGACGCCATCCGGTTTCGCCCGCGCGCGCTTGTCGACGTGCAAACCCGCGCGACGGCCGTCGAGATGCTGGGCGAAAAGGCCGCCTGCCCGCTCGCCATCGCGCCCACCGGCCTGAGCGGCCTGCTGCATGGCAATGGCGAAATCCACGCAGCGCGCGCGGCCGAGGCCGCCGGCATCCCCTATTGCCTTCCGACCATGTCGATTTGCACGATCGAGGAAGTGCGCGCCGCGGTGACAACGCCGTTCTGGTTCCAGCTTTACGTTTTCCGCGACCGCGGATTCAGCCAGTCGATCGTCGAGCGCGCCAGGGCCGCGCATTGCCCGGTGTTGATGGTCACTGTCGACATGCCGGCGCGCAGCCAGAGCCATACCGACATCAGGAACGGCCTCACGGTGCCGCCGCGCCTGACGCCGGGCAATGTCTGGGATATCGCCACCAAGCCGTCCTGGGTGTTCAACGTGCTGTTCGGCAAACGCCGCTCGTTCGGCAATATCGAAGCCTATCTGCAAAAACGCACCGGCATCATGGGCGCCGGTTCCTGGGCCAACGATCATTTCGATCCCAGCCTGAATTGGCGCGACATCGACTGGTTACGCGGCCTGTGGCCCGGCAAGCTGGTGCTCAAGGGCATTCTAAACGCCGACGATGCAAAAACGGCGGCAGCAGCGGGCGTGGACGGCATCGTCGTTTCCAATCACGGCGGCCGCCAGCTCGATGGCGCGCCGGCGGCCATCGCCGTATTGCCGGAGATCGCCCGCGCGGTGGGCGATCGAATCGAGGTTCTGTTCGACAGCGGGATTCGCAGCGGCCAGGATGTGCTGAAGGCGCTGGCGCTCGGCGCGCGCGGCTGCCTCATCGGCCGCGCGCATCTTTACGGACTGGCGGCGAACGGCGCGGCGGGCGTGACGCAGGCGCTCGACATCATTCGCAAGGAGCTCGATGTCAGCATGGCGCTCACGGGCGTGACCGATATCCGCAACGTCACGAGCGATATTCTTTATCGGCCGGCGGCCTCGAATGAGGCGTGAACTCGCAAACGCTCGCTGACGGCGGCTCGTCAGCTTTCGTATGAGGCCGTAATACAACCTTCATCCCAAGACCGGATTGGACTGCTTTACCGAGGGACAACGGGGCGGTTGGCGACCGAATCAGACGCTACTGAACCGGGAAAGATCTTACTCGATATTCTGTATCTGCTCGCGCATCTGCTCGATCAGGAGCTTCAGCTCGATCACCGCTTCGGAGACCTCCTTCGACACGGACTTCGATCCAAGGGTATTCGCTTCGCGATTCAGTTCCTGCATCAGAAAGTCCAATCGCTTGCCGGCAGCGCCGCCGGTCTCCAGCACCCGCCGCACTTCCTGCAGATGCGCCGCCAGCCGATTGAGCTCCTCGGCGACATCGACCTTGATGCCGAACACGGCGATTTCCTGGCGTATGCGCTCCTCGTCGTTGGAGGCCAGCGCCTCGCGCAGCCGCGCCGCGAGTTTTTCCTGGTAGGCGGCAATGGCGAGGGGCAACAAAGGCGTTACACGGTCCACCAGCGCCTGCATCTTGGCGACGCGATCGAGGATCATGTCCTTGAGTTTCCCCCCCGCGCGCGCGCGCGTGGCGCACAGCTCGGCGAGCGCCTCGCGCATCAGGGCGAGGCAGGGTTCGCGCAGATCGTCGGCGGCGATCGCGGCATCGCCCAGCATGCCGGGCCAGCGCAGCACTTCGCCCGAGCCGAGCGGCTGCGCCTGCGGCATCAGCGCGCGCACTTCGCGATCGAGTTCCGCCAGCCGTTGCAGCAGCCCGGCGTTGAGCGAAAGCTGCCTGCCGGCGGCCGCCGCCCCCGGCGTGAAACTGACGCGGCAGTCGAGCTTGCCGCGCCCGATTTTCGCCGCGATCAACTCGCGCAAGCCCGGCTCGATCGAGCGCAACTCCTCGACCACGCGGAACTGGATGTCGAGAAAGCGGTTGTTGACGCTTTTCAACTCGAGAAAAAGCGAGCCTTGCGCAGTTTCGCGCACCAGTGCGGCATAGCCGGTCATACTCTGAATCATGTGAGCCCGTGTAAGTGTGATGTGGGTGCGAGAGTGTGACTCAGTGTGACTCAGTGTGACTCAGTGTGACTTAGTGCGCTTTACTTTGCCTGATTGCAGACCGAGAATGCTTCGGGAATCGGACGTTTTCACGATCATCATAACAGAGGCTGCGCTCACGTAATGCCCACGCAAGCCAACCAGCCGCTCGACGACGGTTATCAGCTGCAGAACTATCGCATCCGCAAGGTGCTTGCCTGCGGCGGCTTTTCCATCGTCTATCTCGCGCACGACGAGAACGACGTGCCGGTGGCGATCAAGGAATACCTGCCCTCCTCGCTCGCGCTCAGAAACCAGGGCGATGCGCTGCCGGCGATCGCCGAGGAGAATTTGGCGACTTTCCGCTACGGTATGAAGTGTTTTTTCGAGGAGGGCAAATCGCTCGCGGGTCTGTCGCATACCAACGTGGTGCGCGTGTTGAATTTCTTCCGCGCCAATGAGACCGCGTATATGGTGATGCGCTACGAGCGCGGCCGCACGCTGCAGGAACATATTCAGCATCGCCGCGGCAGCATCAAGGAAGATTTTATTCGCCGCGTCTTCACCCTGCTGCTGAACGGGCTGCGCGAAGTGCACACGAACAAACTGCTGCACCTGGACATCAAGCCGGCCAACATCTACATCCGCAACGACGGCTCTCCCGTATTAATCGATTTTGGCGCGGCGCGACAGACGCTTACCGAAGAAGCGGCGCGCCTCAGTCCGATGTATACGCCCGGCTTCGCCTCGCCCGAGCAGTACTGCAAACGCGAGCTGCTGGGCCCCTGGAGCGACATCTACAGCGTGGGCGCGACCATGTTTTGCTGCCTCGCCGGAGCCGCGCCCCCGGCCGCTGATCGGCGTCTGGACAACGACAAATATGTCTCCGCCAGAAAACTGTGGCGCGGCAAGTACTCCGACCAGTTGCTCCAGACCATAGACTGGTGCCTGCGCTTGGATCACCTGCGACGGCCGCAAAGCGTGTTCGCACTACAGAAAGTGCTGATGGGAGAGCGCGACCCCGTTGTGTCCCTGACCTCGCGCACGGCCGATTTCCGCGACATGGTAGTGAAACTGGCCGGCTGGCGCGCCGGGCGGTAGCAATGCAATTCTCGATCTACCAGGAGAGCCGGCGCGGGGCGCGCAGATCCAACCAGGACCGAATCGCTTATTGCTACAGCCGGGATGCGCTGCTGATGCTGGTTGCCGACGGCATGGGCGGACACCTGCACGGCGAGGTGGCGGCCCGGATCGCGATGCAGTTCATCACCGAGACCTTCCACCGCGAGGCCAAGCCCGCTCTGGCCGATCCTGCCCTGTTTCTGGGCCGCGCGATCACCGGCGCGCACCACGCGATCATCGAACACGCCGCCGCCGGCGGGCTGGCCGAAGCGCCGCGCACCACTTGCGTCGCCTGCGTGGTGCAGGACAACGCCGCCTGCTGGGCGCACGCCGGCGACTCGCGCCTGTACCACATCCGCGACGGCAGGATCCTGGCGCAGACCAAGGACCATTCGCGCGTGCAGCAACTGATCGACCAGGGGCGCGTCCGCGAGGAAGCTTTCGCGGCGCATCCCGAGCGCAACCGGATTTTCAACTGCCTCGGTTCGCACCGGCCGCCGCAGGTGGACTTGTCGGAGAAGACCCGGCTGCACGCCGGGGATACCTTGATTCTGTGCTCCGACGGACTATGGGGCCCGCTGTCGGGCAAAATAATCAGCAGCGCGCTGCAAAAAAGCGGCATCATGCAGGCGGTTCCAGAACTGCTGGATGAAGCGGAGCGGCGAGCGGGGCGCAAATGCGACAATCTGTCGGTGATCGGGGTCACCTGGGAGTAAAATTCTAAGGACCACGGCCGCGTGGGCAGGCGAGGTTTCGGCCCGTGACGCGCCGTTTTCGCGCGACGAAATGGATGCGCTGCTGGTGCTTGCGGAAACAGGCATCGCGCAGTTGGTCGCGAAGCAAAAAGAGGCGCTGGGCTTGTAGATGATGCGCTTGCTACGCTATTGCAGCCCCGGCAGGTGCGCGTGCAGGAACCAGCGATCCAGCACCACGCGGCGGGTAAACCAGCGGCTGCCCAACAGCGCCCCGGCGAGGATGTTGCGCAGGAACCCGGGAATCATGCCCCCGGCCGGGGCCGCCTCAGGCCCGAAACGCGCCCTTAGCCGGCTCGCGTAAACCTGCAGCCGTTTACGGCGATAATCTTCCTCCGCTTCCGCCACGGCAGCGGCTGCGATCAGACCGGACTCGACCGCCGGCCGTATCCCCTCGCCGCTTTCCGGGTAGGCCAGCCCGGCGGCATCGCCGACGAGCAGCACCCCGTCATCCAACAGCTTGCGCCGGGAATGCCCGTACAGAAGATAGGCGTGACCATGGAACTTGTCGGGGATGTTGTTCGGGATTCTGCCGCGTTGCCTGAGGAAATCGCAAAAATCCCCGAGGTGTTCCGAAAGACCCTGGTTGCCCTCCCGGCCGAGCCCGATATTGAGGTAGTCGCCTTTGCGGAAGCACCAGCCATATCCCTTGAGATCCCGGCAGAAATAAAGTTCCGGCGTATCCGCACGGACCCGGCAATCGGCGACTTGCTCCGGATTCATCTCGAATTCGATTTCCTTCGCCGTCACTGCGGGTTCGCTGGCGCCTAGCTTCGCGCCCAGGAACCGGGCCACCGGACAGAAATGCCCCCCCGCGCCAATGAGCAGCGGGGTCGTGATGGCATCGTTGACTATCCATTGGTTGCCGCGCTTCTCCAGAGATTTCAGCGCCTGGCCGAGCTGCGTGCGCGCACCGGAGCGCTGCAGCAGGTAGTCGTCGAATTCGCACCGGCGTATGCCAAAGCTGACCGTGGCCGGGTAGCGGGTCTCCAATTCGCGGCCGTGGATCAATCCGGTGCGAAAGGCCGTTATCGGCTGAAGTACGCGTTCCCTGACATAGGCCTCGGTATCGAGTTGCAGCGCCTGAACCACCGCAGGCGTAATCCAGCCGGCGCAGACCTTGTTGCGCGGGAACAGCACCTTGTCCAGCACTGTCACCGCCATGCCGTGCTGGCGCAGCTTCCAGGCACAGGATGAGCCGGCGGGGCCGCCCCCGACGATGAGCGCATCACAGGTTTCCACCAGCGTCTCAGGAGGCGTACAGGTATTGCCTGGTCCAGGGAATCCGGTTTTGGCCGGAGCGGCTGAAGCTCACCTGGAATAGCTGCATGTTCCCGGACCTGAATGCAGCGAGGGAGCCGGCCAGATACAGGCGCCATGCGCGCACAAACGCAGGATCGAACATTTGCGCCACGCGCTCGATGCTGGCCTCGTAGCGCTCGAGCCAGTGCTCCAGCGTCTTGGCGTAGTGCAGACGCAGGTTCTCCACATCCAGAACGGAAAAACCGAACGGCTCGAAGATCTGCATCATTTGCGACAGGCTCGGCGGACAGGCGCCGGGAAAAATATTGCGCTCGATCCAGGGGGTCATCGGGCTGGGATGGTCGCGGCCGATGGAATGGATGAGTCCGCGGCCCGCGCCCTTGAGGCTGCGGTCTATGACCGCCCCCAAGGCCTGGTACTGATCAGTTCCGACGTGCTCGATCATGCCCACCGACACGAAAACATCGAATTCGCCGTCAACGTTGCGGTAATCGTCCTCGATGAACTGCACCCGGCCGTCCAGACCTTCGGCGCGGGCGCGTTCGCGCGCGTAAGCGATCTGCTCTTTGGATATGTTGTAGGCTTTCACCGTGGCACCGTAGTGTTGGGCCATGTGCAGCGCCAGGGCGCCCCAGCCGCAGCCGGTCTCGAGCACCGTTTCACCCGGCGCGAGGCGCAGCTTGCGGCACACGTAGTCGAGCTTCGCCGCTTGCGCCTCCTCCAAGCCCATCGTCGGGTTGGAAAAATAGGCACAGGTATACACCATGTCCCGGTCGAGCCAGAGCTTGTAGAATTCGTTGCCGATATCGTAATGATGGTGGATATTGCGCCGCGCCCTGGGCAGGGTGTTGCGCAGCGAGCCGTTGAACGGCGCCAGCAGCTTTTTCCCGATTTGGCCGTGATCGGTGCGCGGCAGCGCCCGATAGATCGCTTCGAGGCAATCCACCAGATTTCCCTGCACCTCGATGCGCTCCGCGGTGTACATTTCACCGAAGCCAAGCTCGGGGTTGGCGATCAGCTTCAGCAGTGCGCCGCGGTCGCGAATCAGAACCCGCGCAAGCGGGGGTTTCGCCGGGCTCGCGATTTCCTGCCCATCCCACAGCACGAGATCCAGCGGCGGATTGCCGAGAGACTCCATCATCCGCGCCAATAGCAGTTTTTCGGCGGAGAAAACCTTGCTGCCCAGAGCCCGCCGGGGCTCAATTTCACGCGGTGCGCGATCGGCGCCACCGCTTGTCGCTTTAACGTACGCTTCGGTTCGCTCTTGACTCATGCCGGCACCTTGTAATCGAGTCCCGCAGTTACTTGAACTATCTTCGCACGCATCCGCTCGGCAGCGCAAATCGCCTGCGCTTCGGCTTTCCCTCGCCCGGCGCGTGCTCTTTTGCGGTGCAGGGGCACGCGCGCATGCTCGCTACGATGGCGCGAACGCCGGCGCCGGGATTGCGGCCGCGCATTGCTTGTTGTTTCTGCTCGGATCCGGCGGGTTGCGCGGGCCTCTTGCACCCCGTGCATTCGGCATTCAGCCTACCCCGCCTCCACCTGCCATGTTTGATATTGGTCACAGACGCAGTGACCCGGGCGCACCCGCGAGTGATGCAGCCGCAAGGTAGAATGCTCTCATGAAAAAGGTCATCCTCGCCAGCGGCAACGCCGGCAAGCTGCGCGAAATCCAGGCCTTACTCGGCCCGCTGGGCTGCGAGGTCCTGACTCAAGCCGCATTGGGCATTGCGGACGCGGAAGAGCCGCATCTCACGTTCATCGAGAATGCGCTGGCGAAGGCGCGCCATGCGGCCGCGCTCGCGGATCTGCCGGCGCTGGCGGACGATTCCGGGGTCTGCGCGATCGCGCTCGGCGGCGAGCCCGGCGTGCATTCGGCGCGCTTTGCCGGCAATTCGGCCGGCCGCGAGGAGCGCGATGCGCGCAACAACGACAAGCTGGTCGTCGCGCTCGCCGCCTGCAGCGACCGCCGCGCCTACTATTATTGCGCCATGGTGCTGGTACGCCACGCGACCGATCCGCAACCGCTGATCGGCGAAGGCTACTGGTGGGGCGAGATCAGGCGCGAAGCGCGTGGCAGCAACGGCTTCGGCTACGATCCGCATTTCTTTCTGCCCGAACTGGGCAAGACCGCGGCCGAACTCGATCCCGGGCACAAGAACCGGCTGTCGCATCGCGGCCAGGCACTGCGCCAGCTGGTCGACAAGCTGCGCAGCTTTCCTTAATCGATGCCTGCCGGGAGCATAACCGTCGTTTCGCGCCCGGGTAGCGTGAACCTGAAGACGCTGCCGCCGCTGTCGCTCTATGTGCACATCCCCTGGTGCGTGAGGAAGTGCCCCTACTGCGACTTCAATTCGCACGAGGTGCGCGGCGAGGCGCCGGAGCAGGACTACGTGCAGGCGCTGATCGCCGACCTGGAACTCGCCCTGCCCAGGATCTGGGGCCGGCGCGTGTACTCGGTGTTTTTCGGCGGAGGCACGCCCAGCCTGTTCCCCGCCCGCGCGATCGACGCGTTGCTGGCGGCGTTCCGGGCCCGGCTCAATCTCGCCGCCGATGCGGAAATCACGCTGGAAGCCAATCCGGGCACGTTCGAATCGGCCAAGTTCCGCGACTACCGTGCTTGCGGGGTAAACCGCCTGTCGATCGGCATCCAGAGTTTCAATCCGGCGAAGCTGCAGGCGCTGGGCCGCATCCACGACGGCGATGAGGCGCGCCGCGCCATCGGCATTGCGCAGGCGCATTTCGACAATATCAACCTCGACCTGATGTACGCCCTGCCGCAGCAGACGCTGGATGAGGCCGAACAGGATATCGACGCCGCGCAGGGATTTCGCACCACGCACCTTTCGGCGTATCACCTCACGCTGGAGCCCAACACCCTGTTTCACCGCCATCCGCCGCCGCTGCCGGACAGCGAACTCGCCGCCGACATGCAGGACATGATCGAAGAGCGGCTCGCGGGCGGCGGTTACGTCAACTACGAGACCTCGGCCTTTTCCCAGCCGGGACGGGAGTGCCGGCACAATCTCAATTACTGGCGTTTCGGCGACTACCTCGGCATAGGCGCCGGCGCGCATTCCAAGCTTTCGTTTCCCGATCGCATCCTGCGCCAGATGCGCTACAAGCAGCCGCGCGAATACCTGCAGAAGACCGCCGCCGGTGCGCCGGTAAAAGAAGAGCATGCGCTTTCACCCAAGGATCTGGGCTTCGAGTTCATGATGAACGCGCTGCGCCTGGCCGAGGGCTTCGAGGTGGGGCTGTTCGCCGAGCGCACCGGTCTGCCGATCTCCGCCGTGGAGCAGCCCTTGCAGGAAGCGGTGCGGCGTGGTCTGATAACGCGTGACCATGTGCGCATTGCACCGACGAAACGCGGGCAGCGGTTCCTGAACGACCTGCTGCAACTGTTCCTGCCGCCGGGCGGGGCAGCCTAAAGGGAGAAAAAACATGAACTGGACCGGACTGATCATTTTTATCGCGATTCTCGCTGCGCCCGTCGTCTGGGCCATCTCGATCTACAACGGCCTGGTGACGCTGAGAAACCGCTTCAAGAACGCGTTCGCGCAGATCGACGTGCAACTGAAGCGCCGCTACGACCTAATCCCCAACCTGGTCGAGACCGCCAAGGGCTACATGGCGCACGAGCGTCAGACGCTGGAAGCGGTGATCTCGGCGCGCAACACCGCCGTCGGCGCCAACCAGCGCGCTGCGGCCAACCCTGCGGATGGCGCGGCAATCCAGGGCCTCGCCGCGGCGGAGGCCGGACTCTCGGGCGCGCTGGGGCGCCTGTTCGCCCTGTCGGAGGCCTATCCGGATCTCAAGGCCAATCAGAACATGATGCAGCTGTCGGAGGAACTCACCAGCACCGAGAATAAGATTGCATTCGCGCGCCAGGCGTTCAACGATGCGGTGATGAGCTACAACACCCGCATCGAGTCCTTCCCGGACAATATCCTCGCTGGCATGTTCCAGTTCAAGGCCGCGGAGCTGCTGCAGGCGACCGAATCGGCGGAGGAGCGCAAGGCGCCCAAGGTGTCGTTCAGCTAACCGCCGGAGCCGAAGTGGCGGCAACACCGCGATGAATTTCTTCGAGCAGCAGGACGCGGCGCGGCGCCAGACCACGCGCCTGGTCGTCCTGTTCCTGCTGGCGGTGGCGGCGATCGTCGTCGCAGTGAACATCGTCGCCGCCGTCGCTTTCATTGGCGTATCTGTCAACTACATCATCAGCGGCGGACGCATCACGGCGCCGACGTCCTTCTACGCATTCGTGACGTTCGCCACCCTCGCGCTGATCGCCGGCGGCAGCATGGTTCAGATCATGAGCCTGGCCGGGGGCGGTGCGGCCCTGGCGCGCATGATGGGAGCACGGCCGGTGTCGCGCGCGAGCAGCGACCCGGCCGAGCGCAGGCTGCTGAACGTGGTCGAGGAGATGGCCATCGCCGCGGGCACGGCGGTGCCGCAGATTTTCGTGATGGACGATCAGCAAGCGATCAATGCGTTCGCCGCGGGGTTCTCGCCCAGCCAGGCGGCTGTGGTGGTCACCCACGGCACGCTGGACCGGCTGAACCGCGACGAATTACAGGGGGTAATCGGGCATGAGTTCAGCCACATCCTGAATGGCGACATGCGCCTCAACCTGCGCCTGATGGGCGTGCTGGGCGGGATACTGCTGCTGACTACGCTCGGACGCATGCTCGCCAGGTCGCGCGGCAACAGCAAAGGCTCCTCCCTGGTTCTGCTGGGTTTCGGCTTGATCGCAATCGGCTACATAGGTGTTTTCTTCGGGCGGCTGATCCAGGCGAGCGTGTCGCGCCAGCGCGAGTTTCTCGCCGATGCCTCCTCGGTGCAGTTCACGCGCAACCCCGACGGCATCGGCGGGGCGCTCGCGAAAATCAGCCAGGCCGGATCCCGCGTCGACCATCCGCGCGCGGGGGAGGCGAACCACCTGTTTTTCGGGGAGGCGATCGCTTCGGGTTTTACCGACTTTTTTCCCGACTTGATGGCCACGCATCCACCCGTGCCCGAGAGGCTGGAGCGCATATACGGCCGCCCGGTGGCGATCGGCGACATCGTATCGCGTGCGGCGGCCGTCGCGCCAGAACCTGCCGAAAATGTCGCAGTCAGCGGATTCGCCGGAGGCAATGAATTCGGCCGCAGCGCGGGCGCGCGCCGCAGCGGCGAAACCACCGCGCAGGCGGCGGTGAAAACCGGAGCCGCCGTGATCGCCGCGATGGGCGAGGTTTCCACCCGGCACGTCGATTACGCCGCATCGCTCCTCGACGCGCTGCCGCAAGCAGTGCGCGAGCTCACGCGCAATACCCAGGGCGCGAAGCAGGCGATGTTCGGCCTGGTATTCGCCCTGGGCGGGGCAACGAAGCTGACACAAATGGACCTGCTGCGCGCAGCCGGCGAAGACGCCGAGCTGGTGGCGACAATTGCGGCCGAGGTGCAAGGCCTTGGAAAAATTGCGCGCCTGCCGCTGATCGCGCTCGCCGCGCCTACGCTCAAAAGCTTGGCGCCGGCCCAACGCGCGGCATTTCTGCTTCTGTTGCAGCAACTGATCGCAGCCGACCGGCGCGTCACGCTGGAAGAATTCATTTTGGCAACAATGCTCGAAGCGTCGCTCGGCGAGCGCGCCGGTCGCGCCGTGCCCGTGACCTACCGCACTCTGGAACCGCTCGCCGCAGATGCGCAGCTGATCTTGTCCCTGATCGCGCATGCGACCCGAGGCGACAGCGCCGCCTCTTTCGAAGCAGGCTCGAAGGAGCTCGGCATTCCGCTCACGCTGCTGGCTGCAGGCGCCGTCGGCCTTGACGCCGTCAAAGCGGCACTCGCCCGCCTCAACCAGCTCGCCCCGATGCAAAAGCCGCGGCTGGTGAAGGCATTGGTACAATGCGCGCTCGCCGACGGCAAGCTGTCCCTGACCGATGCCGAACTGCTGCGCGCGGTTTGTTCCACGCTGGATTCGCCGCTGCCGCCTTTTTTGGAGGCGATGCCCTATGCGGCGTGAAGTGAATTGCGTGCCTTCGCACGAGAGGCGGATTTGCTGGGGAACCAATAGCCATGCGGTTCTTCGCAGATAGCCTAGTGACACAATCGAGAACTATGAGGCCGGGCAGCACCGCCTTCGGCACTAAGAGGCGGACGCTCTCGGCAAGACAGACTTGATCAACAGGATCCCGATATGATCACCGGCGACATCAAGAACCAAATCGACCGTATCTGGGACGCGTTCTGGTCCGGTGGCATTGCCAACCCGCTCGAAGTCATCGAGCAGATTACCTATCTGCTGTTCCTGCGCCGTCTGGACGATTTGCACACGCTGGAGGAAAACAAGTCGGCCCGGCTGAAGCGGCCGATTGATCGCCGCGTCTTCCCAAAAGGCAAGGATGCCAAGGGCCGCCCCTACGAGGACCTGCGCTGGTCGCGCTTTAAGCACCTTGCCCCCGCCGAGATGTACACCATCGTCGGCGAGCACGTGTTCCCATTCCTGCGCACGCTGGGCGGCGACGATTCCACCTACGCCCACCACATGAAGGACGCGCGCTTCACCATCCCCACGCCAGCGCTGCTGGCCAAGGTGGTGGATCTGCTGGATGACGTGCCGATGGAAGACCGCGACACCAAGGGCGACGTCTACGAGTACATGCTCGGCAAGATCGCCAGCGCGGGGCAGAATGGCCAGTTCCGCACGCCGCGGCACATCATCCGGCTGATGGTGGAGATGACGGCCCCGCAGCCCACAGACCTCATCTGCGACCCGGCGTGCGGCACGGCCGGGTTTCTCGTCGCGGCGGGTGAATACCTGCGCGAGCGCCAGCCGAACATCCTGCACGACGCGAAGCTCAGGGAGCACTTCCACCACCGCATGTTCCACGGCTACGACTTCGACAACACCATGTTGCGTATCGGCAGCATGAACATGCTGCTGCACGGCGTGGAGAACCCGGACATCCGCTACCGCGACTCGCTCGCGCAGGACCACGCCGCCGATGAGGAGGCCTACACCCTGGTGCTCGCCAATCCGCCGTTTGCCGGTTCGCTCGACTACGAGAATACCGCCAAGGACCTGCTCGCGATCGTCAAGACCAAAAAAACCGAGCTGCTCTTCCTCGCCCTGTTTCTGCGCTTGTTGAAACCAGGTGGCCGCGCCGCGGTGATCGTGCCCGACGGCGTGCTGTTCGGCTCCAGCAACGCGCATAAGGAGTTGCGCCGCCTGCTGGTGGAAGAACAAAAGCTCGACGCCGTAGTCTCGCTGCCCGGCGGCGTGTTCAAGCCTTACGCGGGCGTGTCAACCGCCATCCTGTTTTTCACCAAGACCAACTCAGGCGGCACCGATCGGGTCTGGTTTTACGACGTGGATGCCGATGGATGGAGCCTCGATGACAAGCGCACGCCGCTCCTCTCCGACGACAAGCTCGGCCCCGCGCCGCACGCCGCGCTCAGTACGGCAGAACACACCAAGAACAACCTGCCCGACGTACTGGCGCGCTGGCTGAAGCGAGACCGCACGGAGCGCAAGCGTCCGCGCACCGCGCAGAGCTTCTGCGTGCCCAAGGCGGACATCGCCGCGCAGGGCTACGACTTGAGCCTCAATCGCTACAAGGAAGTAGTGCATGAGACGGTGGAGCACCGACGGCCGCAGGAAATCTTCGTGGAACTCGGCAGGCTAGAGGAGGAGATTCGGAAGGGGATGAAGGAGTTGGAGGTGACCCTGAAGTGAGTGTAGCTCTGCACACCGAGAAGCTCGGCAAGATTGCTGAGCTGAATCCAAGACTCGTCGAGTCGCTGGAGGGCGATGCCCTCGTGTCATTTGTGCCGATGTCGGCAGTAACGGCGGAGACCGCCAGCACAACGGCGGGCGAAGAACGGTGCTACAGCGAAGTCAGCAAGGGCTACACGCCTTTCCGCAACGGGGATGTGCTCGTCGCGAAGATCACGCCGTGCTTCGAGAATGGGAAGATCGCGCAGGCAACGCTTACTCACCGCCTCGGTTTCGGTTCGACGGAATTCCATGTCGTTCGGCCACGTGCTGGAAAGGCAGACGCGCGATATCTACTGCATTTCCTGAGGCAAGATCGCATCCGACGTGACGGTGAGGGAAAGATGACTGGCAGCGCCGGACAGCGCCGCGTTCCCGAGCACTTCCTTACCGGTCTTGATATTCCCCTCCCTCCCTTGCCCGAGCAGAGGCGGATCGCGGAGGTGCTGGACCGGGCGGAGGCGCTGCGGGTTAAGCGCCGCGCCGCCCTCGCCCAACTGGACACGCTCGCCCAATCCATCTTCCTCGACCTCTTCGGCGACCCCGCCACGAATCCGAAGCGGTGGCCGGCCCAGTCGCTTGGTGGCGTAGCGCGAGAGAAACCCAATAACGGCATTTTTCGGAAGAACCCAGAGTATGTGCAAGACGGCAAAACGGGGCTTCCTGTCGTGTGGGTTGAAGAGCTATTTCGTGGTAGCTCGATCGACACTCGAGAATCTCGAAGAGTGGCTCCAACAAAAGCAGAAGTATCGAAGTATGGCTTGAACTATGGGGACCTCTTGTTCTGTCGCTCGTCGCTCAAACTTGACGGAATTGCCTTCAACAATGTGTATCTGGGTGAAGACAACGCCACCCTTTTTGAATGCCATCTGATTCGAGTGCAGCCGGATCTAAGCGTTATTTCGCCGATCTATCTCAACTGCCTTTTGCGATTGCCGCAGATGCGTGCGATTGCGAAATCAAAATCGAAGACTGCAACGATGACCACAATCGACCAAACATCACTCTGCTCGATTCCTGTGATGCTTCCGCCCCTCGCCCTCCAACAAGACTTCGCCCGCCGCATCGCCGCTGTGGAAAAGCTGAAGACCGCCCACCGCGCCTCGCTGGCCGAGCTCAACGCGCTCTTCTCCGCCCTCCAACACCGCGCCTTCCGCGGGGAACTTTGAACGACATCCTCTCCCGTGAGAACAAGGGTCCCCGAAAAACTCATCAAGATCCTCGAGGACATCGACGCGAACGGCAACGCCAGCCTGACACGCCTGACGGTGTTGAAGAAGTGGTTCGAGGCACCGGGCCACAAGAATAACAACCGGCTTCGCGCCTTCGCCGTGTGGGTGGCGCAGCGCGCAGTCTCGCGCAAGGGCAAGACGGGCGGCGCTGCGGGCCAATTATTCAGCGAAGCGCGGGCGCTGCTCGGCGGGCTTGGGAAAGTCTGTCCGACACTGCCGGCCAAAGCGGCTGCTGATCTGCACCAGCGCCTGCGCGACTTTCAAAGCGAGTTCGAGTCCCAGCAATGGGGAGCTGTGCGTATCATCAATAACTGGAATCTGTTGCTGGCGGAGCAGGCGCTGGCTATCTGGCTCTGGCATCACGATTCCCCCAGCCACGGCTACAAGCTGGCCGCCGACTATTGCCAGCACTACGACAGCCGATACGGCAACGGCCTGAATGGCCCCGCCCGTACCAAGCTCAAAGAGATGGTGCGCTTCATGTTCAGTATGGAAGCGTTGGAAGATGAGAGCCATGCACTGGAGAATTGCAACCCGGGAGATCAACCCGCATGAGCACGCGGAAAAACGTTTGCGCTGGCGCCACGCAACTTCATGACCTACATGGGTTTCACTGAAATGTGGGGATTGCAACCTGGCCGACTCCGGTTGCAAATCCGGCGCATAAAGCGCTGCAAATCAAGGGGGCTATGATCAGCGAATTTGTCGTCGGCAATTGCGTTCTAGCGACTACTCTCCAATCATCGGATGCGGCGGATCGCCGCGAAGGCTGATGTGATCCGCATGCCACCGCTTGAACTCCAGCGATTGCTGGTAAGTTATCGCGCTGTCGGCGATCGGCGCGCACTCAATAAGCTCAATCCACTTCCACTCTCGTCCGTTTGGACAACATTTCGATTTGAAGACTTTTTCGATCGCTTGTGTCGCTATTCTGGCTGCCTTTTCCGCTGCGGCCGGATCGGCTTCGGTGCTGTAAAGCAAGAATATCGACAGGACATAGCAGTCGTCCTGGCCTTTGCGTTGATGCTCCTCGCCTTTATCCACGTCGAAGAATACGGCCTGGATATGCGTACTCGTTGGCTTCAGTATCTTCGCTAGAGCTTCACGCAATCCTGTTTCGCGATCCAACCGCCGATCAAACTCATCCGGAAAGGCCGCGCGCCGATAGCGAGCGGCGAGCCAATGCTGAAGGATTGTTGTTTCCTTGGGAGTCAGCCGAATTTTCTGATCCGGGGCGTGCGTTGCGAGCCCGTTTTCCCCTTCTTTCGGAATGGAACGCTTTGCGGTCGCAAGCAATTCAATCAGGACATGATCGGTGCCGCCGGTGCACGGCAAATGCAGGCAGCGTGGGTTTTTGCTGTGAGAAAAATTGCCATTAGCCGAGTCGATAAACCGCCCAACGATGATTTCAACGTTCGGCTCGTTTTTCGCGTCCTGCGCCAAATCGCAGTCGTGAGAGATTGCAATCGCCGTAGCGCGGGGGCTCGATTTAGGTGTGGACAGCCCGAGGGCGGCTACACTTCCGGGCGAAAGCAGATGCCCTTGGCGCCACGGAGTGTTCCGCTTCCAATCGGGCATGCTCTGGGCTCACACACCTTCGTCGAGCATGGGCAGTCCGATGTCTGCAGCATCGATCGCGACCCGCTTACGTTTGGCCAGGCGCGCGTCAAGCATCTTGCGCTGCGCGATTTCATGCTCGACCATCTGCACCAGCGCACGCGCCGCGTCCTTGGCCGAACCTCCTTCCTGGGCAATCTCGAGCAGAGTCTTGCTGCCGGCGAGTTTGCGTCTCAAAAGTTGCGGTGTATCCGCTAGGCCCGCCGCAGCGAGCAAGTCAGCCGCCTCCGCCAAATCCCCCAGCTTTGCGGCGTTTTCGGGCGAAATCGAATTTCCGGCGCGCCAGTTGTACAAAGCCTGCCGCGCAACGCCAAAAGCGGCTGCTAAATCAGTTACGCCGACCTTGAGCACAGTCCGGATGTGCTCAAGATTGTCGGCCGGGCTGCGCACCCAGTCGCGTGCAACCTCCGCGTTGGCTCGGGACTGGGACGAAGCGACAACAACGTTCCAGGTCGCAGTGCCGCTCCGCTTTTCGACAAATGTCGGGGTTGCGATCCCCAAAGTGCCAACCATGAACGCCGAGGTCAGAACTCTGAACCTGCCGGTTGTGGACGAATTCTCACGCTCGATGCTGGACTGCGTCGGCTGCGTCGCGAAACGTGAGCGCTCGTGAACAAATGCAGTGGCGTACATTTTTTGCTCCAGAAACGCTTTTTAGTTCCAGGTCTTCAAAGCATGCGGCGTCACGGTGGCGTCGAATGCCACTTTGATATCGTCGTGCAGACCCTGCAAACATTCTAGTAGCTTGGCCATATCGATGTCTTGACGTACTTCATACGATGCATCCGTGTCAAGAATCGCGTGTACCCCCTTTACTCCGGCAAACTTTGATGCAAGCGCCATCCCGACCGGTTGCAAATCCAATGGGAAACCCAGCGGTCCATTCTGGATGATCGTGCGCGCCAACACCCGGCCGGTTTTTGCCTGAAAGTGTGTTTCAGTGAGTGAGAGTGTCACATTGATGTCGTCAGGAAGCGTATTCGCCAGCCCCAAGACCTGTGGGATAAGGTACTTGGGCAATCCTTTTTCGCCTTCCTTTGGTACCACCGCATCCAGGTACCGAACACCGACGCGCTCGGCGTAGGCGAGCGAGACCACATCGTGAACGATGGTCATACCTTTAAAAAACTCTGCGGAAAAAGTCTCAAAGGTCCCATAGTCCGTCGTTTGAAACGAGAGTGCACTCGGCTCGACAAGAAAATTTCTGGTGCGATCGGCATTGAAAAAAGCGTACCTCTCTACATGTTGCGCGCTAGGCATCGATTCCTTGGCATCTTTGGACCCGGCATTAGGTGCTGCGGCAAAGAGGTTCAGCGCAATCGCGACTCTACGCTCGAAATCCGGATAGCCCGCCTTACGCATGCTCTCCTGGATTTGTGGCAAATAGTTGCCCATGCTTAAAATCGGATTGTGCCTTACCTGCGCTATGGTGAAATACACAGGAGCATTTTTCATTTTCTTGCCCATGACGGCTCCTTAACGGCTATTCGAAACACTACTTTACACTTTACTTTACATACTCGCAAGTACACACGTTGTATCCTGTATCCTCTATGCCTTGAGCTAACGGATTTAGCGTATAGGACCGTGCCAATGGCTTTTTCATTGCATACAAAACAATGAGTTATATGCTCCATGTAACCGCCCAACCGGATTTGATGGCTTATAGCGCATGAGCAATTTTGCCTTCCTGCAAGCCGAATTCCACGTGGTGCATGAAGCCGCGGGTCAAGCCGAGCGCTTGGTAAGTAGCGACGCCCGTGCAGCGTGCTTCTACGCCCGCCGTGCGCTGGAACTGGCTGTAGCGTGGGCGTACAAGCATGACCCGGCGCTGCGGCTGCCATATCAGGACAACCTGAGCGCGCTGATCCACGAGCCAACATTCAAGGTAGCGGCGGGCGAGGCGGTATTCAGCAAAGCGCGGGTGATCGTCACGCTCGGCAATCGGGCCGTGCACAGCCACCGGCCCATTCCGCCGTCCGACGCGCTGGCCGCGGTACGCGAGCTGTTTCACGTCGGCTACTGGCTCGCCCCCCCCCCTGGGCGGGTCAACCCCCCCGCTCCCCGGCCGGCGTTCGATGCCGCCCCCTTTCCGCAGAACGCCCCCCCGCCCCAACAAACCATCGACGCATTCGCGAC